>Ga0187893_10013524_pt1 | contig 11331 bp, 10 predicted proteins | sample MA1701074metaG_FD_139574 | JGI IMG/M metagenome (GOLD analysis project Ga0187893, IMG submission 139574) | White microbial mat communities from a basaltic lava cave in the Kipuka Kanohina Cave System on the Island of Hawaii, USA - MA170107-4 metaG ...
CATAAACATAGTGAGAAAGCTGTTGAGGTTTTACATTAATACAAAAGGAATAAGAAAATGAAACGTTATTGCCTGGCCCTCGACCTTGTTAATGACGATAAACTGATAGCTGAATATGAAGCGTATCATCAAAACGTTTGGCCTGAAATAATAAAAAGCATTAAAGATGCAGGTATAGAACAAATGGAGATATATCGTTTTGCCAACCGGCTGTTCATGATCATCGAAGTGAATGATACATTTAATTTTAACGAAAAAGCAGCAGCCGATGCAGCTAATCCGAAAGTGCAGGAATGGGAACAACTGATGTGGAAATATCAGCAAGCTATTCCCGGAAGCAAGCCCGGGCAGAAATGGGTGCTGATGAATAAAATATTTTCATTGCAAGATTGAAACTTAGACCTATAACGTTTGCAGCGCAGCATATCATCAGCCGGCAAACCTTATTAGGTCTAACCTAATAAATATGTTTGAATTAAAAAATAAAACAGCAATCATAACAGGTGGTGGTAGTGGCATAGGCAGAGCTATCGCATTACTTTTTGCAAAACAGGGAGCAGAAGTATATATACTCGATTACGATGAAGCTGGCGCTAATGCAGTATTCAACCAAATTTCACAAGATGGCGGTAAGGCCTTTGCTTTCAAATGCGATGTAAGTAATCAGCAACAGGTAAAGGATATTATTAAAACGATCATTGAAAAAAATAAGACGATTGATATACTGATCAATAATGCCGGTGTAGCGCATATTGGTAATGCTGAAAATACCGGTGAAGAAGATTTTGCCAGGCTATTTAATGTAAATGTAAAAGGAGTTTATAATCTGTTGAATGCTGTTATACCTTTTATGAAAGAAAAAGGCGGCGCTATTTTAAACATGGCGTCGGTAGCATCATCAGTTGGTATACCGGATCGGTTTGCGTATTCTATGACGAAAGGAGCTGTTGTAGGAATGACACTGTCAACAGCCAAAGATTATATTCAATATAAGATTCGCTGCAACTGTGTTTCACCCGGCCGTGTGCATACACCGTTTGTAGATGGTTTTTTGGCAAAGAACTATCCAGGCAAAGAAAAGGAGATGTTTGAAAAATTATCAAAGACACAGCCTATTGGTCGCATGGCGCAGCCGGAAGAGATTGCTCACCTCGCATTGTATTTATGCAGTGATGAAGCATCGTTTATCACCGGTTGCGATTACCCGATTGATGGTGGATTTATAAAGTTGAATAATTAGTCAGTGAATAGTGAATGGTCAATACCTAAGTACAAACGATTTAATAATTTATAAAAAAGACTTTCTGTAGTCGAAAATGGTTTTATGAAACTGATAAGATTTGGTGAAGCCGGCAAAGAAAAACCCGGCGTCTGTATAAACGATGAGCATTACGATGTATCGGGTTTTATACAGGATTATGATGAACGTTTTTTTGCCAATGGCGGCATACCGCATTTGGCATGGATGATCGAACAAAATAAAACCATGCTGAAAAAAGTGCCAGGCAATATCAGGTTAGGATCGCCAGTAGCACGACCATCAAAAATCGTTTGCATTGGATTGAACTATGCTGATCATGCTAAAGAAACCGGCGCAGCACTACCACTGGAGCCTGTCGTGTTTATGAAAGCAACAACAGCATTTACCGGGCCTTTTGACAATATTGTCATTCCGAAAAATTCTGCTAAGACAGACTGGGAAGTAGAGCTTGCTGTAGTCGTTGGTAAAAAAGCAAGCTATGTGGAAGAAGCAGAAGCGATGGAATATGTTGCCGGCTATTGCCTGCACAATGATGTAAGTGAAAGAGAATTTCAAATAGAAAGAGGCGGCACCTGGGATAAAGGAAAAGGTTGCGATACGTTTGCTCCAGTTGGCCCATGGCTTGTCACTAAAGATGAAATAGCTGATGTTAACAATCTTCGTCTCTGGTTAAAAGTGAATGATAAAAAAATGCAGGATGGCACCACTGCCAATTTTATTTTTAAAATTCCTTTTATTGTTTCTTACGTCAGCCAGTTTATGACACTGCTGCCCGGTGATATTATATCAACCGGAACACCCGCTGGTGTAGGATTGGGTTTTAATCCGCAAGTATATTTAAAGTCCGGTGATGTTGTTGAATTAGGTATTGATGGATTAGGAACGTCGAGGCAAACCTGTGTAGCCTATGTTAAGAATTGATTCGCATAATCATTTTTGGAAATTCGACCCGGTGAGAGATAGTTGGATAGGGGCTGAAATGTCAGTGATACAACGCAACTTCTTACCCGATGATTTTTGGCCCGTCCTTAGTCAATACAATTTTGACGGATGCGTAGTTGTGCAAAGTGATCAATCAACGGAAGAAAATGTGTTTCAGTTAAAAAATGCAGACGAGAATGATTTTATAAAAGGCGTTGTGGGTTGGGTAGATCTTCAGCATGATAAAGTGGAAAGTAAGCTGGCCTGGTACCAGTCATTCAAAAAGCTAAAAGGTTTCAGGCATGTTTTGCAAGGTGAATCAGACAGGGCGTTGATGCTGAAACCTGAATTTAAAAGAGGAATTGGCTTACTGGAAAAATATAGTTTTACTTACGACATTCTTATTTTTCCTGATCAGTTAAAATACACTAAGGAATTGGTGGCCGCATTTCCCGATCAAAAGTTTGTCATAGATCATATCGCCAAGCCACGGATCAAAGATGGCGCAATAAATGAATGGAAAAAAGATATAGCAGCGATTGCAAAATTTGAAAATGTGTATTGCAAAATTTCAGGCATGGTAACAGAAGCTGACTGGCGGCAATGGAAACAAAAAGATTTTAAACCTTATTTAGATACAGTGGTTGAATGCTTCGGCACAAAAAGAATCATGTATGGGAGCGACTGGCCTGTATGCCTCGTAGCATCTACCTATGACGACATGCTGGGTATTGTTAAAAATTATTTTTCTACTTTTTCTGTAAATGAGCAGCAGCTTTTTTTTGGCGGCAATGCTGTTCGATTTTATAACCTGTAATAAAAAATACTATGGATCTTGGATTGAAAGATAAAGTGATCATTGTAACGGGCGGGGCCAAGGGTATTGGCGAAGGTATTGCCAAAGTATTGGGAAAAGAAGGCGCCATTGTAGCAATTGTTGGAAGGAGTAAGGAAGATAATCATATCACGGCAGAAGCTATAAAAGCAAGTGGCGGAAAAGCCTTCCAGGTAGTAGCAGAACTTTCTGATCCGAAGCAATGTGAAGCAGCAGTAAAAGAAATAATCAAACAATTGGGTACCATTAATGGTTTAGTAAATAATGCCGGTGTAAATGATGGCGTAGGTTTGGAAAATGGCAATTATCAAAATTTTCTTGCCAGTCTTCACCGGAATGTAATTCATTATTATTTGATGGCGCATCATGCTTTGCCTGAATTGAAAAAAACAAAGGGCAGCATTGTAAACATCACATCAAAAACAGCAGACACAGGACAAGGCGGCACATCTGCTTATGCGGCGGCTAATGGAGGACGCAATGCGATGACAAGAGAATGGGCTGTTGAATTATTAAAATATGGCATCAGGGTAAATGCCGTATCTGTTGCAGAATGTTTCACTCCTTTGTATGCAAGATGGATTGAATCATTGCCCAATCCAAAAGAAAAATTAAAAGAAATAGAATCGAAAATTCCATTGGGCAACAGGATGACCACTTCAGAAGAGATCGCCAATATGGTAGCATTTCTGCTTAGCGAAAAATCAAGTCATACCACAGGACAGATCATTCATGTGGATGGCGGTTATGTTCATCTTGACAGGGCATTGGCAAATGCATAAAAAATGAAAATACTTATTTGCAATACACCGGGGCATTTTGAATATGCGGATAAAGAAAAACCTTTGCTGAAAGAAGGACATACAATACTCCGCATTCAGCGCATAGGCATTTGCGGTACCGACCTGCATGCATTTGAAGGCACGCAACCGTATTTCCAATATCCAAGAGTGTTGGGACATGAGTTGGCGGCAGTGATAGAACAAACCGATGCAGAAGGATTTAAAAAAGGAGATGCTGTTACCATCGTGCCTTATTTTCATTGCGGCCATTGCGTTGCCTGCCGCAATGGCAAAACTAATTGCTGTGTAAATATCAAAGTATGCGGTGTGCATATTGATGGCGGAATGACGGAGTATTTATCAGTACCGTCTTATTCGTTAGTACAGAGTGAAGGATTAAGCTTTGATGAGCTGGCTTTAATAGAACCGCTTGCAATAGGTGCACATGCAATAAAACGTGCTGCTGTTACTGCAAATGAATTTGTATTGGTCATTGGCGCAGGACCTATCGGAATTGGTTTAATGGAATTTGCCCGTGTAGCCGGCGGTAACGTAATAGCAATGGATATAAATGAAGACAGACTCCTTTTTTGCAAAGAAAAATTGAATATTCCTTATGTCATCAATGCAGCAACGGATAATGTAATTGAAAAACTAAAGGAAATAACAAACAACGACATGCCCACTGTTGTAATAGATGCAACAGGAAATCTGAAAGCTATTAACAATGGCGTTCAATACCTGGCGCATGGCGGAAGATATGTGCTTGTAGGTTTGCAGAAAGAAAACATCAGTATCAGCCATCCTGAATTTCATAAACGGGAAACAACGCTGATGAGCAGCCGCAATGCTACACATGATGATTTCAAGTTTGTAATTGAATGCATGAAGAAAAAACTTGTTGATCCGGCCACCTATATCACTCACCGGGTAAGTTTTGATGAAACAAAAGATCATTTTGAAAGCTGGCTCGATCCGGCCAATAAAGTAATAAAAGCCATGATTAGCTTGTAATAAATAAACCAAAAAACAAAGCGATCGTTTTGCCATATAGAAAAAGCTGATCACAGGGAAAACCGGTTAAGATGAAACAAAAAATATTACAGGTACATCCGAAAGATAATGTACTGGTCGCTTTACAGAATCTTGCAAAGGGGGAAGAGATTTTTTTTAACAATAAAAAATACACTCTTACTGAAGATATTCCTGCCAAGCATAAATTTTTTATGCAGGACATGAATACAGGTGATGAGATCATTATGTATGGGGTGTTGGTAGGCAAGGCGCAAAACGCTATAGCCAAAGGCAGCAGGATGACTACTGAAAATACAAAGCATGCTGCTGATGATTTTGTTTACAAGCCCTATCATTATGAGTGGTCAGCGCCTGACATTTCCAGGTTTGAAAACAGAACGTTTAATGGTTATCATCGCAGCGATGGAAGAGTGGGTACTGCCAATTACTGGTTGTTTATTCCTGCGGTGTTTTGTGAGAACAGGAATCTGGATGTAATTCGTGAAGCATTGCATAATGAATTAGGCTACGCTGTAACGGATAAATATAAACAATACACTCACAGACTTGCAGAAGCTTATCGCAACGGAGACGACATTGGAAACGCAAACCTTTCACCGGTTGTAAAAAAAAGTGATCGCCTTTTTAAAAATGTTGATGGAATAAAATTTTTAAATCACCAGGGCGGTTGCGGTGGCACAAGACAAGATGCAGCGATATTAAGCAAGCTATTGGCCGCTTATGCCGATCATCCGAATGCAGCGGGCATCACTGTGCTTAGTCTTGGTTGCCAGCATTTGCAGGTAAAACAATTCTTAGATGATCTGAAAGAAAGGAATCCTTCATTTAATAAACCTTTATTCATTTTTGAACAACAGCAATCGCAAAGCGAAGAGCAACTAATCGGCGAAGCGATCCGTAAAACATTTACGGGATTAATAGAGATAAATAAAATAGAAAGAAAACCTGCGCGGCTTGATAAACTTGTTATTGGTGTAAAATGCGGCGGCAGCGATGGATTCAGCGGCATCTCCGCTAATCCCGCTGTAGGTTATTGCAGTGATCTTGTAGTAGCATTAGGCGGAAAAGTTTTATTGGCTGAATTTCCGGAGCTATGCGGTGCTGAACAAAATTTAATTGACCGCACCAAAGAAAAACCAGCTGCTGAAAAATTTATTCATTTGATGACGGCATACAATGATGCTGCTCATAAAGTTGGTTCCGGCTTTCACATGAATCCATCACCGGGCAATATCAAAGATGGATTGATAACCGATGCTATCAAAAGCACCGGCGCGGCAAGAAAAGGCGGCACATCGCCCGTGGAAGATGTTTTGGATTATACAGAGCCTGCAATAAAACCAGGATTAAATCTTGTATGCACACCGGGTAATGATGTAGAAGCTACTACCGGCAAGGCGGCGGCTGGTGCTACATTAATTTTATTTACAACGGGATTGGGTACGCCAACCGGCAATCCAGTTTGCCCAACAATCAAAGTCGCCACCAATTCTTCATTGGCAAAAAGAATGAGTGATATTATTGACATTAATACCGGCCCCATCATTGAAGGTGAAAAATCCATTGAAGAAATGGGTGAAGAAATACTGGAGTACTGCATTAAAGCTGCCAGCGGCGAAGTAATTCCAAAAGCCGTGCAATTAAACCAGGATGATTTTATTCCGTGGAAGAGAGGAGTATCACTTTAGTGTAAGTTCATTAAGCATATATCCTCTCAATCGCATCCTTATATTTCTCACTGATCACTTTCCGCTTCATCGAAAGCTTGGGCGTCATTTCGCCTGTATCAATACTCCATTCATTTGGCAGCAACTCAAATTTTTTGATCTGCTCCACATGATTAAAATATTTATTGAAACTCTCGATAAGATCCTTGTAAAGATTAAGAACCTTTTCATTTCGTATCAGATCTTCATTTTTTGCATCAGGAACTCCATTCTGACGTGCCCAATCACGCAAATTAGGAAACGAAGGAATGATCAATGCTCCTACAAATTTTCTCTCGGGACCAACGATCATCACTTGTTCAATAAAAGGAGATTCTTTTAATTTATTTTCTACCGGCAACGGCGCTACATATTTTCCGCCACTGGTTTTAAACAATTCTTTTTTGCGATCGGTAATTTTTAGAAACCGATTGTTGACTATCATCCCGATATCGCCGGTATGAAACCAGCCATCTGTTATTACTTCCGCTGTCAGATCGGGGCGTTTATAATAACCCATCATTACATTGGGACCTTTGCAAAGTATTTCACCATCTTCAGCAATCTTCACTTCCACTCCATCTATCAGCGGGCCCGTTGTTCCAAACATTCTTCCTTCTTCCTGGTATCGGTTTACAGAGATCACCGGAGAAGTTTCAGTAAGGCCATAACCTTCCATAATGGTTATACCGGCACCGGTGAAAATGCGGATCAGCCTCACCTGGCAGGCAGCGCCGCCGGTCACGATGCATTTTATATTACCACCCAACGCTTCTCTCCATTTACTGAATATTATTTTATTGGCAAGTTTCAATTGCACGTTGTACCAAAACCCCTGGTTGCTGCTGAGCTCAAATTTTTCTGCAAGACCATGCGCCCAAAAAAATAATTTTCTTTTTGTGCCGGTCAGCTCATTCCCTTTTTGCATGATGCGGTCATAGACTTTTTCCAGCAGTCGCGGCACAGTAGTAAACATATCCGGTTTTACCTCCTTCAAATTATCACCTATCGTTTCAAGGTTCTCAGCATAGTAAATCGAAGTGCCTTTAAACAGATAAACATAACTAACCATCTTTTCAAAAATATGATTGAGCGGCAAAAAGCTCAATGCTTTCATTTTTTGGCCCGGTGGAAAACAGCTAATAGAAGACATTACGTTCGACAAAATATTCCGATGGCTAAGCATCACTCCTTTTGGTGTACCAGTAGTGCCGGACGTATAGATGATCGTTGCTACATCTTCGTATTGTATCTTATCTGATATCGGTTTTATTTGAGCAATCAATTCAGGAGTAGCTTTTGCAGTTACCTCTTTCCAGTGTTTTGCATTGGGTGCATGTTCAAATGTGTAAATATCTTTTAGTGCAGGCAGCCTGTCTTTCAGGCTTAGCACTTTTAAAAAAAGATCTTCATCGTTTACAAAAACAAGTTTTACCTGCGCATCTTTCAATACAAATTCAAGTTCATTCACATTGATGGTAGGATAAATGGGAGTAAGTATGGCCCCGATCTGTTGCACAGCAAGATCGAGCATGAGCCATTCAGGACGGTTTTTGCAAAGGATTGCTACCTTATCACGGCCTTCTACGGTCATATCGTTTGGCCCGATGCCAAGTGACAATAAACCGGCGCAAAGATTGTTGACAATCTCTGCTACATCTTTAGTTCCGTATGTTTTCCATTGACCGCCTTCTTTGCCGGCCAGCATCACATCAAGTGGCTGCCTTTCGAGATGCCAGGCAATGCAGTCAAATAATCTTTTAGGTTCGTTCATGCTACAATCGTTAAAAGGTTTTCAAAAGCCCCTTACTAATTTATAATTATAACCAGAGACGGCATAGAAATTTAATTAAAAAAATAAAAAAGCCCCGTTTACTTGCATTAACGGGACTCTCAGCATTTTATTTAATATAGTGAAAGAGAAACTTTCACCATTCACTATTCACCACTTGCCTAATTCGCCTGGTAATACTGTCCTGCCGGCATTTTGAATATCCTGTTTTTTTGAAAATTAGCGAATGCCTCGTATTGATCGGCATGTGATTTTGACCAGCTATCGTAAGCAGCTAAATTATCTGCTGCACCAAACAGCCACTGGTTATATGCTTCAAACATTCCTTCCTGCAACAACTGGCGCTGATAATCAAAAAGGCGAAGCGGAAATTTTGCTCCATAACTGTTGTACCAGTCCAATACAAAACGGGTACGGATCATCGTTAAAGCCTCGACAGTGATTCCTTTATTGGCAAGCGATGATTGTTTGCCCATTGTTTGCAAAAAGGCCTTTGCAAATTCATTTTTATTTTTTTCTTCGCCTTTCATTAAATCGGCATCGGCAAATAATTTTTCTTTGTACGCCGTCAATAATTGTTGCTTCATAGCAAGACCTCTTTGCGAAAGGCTTTCCATATTTACAAATATCTCACCATAGATCAGGCTCCATACTTTATCTTTTGTATAGAAATAATACAAAGCTGCGTTGTAATAGTTGCCACCATAACCGGGATCCAATTGAATTCCTTTTTCCCATTGATCAATAGCAGAATAATCTTTTGTAGCCCATAAAAGCTCACCGTATTCGCTATACAACGGCCCGCTTTTAGGAAATTTCTTCAAGCCTTTCTTATATGCCTTTTCACAATCTTTTGCTTCTTCCAAAGCTTTATAAACATTACCGGCCAACTGAAAACAAACCACATCAGCATCATCACGGTCAACCAATTTTTCAACACCCGCCAACGCTTTTGTGTAATCTCTTTTCAGATAATAACTCATCACCAGGTCTTTTTGCATCTCCAGGTTGTTTTTATCTTTTTCCAATGCACGGGTCAATACAATAACTGCATTGTCAAAATCACCGGAACGCATAAAGGTCTTTGCAGTCACATGCATTGTTTTTGCATCATCCTGTGAGAATACTGTTGCGGCTGAAACAAAAAGAATAAACAGGAAGAAAAGCTTTTTCATGAGTTATTGTTTATCTGTATTGCAAAATAGGAAAATTGCAAATAGTGATATAGTTTCTATCTTAAGATTAACAATACCATTTTTTCTACATGATCAATTTAAAAATGATACCGATTCGAAAATCCTTTCAGGGATTTAGGCTTTTATGCCAGGCTATGCGTTAGCAATCCATCTCTAAGCTTTGGTTCAAACCAGGTACTCTTTGGTGGCATTACGTTACCGCTGTCGGCTATGTCAAACAATTGCTGAATGGTAACAGGATACAAACTGAATGCCACTCTCATTTCACCGCTGTTTACTCTCTTCTCCAATTCTTTTAATCCACGGATGCCGCCTACAAAGTCAATCCGCTTATCAGTACGCTGGTCTTTTATATCGAGTAATTTATCTAAAACATTATTGGATAAAATGGTGACATCCAGCACGCCGATCGGGTCAGTGGAATATGTACCTTCTCTTGACACAAGAATATACCATTGCTTGTCTAAGTACATTCCAAACTCATGCAATTGCGATGGCTTTACCGGTTCAGCGCTGTGTGTAATCATAAAATCATCATGCAGGGCACCAATGAAATCATCGGCATCCATGTCATTGAGATCTTTTACCAGGCGGTTATAATCCATAATGGCCAGTTCACTGGCAGGAAAGATCGTGGTAAGAAAATATTTTGCAGCTTCACTGGCGGGCAATGCCTTACTTACTTTAGCGGCTGACGCTGCACGGTGGTGACCATCGGCAATATAAGTGGCCGGAACTTTTTCTTTAAACAAACGGCTAATGTCTTCAATGATCTTATCATCATCTATTGTCCAAAGAGTGTGTTTAATACCATCATCCGCTTTAAAATCATATACAGGTTGATGAACATTTTTCCAGTTGTAAATGATCTCATCCACTTCATGCACATTATTATAAGCAAGGAAAACATTGCCCGTTTGTGCCTGGATCGTTTTCATGTGCTCAATCCTGTCTTTTTCTTTTTCCGGTCTTGTGAATTCATGCTTTTTGATCACATCGTTAAAATAATCGCCCACTGAAGAAACACAAACCAAACCGGTTTGGCTGCGGCCATTCATGACCAATTGATAAATATAATAGCAGGGTTTGTTTTCATTAAAGACAATACCATGCTTCAGAAATTGCTCCAGGTTTTCTTTCGCCTTATCATATACTGCCTGGCTGTGAATATCAATGTCAGTTGGCAGATCAATCTCTGCTTTGGTGATATGCAAAAATGAATGGGGGTTTCCATTTGCTTCAGCTCTTGCTTCTTCACTGTTTAATACATCGTAAGGTCGGGAAGCTACTTTATCCGAAAGCTCTGGTTGGGGTCTTAATGCACTGAAGGGTTTAATAATAGCCATTTATACTTTTATTCTTAATTGTTTATTTGTTGAAATCCATTAACCGTGAGTTTGTGCAAACTCTTTCATTAAATCTGTAATAGCTTTTATACTTTCAATAGTCAAAGCATTGTACATAGAAACTCTGAAGCCGCCAACGCTGCGATGACCTTTGAAACCATACATGCCTTCTTTTTTACAGCGATCTGAAAATTCTTTTTCTAAAGATGGGTCTTCCAATACAAACACAGCGTTCATTTTACTCCTGTCTTCTTTTGCTATTGGCCCTTTAAACATTGGCAGGCTGTCGAGTGTATCATAAAACAATTTTGCTTTTGCCTCATTTTCTTTTTCTATTGCAGGGATGCCGCCTTTTTTCTTCAGCCATCTTAGCGTAAGCATTGCTACATACACTGCAAATACAGGCGGCGTATTGAGCATACTCTTTTCTTTGATATGATTGCGGTAATCGAGTATA
>Ga0187893_10013525_pt1 | contig 11331 bp, 8 predicted proteins | sample MA1701074metaG_FD_139574 | JGI IMG/M metagenome (GOLD analysis project Ga0187893, IMG submission 139574) | White microbial mat communities from a basaltic lava cave in the Kipuka Kanohina Cave System on the Island of Hawaii, USA - MA170107-4 metaG ...
CGGACCGCGGCGGCGGGGTCACCTGGCACGGCCCGGGGCAGGCGGTCGCCTACCCGATCCTCGACCTCCGCTCCTGGCGGCTCGGCCCCCGGGACTACCTCCGGTTCCTCGAGGACCTCGTGATCGGCGTCCTCGCGGGCCTCGGCGTCGAGGCGGGGACCGTCGAGGGGCGCACCGGGGTCTGGGCAGGGGGCGCGAAGATCTGCGCGCTGGGCGTGCGCGTCTCCGGCGGCGTCAGCCTGCACGGTCTCGCCCTCAACGCGGCGCCCGACCTCGAGGGGTTCGCGTCCATCGTCCCCTGCGGGATCCGGGACGCCGGCGTCACCTCCCTCGAGCGCCTCCTCGGGCGGTCCCCGCCGATGGAGGAGGTCTTCGACCGCCTGGAGGCGGCCTTCCGCGACGCGGCCCGGGGGCGCGCTCGTGCCAGAATGGGGCGCCCGTGACCCTCCCCGCGACCGAGCCGCGACGGCGCCTTCCCCCCTGGCTCAAGGTCCCGCTCGGGGGAGGCGAGAGGTTCGCGCACCTCAAGGGCCTCGTCCGCGACCTCGGGCTCCACACGGTCTGCGAGAGCGCCCGCTGCCCGAACCTGGGCGAGTGCTGGTCGGCCGGGACCGGCACCTTCATGATCCTCGGGAACACCTGCACGCGCGGGTGCCAGTACTGCGCCGTCCCGAAGGGGCGGCCCGCCCCCCTCGACCTCGACGAGCCGCGGCGCGTCGCCGAGGCGGTGAAGGCGATGGGGCTGCGGCACGTGGTCGTCACGAGCGTGGACCGCGACGACGTCCCCGACGGCGGCGCGTCGATCTTCGCGGAACTGGTCCGCCGGCTGCGCGCCGAGTGCCCGGGGACCCGCGTGGAGCTGCTGATCCCCGACTTCCGGTTCTGCCGCGTGGACGCGCTGGCCGTCGTGATGGAGGCCGGGCCGGACTTCCTCAACCACAACATCGAGACCGTGCCGCGGCTCTTCCCGCGCGCCCGGAAGGGCGGGGACTACGCCACCTCGATCCGGCTGCTCGCCGACTGCCGCGACCGCTGGCCGGCGATCCCGACCAAGAGCGGGATGATGCTGGGCCTCGGGGAGGAGGAGGCGGAGGTGGAGGGCGTGCTGCGGGACCTCCGCGGCGCGGGGGTCCGCATCCTCACCCTCGGGCAGTACCTGCAGCCCGGCGCGGGCTACCTGCCCGTGGAGCGCTTCTACGCGCCGGAGGAGTTCGACCGGTGGCGCGCGCGGGCGGAGGCGCTGGGGTTCGACCACTGCGAGGCGGGCCCGCTCGTGCGGTCGTCGTACCACGCCGAGCGCCAGGCGATCGACGCCGCGCGGGCGTCGTCGTAGCGGCTACGGATCACCGCAGAGACGCAGGGGACGCAGAGGGGCGCAGAGGAGGCCTGACCCCTTGGAAAGGCCACGGCCACGGCCAAGGCCAAGGACTCCGTCGTTGACGTTCCGAGGACTCTCGCCGTTCTCTGCGGATCTCCGCGTCTCTGCGTCTCTGCGGTGATCGCGGGACGACAACGGCTCACCGCAGAGACGCAGGGGACGCAGAGGGGCGCAGAGGAGGAATGAACCCCTGGAACGGCCCCGGCCAAGGACTCCGTCGTTGACGTTCCGAGGACTTCCGCCGTCCTCTGCGGATCTCCGCGTCTCTGCGTCTCTGCGGTGATCCGTCGTCCCGCTCTGCCGGGCTACTTGGGCGTCGCCTTGTAGTCCCCGCCCTCGGCGTCGTCGACCGCCTTGACGAGCGCCTTCGCGTCGATGCCCTTCCCCTTCACCACCGCCGTCCCGTCCTTGAAGTCGACCACCGCGCTCGTCACACCCGGGACCTTCTCGAGGGCGCCGCGGACCCGCGGCGCGCAGCCGGCGCCTCAGGTCATCCCGGTGACGGACAGCTGGATCGTCGTCTCGGGGGCGTCCGCCGGGGCCGCGGCCGGGGCCGGCCCGGCCGCCGGGCCCGCCGGCGCCGGGGCGGGGGCCGTCGACGGCGAGGGCGCGCTCTCCACGGAGCAGGCCGCGAGGACGAGGACCGCCGGGGCCGTCAGCAACCGATGGATCCGATCCACGACTCACCTCCCCTGTAGCGGGTCCCGTTCCGCGGGCTCCTCCGGGGGCTGCGGCCCCCCGAGGACGCGGTCGAGCACCCGGATCTGTTCCTCCGACAGGAACTCGCCGAGGCGGCGGCGCGTCTCCTGGCCGAGCGCGTCGACTTCCCTCGAGGCCTCGTCCCGGTCGCCGCCGCGCCGGCCCGCGGTCTCGAGGATGTCCCGCATCTTCTCGGATCCCTCCATCAGGAGCCGAACAAGGCGCTCCCGGTCCTCGGCGTCGATGCCCCCGTCCCCGAAGCCCCGGTCGAGCCGGGAGCGGAGCTCCGCCTCCGCGGCGGCGAGCCGGTGCACGCGGTCCTCCCGCTCGCGCAGAGCCCGGAAGTAGCGGTCGAACTTCGTGCGCTCCTCGGCGGTGAGCTCCTCGAGGATGGCGTCGTTCGGGGGGCCGCCGGTGTCGCCCCGCACCGCCGGGTTCCCGTCCGGGAAGGCCTTGCGCGCGGCGGCGGAGATGCGCGCCTCGGCGACCTCGCCCTGGAGGCGGCGCACCTCCTCGCGGAGGGTCGCGTTCTCCTTCTCGGCCTCGAGCGTGCGCGGAGGGACCCCGACGATCGTCGCGCCGCCCGGCGGGCCGTCGCCGCCGGACATCCCGGAGACGACGAGCCACGCGGTCCCGCCGCCCGCGGCGGCGGCGAGGACGGCGACGAGTGCCGAGAGGGCGAGGATCGGCGGACCGGGAGGCGGGACCGGCGGGGCGGGGGCCTCCACCCGGGGTCAGTTCCCGGCGGCGGAGGCGTTCGGCGCGGCGGCCCTGCGGGCGTCCGCCGCCGCCTTCTGCCTCCGGTCGAGCGCATCCTTCCAGAGGTCGTAGCCGGCCACGAACTCGGCCTCCTCGGTGTCCGGGGCGATCTTCGCGACCCGCTCCCGGTTGTAGATGAGCTCGTAGCGCTCCTCGGTCCAGGCGGGAGGAGGGAACTTCTCGAGGAGCGCGTCGGCCTTGCGGCGCTTCTCCTCGGGGGTGAGCGGCGCGGAAGCCGCGGCGGCCGCGCCCGCGGCGGAGGCGGGTGCGACCTCCGTCGTCGGGAGGATCCCCACGACCTCCCGGTCCTCGGAGGGCGTTCCGGCGTCGGCGGCCGGGGCGGGGGTGCCCGCGGTCGGCGCGGACGGGGCCGTCGGTGGCGGGGGCGGGGGGGCCGCCGCGCCGCCCCCGAGGATCTGCTCCAGCTCGCGCTGGAGGGCGGTCTCCCGCTCGAGCAGCGCCTTCCGCCGCTCCTCGAGGGCGCGGCGGCGCTCCTGGAGGATGCGGATCCGCATCTCCTCCGCCTGCTCGTCCGAGAGGGAGCCCCGCTCGACCACCTCGTCGACCTGGGAGGCCTCGAGGAAGATCTCGCCGTCCATCCCCATCACGAAGAACACCCGGATCCCGGCGCCGGGGTCGTCCCGCTTCGCTGTCGCGAAGCCGCCGCCCTCGGCGCGCCGCTCCCACGCGATCCCCGCCGGGAGGACGCCGTCGACGGCGGCGCCCCTCTTGAGGAGGACGCGGCAGCGCATGCCGCGGAGGTCCGAGCCGGAGGCGAGGTCGTCGGGCTTCGTCGTGTCGCCCGCGGCGGCCGCCGGGGCGGCGTCCTGCGGAGCGGCGAGGGCCGCCGGCGCCGCGAGGGCGACGGCGAGGGAGAGGGCGGTCGGGAGGGGGCGTCCCATGGCGGTTCTCCTCGGCAGCCGGAATGGTACCACTCCGGCCGGCCGGCGGGGCGGCTGCCGGAGGGTCAGATGTCCCGCATCGTGCTGATCGTCTCGGAGGCGGCGCGGAACACCTGGTTGCGCATCATCCGCTCCGCGACGATCCGGGTCTTGATCTTCCGGGCGCCCGAGGGCCCGACGATCTTCACCTCGAACCCGTGCGGGAACCCCGGAGCGGGCGCCGCGAGGGCCTGGGTGAACTTCGGGATCGCGGCCTCGGTGCCCGTGATGCCGTTGTTCTGGGAGAGGGAGGCGTTGTACTTCCGGTAGTAGGCCCTGGGGTAGCGGGCCGCGACGGGGCTCGCGGGGATCGAGAACGCCGGCTCGGGGGTCGCGGAGACGTCGGTGTCGAGCTCGTAGAAGGCCGAGGTGATCGCCCTCGACGGGTCCCAGGCGTACTTGATGTTCGCGGTGCTCACCAGGTCCGCCACGACCTCCTGGCGCGCCGTGGCGTTCGAGATCGCGGTGAGGGTCGCCCAGTCCGCGAACGCCATGCTCTCCCATCGCGCGAGGTCGAACCGGGTCAGCCCCGGGGCGACCGGGAACCCGTAGTCCGCGACGTAGTAGCAGACGAGGCGGTAGACGTTGACGCGGTACGCCTTGCCGTCGGACGGCGCCGTGAAGTCGTGGGGGGCCATCTCCCCCGCCACGAGGAGCGAGTTCCCGACCTTGCGGTCCGCCGGTACGTCGAGCGTGAACTCGCCGAGGGAGTCGTTGATCGGCAGCAGGCAGGACGTGGCGCGCGGGAGGGCGCCGAACTCGAGCGCGTCGAAGTAGGCCCGTCCGGTCGCGTCCTCCTCGAAGGTGCGGCGCGCGGTGGAGACGTCCTCGTGGAGCTCGGCCATCGCGGCCTGGGTCTTCACCAGGATCGCGTTGAAGGACTCCATGCTCGTGTTCGAGTCCGCGACGGAGAGCGTCGAGCGGAGGATCACCAGGAACAGCATCGACAGGATCCCGAGCGAGATCACGACCTCGAGCAGGGACAGCCCCGCCTCGCCGCCCTTCCCCCCGACCGTCGCGCCGGTGCCGGTCCTCATGGGCCCCTCCCCCTCCCCGAGCCTAGCGGTCGATGTAGATCCGCTCCTGGTGGAACGAGTAGTGCAGCGCGTTGGCCCCGCGGAACGAGTCCACGCGGACCAGATAGGACGCCCGCGGGAAGGTCGCCGCGGGGGTGCTCCAGAGGAAGATCTCGTCGGCGCCCGCCGCCGCGTCGTTGATCAGGAGCGCGGGGTTCGTCGGCCGCGTTCCCGGGGTCACCGGGGTCGCGTTGTCGATCATCGAGATCCAGGTCGTGCCGCCGTCGCCGGACCACATCGGCACGTAGGAGAGGTTGCCCTCGTTCTCGGCGAAGCCCGCGGCGTACTGGTTCGTGTAGGGCTGCCCGTCCCAGCGGCGCCAGGTCACGTTGAACTGGCAGGTCACGTTGACCGGGTCCTCGAGCTGGCTGAGGATGGTCGGCGAGACGATCTGCACGCGCGGCAGCTGGACGATGCGGTTCGTCGCCGTCACTCCGACGGCGGCGTTGGTGAAGCCGCCGACGAGGAAGGAGTGGATGAGGGAGACCATCGAGTAGCGCGAGATGAAGGCCGAGCCGGACTCCGTCGCGCGGTCGATGCCGTTGACGAGGATGTAGGCCGCCTGGTTCGTGTTCGCCGGGTTGCGGTTCAGGATCAGCCCGGAGCCGACCTGCCCGTTGTCGTGATCGTAGAGCCGCATCACGCGGAACGCCTGGTACCGCGTGCCGGAGAACTCGAGGAAGTTGAACTCGTCCGGGATGCCGCCGGCGCCGCTCAGGTTGATGTCGAAGGGGCGGCTGATCTTCGTCCGGGTCGGCAGCGGGAAGGAGTAGTTGTTCGCCAGGTCCTGGCCGCCGCCCGCGCCCGCCGTCAGCGTGCCGTTGTCCACGCTCGACTGGAAGGTGTGGTGGAAGGTGCTGTGGGGCCCCGAGGTCCCGATGTTGAAGAAGGTGGTGCAGCCCTCCTCCTGCGAGCGCCGCTGGACGACGCGATCGGAGAACCGGGTGCCGTAGGGGAGCGAGATCGGCTGCACAGCGGAGTCCGCCGAGTTCCGAAATATGTTCGACCGGTTCACGCGCGCGAAGTCGGTCAGCGTGTTGCCGGCGGGCAGGTTCCCGTCCCGCGCCCAGACGCCGTACATGTCGTCGGGATACTGCTCCCCGATCCAGTTCGCGCCCCACCAGTAGGAGCGGGCGATGCCGCCGCTGAAGAGCCAGCGGGCGGCGTTCAGGCTGCGGACCAGCTTGACGCCGCTCCCCCAGGTCCCGCCGGGGCCGCCGGAGGTGATGCTCTGCTCGTAGCCGGTCCCCACCGCCGTGCCGCCGAAGGGCATGGCGTTCACGGGAATCGAGTTGTTGTAGCCGTTCGCCGAGTCGTAGCCGATCTCGTTGCCGATCCCGACGTAGTAGTACGAGAACCCGGTCAGGGTCGTCCACAGCATGTTCGCGTTGGCGAGCGACTCGCGGAGGACCTTCATCATCCGGGGGAGGTCGATCTCGTAGCGGCTCATCCAGCCCTCGGAGGTATCGCCCGCGGTGTTCTTGATGCGGCCCGCGTCGAAGCCGGGCCAGCGGGCGATGGGGTTGCCGTCGACGGCGTTCCGCATGTTGTCGAAGTACCAGTTGTAGGCGTTCGGGAAGTTCACGCCGGCCGCCTTGAAGTCCTTGTAGGGGCAGTGGCGCGGGTCCCCGAGGAACTGGGCCTGCTCCGACGCGGGGACGTCGTTCGTGCTGTCCGTCCACCACCAGTAGGTGGTGGAGAGGTTCTCGGGGCGGTTCTGGCTCCCGAGCCACGCGTAACCGCCCGCCAGGGCCTGGCGGTTGCCGGTGTTCACGGGGAGCTCGAGCCCGTCGGGGATCCGCACCTTGAGCCCGCCGGTGTAGGTGAAGGCCGTCGGGCCGCCGGCCGGGTCGGGCCAGGTGGCCCCGTTGTACAGCGCGCGGTCGATCACCTCCATCACGGTGAACGCCGTCGGGACCGCGTTCCAGGGGTTCCAGCCGTTGTGGATGTAGTACTCCTCGACGTCCCGCGGGTCGGCGGGGTTGACGCGGCCGTCGTTGTTGTAGTCCTGGACGCGGCTCCCGATCCGGGTCGTGACCGTGACCGGCCAGTGGTCGCTGTCGTTGGGGTCCGACGGGTGGGTCGGGTCGGCGGCCGTGATGGAGACCCAGGTCCCGGTGCTCGCGTTGCGGACGCGCAGGCCGAGCCCGAGCGCGTCGCGGCGGATGGTCAGCCTCCAGCGGGCGGTGTTCTTCTCCGCCGCCGCCGTCGCGTTCGTGAGGTCCTGCGTGAAGTTGTTCGCCAGCTCGGTCGCGGTGGGGATGTACTCGCGCCCGTAGAGCCGGTAGTTGCCGACCGCGTTGCCGGTCTCCAGCCCCTGCACGCCCTGGCCCCCGATGAGGCGGGTCCGGAGCGGCGTGTTGTACAGCCGGACGAGCGTGTAGCCGACCCCCTCGGGGTCGAGCTCGGGGGGCACGTAGCCGCACCGCACGGTCGGCAGGGCCCCGTTGTAGGTCCAGGAGCCCGCGACGGGCCACTGCGCGTAGCCGCAGAAGAAGCCCTCCGGACGGGTCGTGGTGGAGACGGTGTACGGCGGCACGCCGAAGAGCGGGCTCGTCACGGAGTTGTAGGGCGGCCAGGTCGCGGCGAAGGGGAACGAGTTGTTGATGGAGTACTCGCCGAGCCCGACCACGTAGGGCTGGTACCAGGCGTAGGGGTCCGTGACGCCGTCCGGCGCGGGGCTCGGGGAGCCCGTTCCGTTGTTGACGACGTTGACGCCGCCGCGGCAGGCCTCGATGCGGAGGTACCCGTTGCCGGCGATGGGGTTCTGTCCCCAGGCGTTGCGGAACCAGCAGCCCGTCCACGTGGCGCGGTTGACCGCCGGGGCCCCGATGAAGCCGAGGTTGATCCAGCCGCCGCCGAGCTGCTCCGTCCGGGAGGCCAGGTCGACGCCGAAGATCTGGATCTCGATGGGGTCCGAGAGGATGTCGGGCTGGGCCGGCCGCTCCGGGTCGTCCTGCCAGGCGTGGACGCGGAGGACGACGTCCTCCGAGACGGCGGGGGTGGCGCCGCGGACGTACCGCTGCTGCTCGGGGTGGGTCACGACTCGCACCCCGGGGTGGCCGCCGGCCCAGGCCAGGGGGTTCGCGTCCATGGAGTAGAACTGCTCGTTCACCACGGGCCCGAGGATCGAGGGCCGCGGGTCCTTCGCCGGGTCGGAGACGCCGCGCATCGGGGGCATGGGGAGCAGCTCGCCGTGCAGGTTGATGAAGATGGCGTTCCGGTAGAGCGTCGGGCTCGACTTCATCCGGTCGAGGAGCAGGTGCCAGGTCGGCTCGGCGTCGTCCTCGGCGCCGACCGAGTCGGCCACGGCGCCGCCGAAGTCGCGCCGCAGGCGGAAGTAGGCCTCCTCGTCGACCGAGCGCATGGCGTGGTTCCAGTGGTCCGCGAGGGTGTACGGGAACGGGTTGTAGACGGGGTTCGGGATCGTGTTCCCGAAGCCGTCCACGGTGGTGAGGGCGTTGTTCCAGCCGTTCACGAAGCCCGTCTCGTTCCGGATCCAGGCCTGGACGGTCTCCGGCACGTAGTAGTACGCCGACGCGACGTCGCCGACGACCAGGGGGGGCATCGTCGCCGGGTAGAAGTGGACCCAGGGCGTCGCCTGGCGCGAGTGGTTCGTGAAGTTCCAGTAGGGGCGGTAGTAGGCGTCGCGGCCGTACCCGTTCTTGGTGATCCAGTGAGTGCGGAACCGCAGCCCGGGGTTGCGGGACTGGAGGTCGTCGATCGTCGTCTCGATGAACGGCTTGATCGCGTCCATGAACACCCACCAGCCGGGGACGTTCTCCACGGCGAGGAGGTAGATGTCGTACACCTGCGTCGTCGGGAAGGCGTCGGCGATGGTGCGCAGCACGGAGGAGACGCGGGCGTACTGGGTGCCGCGGTTGACCGTGGGGTCGTCTCCGTCCTGCGCGCGGTAGATCTCGACGGTGACGATGCGCAGGTCGCGGGTGTTCACGCCGGGGAAGGGCCGCACCTGGATCCGCCGGCTCCAGCGCCAGTTGCCGAGGACCGTGATGTTGCCGCTGGCGGGGTGGTTCGGCGGGACGAAGATCGTCGGATCCGCCGGATCGCGGGTGATCGTGAGCGGCGTCCGGACGCTGGTGCCGTCGTCGAACGAGTCGAGGTCCGACGCCGCCTCGATGCCCGAGGTCTCGAGGTAGGCCTGCATCTCCGTCAGGATCGAGACCGCCTTCTCGTAGGCGAACACCTTCTCCCGGTTGAGCTGGGAGTAGCGCCACGAAGTGACGATGAACGCCATCGCCGCCGCCATGATCGTGCCGAGCACGGCGATCGCGACGACGGTCTCGACGAGGCTCGTGCCGCGCTCGCGGGGCCGCGGCGCGGGCGCGCCGGCGGGGACGGACGGATTCCGGTCGGAGGGACTCATCGGTTGCTCCCCTGGTACTTCCCGGCCAGGCCGACGATGCGGATGGCCTGGGAGAGGCGGTACTGGCCCATGCGCTGCATGATCTCGGTGAGCAGCGGCCGGTCGGCCCACATCTCGGAGTAGTCGCCGAGCCCCGACACGCTGCAGGTGCCGCGCACGGCCACCGTGCCGCGGATGGACGACGGCGCCTGCTGGACGTAGTTCCCGCGGACGTAGATGAAGCCGTTGAAGAACGAGTTCGAGTTCGCGGCCAGCGTCAGGTTCCCGTCCACGATCAGGACCGCCGCCGAGGAGCGCAGGGGCTGGCCCGCCGTGAAGGTCACGTTGCCCTGGTAGTAGGTGAGCGAGTAGTCCGGCAGCGGGACCGGCAGGTCGGCGACGTTGCGGACCTTGACGTCCGGCATCGCCAGCAGGTCCTGCAGCGGCATCCCGAAGACGTCGGTCCAGTCGTCGGCGTAGCCGGCGAGGGCCGCCTGGCTCGGCGTGCCGCTCAGGGACCCCGTGACGGTCGGCGACCCGGTCCCCGACCGGTAGGCAAGGCCGGTCGTCGTGCCGCCCGTCACGCGCGAGCGGCTGCCGAGGTTGACCGAGCTGCCGGTGCGCACGCAGAGCGCCGCCGGCCCGGGAGTGATGATCGTGAGGCGCCGGATCTCGGTCACCAGGGTGATCCGGTTCAGCAGCTCGTTCCGCCCGTCGACGGCGTTCCCGAGGGGCCGGTGGTTGGCGTTGTCCCACTCGGCGGCCTCGTTCCAGTCGTTGGCGACCGGGTCCGCCGGGTTCTTGTAGTTGCGGCGGAAGATGTAGCCGTGGGAGACGATCTGCCAGACCGTCCCCGGACCGGCGCCCGGCAGACCGCGCGAGGTCGTGACGTCGGAGATGGTCGTGTCGTCGCCGGCGACGGAGAGCCGGACCTCGTACCTCGCCCAGAGGCTCGTCGTGATCGGGTAGTTCCGCACGAGTCCCACGGCGGGGTTGTCGGTCTCGTTGACCGGGGGGACCGCGGCGAGGTTGCGCTGCGGGGCGAAGACCGCCACCGGCTGGGCCGGCTGGCGGCGGAACCAGGAGAGGGCGTCGATGAGGCCGGCCCGCGCGACGTTGTAGGCCTGGTCGTTCGACTCGAACAGCTTCTCCGAGGTCTTGCTCGAGAAGACGAGGTACTTCGCCCCGGCGGTGACCATGGCCGCGAGCACGACGGCCGCCACGAGGGTCACGATCAGCGCCGACCCGGCCTGGCGCCCGGCCCCGATCCTCCGCCCGCTCGACGCCGTCGGTCGTGCCATCGGACGCCCTCCTCGGAGGCGCCCGGTCCGGGGGGAGTCTCCCCCTTCCTTCGGTCGCCCGCCGTCGCCGCGAAGGGTACACCATCGGGGATGAAGGGGCCCCCGGCGAGGGATGAAGAATCCTTCACGGCGGGGTCGCGGCCCGGGCCGGCGACGGCCCCGGCGCTGTCGTCGCAACAGTCTGCAATTACATGACTTAGACCACAGATCCCGGGCCCGAGCGCGGCAGCACGACCGCGAAGCGCGCCCCCTGCTCCCCCGGGTTCTCGAGCACCACGTCCCCCCCGGCGGAGCGGGCGAGGCGGCGCGCGAGGGAGAGCCCGAGGCCGAAGCCCCTTCGCCCCTCCGCCTTCCCCGACCGCCCGCGGAACAGGCGCTCGAAGACCCTCTCCCCCTCGTCGTCCGGGACCCCGGGGCCGTCGTCGGAGACCACGAGCCGGACCGACCCGTCCCCGCCGGCGACGAGGGCGGCCCGCACGGCCCCCCCGGCCGGGGTGTAGCGGCAGGCGTTGTCCACGAGGACCGAGAGGCAGGTCTCGATGACCTCGCGCGGCGCCGCGACGGGGGGGACCGCGCCGTCGGAATCGACCAGGGAGAAGCGGACCCCCCGGGCCTCGGCGAGGGAGGCGAGGTCCGGCGCGAGGAGGCGCACCGCGCCGGCCGCGTCCACGGGCGCGCGGCCCGGGGCCGCGCCGGGCCCCGCGGCCGAGGCCCGGGAGAGCTCGAGGAGGGCGTCCACGAGGCGGCTCACCCGGTCGCAGTCCTCCACCGCGGCCTCGAGGGCGCGGCGCATCTCGCCCCCGTCCGAGGA
>Ga0187893_10013526_pt1 | contig 11330 bp, 10 predicted proteins | sample MA1701074metaG_FD_139574 | JGI IMG/M metagenome (GOLD analysis project Ga0187893, IMG submission 139574) | White microbial mat communities from a basaltic lava cave in the Kipuka Kanohina Cave System on the Island of Hawaii, USA - MA170107-4 metaG ...
TACCTACGAAACTTGAAAACATCATGTGGGATGGCACTGGATGACTTCGAGGAAGGGTTGGCCGAAGGTTTCGAGTTTGTACTTGCCGACGCCCCCCAAAACCCCGAACTCAAATCCCTCATCCTCTCCTGCGCTCTCTAATTTTGAAAGAAGTAAACCTGGCCCTGAAGGGCCAGGTATAAATTATTGGCCAGCAGCTCTTGGATGCTGTTCTTGCCAGTATTGCATGAAGAGAGGATCTGATTTAAGCTTTTCGGCAAAGCCTCGGGCTGCCTCATTGATTGCGTGAACGGGTGAGGCATTGGCAATGGCAGGTTCTGCTGCATCCATTCTCTCAGCTTCTAAAGCCGCCCAGTCTTCGGCATCATTGGAATGAAAATGGAGACGCTCTATTGCCTGTTTAATTTCTAATAGCTTGCTAAAATATTCTTTAGTATTAGGATCGTAAATATCTTTTAGTTCTACTCTTTTTTCATCAATATCTAAGGCGTTATAGTCCCAAGTTTTTCTGGACAAAAAAGCCATATTAAGAGCCAATGCTCCGGCCAATTTTGTAGGATTATTCAGATAAAAATCTCGAGCATCGGGCTCCATCTGGGCGATACTTGCATTCAAATCACGCACAATAGACTGGATGAACTGGTGTCTGTATTCATCTGGGCCTTGTAACTGTCTCTCTACTTTTGCAGCGCCAAGGTAAGCAGCTCCTGCGGCGCCTGTTACAGCAGCTACGGCATTGACGGCAGTTAAAGGAATGGCAAATAGGATAAAAAATGAGCCAACAATCTTTCCGAGGCCACTGTCCATAGGATAGCCTGAGGCGGGATGCAGAGAATTTTTCCAGCATTGCAGGCCGCGTATGAAGAAAGGAAACTTAGCCAAACTAAAAGCCTTCATCGTCACATGTCTGGCATGGTCATATTTTAGATCATCTTCTGTTTTAGGTGGTAGTGCGGGAGGCTGGTTACCTGTAACATTGGGATGGAACATGGGAAACTCCTTTTCTATTAAAATTTTTGTCTTGGACAATGCGTCCAGCATGTGTAAATACACAAAGCTATGATAATATACAACTATTTACCAAGTAAGGGGGGTATTATGTCAGTGGATGTCAGTCCTACAAAATCAACCAGTCTTTGGGCCGTGACTTGTGTGTGTGACTGGAGAAACGGATTTTTGGATAAAGAGGTAACTCCTGAAGGGGATATCCACATGCTCTTTCGTAATGATATGTCCTGTGCAGAGAAGGCATTTCGACGAATTGTCGCAGAACCTGCCTTTCTTGGCCTTGCTGTTGTAGCCCTTGTAGAAACAGCTTTGAAAGGCACATTTGGAATCATCGCTCTTGGTGTTCACTCCTGTCTTCCCCCGGGAGAGACAAAAGCATGGGTAAGAACTCGGATACTCCCCTACACGTTGGATATGACATTCATTTGCGCTGCCACGATCAGCGCAAGCATCTTCCTTTCCCTATTTAACTTGATGGCAATACGCATGCAGTTGCTGCCGACGGGAGACCTCTCTTGCTGCATTTCACCCAACAGAGAGTACTCTCTTCTTTAGGCTAACAATCAAGGAGGACCTTTCTATAGGTCAGAGCCGTAAATGTTAGACTCTGACCAATGGACCCAATAAGTCCCGGAGAGGTTTCTTTCAATAGGCTCGATACGAGGCCTCCGATGACTACAGATGCTCGATAAGTCTCTAAGCAAGAAGACGATTCCATAAATTTCTTATCACCTGATAGCATGAAGAAATTAGCAGTACCGTAACGAATTGCCGTGGAAAGTAGCACTCTGAGAATCTTGGCTGTTGTACTATCGACGACTGTTTCACTTCCTGGTTTGATTTCCTTTAAAATTGCCTTAGGCAGCCGTCTCAAGACAAGCTCTTGCACGACTCCTTCAAAGATAAGATCACTCAGTACCGTCTGAGCGGTAAGGACTGATAGAGCAAGAGCCTTTGCGTGAGTAGCAGTTCGTATATTTTTGGATTTTTCTACAGCCCAAGATAAAGTCTTATGGGGACACAGCGCGTTGATAACTTTAGAGGTTATCTCTTCGCCTTTTGGTCCTTTAAAGTTATCGAGGAAGGACTTATAGAATACACCGCTCATTTTGCATTGCTGAGAGAGATATCCCATCGTACGCAGCGAAGTTGTGAGAAAAAAGGATGGAAGTGCCGCACACATGCCAATAGTTGCTCGATCAAAAAATCCCATAGTATATACCTTTAATTTAATTAGAGTAGATTATCAGATCTGTTTCATTTTTATCAAAGATCCAAAAGTATTAAAAATTATTGATATTTTTGACGAGGTTTTATAAGTGAAAGGAAAAAGAAGAGGCACTTATGACACTTGTGTGCCGATGGTGATATGAAAATCGTGGCTTTTGAGTTTGTTGGCAAGGCCATAGGACTCGCGAAGCCGCTCAAGTTCGGGTGCCTGCACAGCTAAAAGCCACAGCTTTCTGAGCTTATTATTGTTGGTGAGCTTTACGGTGCGAAGCGGTGTTGTTGCATAAATCACCACTGAGCCACTGAGCACACTGAGATATTTGAGAAAACTGAGATGCTTCGCCCAGCCAGAGCGTTGTTTTGCACGAGCTTTCCAGGCATTATTCCTCAGAATAATGGCCAGGATCGTGCATACAATCTCACTGCCGGGCGAAGCGTCTCTGCGATTAAAAATCGAAAAAGTTAACGAAAAAAACATGAAAACATCATGTGGGATGGCACTGGATGACTTCGAGGAAGGGTTGGCCGAAGGTTTCGAGCTTGTACTTGCCGACGCCAGAGATTTGCAGGAGGTCGGATTCGGTGCGTGGTTTTTGGCGGGCGATCTCTTGTAGGGTTGAGTCGTGGAAGATGATGTAGGGAGGGACTTTGCGCTCTTCGGCAATGGCTTTGCGTTTTGTGCGTAGGGCGTTAAAGAGGGCTTCATCATAGTCGATGGGCTTTTTCTCGGCTGTTGCAGTGGGGAATTGGACCTTTTGACTTTTGGCTTTTTTGGCTGCAAATGGCGGGATGGGGAGGAAGATTGGTTCTTTGGTCACACTGGCAAGCTTTGCTTTGTCAGTAAGTGAGAGCGTGGGATAGAGGCCCTCTGCTACTTGGAGATACTTTTGGCGAATGAGTGCTTCAATGACTAGCCGAAGGTACTCGGCAGGCAGGTTTGCTAACTTGCCATAGATTGCAAGACGGTCTGCTTGAAGGGTGCGCGTTTTTTCTGTATCTGCCCCTCGCAAGACGTCGATGACAAGTTTCATGCCAAAGCGCTCTCTTAGCTGAATGACAGAAGCGAGCACGCTGTACGCGATCTCTGTAGCGTCAATTGTCTGCTGGGTAGTGCTGCAGATGTCACAGGCTTGACATGAGGCATGAGGGTACTCTTCGCCAAAGTAGCAAAGCACCTGACGGCGTCGACAGACGTGCTTAGAAGCAAATGCACACATTGTCGACAATTTCTTCATGCAGCGATCGCGCTCTTCGGGATCGCTCATTTTCTCGATAAAAGATTCTATCAAAAAGCGATCGGCGTGCGAAAAAAAGAGCACGCAGGTAGCTTGTGCCCCATCGCGCCCAGCACGCCCTGTCTCCTGATAGTAGGCTTCGATGCTTTTGGGAATGTCGTGGTGGATGATGAAGCGGACGTTGGATTTGTCGATCCCCATGCCAAAGGCAATCGTAGCTACGATGATCTGCACCTTGTCATGGATAAACTGCTCTTGATGCTCGCATCTTTCTTGATCTGACAGTCCCGCATGGTAGTGGATCACTGAAAAGCCATCGTCCTTGAGGCGCGACGCGAGATCTTCCACCTTCTTTCTCGAGCCGCAGTAGATGATGCCTGGCCCCTTTGCCTCGTGGCGCAAGAAATTGACAATCGCCTGATAGGCCTCATTTTTGGGTCTGACATCGTAAAAGAGGTTGGGGCGATCAAAACTTCCGCGTACATAGACCGGGTTATCAAGTTTTAGCGTTGTGGAGATGTCTTCGGCCACCTTGTCTGTTGCTGTAGCCGTAAGGGCGATTCGAGGCACGCCTGGAAAAAGCTCTTTTATCTGATGCAGGTTGCGATACTCAGGGCGAAAGTCGTGTCCCCACTCAGAGACGCAGTGCGCTTCGTCGATGGCAATGAGCGAAGGCGCAAGCCACTTGGCGATTTCTAAAAATTGGGGCGAGGAAAAGCGCTCTGGGGCTATGTAGAGGAGTTTTATAAGCTTTTTTTGGAGTTCGTCGATGATGTCTGAAACTTGGTTTTGAGAAAGCGTGGAGTTCCAAAAGGCGGCCACAACTCCATTTTCGCGAAGTCCATCCACTTGGTCCTTCATCAAGGCAATCAATGGCGAGACGACGATCGTGACTCCCTCAAACAGAAGAGCCGGGGCTTGGTAGCAGAGCGACTTTCCCCCGCCCGTGGGCATGACGACAACGGCATCGCGTCCTGCCATCACAGCATCGATAGCTTCGCGCTGCAGCGGCCGAAGCGCTTCAAAGCCAAAGACATCCTTTATGACATGCTCGATCATCTCGCCCACCCCAACTCGTCGCGAACATGTTACAATTCTTTGCCTTTCCCAAGCAATGCTAAAGCAGTGTCAGGAGAGAGCTCTAATTTTTTTGCGAAGGGGGCGGCCAAAGTGGGTTTCGACAGCTTTACAGTTGGCGATTTTCGTTAGGTATATTTGCTTGAGTATATGAGTCACAGGAGGGCTAAGAGGATTCTGGAGGATATTGGACATATCAAACTGTTGTCGATCTTGGGGGGTATTCAAGCGGCCCAAGGGATTAAATCTATTCAGCCCTTTTTGCCAGAGAGAGGCACGGCTAAAAAGCTCTACGTAAAGTGCCTTAAGGAGCTCGATATCTACTATCGACAATCTTGGCTGTTTCGCAAGGCGCATGGCAAGCGCAACAAGTTGTAAAGCGCGCAAAGTTTTAATATGGCTAATCTGGCTTCGATCAAACTCTAAATGTGGTTTCCAGGTGGGGTTTTCTTGCAAAAAGGCAAAATACAACTGATGAAGAAAGTGTGTGTCATTTTCCCTGAGGTAACTGACAATCAATTTCGCCAGATTAAAAGAGGAAGAGGAAAGAAGTTCTACTGGTTGAGCTTTTAAGGCCTCTTTGATCTCTGTCAGGTATTTTTTTCTTGTGCGGTCAAACAACGACGCAATAGTAGCCACTTCACTAAGTGTTGATACTCGGGCCTCGCGCAGCTTACTTTGGTTATTTCTCATCAATTCTTCACACACTGCTTCAACCATCTCCTCACGAGGTTTTGCAAGCCGCGAAAGACAGGCTGAAATTGTGCGAATTTCTAAAGATCCACAGCGCTGGATTTGGTTTAAGAGCCAGCCCAGAACCCTCTCTTGCAAGGCAATAACATTTTCACTGTGGAAGCTGATTTCATAACAGAGGCGAGTAAGTAGAAAAAGATTGACCTCATGAAGGTCTTCACGTTGCAGAAGCTTTCTTTGCAGTGTCTCAAGAAAACCCCTTGTGTTCATTCTCAGTTTTGCGTAGGCAAATGTAATCACTACAAGCTGTTTTGTGGAGCATTGATCAAGGTTTGGCTCTAGCGCTTTTTGGATTACATCGTAGTACCTGGAATCGACGATAGCAAAAAATTGCAACGCATCCAGGATCCAGGAAAGCTTTGCAGGGGGCAATGTGCAAAAGTGGGGTGAATTCCATAGTGCCTCTAATGCATGCAAAAAGAGATCTTCCGCGCTTTCTTTTAATCCATCATTTAAAAGGGTTATGTGAACTGAAGCTTTACAGATTCTCGCTAAAAAAGAGAGATCAAAAGCCGTGATGTAGTTTGCGACTTGGCGCATGACGAGTGAAGTAAAACTGAAACTAATATGTTTTTTTTCAAATCGTGAGATAGTAAGGAGAAATTCCTTTAATTGCTCTAAGGTAAGAGTATTAAAGCATTCTGCCCACAATGCTTGTAGTGCGCTACTATTCGGGGCAAAGCGAATTCTCTGTACATAGTTGAATTGCATAGGAAGCCCAAAGCCCGGAGGCGGAGGGACAATATCCATACGAGCAAAGCTTTCTGTTACTCGACGTACATCTGTATGAGCGATAGGAGGGTATCCGTTAGATACGGGGGAAGAGGAAAATTGCATAGTTATTTTTTAAGTAAATTTTTTGCTGTTATAACATAACGAATTTCAAACTTTGAATCAAATGAATCCCTCTTGATTTTTAATTGCAATTTTGTTAATTTACATTTTTAAAAGTGAATGGTATAAATATGGTTAGTGCAGTACGTTCGTGCCAAGCAGTTGGTAAATGGATGGCGGTTTGTAAAGCGTATGAACCATCTCGCGTTTCCACACAAGCTCTTTATCGCATCCCGGCTCTTGCGATTGAGCGGATCTATAGACATCTTCCTGAAGAGACCTTTTGCAAATTTGTAGGCCTATTGGTAGGGCCAGAGTCCCTCAATTTTTCTAACAACCAAACGCTCGATGATGCAGCTTTGGCGCGCCTCGTAAAAAAATGTCCCTGTCTCAAGCGTCTAGATGTTTCAGGCTGTCCCAAGCTTACGGCACAAGGCTTTGCCTCTCTCAAACTGCCCCCTACCCTCGAGGTGTTTCGAGCCAATAACAGCAGTATCGACGAAGCTGGCTTTAAGAACCTGATGGATAGCTGTAGAGGGCTAGTTCAGCTACAGCTTGCTCGCTGCCCAAAGCTGATGGTAGACATGGTAGAGGACTTTTCCTACCCTCCCCAACTGCAGTCAGTGGACTTTTCGCAAGGGCTTATTTTAGGGGCAGGTCTTAAGAAACTTCTCACAGAGTGTACAAGCCTTCACACCATAGGCCTCATGGGCTGCATGGGCATTCGGGATGAGGATTATCAGACGCTTAATTGGCCCAAAACCCTTCAAGAGGTTGATCTTTCCCGCACCCACCTCGCCATAAAAGGGCTCCACAATTTATTCGAAAAGACAGAGAAGCTCAAAAAAATTACGATGAAGGAGTGCATCTACCTTCCCCTCGATGCTCTCGACGTTGCCTTTCCAAATACCCTTGAGGTGATCATTTTAGATCGCAATCTTGGCAAGTTCACAAGGCCTGACCTCTTCTCTCAATGCAAAAACTTAAAAATTCTTTCCCTAAAAGAGTGTCCTGATCTTACCCAATATAGTTTTAATTAGAAGCCTCTATCCAATAGGAAATATTTTTTTCAAGACTTTGCCAATAAAGCCAAAGATGCGATCCTCTATTGCAAAAATTGATGGAGGTTTGAAATGCCAGTTGAATTTCATGGGTCGAACCAGGCCACAATTGGAGTAGAAATTGAGCTGCAAATTATCGATCCTGTAACAAAGGATTTGACACCGCGAGCTCAGGAAGTTTTAGCACTATGTGAAAAACGAGACATTTGCCATGTAAAGGCTGAAATTCATCAGTCAATGCTTGAGGTTGATACCAAAATTTCAGCAGATATTAAGGGATGTCGCGAAAGTCTTGAAGAAACGCTTTCAGGTCTCTATAGCGTTGTTGAAGAGCTTGGTCTCCAACTTTCGGTAAGTGGCACACATCCTTTTCAAAAATGGCCTGAACGTCAGATATTTCCCAGTGCTCGATACCTAGGACTGCACAAAAAATTTCGCTGGCTTGTCAAAAGGATGAATGTCTATGGCTTGCATGTGCATATCGGCATCCCAGATGCGGAGAAGGCAATTTCGCTCACTCGAGCACTGATTCGCTATTTACCCCATTTACTTGCTCTTTCAGCAAACTCCCCATTCTGGCATGGCGAAGATACGGGAATGCAGGCCTGTAGACCCAATATATTGGAATCCTTTACTACCGGAGGATTACCTCCATATCTTGAAAGTTGGAAAGATTATGAACTCTATTTTGAGACCCTGTCTCATGCGCGGGCAGTCTTTTCGCCAAAAGATTTCTATTGGTATGTGCGACCCAACCCAATATTTGGAACAATAGAATTTCGCATCTGCGATGCTGTCAGTTCGCTACATGAAATTCTGGCTATTGTATCTCTCATTCAAAATTTAGTCGAATGGGTAAATCGCGACCAATCGTTGTGCGAATGGGACATCAAGCAGCACTGGATTATCCCAGAAAATCTTCTTATTGCCGCAAGAGATGGATTAAATGGAGTGATTATGAAAGATCTATCAGGATCAAGAACACAAATCGCAGGTGAGCTCTTTGAATTGATTGAGCAATTGACTCCCATCGCCTATTCTTTGAATAACTACGATGAATTTCTTTACCTAAAAACTATCCTCAAAAAAGGCAATGGTGCCTTGCGTCAGTTGCGTGCCTTTAAAGAAACAGGCTCTCTTGGTGACGTTGTGCAAATGTCATCTGAAGAATTTGCCTTGAGTTTGAACTCGAAAAATCTTGTAAATGTTCTCTAGAATTAAATTTACTAAGAACTATTCTCGCAGAGAAAATTGTGGGAGGATCTTATGTTCATAAGTCGTCAGGTCGTAACGCATATGCAACAAACTGGCTGGACTTTGCCTTTATTTGACGATAGTCAAACAGGCAGACAGGCCAATCAAGTCAGAATAGAGTTCCAAGCGGATTCTTCTAGGGCTTATAAAGTAGGCACCTTTGGCACCGCTGTTAGTGGGATCTGCGCACTGGTTGGGACGGTCTTTCCCCCGGCCTACATAGGCACCTTCTTTTTTGGAACGGCAGCCTTAAACAAGTTTTACTCTGGCTACTCTTTAAAGAATGCGGCAAGGACCTATACCGCCGGAAAAGAGGCTCTATTTTATCTCGACAAGCTCATAAGCAATGTTGAAAAGCAGGTAAGAAAGGTGTCGAATGCAACGCCGAATCAAATGGCAGGCCTGGTCAAATCGATGAAAACCCAGTGGGAAGCCTTTCGCGCATTTCCAGGAACATTAGATGGCATTTTGCAAGCCGAGCATATTTCTGATCTTCGCATATACCAAATCGAATTGGTAGGAAAGCTCCGTAGAATCGAACTCACACTTGCCCACAAGGATGCTAAAACAAACCCAGAAGTCATAGAAAAGGCAAAAGCGATACTTACCAAAAAGCTAAACAAATTAGTGGCCAACCAGGATTCGCTACTAAGGCGTATCTCAGGTGATCAGATCGCTCACGTATGTGTAAGCGGTATGGAACTCTCTGGCGGTTTGTAAAATTACTTGGGAAGCGAGCGTTTTTTGTCATTGAGGTCGTTGAGGGCACCCATGATGATGGAACCCTCTGTGTGCCACTCTTTGGGGTCAATTTCTCCTGGGAGCCCTGAGATCCATCCCCAGCCCTTGCCGTAGATTTCGCTTTCGATGATTACTAGGCGCTTGTTGGCAGGGATGGCACCTGCCTCCTTGAGAACTTTCACGGCGTCAAAGAAACGTTGGAGATAGATAGAGGTCTTTTGTGCCAACTTCAAGGCCAATCGTTGCCCCTTTTGTTCCCCGACCAAAGAGGTTTGCCTGTAAAAGAGTCGTGAGAAAGCTCTCTTGGTTTTCTAGTGGAAGCTCCCCTATTTTCCCATAAACCGTAAGTGTTTGATTATCAATAGATTTTTCGATGTTTGTGGTAAAATGGTCGTTGAAAATGAAGGTAATTACCCCCTCTTCGCTAAATTTTAGGGGTTTCATGACAGAGCGCTCTTCGAGCTGTTGAACAAAATCCTCGATAAACATAGCGAAGCTCCTTCAACAAGGGTACTAACTAAATTATAAAATTAAAATTAAATATGATACAATTATTTTAGAGGAAAAAGTTGCAAAAAAGAGGGTATTTTTGTGGCAAGCACGTCAGATGTAACGTCAGGTGGCAGCAACGTCCCACTAGAGGGGCAACCAGAGCAAACTCCCCTAAAACAGGAAAAGCCTTTAGGAGAGCGATCCGTTAGCCGCATGTCTGACCAAGAGGTCTCCCCCAAGTTGCGAAGGAAGATAGAGCAGCCCTACTCCCCGAAAGTAAGTTCCCCCTTAGCCTCAAGGCACCGCCTTTCGCCCTCGGGTGAAACCGAGAGATCGGCAAGCCCTGCCAAAGTGGGAAGAAAACTGACTGGGGAAAGGACATCAAGCCCCTTGCAACGAGCCATAGGCGAGCGATCTGCTATCGATTATAGAGTCACGGTAGAAACCGAGAGAATTGTGGCTCTGGCAAAAAAAGCGGACAATTCCAGTGGAAATGAGCTAACGAAGCTATTTCTGACAAGTTTGGGGCATGGCGAGCTTGCAACTCGCCACGATGACCCGCAAGCCTTGAAATGGGCACTTGACGCGGCAGAAAAGCAACTGAAGCCGGGCACAGATGCGCATACGGTGTTTAAGGTAGCCCAATTCTTAAGTAAACAAATAGTGGAAATGGCTACCTTAGCGAAGCAGGGCAACAAAGAAAAAATACAGGATATGCTCAATGCACAGAGTCCCAATATGCGCGGTTTGAACCAGCAGGCGATGCATTTTCTGACGATGGCGTTACAGAAAGGGGCGCCCATAGCGATACAAAAAACGCTCAATGAGGTAAGAAGAGAGCTTGCCGTTCAGAGTATAGCAAGCGCCGGAAATGTTGAGCTACATGAGACTATTGCAGAGGCACTCCAGACAGCTCTTGACACGCACGACTATAGGGGAATTTCTGATATTTTGCTTGCGGCATATGATCGTCGTGAGGATCCTCACGCTCTCTTCAGCGAGCTTTTTGGCAATAACACGAACCTTGGAGCAGGACAAGTACAAGCTCTAATGGAGGCATTTTACACCCATGAGATTGTCCAAGCCTTTCATAGTGACGAGGGGATAAAACAGCTGGTCGTTGTATTTATGCAGCGTGGCATGGAACCTGCCTTCCAAAGAGCGCTTGACCAGATTGTAAGAGATAGCCCTGTAAACAGTCGTACAATTGACGTTATACAAGAAGCTTTAGCATTAGCCATTAAGCAATATCCAGACAGGCAACGCATAGTAGAACTTACGCTTGTTTTTGCTAAAGCAACGAAAGAGGCGCCTCGTGCCACTAACCTTCTTAATAGCTACCCAGATAAGGTAGTTCTTTTTGATAAACTGACACAGGTGCGTCCAAATCTAAAAGGAAATCTGCAAGTAAAAGAGATCTTAAGTAGCATTGTAAAGTCGATTGGCGAGATGCAAGATATAAAAAGCACCTCAGGTATTTTGCAGATATCTCAAAAAGATCTTTTTACCCAAGAGCTTGTAAAAGAGGCTGTACAGAAGTACGAAGGTGAGAAGCCTCCTTTTGTCACAACAGGCGCAACAGCCCTTCGATCACTTCTTGCCTATGAGTATGATCCTAGCGATATTGCCAAAGTGAAATTAGAAA
>Ga0187893_10013527_pt1 | contig 11330 bp, 10 predicted proteins | sample MA1701074metaG_FD_139574 | JGI IMG/M metagenome (GOLD analysis project Ga0187893, IMG submission 139574) | White microbial mat communities from a basaltic lava cave in the Kipuka Kanohina Cave System on the Island of Hawaii, USA - MA170107-4 metaG ...
GCCTGCCAATGAGCTGGCACGGATGGCTGATTCTTTCGATCGTTGCGCTTCCGCTGATCGGCTTTCTGCTATGGCTGTTCGGACAATTCCTCAAGGCCAAGCGCGAAGAAACCGAATCAGTGATGCGCAAAGGCCTGACCGCGGAAGCGGAAATCACCGGTTACACGACCCATTTGCGGGGTGCCAACGTTCAGTACCGGTTCCTCGCCGCGGGCTGGGAGAATCCGATCGCGGTGACGCAACGGCTCCCAAGAGGCAGCAGCATTGCCGTCGGGGATAAAGTCGCCGTTCGCTACCTTCCCGGGCACCCGCACATCTCGGTAATCGTCGTGGAAGGCAATCGTTCCGAGCGAAAATACTGAACTCGCAGGGTTTGCTGCGCAGGCCGTGAGGTCACCGAGAAACACGAAAGGTGTCCAGACCGGGGTTCATGCCCGGAGGTTTTGTCCCGGGTAACGCGCAGATCCGCACCGCGTTCTCCCGGAACGTTTAAAGTAAAGAGTGCAATAACTATTGTATTTAATTGATTTATAGAATAAATATGAGCTGATGATTACCTAGTCGATCAACCCGCTTCAGGTCGCATCGCTCCAGCCGGAGCAGGGGATCGCCGCGGCCTGACGATGCCCGCGTAACGTCGCCTCGAGGATTCGGTGAGGCAATCCGTGATCGCCATCCGGTACTGGCCCGTGAGAATATGTCACGGTGGCCGTCGCGCACACCGGAACTCCGGGAACGCTAACCCCCGCGGGCCGGTGGACGGCAGGGCGGAGGTGCACCGGGCGACGAGCGAGGCGACACACAATCAACGAAATGATGACGAAAGGACAACAGATTGCCGAAACCAAATTATCAGTTCGAAAAGCGTCAAAAGGAACTCGCCAAAAAGAGAAAGCAGGAAGAAAAGCGCCTGCGCAAGGCGGAGAAGAGCGACGTGCCGCCTGCCGATTCCCCGGTGCCGGTGCCGCCTGCCGAAGGAAAACCAGATCCGCAGAAATGACGCGGGGATGCTATAGCCGCGAATCCGTCTGGACGCGGATCCCGGCCCTCGGGGCGCGCAGTGAAACCAGGGAGGCAGGCCGATGAAATCAATCTGGGCGTTTCTGCGCACCGCGTGTTTCGCGGTGCTCTACGCAGGCGTCGTCGTTGCCCAGGACATGAAGACCGCCCAGGACACGAAACCCGGTGCGATTACCGTGCTGGAAGACTCCAGCCCGGTCATGTATGGGCGCTCTGCGAAAATCAAGGCGACGGTCGAAGCAATCGATCTCGACTCAAGGGAGATCACGCTTAACGGACCGAAGGGGCGCCCGATCACGCTGCGGGTGGAGCCCCGGGTCAGAAATCTGCCGCAGGTTCAGGCTGGAGACCTTGTCATCGTGCGTTATCACGAGTCGGTGGGGTTGCAATTGCGTAAGACTGAGGCGAACGATCCGGTCACCTTCGAGGAAAGGGTGCCTGGTGCCGAGCCTGGATCGGATCCGGCGTCGCGCGCGGTGAGACAGTTCACCGTCGGCGCTTACGTAGAGAACGTAAGTCCGAAGGAGAAGACCGTGACTCTGAGGCGGTCCAGCGGCGAACTTGTCGACCTGTACGTTCGTGACCCGCGGGTGCTGGAATCACTGACCGAAGGCGATTCTGTTGTCGCCACATACACCGAAGCGGCGGCCGTTTCAATCGAACTGCCCAAGAAGAAAGAAAAGCCGAAGCCGAAAAAAAGGAAACAGACGGGCGAATTGAAGCCGTAATGGGGGGCGAAGCAAGCACGCGCCTGGTTTACGGGCGACAGCCCTTGCGTGCTGCCCAGGTCGGTTCGCTTCCTGCGGCGGTTCCTTCCGGGTAAAGACGAGGCGACCGCCGATTCGAAGGACGGGGACGTTTCAATGCACGGATAGCGGGCGTGACGGCCCTCGACGGCATTTTCGATCGTTGCGCGCAAGATGGCGTCGTTATTCCGCAATTCAAAGGGATATACCGATCGCAAAGTGCCGGCGCCTTTGCGCGTTGCTGAGGTCCCAGCATCCCGCGCGTTAGCAACTCGGTCGCCGGCCGATGCACGTCCCGGGTCGATATAGCAAACGGCGAGCGTGCACTCTGAAGCGAATTCGAGGTAACAGACGCGGGCTCGCCGCTCAATCCTCCGGTCCGTCAGGTTCGAATTTGAGCGCCACGCCGTTATTGCAATAACGCAATCCGGTCGGCTCGGGGCCGTCCTCGAATACGTGCCCCTGATGGCCACCGCACTTGGCACAATGGTATTCGGTGCGCTCCATGAAAAGTGTGCGGTCTGATTTTGTTTCCAGCGAGCCCGGAATCGCCGTGAAAAAACTGGGCCAGCCGGTCTTGCTGTCAAACTTCATCTCGGCGCTGAAAAGCGGTTGACCGCAACCGGCGCAGACAAATTTCCCTTTGCCGTACTCGCTATTGAGCGGGCTGGTGAAGCGGCGCTCGGTGCCTTCTTCTCGCAACACCCGATACTGTTCCGGCGTCAGCTCCTTGCGCCATTCGTGATCCGCTTTCTGGATTTTGCCCATCCCTCATTGCTCCGCAGAAGCGACCGCATTGTAATGCGCGGAACGCGCATCAATCGTATCGTAATACGATCGGTACGGCCGCGGGTGCTGCATTGCCGCATCACGGCCCGGAAGTGCGCTGCCGTCGCCGGTAGATTCCGGACTGGCACTCGCGGCGCGCGAGTGCCACGCTGAAGCGTTTGTTTTGTCACGAAATCGTAGGCATGTGACGTGGCCGTCGTAACAGTTCTTCATGCGGCCCTTCGCTGAAGAACTGCCGTTGGCAGACGAGCCAGCCGGCACGCGTTGCAACTGGCGCGCGACAAGAGTAGCGTTACCGGATACGAGCGTTGCGTTGTTGGACTGGGCGGCCGCATTTGTTTGTTAGACAAGCCGTTCTTGTGGTCAAAACAGAAATGTTGATAACAGGCACAGAGGAGGAGCGCGATGGAGTTCAATATCCTGCAGCACTTCAAGGGCCTTGAGGATCTGCCCCAGGACCCATGCAATGGTAACGAAACCGGCACTTCACTGTTCCTTACCGGGGGCATGGGTCCGAAGATCTCGCAGAAGATGGACGGCTATGCAAAGAAAGCCGGCGTCTCCCGACGCAATTTCATCAAGTCCTCCCTGGGGTTCTCGGCGGCGATGCTTGCTGCCAACGAAATCACGGGAATGAAATTCTTCGAGGTCGGTGCAGCCGAAGCTGCCGATGTCGGAGCCAAGAACGAAGCCATCCAGGTCGCGCGCGCCAGCAGCGACTTCATCGTCGATGTGCACACACACGTCTGTACCCGCCCGGGCCACTATCAACTCGGCGTCAACACCACTGAACGCGGCATGTGGTTCGTGCAGCTGCTCGACGACCTCGGCAAGGCATTCGGCCTGGCCAATGGCACGCGCGACATGAATGTCGAGAACTACGGCAAGCTGATCCTGCAGGAAAGTGACACCACGGTCGGCATTTTCAACCCGTTCGGCTTCCGCGAGCACTACGGCGGGCAGGACATGATTCCGATGGAGTATCAGGTAGGGGTGCGCAACAACTGGCCGAAGTCGACCCTGATGCTGGCCGGCGGTCTGACGCCAAACCAGGGCTTGAGCGTGACCCTGGATCGCCTGACCCAGTACGTCGAGCAGTACAAGATCTCGGGCCTCAAGCTCTACACCTTCGACGCGACAGCCAAGAAGGGCTGGTGGTTCGACGACGAGAAACTTGCGTACCCGATCTGGGAGAAGTGCCGCAAGCTGGGTGTGAAGAACATCGGATGCCACAAGGGCATACCATTCGGACAGTTTTACGCGCGTTATGCGCACGCGGAAGACTTCGACGCCGCTGCGGATGATTTCCTCGATCTGAATTTCATCGCGTATCACTCGGCCTGGCCGTATCACAATGAACTTGCCGCACTCAAGACCTTCAAGCCGCAGCGCAAGAACCTCTATTGCGAGGTCGGCTCGACGTTCGCGGCGACGGTCACGAGCCGGCCGCTGGAATGCGCGCATGTGATCGGCACCCTGTTACGCGATCTCGGTCCGGATTACGTTCTGTGGGGCACCGACTCGCTCCTGTGGGGCAATCCGCAGTGGCAGATCGAGGCATTCCGCAAATTCCAGATTCCCGATCAGCTGGTCGAGGGTCATGGCTATCCGAAGATTACCGACGAAATCCGTCGCAAAGTTTTTGGCGAGAATGCTGCGCGTATCTGGAACATCAACAAGCAGGCTGCAATGCAGGCAAAGGCCGAGATACTGGCCAACAAGACCAACGTCGCATAGAGCAAGTCAGCGAGCATCGATGGGGCCGGTTCCAGGCGGAGTCGGCCCCATTAATTTGCGGAAGAAGCAGGAGACTCGAGATGCCAACTTACGAATACGCCTGCGACCCCTGTCGCGTCATTTTTCAGACACGCCACGGGATCAACGATCCGCGCCCCGAGCATTGCCTCAGGTGCAATGGCGAATTGCGCAAAGTCCTCTCGGCGCCCAATCTGAATACCCGCAACCACTCCAGTCCGACGCAAGCCAAGTATGCGAAGGTTTCGGAAAGCGACGAAATCGCCAAGGAGAAAGAACTGCAGAAAATCTATGAAACGGTTTGGATCCCGCCAGAAGTGAAGCACAGCCCGTGGGACCACGACCACTGATTGCCGCGCGGTTGGCGTGGCGTGGACAGAATTGCGCATGGCGGTGCAGCCTGTTCCAGGCGGGGTAACCCGTGTTCCCTGATTCCAATCCAAAGTGGTTTCCCCGCAAACCTCGTGCGCACAGCGCTACGCGTGTCCTCGCATCGACCTGCCTGCTGCTTTCGACGTGGCTGGCAAGCGGAAGCAATGAAGTCCTGGATCCAGCCACACTCAGTGCCGGGATTTTCTCGACACCGGGTGCGGGGACCGGCGCGTTCTCGATTCCTATCGCCATGCTCGACACCGAGCAGGCCGCGATCTTCGCCAAAGGCAGGGAACAGTTCAACGAAGCCTGGGTGGTCGCGCCAGACCCTTCAGGCGTTTGGGGCCTCGGCCCCACTTTCAACGAGGATCGCTGCGCGCATTGCCACGAAAACAACGGACGCGCGAAGGCGCCGGCGGAGCGGCACGAGGCGGTGCGCGGAATGCTCGTACGACTGAGCGTGCCCGGCCGCGCAGCCCATGGGGAACCGCGGCCACACCCGGCGTACGGGGATCAGTTGCAAAACCGCGGGATTCCCGGCCGGGTGCCTGCCGAAGGTCACGCGTTCTTCATCTACGCGGAACGCGCTGTCAGTTTTTCCGACGGTGAGGTCGTAACGCTGCGGATGCCAGCAATAGGGTTTTCGGATCTTCAGTTCGGCGATTTGGGCGCCGATACCATGGTTTCGCCGCGCATTGCGCCGGCCATGGTCGGGCTGGGACTGCTGGAAGCGGTGCCCGAACAAGCGATCCTTGCAATCGCGAGAGAGCAGGAAAAACTCGGTGTGAGTGGCAAGCCAAACTATGTCTGGGATCAGGAGAACGGCAGGATGGTTCTGGGCCGCTTCGGCTGGAAGGCCGGCCAACCCAATCTGCGCCAGCAGACCGCGGCGGCGTTTCTGAACGACATCGGCGCGACGACCCACTTCTTCCCTGAGGAGAACTGTCCGGAAGTGCAAGTCCAATGCCTGGACGTGCCGTCCGCCAGCAAGTGTGGGGGGCAGGGTGGATGCACGGGAAACTACCGTCCGGAGGTCGTCCCGAGCCGTCTGAGCAACATCACGCTGTATCTGCAGGCGCTCGCCGTGCCCGTCCGGCGCGGCGTCAACGATCCCGAGTTCAAGCGCGGCGAACAGCTGTTTAACCAGGCTGACTGCGGCGCCTGCCATGTACCTGAGCTCAAGACCGGCGGCAATACCGCAATCCCCGCAGCGGCTGACGTGACGATCCGGGCGTACACCGACTTATTGCTGCACGACATGGGGCAAGAGCTCGCCGACGGTCGCCCTGAATATGAAGCCGACGGCCGCGAATGGCGCACGCCGCCTCTTTGGGGGATCGGACTTGTGAATGAGGTCAACGGACATAGCGATCTACTTCACGACGGGCGCGCGCGCAATGTTACCGAAGCCATACTCTGGCACGGAGGCGAGGCCGCGCAGGCGCGCGAAAGATTTCGAATGCTGCCGAAGACCGATCGCGAAGCGCTGGTAAAGTTCGTGAATTCGATCTGACCCGGGCTTCAGATCAAACCTTCAAGCAGCTGAACCTCGACAATCGTGCCGGCGGGCAGGTTGCCCGCCTCGGTCGGCAGGACGATGAAACAATCGGCCTGACTCATGGACGAAAGAATTCCCGAACCCTGATCTCCCGTGGTACGCACCTTCCATTGACCGTCGGTGTCGCGGCTGAGGATACCGCGCTGAAACTCGGTGCGGCCCGGCGCCTTCCTGATCGCCGAATCGCACGTCACCTTGAGGGTCGGCAACGGTGCGACCGTGACCTGACCCTGCAGATAGAGCAGGGCGTCGCGCACGAACTGGTAAAAGGTCACCATTACTGCGACGGGGTTACCGGGCAGTCCAAAAAAATGCGCGCGCCCGATCCTGCCATACGCAAGCGGCCGTCCCGGCTTCATCGCGATTTTCCAGAACAACACCTCTCCCAACCGGTCGAGGATCTGTTTGACGTAATCCGCTTCGCCTACGGAGACGCCGCCGCTGGTGATCACCACGTCGGCCGCCTGTGCGGCTTCGCCAAATGCACGTTCAACCGCATTCGGATCGTCGCGTATGGCGCCCATATCGAGAACGTCGCAGCCCAGCCGGGCGAGCATGCCGTGGATCGTGTAGCGGTTGCTGTCGTAGATCTTGCCGGGACCCAGCACACTGCCCACCGGCACCAGTTCATCGCCCGTGGAGAAGAACGCGACACGAAGTTTCCGGTACACCGGGACTTCGCCGATGCCGAGTGAAGCGAGCAATCCGATTTCCGCGGGGTGCAGCCGCTTGCCACGATTCAGGGCTGGTTCGCCCTGGCGCAGATCCTCCCCCGCGCTGCGGGTGTTGATACCCTTTTTTGCCACAGGTGCAACCGTCACCTGGTCGCCGGCAGCCTGCGCGCGTTCCTGTTGAATGACAGTGTCCGTACCTCGGGGAATCACTCCGCCGGTCATGATTCGAACCGTTTGTCCGGGACCGACGCTGCCGTCGAAGGGCTTCCCCGCGAAGGCGGCGCCGATCATCTTCAGTGTCGTATGGCCGTCCTGTTTGAGATCGTCGAATCTGACGGCATAGCCATCCATCGCCGAATTGTCGTGCTGAGGCACATTAACGGGCGAAATCACTTCCTCGGCCAGCACCCGTCCGAGTGCAGCACGAATACCGAGGCGTTCGACTGTCGTGACAGGCTCAAGAAAAGCGCGAATGTGGCTGCGCGCCTTCTCGACCGGCATCGCGTTGGGGTCGTAGTCGTCTGCAGTGCTCAATACGTGAAGAGACTTCGCTGAATCCATCAATGATCTTCAGGTTGGGAACGTGAATTGAGCAAGAAGGCTAGAGGGAGGCAATGCTGCAACTCAAGACGCAGATATTAAGTCGAAACGCAAAACTACCGGAAGCATTGGCCTTTTGGCTCGAAATCCTTTTGCGTGGTGGTGATCCTTCATAACAGGTCGGCAAGGAAGAGCGGGATTCCTCTTGCCTTTACCCTATTGCCTCTAGCCTCCAATATAGGACATTTCGACCTTGTGCAGTTTCGCAGTCTCGTTGGTCCGAATCTCGGAATAGCGGTCGGTACGCGCATGCCAGACGTCGGCGATCGCGGTGGAGATTTCGTCGTCCGAGGCGCCGCCGCGAATCAACGCTCGCAGGTCCGTGCCGTGGGTCGCGAACAGGCAGGTGTACAGCGAGCCCTCCGCAGACAGCCGTGCACGCGTGCAACCCTTGCAGAACGCCTGGGTTACCGAGGAAATGAAGCCGATTTCGCCGGACCCGTCTTTATAACGCCATCGTTCGGCGACTTCACCAGGGTAATTGGCGTCCATCGGTTCAATCGGAAAAATAGAATCGATCTTTGCGACGAGTTCGCGCGAGGGTACGACGTGCTCCATTTTCCAGCCGTTGGTATGGCCGACATCCATAAATTCGATGAAACGTAGAATGTGGCCGCCGCCTTTGAAAAAGCGCGCCATATCGACGACGCTGTGGTCGTTTGTCCCCCGTTTGACCACCATGTTGACCTTAAGCGGCGCGAGGCCGACCTTGGCCGATTCCTCGATGCCTTCCAGCACTTTCGCGACCGGGAAGTCAACATCGTTCATCGCGCGGAACACAGCATCATCCAGAGAATCGAGACTGACCGTGACCCGACTGAGGCCTGCATCCTTCAGCGCCCGGGCTTTCTGCTTCAGCAGCGAGCCGTTGGTCGTGAGGGTCAGGTCGACGTCGCTCTCACACGCAAGAAGTGCGATCAGCTTCTCAAGCTGGCGCCGCACCAGCGGTTCGCCGCCGGTGATGCGAACCTTTTCGATGCCATGACCGCGGAAAATTCTCACAAGCCGGTGGATCTCGTCAAATGTGAGCAGCTGCGAGCGCTCGAGAAACTGGAAATCGCGTCCGTATACCTCCTTGGGCATGCAGTAGGTGCAGCGGAAGTTGCAGCGATCCGTAACCGAGATACGCAAGTCCCGAAGGGACCGGCCGCGAGCGTCCGCTAGTGCACGGCCGTCGCCGGGGCGCTCGTGAGCAAGCCTGATGGAAGTTTCGTTCATGTCATGGGCCAGTTTTTTCCTGACCCGAGCCCGCGAGCGCCGTTCGATCGACAATCGCCGGCCGGGATTTGAGGCATTATATTGCAAAAGATATAACGCCAGCCAGTATCACGCTGCAGCGTTCTTTTCAGGTTCGCAGGAGATTTTCGATAATGACCGCGTTTTTAAGAAGTCTGGGTTTCATGATTCTTCTGGTCGTCGGGGGAGGCACCGTTCACGCCGCGCCGGATTTGCGGCTCGCGACCACGACGAGTACCGAGAACTCGGGCCTGCTGAGCGCAATTCTGCCTCTGTTCGAAGCCAAATACGGCACCAGGATTCGCGTCGTTTCGGTCGGCTCCGGCAAGGCGATGAAGCTGGGCGAGAACGGCGATGTGGACGTGGTGCTGGTGCATAGTCGCGCTGACGAGGACAAGTTCGTCGCCGCCGGATTCGGGGTCAGTCGCCGTGACGTCATGTACAACGACTTCGTGATCGTCGGGCCGGAATCCGATCCTGCGGGCATTCGGAACAGCGACGTGCTGACGGCGTTCAAAAAGATTTCAGCAAACGAGAGTCGTTTCGTTTCTCGTGGCGACGATTCCGGGACGCACAAGATGGAGCAAGGTTACTGGAAGGCAGCCGGGATCAAACCCACGGCGATGGCCGGTTACGTTTCTGCAGGACTGGGAATGGGCGAAGTTCTGATGATGGCGGCGGAGATGCGATGCTACACGTTGACCGACCGCGCGACTTATGCCGCTTACCGTGCAAAAACCGGGTTGGCGATCCTGGTGTCGGGTGATCCGAGACTATTCAACCCTTATGGCGTGATCGCGGTGAATCCGGCGCGCCATAACGGGCTCAACCATGTTGGCGCGATGCAGTTCATCGAGTGGCTGACATCACCGGAGGGTCAGGCAGCGATCGCTGCGTTTCGGATTGAAGGCGAGCAGCTGTTCTTCCCCAACGCACGCTGAATGGACCTCCTCGATACCACCAGAGAGGCGTTCCGGCTGTTGTTCTCGGGCGACCCGACGCTGTGGGGAATCGTCTGGGTGTCGATCAAAGTATCGATCCTGGCTTTGATCCTGGCCGGGCCGCTGGCGGTGGCGGCCGGTTTCTCGTTGTCACACGTCGTTTTTCCGGGGCGACGCCTTCTGGTGATCCTGGTTCAGGCGTTCCAATCGTTTCCCACTGTGGTCGTGGGTCTGCTGCTCTATTTGTTGCTGTCCAGGCAGGGGCCGCTTGGCGCACTCCAGCTTCTCTTCAGCCAGCCTGCAATGGTCCTGGGGCAAATGATAATTGTCTTCCCCGTCCTCGCCGCGTACACGCTGTCCGCGGTGCAGGGCGCCGATCCGCGTGCCTATGAAACGGCCGCCAGCCTCGGCGCGGGCCGGATGCGTGCCGCGATGACCACTTTGTGGGAAGTACGTTTCGCGGTGATGGCCGCATTGTTCATGGGCCTCGGCCGGATCATCTCCGAGATCGGATGTTCGCTCATGGTCGGCGGCAATATTGCGGGGCTCACCCGCAATATTCCCACCGCGATCGCGCTGGAAACCAGCAAGGGCGAGTTCGCGCAAGGCGTGGCACTGGGAATGGTACTGATTGTGCTGGCACTCGGGGTGAATGTCGCGTTGGCTGCGGTGCAGGGGCAGGGTGGAATGAGGCGGGCATGGTAGCCGTCATGGAAATAGGCGGGCTCGCCAAGTCATGGGGAGGTCGCCCGGTCCTGCGAATCCCGCAGCTGGTCTTGGAGGCCGGCTCAAGTTATGTCCTTTCCGGTGACAATGGAGCCGGGAAGAGCACATTGCTGCGAATTCTCGCCGGACTGGAGCCGGCAAAGGTGGAACGCTTTGCTTTCGAAGGAAAGCTACTGCAGCTCGGCCGCTTGCCCGCGGAGGTCCGCCGGCTAATTGGATTTGTCCACCAGCATCCGTACATGTTCAACCGCAGCACGCTGGCAAACGTCGAATATGGGTTGAGGCTGCAAGGCGTGCCGCGCCACGAACGGTCGCGCCTGGCGCACGACGCGTTAACGTGGGCGGGCATGGCCGAGTTTGCCGGGGCGCCGGCGCAACGGCTTTCCGGGGGCGAGCAGCAAAGAGTGGCGCTTGCGCGCGCGAAGGTGTTGTCGCCGCACGTGTATCTGCTTGATGAACCGACCGCCAATCTGGACGCGGACGGTCGCAGGCGGGTACTCGAACTGATCGCCCAGCTGGCCGCGGCCGACAAGGTGGTACTGATCGCCTGCCACGACCTCGAGATGATCAACCTGCCGGGAGTGGTGCGGCTACATCTCGAGAACGGCAGTCTTGAGGGGGAGGGTCCCGCACTGCGCGCTCTGGCAGGCGGTTGAGCGTAATCCATCTAGGCCTCAAGGCAATGGCGCAAAGGGATGCAAAGAGAGCAAACGAGAATCTCAACGCAGAGGCGCAGAGTACGCAGAGATCGCAGAGAGAGCTTGGAGGAACAGGGAGTCTGGGTACGGAAACGGGTTCTGATCGGGACCCCTGCGCGAATGAATCCTCGTCTCCCGCCCCTTCAAGAAATGTATTGTCTTGCGGTGATTCTGCTGATCGCCCATAAGTTGCTGGCAAGAATGGACGCGGTTGA
>Ga0187893_10013528_pt1 | contig 11329 bp, 14 predicted proteins | sample MA1701074metaG_FD_139574 | JGI IMG/M metagenome (GOLD analysis project Ga0187893, IMG submission 139574) | White microbial mat communities from a basaltic lava cave in the Kipuka Kanohina Cave System on the Island of Hawaii, USA - MA170107-4 metaG ...
GTGCTGCAAGTCTTGATGAAAGACATGGCCTCATGAACGCTATAGGGAACCTCAAAAAGGGCGATGTCCTTTTGGTAGCTAAGAGAGACCGCCTTGCACGCCACGGACACCCTCTAGCCCTTATTGAAATGGCTGTGAAGGGCAAAAAAGCCCGTATAGTATCTTGTGCAGGTGAGGGCACTGAGGGTGACGAAGATGATCCATCGGCTTTTATGATGAGAAGCATGGCCGACGTATTCAGCCAATTTGAAAGGCTACAAATCAAGGCTCGCACTAAGGCTGCCTTGGCAGCAAAAAAGCGCCGTGGCGAAAGGGTGGGGCACATTCCTTTTGGCTATAAGCTTGCTGCCGACGGTAAGCACCTAGAAAAGTGCGAAGAGGAACAAAATATCTTACAACAAATGCGTGAGCTACGAGCTGAGGGCCTTTCTGTGCGAGAAATAGCTACAGCCCTAAACGAACGCGAACAATATAACCGAGGACAGGCTCGATGGCATCACATGAGCGTACACCGAATTCTGAAAGCCGCATAAAAGAGAAGCTAGACAAGCTTTGCGATGATATAGAAGCGCTCCCACAGCATCGGCAGAAAAAGCTTAGGGATCTCCTAGAGAAAAAGGCATATTCTTGCCAAGAAGCTGCAGACCTTCTAGGTATATCCTTAAGCACCATTCGGAGACTAATAGAAAAAGGGCATATCAAATCTTTCCGAATAGGCAGCCTTATCAGGGTTTCAAGTGAAGAAATCGAGCGCTTTGGGATGGCAGAGGACATGATTAACTTGGCAGAGGCAGCAAAAATGTTAGGCGTGGCAAATGTCACAATACGGCGTATGATGCGCTCTGGTAAGTTAGAGGGGTTTCGCGTGGGCATGAAAGGCCCATGGCGTATATCCATTCAGTCTATCGAAAAACTTATGAGAGGTGAGTAGCATGACAGATATGCATACCAAGGAAAAATGTCTCTTCATAATAGCAGAACGTCATAAATACGGGATCTCAAAGCATTTAAAGCCTCTTAAAGCCGTGTATAACGGTATCGGCTGGTATATAGAAGATAAATACACTCCACAAGTCTTCGAGCTATGTGAAAAAGCGAAAATGAAGTACATGGAGCATCCGCTTATAGGGGAATCCTTCGAAGATCTGCGCAGACGCCATAAATTGGACTTCTTCCGAGAGAAGGAAATCAAAACATCTCTGCAAATAGAAAGCCTAAAAAGAGAAGCAGGAATACCAGAACTTACAAATGATGAGATTTTATCATCGGGTCGTAGAGACGATATCGTAAAATTCTACACTCAAGGCAAGGACATCATCGATCTAATTGAAGAAAATCAGCACCTTAAAGACCATATAAGCCATATAGAGGAAGAGGAACGCATTGCAGGCATTACTTTAGATGGGTCATCCAACTTTCAGCATCTCTTGCAGGCAACAAATGAAAAAGAGATATCTGATGAACTGAACAAAACGGTTCCTGGAATAAGTGTAGGCTATAAAATAGGAGATGTAGATCTAAAAATACCAGGTGGCGCCCTTACAATTCTTGCAGCGCCAACGCACCATGGAAAAACTGCCGCAGCAATAAATTTCTGTCTGGGAGCTCTAGCTCAAAAAGGCAATGAGGACACAAGTGTTTACTTCTTCACTTATGAAGAAAGTAGGGCGGCAATAATGTCGCTTTTTCTGAATACATATATCTGTGAAAACCTATCAAGCAATAACCGCGAGTCTATCAAAAGCTATCTAAGGGATAATACTATAGATTACTTTGCGAAAGACAAAAAAGACACCTTTTTAAAGAAAAAAGACCGGTTTTTTCATGAGCTCGTTGAGACCGGTAGGCTCAACGTGTTTTATGAGGAAATGACCGCAAAAGAGCTAATAGCTGCAATTCACTACATCAAAAAACATAAGCCAAATGTTGGACTCATATGCGTTGACTATCTGCAATTGCTAAAACTGGGCACCAAAGACTTTGGAAGCCGACAGGAAGAACTAAAAGCCATTTGCCTAGACCTAAAGAACTGCGCTATTGAAACAGGCTTGCCAATTATGCTGGGCGCACAATTCAATCGAACAGTCGTTTGTGAAGCCGACTTATGGCCTACAAATATTGGAGAAGCCGGCGATATCGAGCGGGCGGCTAATACTATCCTTGGCTTCTGGAATCGGAATTTCGCCGGAAGCCGAGAAGGTAATCGCGTCAAATATGGCGGAAAAACAGAAATTGCCCCTATCGAAAGTTCCATATTTTTTGAAATTTTAAAGAGCCGCGAAGTGGGAACGGGGCACCATGAAATCTTAGACTTTCACGGAAACTCTGGAGCAATAAAAAATAAAAGCAACAGCTCAAGCGTTCCATTCTCAAAGAAACTGCATTAACAAAAAGCGGTGTAACCATGTCTGACATGCAAACTCAAACTATGAATAGTCAATCGCCAAAAAGGCAAATTTGCATAGCTCAAAACAATGAGTTTAAAAAGTATTTTTTCATTGAAGATGATAAAGTTGTATCGACTAAAGTCGTAAAGATTGTCGAAGGCAAGGAAGTCGAATGCGAAGAGCCGTCTCCAGGTAAATATAAACTTTGTTTTCCTGGTGAATTCAAAATAGACGTAGTAGAGCAGGAAACAGGAAAAACAACAAAAACCCTTGATAAAATGGAGCAACTTGCGCTTTTCCCTGACCTACAACTCATGGTAAAGGCTGAAGAAGCAAATCAATGGCACGAGACACTTTCAGCACTAGACAGTTGTAACGATCAAGACAAAATCAAGGTAAAGCATGCTCTAGAAGAACAAATACAAGAAAACGCAAAGAAACATGACACGATGCCCCCGCATCTCCAAATCGACCAGGTAGCTCATACACTAGAATTGCTTATTACAGGTGATACATACGAAATACCTTCGGATTTTTATAAAAATATCAATGCACGGGAAGAGTTTGGGATAAGCCGCATTGTTGCCGATATGGTGTACCATCTTCCCGGCTTACTTGATGATGCTAAAATCACCCGACAAGGAGAAACCTCCACCTACGTCATTGAGGCTGAAATCAAAAACTCGTATGGACACTTGTTAAAATTAGAGCACAGACTACAGGCAACTTCGAATGAAGAAGCGGAAAGAGTAGCGAAATTAGTAATAAAAAGACTCAAAGGCATACAGCTTAAAATTTGGTCTGCATGTTGGAAGATGGCAAACACTAAGGGACGCTACACTTTTATCTGCCCACTAACCGCGCTCATGGAAGAATGCAACCCTATGAGGGAGGCGTATTTTAACACCTCAGAAAAAATCGAATTTTATGAGCACTTAAGAAGCCTAGAAAACACAAAATTTGTACTTACAAAGACGCTAAAGTCTAAGAACGGTAAAGAGCGGTACAACTCATATGAGCTACGACTCCTTGATATCCACACACACAGCGGAGACAAGAACGAGCCGCCACAACAAATCAGCATGACAATCTTGAACAGAGCCGCTTTGCAGAATGAGAAAACAACTTTTGTAGGTGTAGGCATTAAAAACAAAACACTAGAGCTTCATGCAGACGACACAATGCTTTCTACGTTAATTCAGACACGGAAAAACCAAATGATGGAAGCAGAATACCTGAAGTTCGAGCGAGACTCTCTTTTAGAAATAGCCGGCCTTGGAAAAACCGCAAAGACAAACAAGACCCATGCCAATAAATTACTCTTAGAAAAGCTTTCTAGACTCAAAGACAAGGGTATCCTTCTAGAGATACCTAAAAGAATAAACTTGCATATCTCACTAAAAGTAAGATAGTTAGAATATTTAGGGGTTTAAGTTAGCCGATTTAGGGGTTTAAGTTAGGAATTTTAGGGGTTTAAGTTAGCCGATTTAGGGGTTTAAGTTAGCATTTTCAGAGAGAAAATTGTGCCAATAAGACATTAAGTCATTAAGACAATAATGTCAGGCTGCGCCGTCTATGCCTTACGGCGTCGGCTAGCCTTCAAGAAATAAGAAAGGCCGAAGGAAGTTCTCGGCCGCTTTGACAACAGACTTTTGAGGTAACCCGCTTATGTCATATAAGACTTTTCAAGAGCAAGTATCTTCACACATAGACTTTCTCAGGCAAAATGGCCTTGATGTAGACGAGCTTGAGATCGGCAAAGAGTTTGTACGCTGTCACTCTGCCGATGACAAAGAGTGTGGGCGAGGAGAATACGCCTACAAGACCGAAAAGAATGCCATGGATAAGCCGGGAATTGTTGGCCTTGTAACCAATTGCCGCGTGCCAAGCGGAGCGAAGCTAACTCACAAAACCTATGGCCAAGATGGCGATTGCACAAGAAGCCCAGCCACTTCCCTTCGGCCTGTCTTATCACCTCAAAAGAGCGCTAAACAAAACGAGGGTGTAGCCGAAATGTGCCGCCATATTTGGAACACCGCTAACGCAACCGGTAGCTCGGAGTATCTAAAACGAAAGGGCGTTGGTGCTTACGGCTTGCGTTTCAAGGTAAATGAGTATGGCAACGTGGCAGTTGTGCCTGCTCGTGATGAGCGTGGTGTTGTGCAGGCTGTGCAGTTCCTTAACCCTGATGGCAAAAAGCGCTTCCCTACAGGATCGAAGATTGTCGGGTTATTTCACATGTTGCGCCAGCCGATAAATGGTAAGCCACTTGGTATCGGTGAATCGTACGTAACGGCAGCTACCTGCATGGAGCTGTGCGATATTCCGATTGTATGTGCCTTTAGCTCTGGAAATCTGCGAGAAGTAGCAAAGACCATAAGAAAACTATATCCTGAAAGTTTTATTGTCATCTTTGCAGACAACGACCGACACCTTGAGCAAAAAGGCGATGAGAATATAGGCCTTAAAAAGGCTCAAGATGCGCGCGACGCAGTTGGTGGCTATGTGGGCATTGCTGTGCCTGATTTTGGCGATCTGGCGCCGACTAAAGATGCAAGTGACTGGAACGATCTTGTGCGGATCAAAGGTCGAGAGATCGCGAAAGCGCAGATTGCAGTAGGTGTAAAAATAAATTAGTAACAGAGAATGCCATGAGTAAAAAGGGAAGTTTAGTGTAGTAAATAATACCAATCTTTGGTAATATGAAAACAGAGGGGAGTTTAGATGGGCGACACAGCATCGAAGTGGACAATTGACTACTCTACAGCGGCTAGTAAAGCAAAGAGGGCTCTTCCACAGAGCATTCAGGACCAAATGGATCTATTAGCTAAAGAGATAGAGATATCTGGCCCTATACGGAAAAACTGGGCGGGTTTTGGGCCTTTGCACAAAACTAAAGGCATCCCTGAGCGTTCCTACCACTGTCATATAAAGAAAGGCAGGCCTACTTATGTAGCTTGCTGGTGCGTGGTAAATAAAAAAGTAAAATTTGTAGAGGTATACTATGTTGGGACACACGAGAAGGCACCATACTAAGGCGCCACTAGCTGATACCAATCATACTAGGGTTGAAGAAAAAAAGACTATTCCATGGCGTGAAGTTGCCAAGGAGTCTATCGCAAAGTACACTGAATCAGGCTTAATGCTTCGTGGTGCACGTGCACGCGCCGATCTTACACAGAAAGAGCTTTCGGACAAGATAGACGTATTGCCGCACCACATCAGCGAAATGGAGCATGGTAAGCGTACTATTGGGAAGGAGATGGCAAAGCGCCTTGCAGAAGTGTTGAAGGTAGACTATCGAGTCTTTCTGTAATTCCGTAAACACTATCGTACTAATCACACGTGATGGGGAGTGATATTTTGTCCCTATCCTTGCACAATATCGTGATTCCATTTTGCTGATTTCAGCAATTCAGTTTACACTTATCAGCAAATTGGTAATGTTATTTTGAATAAAGACAGCTAAGTAGTGTTATTGCACCAGGTATTACTTTATGTTTGATAGAATAAGTGGTGCTAACAATTAAAGCTTAAAATTAAGGAGAAAATATATGAATCCAGCTAACAATTACAGCGTTCATGATGCCGCTCAACGAGCGAGCCATCACATGAATCTTGCCATCGATCTGCTTAAGGAGAAAAAAGATATTCACGAAGGACGTAACTACATGACATCCGTAGTCAACATCTTGAGTGGCATGAACGATTACTACGCGAAGAACTATATAATCGGCGTGAACGCTGATGGCTCTACACAGTTTCAACCCTCTACAGTAGGTTCTTCCGCTTGCTATAATTATTCACGAAATATTCGCAACATTGCGAAACTCGAGGAATGCAAACGTCTCTTGATTGTGGCCAACCCAGATGTGGACTTTGTGATAGCTGTTTTAAAGGGCGACCGCGAACTCCCAAACATAAAATAATTGAGTACTACTGGGCAGCCCATAGCGGGTAAATCGCCAAAGTAATTCATTCATAGTCGAATGAGCACATTGCCACGAAACGCTTCCAATGGCGTTTCGGGCAACTGTGCAGAAGATGAAGCAGGTGAGCGGGAGTCTTTTTTAGTTTCCCATTCGACTACCTTTCATCTTCGAAAAACTGCTCGTGACCCCATTCGAGAGCATATTCGTCATCGTTTTCGCACCAATATTCGTGGGCTTTACGTATAGGTAGCTTACCTCGTAGGCCGGCCTCTACCGCATGGCACTCGCATAAGTTGCGACACCACTGAAGAATTTCGTTCTTCTTAGGATCACGTGAAGCACACAGCTCAATGTAATCATAGTTGATTTTCATGCTGGCAGAAACCTCACGAACGCTGTAGGTATCCTTGACCTTGCAGCGAGCAAGCAGCTCCTGGAACAATTTGTCGATGTCCAAGCTCACAGCAAACCATCTAGGTCGCCTTTGTACTGTTTCATCATCGCACGGAAAGCTCGACGCTCTTCTATAGCCTCTTTTGACCTTCGGCCATGCTTCCATGATGCCATTTTCTGAGCAAGACGCCCTGATTCAGACACATTCTTGGGGCCTTTTTTTGATAAGCCACCATGATTCATGCATCTACCATTTTTACATGCAACCCTTTTGCATTGACCACCATTTCTATTTCTAGCACCACATAAACGAATCATGGACTAACCTCGTTAAAATTTACCTGAACCCCCACCCCCCTGGTGGATATCTCCTACAACAGCTTGTCCACCAGGTGCAACATTCACATGCTGCACAACAACCTTCTGCTCACCCTTTCTACGATACCGCATTAGGGCTTCGAGAGTCTCGTTGTACACCCTAAATAGCTTTGTAGCTCTATTTACGTGCATCTCTCGAATTTGAGTCTGGTTTTTTCGGTTGCTAGACGTTTCCAAATAGCTCATAGCTTGGAAGTGTAAGGCTATCAAGCGTCCTATAAGCATCGACTCAATTTCATCGGCCGGTTTCATGGCATGCAGTGCATCGGCTACTGCGTTAAAGTCGGAAACCTGTTCCTCTGGTTTTTTACCTTCACACAAGCCAGTTGCGCCAGCGCAATTTACAAATAATCTCGTGGCAAAGCTAGTGTGTTTAACACCCATTGTAAGGCACAAGCCAGCCAACCCAAGATCTTTTTGCTCTTGTTTGCTACCACGCTTACTTAAGGAAGTAATACCATACGTTGTCTCCTCAGGCGAGATATCCGCGAAAAACTTAAATGGAGCCCGACTACTTTGTTCATCCTGTTTCCATTGCTTCATAGCGGCCTGCTCTTCCTGGTTGAGAGGCAGCGTAACAGCTTTTGCTTCTTCAACAGGTTTTTCATGTGCTTTTTTCTTTTCTGACATAGTACCTCTTGTGTAGTACTTTTGATTTACAACTTTTTCGTTTACAAAAGTTTCTAAGATATTTTATCGTTTTCTATAAACTGCACCTCAATGCCATGTTTTTCATAGATATCTCGTCTATTTTTCAATGAGCTACCGCTAAAGCCGTGGTCATCGTGCAAGTCATACACAAGCCCAACCTTTTTCCCCTCGAGCGGGGGCACTACACGGCCAATAGCTTGCATCAATTTGGCTTCTGAGCTAATTGGGGAAGCTAAAATCAATACGCTCCAGCTAGACACGTCAAGGCCTTCACCGAGTAAGGATGTTGTTCCAACAGTGATTCTTGAGCCTTTGATTCGCTGCATGAGGGTTGCTCGTTGTTCAGCTTGTAGCTCTCCATGTGCTAAGGTATTGTCGATCTTTCGTACGGTCAGCATGCGGGAAATTTCTTCAGCATGTACTACTCGGTCAGTAAGGATTAGTACCGATTCGTCTGCAGGGATAAGGCGAAGTATAGTCAGGTTCCTGCCCATATTGTTTAAAGACCGTATATACCGTTGCCAACCATTAATTAATCCTGGATTAAAGCCAGTCTTGATCACCTTTACGACGGCTGGGACGATAGATTTTACGGCCTCTACTTCATATTTGCTCACAGAGGCAATAACTGGGCCTAGTGAACGGAAGATCAGAAAGTCCAGCATATCTCGTCTGTTTAGAGTTGCGCTCAGGCCATAGCGATACTTTGCAGGCAGCCAGTTAATGACCTTTGCAAATTGCTCTGCCGGGGCATGATGGCATTCATCAAGCAAAACAAGCCCGCAGTTCAGCTTGCGCGTCTTTTCTTCATAGCGTGATAGGGTCTGCACTGTTGCAATCGTGATACTCTCGCTTTCGTCCCAAGAGCCATCGCCTATCATGGATGGGGTAAATCCAAAAACCTTCTCAATGAGGTTTTTCCACTGCTCGGCAAGCTCCTTTTTGTGCACCATGATGAGAGCTGTGGTCTTTTTTGCACGTATCAGCTCACACCCCAAGATCGATTTTCCCGAACCAGTTGGGCAGCAAAGCACACCTTGCGAGTGTTTTTTAGCTTCTTCTATCACCCTGTCCTGATATGGCCTAAGAGTGATGCCATTTAGCACGGGATAATCGGCTGGCGGGCAAATTCGCTGATCATCTATCTCATAAGGCTCAGATTTATCTTTCAAAAACTCAATAAGGTCATGGCAAAAGCCCCTGTGCACAATTAGATCATCGCAATTTAGCTTGTAGGTCTTGATATACGCCGGTAGATTCCATGTAGATCGCCCATATTTCTTGGCATCTCTAAGTTTTGGGTTGTGAAAGGTATTATGGCGCGTTACCTCGTCGCGAATCGCCGGAGAGATGTTGGTAATAACAATGGCCTCGTTCAATGTTATCTTGATCATTTTCTTTGTAGTGTTACTGGTTGGCTCTGCGCTTATTGTCTGCATCTTACTTCCCCATATGAAGCGGTCTTCTAAAAGCCATATTATACGACAAAGAGACATTTAACTTTAGCATAAATACTGGTATTTCATATAATACCGGTATATACATCATTACAGGTATTCATGGCAATCGTTATAGTGAATGGCAGGCTCGGTTAAGCCAGAGCGAAAGACATCTCAAAGCGGATCTGAGTACTTCTCCTTTAGTATAGCGGAATCAATAAAGAGCGGCTCAAGAGATGAGGCAATTTGGTACAAGTGCGTGTGGATAAATCCTGCAAATACTGGTATTTTAGGCTTTTTAGATAAAGGCAGTGGTGTATGCATGACCGGCAGGCTGCAAAAACCCAAGCCATTTCAGCGGAGAGATGGTACGGTTGATGTAGACATGACAATATTTGTGACGGACGTGAGTTTCTTGCCTGTAAATAGGCATCAAGAAGCTAGTCAATATAAAGATAGCACGATGGGTAATGAGCCAGCACCTATTAGACAATCGGCTGCACCAAAAGATGAAGATGAAGTGCCGTTTTAACTCATATACCAGTAATGCGGGTATTTTCAGCAAATGTGCAAATAGCTACTTAACCGGTCTTCCAGCCTTAAGCTCTGCCTTTCTTTTCTGAAATGGCTTCCCATTTTTCTTCTCGATCTTATCGATAGCTCCGGCGAGCGATTCTTCTACTAGCTGCGCGATTGTGAGCCCTGGAGTCCAATACACAGCATCTTTTGCGCGCTCTACAACTTCGGAGCTTATCTGCACGGTGAGTCGGTCTTTGGCAAGCTTATCGGGCTTGGTGTCAGTTTTTTGAGGGTGCGCCCTTTCCTTTATTTGCTTGGTGTGGACATCGTGATGATGTTTCACCTGCACAGTCCCAGTTAAATGGTCTATTGGCGAAAGTCCTGCGTCCATTTCCTCAAGAAAGTCCGCGCTTATTGCTGATTTCTTTGTCATTACTCCCCTCTTTTCGCTATGAGTTTCGCCAAAGCTCTGAAATCTTCGGAGCCAGGACCCTTTGAATCATATTTTGTAATCGGCTCGCCAAATGATGGCGCCTCTGCAATCTTTACGCTCTCACGTATATGTACAGGCAGTAATTTTTCGCCTAGACGCTTCTTTAGCTCTTGTATAACATCCTGAGAAAGACGTGTGCGCTTGTCTACACGACATGCCAGCACGCCGAGTATTTCTAGTTCAGGATTAAGCCTTTCTCGCACTGTGCCTATCGTCTTCGTAAGCTGCATAAGTCCCTGTAAAGCCATAATCCTTGTCTCGACAGGCACTAGCACTTCATGCGCTGCACACATAGCATTTAGTCCTAATAATGACAGGGCCGGCGGCGTGTCGATCAAGATATAGTCCCACATTTTACCTAACTTCTTCAGCTGATTTTTTAGTATCAACTCAGCCCCAGCTTCGCTCGATAAAGTCTTATCTGCACCCACCAGCCATGGACTCGCAGGTATCACATCTAACCCAGCAATCCTGGAATTCATGACAATATCAGAAATACTGGTATTTTCTGTAAATACGTTAAATAAGCCTTTGCCGTCATTTTGGCATTTAAGCCACGCACTCGCTGACCCCTGCGGGTCTAAATCTATAACCAACACTTTCTTTTTAAGTTCTGCAAGGGCTGCGGCAAGATTGACGGTTACACTGGTCTTCGCCGAACCGCCCTTTTGGTTTGATACAGTAATTATTTTCATATTTCCCTGAAATACCAGTATTTTAGTGATTTTTGCTATTTTCCGTGTAACGCTACCGCCCGGTGACGTTACGCATATCGCAATCTTCATTGACTTTATCAGATTGCACATTTATCATGAAAGTACTTTGATGACAACCATACGATCATCCTAACTACAGGAAGGCGCCCCATGCGTTTAATAGGATACATAAGAGTTTCTACAGAAGGGCAGAGTGAAAGCGGCCTTGGTCTAGAGGCCCAAATAGAAGCCCTCAACAACTACGCTACACGGCACAATCTATCTTTGCACGAGGTTTTTCGCGATGAGAGTATTTCAGGTGCTGCAAGTCTTGATGAAAGACATGGCCTCATGAACGCTATAGGGAACCTCAAAAAGGGCGATGTCCTTTTGGTAGCTAAGAGAGACCGCCTTGCACGCCACGGACACCCTCTAGCCCTTA
>Ga0187893_10013529_pt1 | contig 11326 bp, 9 predicted proteins | sample MA1701074metaG_FD_139574 | JGI IMG/M metagenome (GOLD analysis project Ga0187893, IMG submission 139574) | White microbial mat communities from a basaltic lava cave in the Kipuka Kanohina Cave System on the Island of Hawaii, USA - MA170107-4 metaG ...
CCAAGAGCGCGATCCGGCGCTTTCCGAGATCTTCATCGTCGAGGGAGACTCCGCAGGGGGATCGGCAAAGCAGGGCCGCGATCGCCGCAATCAGGCGATCCTGCCGCTGCGCGGCAAGATCCTGAACGTCGAGAAGGCCCGCTTCGACAAGATGCTCTCGTCGCAGGAGATCAAGCTCCTGATCACCGCGCTCGGCGCGGGCATCGGGCGCGAGGACAAAGACCTGGCGAAGCTCCGCTATCACACGATCGTGCTCATGTGTGACGCCGACGTCGATGGCGCGCACATCCGCACGCTGCTCCTGACGTTCTTCTATCGGCACTTTCAGGAGATCATCGAGCTCGGCCATCTCTTCATCGCGCAGCCGCCGCTCTACCGCGTGAAGCGTGGCAAGGCGCAGCAGTACCTGAAGGACGAACCCGCCCTCGAGGACTATCTGATCGACCTCGGCGCGGAGGACGTCACCCTGCAAGGCACTGGCGCGCCCATGCTCACCGGCACTCCGCTGAAGCAGCTCGTGAAGAAGGTCGCCCGCCTCGAGAAGCTGCTCGAGGTGCTCGAGCGCAAAGGAATCGTACGGCAAGCCTTGGTGGGCCTCGCCCGCCGTGGTGGAATCGATGCCGCGGCGTTGACCGACCGCGCTCGTCTCGACGCCATCGTCGAGCGGGCACGGCACTACTGGAAGCTGGCCGCGCCGGAGCTGGTGGAGGCCCCCGTCAGCTATGAAGAAGACCGGGAGCACGCGTGCCTCAAGGTCGTGGTGCGGACGGTTTCCAACGGCGCGACGCATGCGTCCGTGATCGATCGGGAGGTCTGCCTCAGCCCCGAATTCGAGGAGACGCGGCGGGTGCTGGCCGACCTCGACGGTGCGGGTGACGGGCCCTATCGCCTGGCGAACGGGTCGCCGGATTCCGCGGACGCCGTGCCCAGCCTGCAAGACGCGGTCCGGCGCCTCATGGCGAGTGCACGCAAGGGCCTCGAGATCCAGCGTTACAAGGGCCTCGGCGAGATGAACCCCACGCAGCTGTGGGAAACCACGATGGATCCCTCGTCCCGCACCTTGCTGCAGGTGAAGGTCGAGGACGCCGTCGAAGCGGACATCATCTTCTCGACGCTCATGGGTGACGAGGTCGAGCCGCGGCGCAAGTTCATCGAGGAGAACGCACTCAGCGTCCGGAACCTCGACGTCTGACGGGAGAACGCCCGGTGAACCGCATTCCGATCAACATCGAAGACGAGATGCGTCAGTCCTACATGGACTACGCAATGTCCGTCATCATCGGGCGCGCGCTCCCCGACGCCCGCGACGGGTTGAAGCCCGTGCACCGCCGCATCCTCTACGCGATGTACGACGAGGGGCTTCTCCACAATCGGCGGTATTCGAAGTGCGCCGGCGTGGTCGGCGAGGTCTTGAAGCGCTACCATCCGCACGGCGACTCGGCGGTGTACGACGCGCTCGTCCGGTTGGCGCAGGACTGGATCGTCCGCTACCCGCTGATCGACGGGCAGGGAAACTTCGGCTCGATCGACGGCGACCCCCCCGCGGCCTACCGCTACACGGAGTGCAAGCTCACGGCCCTGGCCGAGGAGCTGCTGGCCGACATCGACCGCGAGACGGTCGAATTCGGCCCCAACTTCGACGATTCGACGACCGAGCCGTTGGTGCTGCCGAGCCAGGTGCCCAACCTGCTGGTCAACGGCTCCTCCGGCATCGCCGTCGGCATGGCGACCAACATCCCGCCCCACAACTTGGGCGAGGTGTGCGACGCTCTCGTGGCGCTGATCGAGCAGCCGGCGCTCACCGTCGACGAGCTGATGCGGTACATTCCCGGTCCGGACTTCCCGACCGCCGGGTTCATCTGCGGCCAGGGGCCGATCAAAGAGGCGTATCGCGAGGGGCGCGGCATCCTCACGCTGCGGGCGCGGGCCGCGGTCGAGACGGACGAGAAGAGCGGCCGCTCGGCCATCATCGTCACCGAGATTCCCTTCCAGGTGAACAAGGCCCGCCTGATCGAGCGGATCGCCGAGCTGGTGAACGAGCGGAAGCTCGACGGCATCTCCGACCTTCGGGACGAATCCGATCGCGACGGCATGCGCGTCGTGATCGAGCTCAAGCGCGACGCGGTGCCCGAGGTCCTGCTGAACCAGCTCTACAAGCATACCCCGCTGCAAGAGTCGTTCGGCGTCAACATGCTCGCCATCGTCGACGGCCGGCCCCTGCTCCTGACGCTGAAAGACGCCCTCGTCGTGTTCCTGAAGCACCGTCGCGAGGTCGTAGTCCGGCGGACGAAGTACGACCTGCGCAAAGCCGAGGAGCGGCTGCACATCCTCGAGGGATTGAAGATCGCTGTCGAGAATCTCGACGTGGCCATCGGCATCATTCGATCGGCCGAGGATCCGGCGACCGCTCGCGACGGACTCATGACGCGGCTCGGCCTTTCGCAGCTGCAGGCGCAAGCCGTCCTCGACATGCGCCTCCAGCGCCTGACCGGGCTCGAGCGCGAGAAGATCATCGAGGAGCACGCCGAGACGCTGAAGACGATCGAGCGCTTGCGGCAGATCCTCGGCGACGATCGCGAGGTGTCGCGCATCATCAGCGAAGAGCTGCGCGCCTTGAAGGAGAAGTACGCCGATCCGAGGCGCACGCTGATCGTCGACGAAGCCGCAGCCATCTCGATCGAAGACCTCATCGTAGAAGAGGACATGGTCGTCACCATCTCCCACGAGGGGTACGTCAAGCGGAATCCGGTGGGCCTGTACCGGGCGCAACGGCGCGGCGGGCGGGGCAAGATCGGGGCGACGACGCGGGACGAGGACTTCGTCGAGTACCTCTTCGTCGCCTCGACCCATTCGTACCTGCTCTGCTTCACGACGGCCGGAAAGGTGTACTGGCTGAAGGTGCACGAGGTCCCGCAGGCAGGCCGAGCGGCACGCGGCCGGAGCATCGCCAACCTGCTGCGGCTCAAGCCCGAGGAGAAGCTGTCCGCCTTCCTCCCGGTGCGGGAGTTCCAGGAAGGCCAGCACGTGGTCTTCGCGACCCGCCGCGGCCTGATCAAGAAGACAGACCTCATGGCCTACTCGACCCCTCGACCGTCCGGGATCATCGCGATCGCCCTCGAGGAGGCCGACGAGGTCGTCGGGGTCCGGCTCACGGACGGCTCGCGAGAGGTCATCCTCTCCACGGCCGACGGCCAGGCGATCCGCTTCGAAGAGGCCGAGGTCCGCCCGATGGGTCGGGACACCTACGGGGTCCGCGGCATGAAGCTGGACGACGGCGACACGATCGTGGCTCTCGACCTCGTCGAAGAGGGTGGGACGCTGCTCGCCGTCTCGGAGAACGGCTACGGCAAGCGGTCGTCGATGGACGAGTACCGTCGCACGCATCGTGGGGGCAAGGGCATCATCACGATGAAGACCACCGACAAGACGGGTCGGGTGATCGGCGTGAAGATGGTGACGGATGCCGACCAGATCATGTTGGTGACGAGCGGCGGCAAGGTCATCCGGATGCAGGTGAACGAGATCCGCGTCATCGGACGCAATACCCAGGGCGTGCGCCTGATCGACATGGAGCCCGGAGAGCGTGTGGCCGCCGTCGCGCGGCTGGCCGAGCGTGACGACGACGCCGAGACCGGTGGAGAGAGCGTGCCGGCCGAGCCGAGCGACACCAGCAGCGGCGAGACGCCCGAATCCTGAACGACCGGTTCGACGTCGAACCACACGCTTGCGCGCCGGGCCTCCCTTGAGGCAGGTTTCAGCGGCCGATGGCGCCCACGGTGAGCGTTCTCGGGGCTGGAAGCTGGGGCACGGCGCTCGCCGTGCATCTGGCGAGGCTCGGGCATCACGTGAAGCTCTGGGGTCGCCGCGGCGTCGCCAGGGCTCCGATCGGATCGGGTCAGGTGGGAGGGGAGACCGACCCGCTGAGCGCGATCACCGTCACGGGCGACCTCGCAGCGACGTGCGCCAACGCCGAGGCGCTGGTGGTGGCGTGCCCGTCGCATGCGCTGCGCGAGCTCGCGTCGGCCATGCTGCCGCTCGTGGAGTCGCAACCCCTGGTCGTGTCCACCGCCAAGGGCATCGAGCTCGGGACCCATCTCACCATGAGCGAGGTGCTCGTCGAGGCGCTGGGCCCGCGGCATGCCGAGCGGGTGGGCGTTCTCTCTGGCCCGAGCTTTGCCAAGGAGGTCGCCCAAGGCATGCCGACCGCGGTCACGGCGGCGGCCGCCCAGCTCCATGTGGCCGAGGCGATCCAGAGCCTGTTCAACGGGCCGACCTTTCGCGTCTACACGTCGACCGATCTCGTCGGGGTGCAGATCGGGGGGGCCGTGAAGAACGTCGTCGCCTTGGCGGCCGGCGTGAGCGACGGCATGGGCTTCGGTTCGAACACTCGGGCGGCCCTCGTCACCCGGGGGCTCGCGGAGATCTCCCGGCTCGCCGTTGCGCTCGGGGCCGACGGACAGACGCTCGCTGGCCTCGCCGGGCTCGGGGATCTCGTACTCACGTGTACCGGCGATTTGTCGCGCAATCGGACGGTCGGCCTACGATTGGGACGCGGCGAGCGGTTGGCCGACATCGTCGCCAGCATGCAGGAAGTCGCCGAGGGCGTGCACAACACGCGCTCGGTCCGCGAGCTCGCGCTCAAAGCGCGCGTCGAGATGCCGATCGCCGAACAGATGTATCTCGTCGTGCACGAAGGAAAGGATCCGAAGCGCGCCGTGGTCGATCTGATGACGCGGCGGCTGCGACGCGAAACGGATTGAGCGAGAGTCCTCCGCCGATTTGACTTTCCGGAATCGGCGTGGTTGCTTCCCCCTTTTCATTGCGGCCATGAAGCGAACCTACCAGCCAAGCAATAGGCGCCGGAAACGGACACACGGATTTCGGGCGCGGATGGCAACTCCGGGCGGCCGGCAGGTTCTGCGGCGCCGCCGCGCTAAGGGTCGTAAGCGGCTCACCGTTTCCATCCCCGCCAAGCAGCCGGGCTGATCGCGTGCCACGCGCGCAGTCCTTTCGAAAGGCAGCGCGTCTTCTGCGACGCGCGGACTTTCTTCGCGTGCAGGGGTCGGGGCAGCGGAAGGGAACGGGACACTTCGTGATCGTCTCCGCCCCGAGCACCGTGGGACGCGTGCGAATCGGCGTCACGGTCAGCTCCCGCGTCGGTAATGCGGTGGTGCGCAATCGAGTGAAGCGCCTCGTTCGTGAGACGTTCCGTACCCGTTGCGCGACCGTCCAAGGTGCGCGAGACGTCGTGGTGATTGCGAGGCCCGGCGCCCAGAAGTTGAACTATGGCGAAGTCGCCGGCGAGCTGGAACGCGCGCTCGTCGCGGCCTTTCGCGACTAGCGAGCGCGTCTCGCGATGACCAAGGCGCTGCTGCTCACGATGATTTCGGCGTATCGGGTGCTGCTCCGGCCCGTCGTGGGGCCGTCGTGTCGCTTCGCTCCCAGCTGCTCGCAATACGCCGAGGAAGCCATTCGCCGGCATGGGCCCGTCGCCGGATCGAGGTTGGCGCTGCGGCGCCTGGGGCGATGTCACCCTTGGAACAGCGGGGGATTCGACCCCGTCCCGGAGCGGAGCGTCTGAATGGAGCAAAACCGGCTCTGGGTCGCGATATTCCTCTCGCTGGGACTCTTCTTCGCGTACGACTACTTCGTGATGCGGCCCTACCGCCAGCACGCGGCGCTCGAGATCCCGACGTCGACCGTACCGGCTCTGCCGAGCCAGCCGAGCACGCCCGCGGCGGACGCGCCGAAGCTCTCGGATCAGGTGAGCGCGGCGCAGAGCGGCCAACCCATCGTCGTCGAGACCGATCTCTTCCGCGCGACCATCGATTCGCTCGGCGGCCGGCTGAGAGGATTCGAGCTGAAGCGATACTCCGCCACGGTCGAGAAGGACAGTCCGCGCCTCGATCTCGTTCAAGCCGATGGACCGACGATGCTTCCGCTCAGCGTCGACGTCGGTGGTGTCGGGTCCGACGGCGGGGTGCAGTACGCCGCTAATAAAACGACGTTCTCTCTTTCTGTGGACCAAACCGACTCGCTGATCCTCACGGGTTCGCTGCCGAACGGCACCGCGATTCGCAAAAAATTCGACTTCAGTGGCTCGTCGTACACGTTCGATCTCAGCGTCGAGCTGCCTGGAACCGTCGACGCGAAGGCGATCGCGGCCGTCATCGTGCCGCTGCCGACGGAGAAGGCTTCCGCGGTCGCAGGAACCGAGAAGGCGATCGCGTTCTCCGCGGGAAAGCTCGTCGAGCGGCAGCTGACCGCTATGACGAGTGAGACGACGCGGCTCGACGGGGCACTCTGGGCCGGGTTCTCGAACAGGTACTTCGTTTCCCTGGTCGTTTCCGAGCAGGACACCAAGACGGTCGTCATGGGCCCGGTGTCGGGTACGCCGGTCGTCAGCGTGGGCGAGTCTACCAGCGACGGCGTGGCGAAGTTCAAAGTTCTCTTGGGACCGAAGGAGCCGGCGGTTCTCCGAGCCGCAGGCAGTCAGCTCGATCGTGCCCTCGACTTCGGATGGTTCTGGTTCATTGCCATCCCGCTGCTTTCGCTGCTCCGTCTTTTCCACACCGCGATCGGAAACTATGGGATCGCCATCATCCTGCTCACAGTCCTGGTGAAGGTGGCGACCATCCCCCTCACACGGGCGCAGTACCGCAGCATGCAGAAAATGCAGAAGATTCAGCCCGAGCTGGAACGGCTGCGCCAGCGCCAAAAGGAAGATCCGAGCGCCATGCAGAAGGACATGATGGAGCTCTACCGAAAGCACGGGGTAAACCCGTTTTCGGGCTGCGTGCCGATGTTCCTTCAGATCCCCATCTTCGTCGGGCTGTACAACGCGCTGCTGAACGCCATCGAGCTCAGACACGCGCCGTTCATGGGATGGATCAACGACCTCTCCGCGCCGGACTACCTCGTCATCGCCGGCGTGCCCATCCCGGTCCTGGTCATCCTCATGGGGGCGAGCATGCTCGCTCAGCAGTGGATGACGCCGATGCAGGGCGATCCAACACAGCGACGGATGATGATGTTCATGCCGGTGATCTTTACCGCGATGTTCTTGAACTTCCCGTCGGGGCTGGTGCTCTACTGGCTGGTGAACAACGTCATTTCCGTCGCACAACAGTACGCCGTCCTGGGCGGCGCAAAGCAGGGGGCACAGGCATGAAGGCCGTCGAGAGCGAGGGCACCAACGTCGAGCAGGCAGTCGAACGCGCGCTCATCCTGCTCGATTTGACGCGGGATCAGGTCGCCGTCGAGGTGATCCAGGACCCTGCGACCGGAGCGCCGGGAAACGCGATCGTTCGGGTCATGCCCAAGGGTGCCAAACCGGCCGCGCCCGCCCCCCGGCCGGACGTTTCCCGGGAAACGCCACGCAGCGAGCCTGCCGCCCGTGCGCGCCGGGAAGAGAGCGACGAAGCTGGCGAGGAGGGTGACCTGGCGAGGTCGGTGCTCGTCGACTTGCTTAGCCACATGGGGCTTTCTTGCCGCGTCGATGCGCCGGATGTCGAGGACGACGGGCAGCGCGTTCGGATTACGGTGTCCGGTGAAGACACGGCCCTGGTAATCGGCCGCCAGGGGCAGACCCTGGACGCAATAGAGCTGGTGCTCAACCGCATCGTCGATCGGACGATACCTGGCTCACGGCAGGTCACCGTAGATGCCGAATCCTATCGAGACAGGAGAGCACAGAAGCTCGCCGACGCGGCGATTCACGAGGCAGAGCAGGTGCGAAGGACGGGCAGGCCGGTCGCCCTCGAGCCGATGACGCCCAGGGATCGGAGATCCGTTCACATCGCCCTTCGAGACGAGGCCGGCGTCACCACGCACAGCGAAGGCGAGGGCCCGTTCCGGCACATCGTCATCGAGCCCGCCAGGCCGCTCGGGACGACCGCTCAGAGGGCCCGAATCCTCTGAAGATTCCACTTGGTGCAGGCGAGCGATCGAATCCTGGCGCAGGAAGCCTCCCGACTCGGAATCGCCCTCTCGGACGATCAGCTCGGCAAGCTCGTTTCGTTCGTTGCCTTGCTCGAAGCCTGGAACCGCCGCGTAAATCTGGTCGGTGACCGAGAGCCAGGAGCTCTGAGCCGAAAGCACGTCCCGGACTGCCTCGCCCTCGTGTCCCTCCTCCCTGGTAGCGGACCCCTGGTCGACGTCGGCTCCGGAGCGGGCCTACCCGGACTCGTGCTGGCGTGTCTGCGACCCGATCTGGAGATCTGGCTGGTCGAGTCGCGACGGAGGCGGGTGAGCTTCCTTTCGGAGGCAAAGGCCCATCTCGAGCTCGACCGGGTGACCATCCTCGAGGGCCGGGCCGAAGAGGCGGCGGCACGCGCGGACATCGGCCACCGGGCGAGTGCCGTGACGGCACGGGCGGTCTCGCTCGAATCCTTGCTCGGCCTGGCATGCGATCTCTTGGCGCCGGGTGGCCAGGTGCTCGCGATGCAGTCGAGCGCTTTCTCGGATGGGGCTGCCCAGGCTCTCGCCGACCGTTTCGGACTCCAGCTCGACCGCACCAAAGACTACCGCTTGTCGGGCGGCGAAGCGCGACGGATCGTCACGTTCCGGCGTCCGTAGGAGGACCCGGTTTGGCATCGAACCGCGGCGTCGGGGCCGAGAAGGTCCATGCGACTCGGTACGCAGGTTTCCCGGGAAACAGGGACGTGCTAGACGGGCGTCCAGCGGCGGTGGTGTAGGCATGGGGCGTGTGATCGCGATAGCGAACCAGAAGGGTGGGGTCGGGAAGACGACCACGGCCGTCAACCTCTCCGCTGCGCTCGCTATCAAGGGTCGACGAACGCTTCTGGTCGACATCGATCCGCAAGGAAGTGCCACCAGCGGCGTCGGATCGCGAGTCCCGCCCGGAGGGGCCAGCATCTACGACCTGCTGATCGGCACCGCCGACGCGAGTCGGATCATATCGCCGAGCGTCGTCAGCGACCTCGACGTCCTGCCGGCGACGCGGGATCTCGTCGGTGCGGAGATCGAGCTGGTCACCAGCGACGCGCGTGAGCACCGGCTCGCCGGTACGCTCGCCGCAATCCGGGAGCGATACGAACTCATCCTGATCGATTGTCCGCCTTCGCTGAGCCTGCTCACGATCAATGCGCTTCGAGCGGCCGATGGCGTGCTCGTGCCGCTGCAGGCCGAGTACTATGCGCTCGAGGGCCTCACGGCGCTGCTCGATACCATCGGCCGTGTGCGTGAGACGTTGAACCCCGACCTGCAGCTCGATGGGATGCTGCTGACGATGTTCGACCGGCGCAACACGTTGGCGCGCCAGGTCGAAGAGGAAGTCCGCACGCATTTCGGCGATCGCGTCTTTCGGACGGTGATCCCGCGCAACGTCCGTCTCTCGGAAAGCCCGAGCCACGGGGTCCCCGTGATGCTCTACGATCCGTCTTCGCGGGGCGCCACGGCGTACAAGGCCGTGGCCGCGGAGTTGCTCGAGCGGCTCGGAGGGGGCGTCGCGTCGCCGGCACGCGCAGCCGGCACGGGTGGATAGCAGTTCTTTCTTGGGAGGTAGCTATGCGTAAGGCGCTGGGCCGGGGACTGGAAGCGCTGCTGCCGGGAGCGGGGGCGCCGCCGCCGGCGGGCCTGGTCCACCTGCCGGTGGACGCCATCGACCCGAATCCGGATCAGCCGCGCCGGCGGTTCGCCCCCGAACCCCTCGCCGAGCTCGCCGAATCGATCCGAACCCACGGTCTGCTCCAGCCGGTCGTCGTACGGCGGGTCGGCGCGGCGTTCGAGCTGATCGCCGGGGAGCGACGCCTGCGGGCCGCTCGAATGGCCGGGCTCTCCGAGGTTCCGGCCGTCATTCGGGAAGGTGACGAACGAGACCGGATGGAGCTGGCCCTCATCGAGAACCTTCAGCGGGAGGACCTGACGCCGCTGGAAGAGGCCGAGGCCTTCCGCCGGTTGCTCGACGAGCATGGCCTCACGCAAGAGGACCTCGCCCGTCGGGTCGGGAAGAGCCGCCCGGCGATCGCCAACGCGCTGCGCCTGCTGGGGCTGCCGGAGGAAGTGAAGGCCCGTCTGCGGTCCGGCGAGATCACCGCCGGGCATGCCCGCGCCATCCTGTCGATCCCCGGGATCGAGGGGCAGGTCGAGCTGGCGAGGGAGATCGTGCTGGAGAAGCTTCCCAAGAGCGCCGCCGAGCGCGTCGCCGCGGAACGTCGCGGCCGAGCCCCGGTGGCGCGGCCGCGGGCATCGTCACGCGGCAGCACGACGAGCGACCCCAACTGGCGCGCCGTGGCCGACGATCTGACGCGCCGGCTCGGCACGCGCGTGCGTCTCAACCGCAAAGCGCGTGGCGGGACCATCGAGATCGAGTTCTACTCCGACGCCGAACTCGACCGACTCGTTCATGAGCTGAGCCGATCCGATCGGTGAGTGCAACTTATCGAAAAGCCTTTTGACTCGCCGCTTCCGGCGATGCTAAAAGCGGCCGATTTCGCCCGAAGTGTCCAAGTAGATCCGGTAGCTCGGCGAAACCCGGGAGCGCGAGTCGATGGCAATATTCGGGAAGGATCGAGGCGATCGAAGAGGGGCTGGCGACGGGCCCGTTCCTTCAAGCGGCCCGACGCCGGGGGAGGCGGAGATGTTCGAGCGTCCAAGCGGTAACGTGAGCGGCACCAGCGGCGCATCCGCAACGAATGCGTTTCTCGGCAAGGGCACGCGGGTCAGCGGCAAGCTCACCTTCGAGGGCCCCGTCCGCATCGAGGGGCAGGTCGAGGGAGAGATCACCGCGCGCGACACGCTCACCATCGGAGAGGGCGCCGACGTCAAGGCACAAATCTCCGGGAACTCGGTCGTGATCCACGGGCGTGTGACCGGCGACGTCAAGGCGAGCAAGCGGCTCGAGATCCAGGCCCCCGGCCGGCTGGTTGGCAACGTTTCGACGCCCGTCTTGGTGATCCACGAAGGGGTCGTCTTCGAAGGACAGTGCTCGATGGGCGCGGCCGACGTGGGCCGCGCCGACAAGGATGGGAAGGTGACACACCTGCCCACCACCGAGCCCGCGAAGGCGGAGGCGAAGTAGCCGCCCGCGTCCGGCGCCGCCCCTGCGACGAACAGGGGCCCCCCATCCAATGCAGATCACGCAAGAAAGCATCACACTCGTCGTCTGTCAGATTGCGCTCTTCCTGGCGCTCTTCGTCGTCTTGAAGCGGTTCTGGTTCGCGCCCGTCGCGTCCATCCTGCACGAGCGCGCGCATCGTTCGGAGGGCGCCCTCGCCGAGGCCCGTGCGGTTCAGGCGCGCGCCGAAGAGCTGCGGCGCGAGCACGCCAAGGCCCTCGACGCGACCCGCGCGCAAGCACAGCGCGA
>Ga0187893_10013530_pt1 | contig 11325 bp, 11 predicted proteins | sample MA1701074metaG_FD_139574 | JGI IMG/M metagenome (GOLD analysis project Ga0187893, IMG submission 139574) | White microbial mat communities from a basaltic lava cave in the Kipuka Kanohina Cave System on the Island of Hawaii, USA - MA170107-4 metaG ...
AGGGGCTCTGCCCCTGGACCCCGGCTTCTTCCCCTCCTGCGGGTTCGCTATCAGCGCCCACGCAGGATCGAAAAGTAGGCTCGACTCTCATAACAACTGGTACATAAATTGGGGGCAGGTCAGAGGTTATCGACGTTTTCGCCGCTGCTGGTCTGAAGAAGCCGGATATTTCAATCCTTTCTGACCAATTCCTGGCAGAGGTCCGTGGCCTGCCGCACCGAAACCTCGCCGTGGAGATGCTCCGCAAGTTGCTCGACGGGGAGATCAAGACACAGAGCCGAAAGAACATCGTCCAGGCCCGCTCTTTTGCCGAGATGCTTGAAAATGCCGTCCGACGCTATCAAAATCGTGCTGTCGAAACGGCCCAGGTCATCGAGGAATTGATCGCCCTCGCCCACGACATGCGTGCGGCCGACCGGCGTGGTGAACAGCTTGACCTGAACGAAGAGGAAATCGCGTTCTATGATGCCCTCGTGGTGGACGACAGCGCTGTGAAGGTGCTTGGCGACGATACGCTGCGAGTTATTGCACAGGAGTTGGTCAAGGCAGTACGAGGCAGCGTGACAATTGACTGGACGGTCCGTGAATACGTTCGCGCCCAAATGCGCGTCATGATAAAACGTATCTCCGATGCTATGGGTATCCTCCTGACAAGCAGACCCGTGCGACGGAACTCGTCCTCGAGCAGGCCGAGGTTCTTTGCCGGGACTGGTCCGAAAACGGTCAATGAGAAAGGAGATGGGGAACTTGAAATGTGCCCTTTTCATTGGTGAGTTTCCGCTGACTCCGGACGCTATTAGCGAGGAACTAATCCGCAACGGATGTGATTATTTGCCGATCTGGGACAGTCAGCCAAGCTCAGGTTCGCACCTTCGGGACGTGGAGGTCATTGTGAACCGGCCTCATGCGGCCGATGCGAAAGTGATCGAGCGCTGGTGCAATCAATCGCCTGAGCTGAAGATGATCTCGCTTGCCTTTACGGGCTACGACGACGTCGACCTTGGTGCCTGCGAATCCAGGGGTCTGCATGTGTATTATTGCCCCGACTATTCCACACCCTCCGTTGCGGAACTAACCGTCGCGCTGACGCTGGCCGTGCTCCGGCGCATTCCCGCTGGCGACGAAAACGTTCGCGCAGGCCGTTTTGACACCGGTGGGGTGCAGCCGGGAATCGAACTGGCTGGCAAAACGATAGGGATTCTAGGCACGGGCACGATTGGCATGCACAGCTCGCGGCTCTTCCGCGCGCTCGGCTGCCAGGTCATCGGTTCGAGCCGGACTCGTCGGCAGGAATTCATAGACATGGGCGGCGTGTATCTGGACCGTGACGACGTGCTTCGTCTGGCCGACGTTCTCGTTCTGCACCTGGCGCTTAAGGAGGGCGCGACTCGGCAAATAATTGATGCAAGGGCATTGCGGCTGATGCGTCCGGGCGCCATTTTGATTAATACGGCGCGAGCCGCGCTCGTTGACACTGTATCGCTCGCGTCAGCACTCACGGAAGGACGCATCGCCGGCGCGGGGATCGACGTTTACGACGACGAGAAGGCTCTGCTTGGCGGGACGGAGAACCCGCTCCTGGATCTGCCGAACGTCGTCCTCACTCCGCACGTGGGGTTCAAGACGCACGAATCTCTTGAGCGGCTGACGCGAATGGCTATCGCCAACATCGCCCGCTGGCGACGCAACGACCCCATTAATCGCTTGCTCGCTTCTGCCGAACAAGATTAAAATTGTCCCAGCGTTTGCCAGTCGTAGCCTTGCAGCACCGTCGATGGCCGGAAGATCTGCGTCCGCGCCGCATTCGTTTTGTTTACGGACGTGAACGTGTCATGATGGCACCGACCTGTGTGTCATCCCGCGCTAACTAGAAGCCGGAATCACGGGAGGGAGATACAGTACGGCGTGTGAGGTACACAGGTAGGAAACCAAAACCAGACAGGAACTCTCTGGAGAAGGAGTCACGATCATGCCACAGTCGGAACAACTTTGGCTGGAGGTTGAGGAAGTTTGCGTCGAGGGATCTGGGAAAAGCGCCACAGTTCGGGTGAGGTTCAGGGGATCCCTGGACAATGCGCTCGAGAGTCCGGGGCCGTGGATCGACACGGCTGCTGATGCGTTTGACGAAAACGCGACAAGGACGATGCGCGCAATTGACAAGGCACGGCGCGACGGCTTCACGGTCGTAGGGCGATTGGAAGCGCAAACGGTCGCCAAGAGCAAAACCGTGAGATTGTGGTGCCCCGTGATCCGCGCGGTTTCCCGAAGTTCCTCCGAACGGTAATGCACGAGGCTGCCAATGACCAAGCGTTGCGCACTATCCGATGCTGCCAAACGGCTGCTTACGAAACCGATCTGCTTTGGTGCTGCGCGGACGCTACCAGAAGATTGGCCGGCCGAGGAGCTGGACCGGCGAAGCCAGGAAATGCTCTGCCGAGTATTGAACATCGGCACGACCGTGGCGTTCGTCGGCGCGGGGGCCTCGGCTTGCGTCGGTTACCCATCCTGGGATGGACTGATCGCCGAGGCCCTTCAAGCAGCTGAAGCCCACAAGGAAAGCAGGAGCTATGTCGCCGCGTTGGCGAGCTATGGGGGGTTTGAGCGGACGCCTGAAGGCTGGAAGCCGAGAAAGGGTACGGCTTCCGACCCCACCAGGCGCATGTTCTTGTTGGGCCAGCTTCAACGCCTCGACGCGGCGAAATCGTCCGACGAATTGTCCTTGGCAAAAAGAATCGGGGCCAGGTTTTGCTTGCTGGAACCCGCCAAAGGCAATGAAGCCCGAGATGACGATGGCGGCGCGGGTAATCCCGTAGCAGCCTTGTTGGGCCTTCCCATCCAGCGTTTTGTGACGTCCAACTACGATTGTGAGATCGAGTACTGCCTGGCACGTCGGACGGCCGTACATTTCGAGACCTGCGGACCTCGAGAGCCAGTACTTGGATGGGACGCTCAGGGAAGGCTGATATCGTGGCCTCTCCTGGGGCGTGGCCTGGTCGGCGATCCCCGTCTGGACCAATCCGCCGTCAAGGCAGTAGACATCGTTCACCGCCTCGACGCTCGCCGTTCATTTACCCAGGTCGGCGAGTTCTCCGACAGATTGGCGGAGTTTGTATTGGCGCGACGCCAAGAGCGGGGTGGGGATCTAGTTTTTCACTGCCACGGGCGTTGCGACGACCCAGCGTCAATGATCTTAACCGAAGAAGACTACCAGAAATGGTATTTGGCCAAAGGAGATTCCGAGAAGCGGGCTTTCCAGCAGACGATCGAACTGCTGCTGGGATCGAATCCCATTCTGTTCATTGGTTACGGCATGGGAGACCAGGACCTGCTGCGGGCATTGCGGCACTTGGGGATGGCCGAACCGCGGTATAAACACTCCCGCCCGCTGTTTGTCGTCCGCACGGCGTCCGACCATCCGGCCAATGCCGAGTTCGAAGCAAGAGCGGACTTTGAGCGATTCGGAGTACATGTCATCCGGATGCCGCAGGCTGAGCCATCGAGCGACGGGGGCGATCCTCGAACGCGAAGCCTGACCGCCTTTCTCGGTAACCAGGCGACAAGCCATCGCGAGTGGCAGCGGCTGTGGAACTGCAAACCCGCGTTTCGGAAGCGCTCCCAGAGCCGCACGGCGTTGCCATCATTTTGGCACTATTGGGTCGAGCAGGCGGACAAGCCAACGGCGGCGGGGGGGGCATCGCGGACACTGGACAGGGAGTCGGTTGAACAAGACATGCGCAAAATGTGCGGCTGGATACTCAAAGGTGTCCGTACGCTGGTCCTCCTCGGCCCGGGGGGAACCGGCAAGTCGCTGCGCGCCGTCAAGCTGATGGAGGGGATGGCTGCGAATGACTCTCCGATTGCGCTGCCTCGCAAGTTCAATAGTTCTTACGGATACCTATTCTTCTGGAGCTCCTATTACGCGGACGACTGGCTCACGGGCATCGACCATGCGAGGGACTTTCTGAGGGCGAAGCCCGAATGGAAGAGGAAAGTGAAGCCAGTGACACGGGAGCCCGTGGACCGGTTCACACACCTGGCCCAGCTTCTTGAAACCGTGCCGGCTGTACTCGTTTTCGACGGATTCGAGCGCGTCCTCCGAACCTCCGACCACCCCGAGATTGGCCGGGCGTATAGTACTCATGTCTCTCGCTTTCTCGAAGTTGTTGGCGATCGCCCGAGCGACACCGGGCCGCGACCGTCCGTGGTCATCCTCACGTCGCGCCTCTGGCCGAAAGAGTTCGGTGAATTTCGTCCACCGAGTGCTCAGTTACCCCGTACCGAGGACGACCGTCCATTGCTTGCGACGGCGCTACGCGTCGCACCCTTGCGATCCGTTAGGTTTGAAGCCCAATGGCCGGGTGCCGCGGATCCTGCGGCGATCTGTTCGCTGCTCGGCGGACATGCCTACGTTTTAAACCTTGCCCGCCGGTACCTCGAATCGGAGGCGTCTCCAGGCGAGGGAGGTTCAGAGCAACGGGGTCGTGACTTGATCCAGGCGTTGCAGCGCACGTCACCGAATCAACGACCTTCGAGAATGATCGGCGAGGCCGTTGAGTACTATTGCCGCGCCGTAGACGCGGACGAATGGCTGGCTGCCGTCCGGCGTGGATTCCTTGAGAGACTTGCCCTGTTCATGAGCCCAGTTGGGCAGCGCACGATCGACGTCTGTGTCGAGCGTGCTCGCGAGTTTGCGATCCCGCTGAGGGGGTCAAGAAAAACGGATTCGGCGCTGGATTTGGTCAAGGCGCTGCGGAAGCTGGGGCTGGTGTTCGAGGCAAGGACGCAATCCGTCCCCGCCGCACCTACGAAGGAGGGCTCTCTCTGGACCATGCACCCCGTCGCCCGAGGATACGTGTTCCATCGACTTCACAAGACCAAGAGCGACGAGCTCCCCAACTTCACATTGGCGGGATTTACGAGTGGAACGGCGGCTGTCGACCCTGGATCCAAAGAGGCGGCTGAGATTGTCAAGGACTTGTTAATCGCCTTGATAAGCCGCGCGGCAGAGTGTTTTGAAAAAAACTGCGAAGACGAAGCCAGAAATCTCTGCCGCGCCGCATTCAGTCTGTTTCGCTCGCGAATGGAGGCGAACACCGCGGCTCGCTGGTGCCCATATGACGAGTACATCCGTTACGGCGTGATGATGCTGAACTTGGTAAGAGCGCTTTCGAGACGGCGTGAGACGGAAGGGGACAGACTTTGGAGTTTTTCGGATACGTTGGACGTCAGCGACGGATGTAAGCAAGTCGTGGAACACAAAAACGGGATCTTGTATCCAGAGGAACTTGCCTGGCTGTACAACGATATCGGCCTGGCCCTCTGTTGTGAGGGCAACATGTACGACACCTTCGCCGTTTGGAGCCAGGGATACGAGATCAATAAACTCATCGACCGTAACGACCTCGCTGGGCAGTTCACCATTCAGTCGAAGCTGCACCTGAGCCACACCTACATGGAACTAGGCAACATCGGTGCGGCCGACCAATACCTGGAGGAGACCAAGCAGGCCAATGCCTACTACCAAAACAAGGACTACGACGGGCGTATTCAAGGCTACGAGGCGCTACTCGCCCATCTGCGGGGTGACACCCAAAAAGCAGGTGAGCTCTATCCGAAGGCGATTAAGACTCTTCAAGATGGCGGAGGCAACCCAAGGGCTGAGAGCAAGTTTCTGCAGCATTACGGCGACATGAAGATTCACCTGGGCCGGTATTCAGAAGCCGAGGAACTGCTCTGCGTATCGCGCTCGATCGCCGAAACGGCGAATCTTCCCGACTTGGTGGCTTATGCGCGGAACTCGCTTGGTCACCTCTATCGCGCGAGGAGACGGTTTCCTGAGGCGCGTCACGAGTACAACGCAGCCCTCGTGGACGCCCGGCGTATGGGCATACGCCGCCTAGAATCGGACGCTCTTTCCGAGTTATCCCGACTAGCCCTGGACCAGCGCGATCCCGAGGCGGCTCGGCAGCATGCTATGGAGAGCATGCGGCTTGCGAACGAGCTTGGCCTTGGGCTTCGACAGTGTCATGGTATGGTCATTCTGGGACTTGCCAGCGTGATGAACCAGCAACCTCGACACGGAGAGAGCTACCTTCGCGTAGCGTTCGGGCTTTGCCGCGAGCGCGGCTATTGGCTGCGAATGCAGGAGGCGGAGCGAGAACTCCGGAAACTCGGTATCGACCACAACGAGTAAATCAGTGACCGGCGGTGAGCGCAGGCGGCGGAATCAGAAACAGAGCGTCGGAGACTCGGAGTTGACCCAAAAAGCCAGGAGGAGGTGTCGCCGCGCCTTGCTAGCCAGTAGCGAGCCGTCGACGCCTGCCTGACACTCCCGCCACTACAAGACTCGTGCGAGCAGCGCCAGTGAACCGAATGACAAGACAATGCCGTAGCCAACCATTGTTGCGGCAAGCTTTGGGTCCAACTTCTCGCTAATCGCTAACGCGCCCGCGGTAATCATGGACGGCATGCCGGCCTCGAAGACCGACACACGGACCGCGGGCCCATCCAATCCACCAAGGTAGCAGATAGCCAATGCAAATAGCGGGGCCACCACCATCTTCAACACGAGGCCCGTCACCAGCGCCCTCGATCTTCTCCATGACAGTCGAAACGATAACTTGAAGCCGACCGCGACCATTACGATGGGCACGAGCGTCGCCCCAACGGATTGGAGAAGCGGCTCAACTCGATGCGGGTAGGGCCATGCACGAAACGCAAACGCTAAAAGTAGTGCAAGGAAGGGAGGGAACAACGCGACGCGCTTGATTAGCGACAGCGCCGCCGGCCGCTGTTGTCGGGAGTAGTACGCGGCGATGAACGACCCGTATGTCGCAAAGGCGAGGAACGTGCCAAATTGGTCGTAAAGCAAAGCGTATGGAATGGCATCTTGGCCCAAGAAAGCCTCTATCATCGGCAGGCCAAGGAACGACGTATTGCCAAGGGGAACCAATAGCATGAGCGCGCCGGTAGTTCTCCGCCGAAAACGAAAGACTCGGGATACAAGCAGCACCGCGACGGCGGAAGCCACGAGCATGACCCAGGGCATGACGATCGGGGTTAGCACGCTCGATGAGATGGGCAGCTTCGGAACCTGAACAAGAATCAATGCCGGTACAGAAACGTAGATTACGAAATTGGCGAGCGCTTTGAAGGTATCGCCTGGGAACGCCGAAAGCCGGCTGAGACCCTTCCCAACCAGGAGCAGGACTAGTATGAGAATGAGTCTGTCCAATCGCCTTCGACCTTATCGCGTGCAGTAGCCGCGCCCCGTCAGGCGCTAAGCTGCCGTGAAACGCACCGCGAACCTGACAGTGGTTCGCTCAGCTATCTAATCACCTTCGATTTTTATGGGCTGGCGAGCTTTCGGAACTTCCAGACGTGGTAGATCGCCATCACGCACGGAACGATTGCGACAACACCTACCATCAAGAGTTCCCACAGAATATGGCCCCATCCCCGCTCATGCCTTATCTGCACTAACATCGCAATAGCAATACTTACACCCCCAATCCACGCAAGAGCAAGGAATGGTCCATCCCACGCCCACTTCAACTTCCACGTGCCAGGCCAAACGCTTTCTTCTTTGTCGCGGATGTCTTTGTGGGCCTTCCACGTCCCGAAATCTCCCTCGATAGCGATGAGCCGAGTTCGGACCGCTCGAAACGCCTGAGAATGGTGTTCGTTAAGAACCCAAAGCACAGAGGCAAAGACAACGAGTATGATACCCGAACCGACCATTGCATAGGTCAATCCGATGATAGGCCAGTTCGTCGGCGAAGGCACAGATTGCTCGCCCGCGGAAAGCTGTGGAGGAGGGCTCGTGAGGGAACCACTGTTGGTTCCGGTCGCCAAATGACTGAAGACAACCCCGACACTGACCGCATAGCCAAGTAGTACATGTTGTGCGTATCTACGCGTCTCCATAGTTGAAGCGCTGTAATGCAGCGCCGTCTTGGAACCTACATCATAGAGCCTTATGTAGGTGTCGTTGTGGTCATTGATCGCTGCGTTCATGTGACCGTTCCTTTCTATGGTCCTGTCGCTGGGGTATCTGAACATACCTACTGAGAATGCCGCGAAACTCTGGGGAGCCCCACGTTCTTGAAAGGAATCTCATCTCCAATTCCTTAAAAGTACGGCCGCTGCTTCTATCAAAGGCCTCGCTGAGCGACAGGAAACCAGCAACCGCTCTCGCGGAATTCGAAGCGATCTTCGTACACAGTGCCAAGGCGGCGGTCATCACTTTGGTCGGCGGGACGATCTGATCGACCAGCCCGCAACGGAGCGCCTCTTTGGCGTCAAGTTCCTCAGCGGTCAACAGCAGCCGAAGGGCTCTTGACGGCCCCAGAAGTTGGAGCAGCCGGACCCCGCCGCCCCACGCCGTGCTCAGTCCATTGGCCGCGTGTCGGAACGAGAATACCGCCTGACGTGACGCGATGCGGAAGTGAGCTGCTAGCATGATTTCACACCCACCGCCGATCGCTCGACCGTTGATCGCGGCGACGACTACACGCCGGCGGTCGTCCAAGCGAGCGAGGATTCGCTGCATTCTGCGTGCCATCTGTGTGCCCTCGCGGCGAGTCCGCAACCGCGCGAAGTAGCGCAGGTCGCCCCCCGTGCAGAATGACTCGCGGCCTACCCCCGTCACGATGACGAACCGTATTGAACGGTCTGCATCGATCTGGTCCAGCGATGCCTCCAGACCGGCCATCATGGCGTCGTCGACGGCGTTGTGCATGTTCGGCCGATTCAATCGAACGATAGCGACGCCGTTTTCGATGCGGAGTTGTACCGCGTTCTTTTCCACTTCTGCCCATCCTCCGCCACGACGCTCGCGACCGAGACGGCCGTACGCCTTCAAACCACCCTTGACCGAGCGCTAGCACGCCCCACAAGCCGGTGCGGGACCCGGTCCTGGGGATACAATGGCACGAGAAACGCCATTTGTCGAGCGAAGTTCTTCGGATGAATGACATCTGCTTTCGGGGAGCCGAAGAGCAAGCCGAGATTCCAGTCCATCTTGCAATGTGGCGGTTCGGGCGTGAGCTCGAAGAACGGTTCGTTCTTCCCTTCCCTCTTCCACACGGAGGTGCCGACGGCGCCGTCACTGAACGTTTCTCCGACGGAATGCGCCTTTCGACCTCCTACGTGTCCGAACCGTTAGGAAATGATCTCGGCAGAGGCGTGACAGTTTTCAACCTCAGGAGCGCGGAGGGTCCGCCGGAGCGAATGCTCGGACAGGCCCTGCTGTCGTGGCCCGCCTTGCAAGGCGAGGATTCGGTCCCGGACCCCGAGAGGTAGCCGGAGCAGCCCGAGGATTTGCGTGACCCTCGCGCGCGTGACCCCTTCCCGGCGAGCGATAGCGGCCTGGTTGGGGACTTCGCCAGCGTCGAGCTGACGTCGCCACTCGATGGCCTTGCGGAGCGTTTCGGCGACGCGGGGTGGGCCGACGGCCTTTGGCGTCCGAGGCTTGCGGGCCCTTCGGCAGCGCGACGGTGGAACCGCGTTGACGACATGATCGTGCGGCACCCGTCGTGTGAGGGCAGGGACGTGGCCGTTCTGGAAGATCGGGTTCGGCCCCAGGGCGATCTCGACGGCCTGCTCGCGGTACGAGGCCGGCGGCGAGCCGTAAGGCGACGGAAACCCGTCGTCGACGGCCATGTGGACCACCCGAAACACGACCTCCGGTTCGGCCCGGCCAAGGCGGCAAACGCCGGTGCCGCACCTTGGCCCATCTCGCGCCTCGGCGCTCTCCGGGTTTACACGTCGGCCCAGGGTGGCCCCGCCGTCGCCTTTTCCCAAGGTTCGAATACTGTTACATTCGGGGATAACTTGGCTAGCTGTTAACCCGGATTCATACGGATTTCGAGAACATTCAAATAGGCTGGCGGACGCATCCTGTTCCTAATGTATTGGCGACTGCCCTCCAGTGGGCACAAGACGTTACGGCGCTCTCTCGGTTAACATGTCGGCCCGGCGTGGCCGAGTTCGCCGAACGCTGCTAACGTTCGAGACGGTTGCGTTTGGGGAGGTCTTTGAGCCACCGCGAAATGCGGTGGCTTTTTTGTTAACGGCTCGGCGCGGTTCGGCCGCGTCGGGCAGTCGCCACAACTCGGCCAACCACGCGACCTTGCGCCCCGCTCGGCAATTGGTCGCGCTCTCTGTTTTGATCGGTGAATACGACGCCCCGAACGCAACCCCAAGGTTCTCGTTCGACCCCCCGCTCGGCGCTCTCGAACTCTCTGCCTCTCGCGGTTGACGCCCCGATTCGGTTGACACGGGGTTGCGTTCGCGGCCTGGACGGAACACGAACCGATTGGGCCCGGTCCTTCCCGACTCTTTCGCATCGGTCCAGAATCGCACAAAAGTGGTTGCCACTTCAGCGTGCGCCGGATATCCTCTTGCAAAGTATGAACCGACGTTTGAATCCCGCAGCGCGATTCCTAGCGGTTCCAAACGCGCCGGAGCGGTCAGTCCATCACTTGCGCTTATCGTATTCACTATTCGCACTCGCGATCTGGGGCACAGGTTGTGGTCATGTTACCTGGCGCGACTATCATGGCCCGCAGGACTGGGCGACCGGAGCGGGGCTGGCCTCCGAAACCAAGGATGGATTGATCATCTACGAGGGCCTTCCTGATCGACCATACGAGCTCTTGGGCATTGTCGAGGCACAGGGACCAGCCAACATATTCACGCGACCCGCTCACCGCGAGACGATGCACAAGATGATCCGGGAACACGGCGGCGATGCCATGATCATCGTCGGGCGTGAGCTCGTCCGAACAGGATCGAGCGCCACATATCAAGGGCAAGCCTACGCACACGGCAATTGGGCGCACGGAACCGGGTCGAGTTCATCGACCGACCGGTTCCATTACGCTCTTGCCGTGCTCGCAATCCACCACTTGCGTTCAACGACCCAGCCCGAGATACGTCAAGGGCGCGACCCAGTAGCGTGGGCGAGATCAGTTCTCGCCGGCGGTACCGCGGTGCTGGGCTCGGAAACGGGACAATAGCGCATTCCGGCAGTCATGCGTCGCGTTTCTTCCGAAGCCCTTTGAGAGCAACCGACAGCTTTCGCGGCGTGTCGTTTCGTCGCTTGTTGACGGTGAGTGGTCTGAGAACATTGGGGTGCCGATACACCTCCTCGCCTGTCCCATTCTTGTCCTCGACCGAGCCGCCCAGGCGCTTCCATTACGTTCGCACCCCGGCGACAACTCGAAGCCGTTTTGCGTACATATCAAATAGCGCCGCCGCATCGAGTTGGCGGCGATCATCGACATCTCGCCGGACGACCGGCCGGGCGCGGAGCGCACGTCG
>Ga0187893_10013531_pt1 | contig 11325 bp, 20 predicted proteins | sample MA1701074metaG_FD_139574 | JGI IMG/M metagenome (GOLD analysis project Ga0187893, IMG submission 139574) | White microbial mat communities from a basaltic lava cave in the Kipuka Kanohina Cave System on the Island of Hawaii, USA - MA170107-4 metaG ...
TATAAGTGAATGAAAAAGCGGCACAAAATATATAGGTATATTAATGTGTTATAGTGTCACGTAGGTCACGTACGCAAGCGTGGTGTAATCATGGATAACCGAGACGATGGCGAATGGCTGCGAAAGCGCCTGGACGCGGTCATACTTCTTCTGCTGGAGTCCTCCCCGGCCGGAGCGGCGACAACTACTCGGAAGATTGAGCGCTTGGTCGAGCTTGGCTTTTCGCAAACCGAAATAGCACAGGCGATCGGGAAGAAGCTCAACTATGTGACTGCGGTGCTGTCGGGCAAGCGCAAGGCTGTCGCGCCGAGTAAGGAGGAAGCGTGAGCGACAATAACCAGGAGATGCTTCACCGCCTCGATATCCTGATTCGTCTTGTTGCATCTGGAGTGTGCGCCGGTCGTTCTCAGAAGGAAAAGATCGCAATTCTGGGTGCTGCTGGCTTGGGGTCGCGTGAAATTGCCGAGTTCCTGGGAACGACGACGAATACAGTGAGCGTCGCGCTCTCGAGCCTTCGGAGAGAGAGCCGGAGACCGAGTCGCCCGGGCAGTCCTGGAAATTCAGGGAGCAATGATGAGTGACGAATCGCTGGTAACACTCATGGAGCGAGCAAACGAACTGCTGTCCGTGCTCGTGAAGGTTCACGTACGCGATGTACTGGCGGCGGAACTGTCGGATCCTAAGAAGAAAAAGCTGTATGAGCTGACTGACGGTGTCCACACGGTCAGGCAGCTTGTCGACAAGCTCGGTATGTCGCAGGGCGCCATATCTACGACTTGGCAGGAGTGGAGTGACGTTGGGATCCTTGTGAAGCGAAACGGGAAGTATCGGAGGGTACTGGAATGAGCGACAGATCGACATGTGGCGCACAACGGTGCAATTGAACGTTCCGTAACTCACGGTTTACACGAGCCACCACATGGCGACGAATCGCGCGCTTCGGGCTGCATTGCTGACAAGGGCCGGCTGGAGTAAGCAAGCGCTGTCTGCAAACGTTCAGCGAAGAAAACGTCACACTCCGATGTCAACGGAAGACGCGACATACCTACTCGCGCACGAGAAGGGGATAAAGATCGATCGCTATCTGTCTGAAGATCAAATCGCTCGTGTGCGCACGCTTCATCAAGCGAGCGCCGGCACTTCCACGCAAGTACCCACAATGCGAGCGGCGGTATCGGAAAGAAAGAAGACCATCTCGGAAATACGGTTTCCAGGCGAATTCCGTACTGGCAACCCCCTGCTTTCCACCGGGAAGCTTAACGAAGCGAGGGAAATGGCTGTTATCTTTCCTCTGCTGCATGTGCTGGAGAACTCGATTAGGGAACTAATTAGGCGCGTAATGCTTGCGCATCATGGGTCGGAGTGGTGGGACACGCAGTTGACGTCTGGAAAGTTGAAAGGTGTGCATCAAACGGCCGCGGCCAGAATGCGGACGGAGTCTGAAAAACATACTTGGCATCAGCGTCGCGGGGCACATCAAATCGATTACGTAGACCTCGGGGATCTCGGGTCAATAATTCTGGGTAAGCAGGACCTTTTCTTCCCGCAAATCATTCCGGACCGTGACTGGTTCATGCACTTCATGCGCGAACTGGAGCCGTCAAGAAACGTCGTCTGCCACATGAACCCACTTGACGATCAGAATGTCACGGACGTAAAGAGTTGGTTTCGAAAATGGGAGAGACTCGTTGCGAACGCATTGTCGCGCGGAACAATTCCGAATGCGGCTTCCTCAAGTCGATAGAGGGAGCCGACCTAATGTGAGGGCCCGGAGGTCGAATGGGTGATCGAGAGGAAGAAATATACTGGCTGAGCGTCATAGCAAAGTCTTTGGCTTTCATGTGCATGAAGAATGATCCAGTCAAAGACAAAGAAAAGCTCGCTCAGGCAAGGTTCCTCATGGGGTTCGGTCTGAAGCGCGCTCATGCGGCGGCCGTATTGGGAACCACTGATGACTCGTTGCGCGTGCTAGAAGCTCGCGCCAAGAAGACGAAGGAGGCGAAAAATGTCAGGGGAGCCGGAAAAATCGAAGGACAGTGAGGCAAGAAAGATTCCCGATCAATCGGTCTCACTTTCGCGCATAGCAAACTTGCTGGCGCTAAGCTTGGTTGGGGGCCAAAAACAGGAGATTGCGGTTGAAAGACTTACGGCCGCCGGGTTTACCGACAGGGAGATAGCGAGTCTCATTCGAACTTCTCCCGGCGTTGTCGCTCAGGTGAGGTACGAAACCAACAAGGCCAGGCGACAAGGACCGTCGGGTGGTTCCAAGCGGCGCAAGATGGTCGCGGGTTCGGAAAACAGCGATAGCGAGTAGGCCGGCAACTTAGTACCCGTGCGACTGAAGCGATCTCCCTGGGAACAAGCTCGATGTCTGGTCCTATCCATGTGCACTCTTGTGTGCCAAACGAATGCAGCGACAAGGAAATAGAAGACTTTGCTGCTCTGGTGGCCGCAGGTGGCGAGGTTGAGTTAGAAGGACTCGAAGCTCGCGTGCGCTCAGCGATTTGCTTGGTGTTTCTAAGTTTGGGCCCATGCCTAGTAGGTGTGGCGGGACTGAAGAAGCCGAGCGAGAGGCATCGAAAAGAGGTCTCTGACGCCTCCGGCGTCTCCTTGCCCGCAGCTCAGGTCCCGTACGAGCTCGGTTGGGTTTTTGTCATGCCTAGTGCTCGAGGAAAGAGATTCTCAGTTGAGCTCACGCGAGCTGCGGTGGACGCCGCCGCTGGCGCGGGGCTATTTGCAACTTCGCGAACTGATAATGCCAACATGCACGCCACGTTGATGAAGTTTGGCTTCAAAGAGGTGGGAAAGAAGTGGCGATCGAAAAGAGGCCGACATAGCCTCATGCTTTTCATGCGGCTTGACGCTGAGAGACCAAACGTGACTTGAAGCCGTGTCCTTTGAACGAAGTTCTAGTAAACCCGAAAAGGGGTTCAACGGATGGACGCGAAGGCCTTCTTCAAGCACGATTTCGGTGCCTGCCTATTTCCTCTCACCACCAATTCTCTCCTCGTTACGCGCCATCATGCCGCCCTTCATGAGTACGTGGGCAAGATCCTTTCGACTGATCCAGCCTACGTGGCTGACAATTTCCTGCCTCAAACGAGGGTACATGCAGCGAAACCGCGCAATCACCTGCGTCGAACGGTCGTGTTAGATCCAGTTGCGTCCTACTTCATCTACGATCTCATTTCCCGGAATCGTTCTGCATTTGGACAAGGCAAGAAGCCGACACGAAAGTCATTTGGATATTTGCTTGGAAGGAAGGCTCCGATCGCCGTTAGCAAGGCCTACAAGGACTTCTCAAAAGAGATGGAGCAGGCGCGGGCCAAGTATGGGCACCGCATTAGCTTCGACATCGCCTCATACTTTAACTCTATCTATCACCATGATGCCGCAAACTGGTTTGCAGCACTGCCTGGGGTAAGCGGTACGGATGCAAATGCTTTCGGGCGGTTTTTTCGTGAAATCAATGCAGGTCGATCGGTGGATTTCTTGCCGCAAGGGATCTATCCAACGAAGATGATTGGGAACGAGTTTCTCAGGTTTGTGGATTCGTCAGGCGAAGTAAAGTCGGCCCAACTGCTCAGGTTCATGGACGATTTTCATCTGTTCGATGACGATCTGCAGACAGTAGTGCAGGACTTTCTGAGAATCCAAGAGATATTGGGTTTAAAGGGTCTAAATGTGAATCCATCCAAGACTGCACTCGACGCCTTGGCTCCATCGATCCTAGCCCAAGCCTCAGCCATTCAAGAAGAGCTTGCGGAGATCGTTGAAGGTCACTATCCGGAGTCGGTTTACTTTGGCTCCGGTACTGATATGTCAGATTTTGATTTCGATGAAGGTGATGATGAGGATGACCTCGACGAGTCGCATATTGACCGCCTGCACGAGCTGCTAATGGACCCTAGGGCGGACGAGTCGGATGTCGAGCTAATCCTCGGAGCCCTTCTGAAGAATTCGGAAGACGTGGCTACTCACATTGCGAGCCTATTGGCGCGCTTTCCAAATATCGTTAAGCAGTTGCACAAGGTTGCAGAAACTGTGCAACAGAAGGAGGCACTCGCCAATGAGATCTTGGCTCTACTCAAGACCCAATCGCCCTTGATCGAATATCAGCACTTCTGGATTGCGCTAATCGCGGAAGATCACCTGGGGTCTACAAAGAACTTCGGCGAGATAGTCCTCAGACTCTATGAGAGGACGGCCGAACATAAGATTGCCCGGGCAAAGGTTCTGGAAATACCTGATCAATCCTTCGGGTTGAAGGAAATCCGAGATAGTCATCTGAAGACGGGTTCCTCCGATTGGCTATCGTGGGCAGCTGCGGTTGGCACGCGCACCCTTCAGAAGGCGGAGCGCAACTATGCGCTGAAGTACTTTTCGAAGGGTTCTCCGCTCAACTTCTTGATAGCGGAATGTGTCGAAAACCTAGAGTAGCATCGCGGTGACGAGCGCAGATCGCGACCCAGGTACGCAACCTGCAGGGACGTTCTGCACTTCAAGCAAGGTCGGAACCTCGTAAAGGCGAGCGACCTACTTGTCTCAGGCAATCGCATCCCTGAGTTCTTGGAAGGGGAGGATGCGTAGTATTCAAGCCTGATATTAGTGCAACTCCCCACTTCTCCCTCTTCCCCTTCTCCCCATCCTCCGCTACGTTCCGCGCGTGGATTCATCCACAAGGAGCGGCGCGCGTTTCCGCGGAAACGTGAGTTCTCGCACCCCGCGCGCCGCAGGGACTGAAACGATGTGGAAGCGGCGCCCGCCGGTGGTACTAACACCGACGGACGCCTGACCACGGATCAACCTTAGGAGTTGAACCATGGCTACAAGGAAGCATACGCCGAGGAACACCCCCGTCCGAAGTGCCGAGGACACGAGCGAGCGAGGAGGCGAGAGCGATACCACTGAGGGCAGTGGGTCGCGCGCCCTGGACAAAGGCACATCCGACATCCGACTCGAGCTCAGCGGACACGTAGAGGCATTGCGCTACGTCGTCGGCACGATCGGTGTCTGTGCGCAGGCGCTGCATCAGCAGAATGCCGATCTCGATCGCGACATCGCGCTGGTACTGCAGCGCGCGGCCAGCGACAAGCTGTACGAGACAGCTGAGCGGATCGAGGCGATGGCGCTTGGGATGGAGTACGAGGAAGCGTAGAGGCCAGGAGGGCCGAAGACACCAACAGGCCAAACCGAATCATGCGAGCCGGCGCGCGGGGACGCCGGCTTTCTCTTGCCGCTTTTCGATGCTCAAACGTCTTAGTGCAGTCGCAGCCTTGACCTTACCATTACGTTCGGTCCGGGCTGCGACCTTACAGAGGGCTCCTTCGGGAGCCCTTCTTACATCGAGGGAGCACACATGGAAAGGTGTGAAGAAGTTCGCCGACAGTGGATTGCAATCGTCGCTTCCCTTCAGGAGAATACGCGCCATCCAGCCCCCGGCAGTAAGCCCGCAGAATTCACATCCACCTGCAGCCCGAGCCCGGGGGCGATTTCTTTTCAGCCCTTGAGTATTTCCAGGTAGGCCAATCATGCCTACCGCAATCTTTGTCGACGCCGGTTTCTACCTGAAGCGGTTTGCTGCCGTGTATCCGGATACGGATTTCGGCAATCCTCAGTTCGTTGCTCGCAGCCTTCACCAGGTGGCAAGAAGCCACTTGACGCAAAAAGGCGGTGCTGATCGTCGCCTTTACCGCGTCTTTGTCTATGACTGTTCTCCGCTGGTGAAGAAGGCAAGATTTCCCGTTTCCAGGCGTACGGTCGACTTCGGAAGATCTGAGGCGGCACGGTTCAGAACTGCGTTTCATCAGGAACTGAAGTGCTTGCCGAAGGTGGCGCTCCGCCTTGGGCGTCTACAGGACCGCCAGCGCTGGCAAGTAAACCCTGCAGCGATGAGCTCATTGCTCGCTGGTCGGCGAAGGTTTGACGAGCTGACTGATGAAGACTTTGCGTATGACGTTCGCCAGAAGGGGACGGACATGCGTATCGGTCTGGACATCGCTTCTGTTTCATACAAGAAGCAGGTCGATCAGATTGTCCTCGTCGCCGGCGACGCAGACTTCGTTCCTGCCGCCAAGCTGGCTCGCCGCGAGGGCGTCGATTTCATTCTTGATCCGATGTGGGCACATATCCCGGAAGACTTGCACGAGCACATTGACGGCTTGCGGTCCATTTCTCCCAGGCCGCGAGTGGTCCCCTTCAAAGCGACCGCCCGTGACGCTGGCGGCGACTGAGTCGTTCGTCTACTTGGATGAAGAAGCCGAAATGCAAACAAGCATCAGACAGTCGAATCCACCTCCGCCGCCCGGAGATCGGCCTCCACCTCCGCCAGTGTCACCTTTCGGCATAAAGGAGCCACCGACGGACGCCTGACTACGGACAACGTTAGGAGTTGGCCATAGCTACAAGGAAGCATACGCCGAGGAACACCCCCGTCCGAAGTGCCGAGGACACGAGCGAGCGAGGAGGCGAGAGCGACACCGGCGAAGGCAGTGGGTCGCGCGCCTGGACAAAGGCACACCCGACATCCATCTCGAATCACACGAGCCAGCGCGCGGGGACGCCGGCCCCAATTTACCCACTCACTGCGTGCGCAATCGTGCACACACTGAACGCACTGCAGTCGCCATCAAATTCGCAGATCTTCTTTGCCGTTTTCGTTGACTCATCCGTCTTACACATCGCGGCGCCGACATTTCCGGCGGCCGTGCAGCGCGCATCACAGGGCTCCTTCGGGAGCCCTTCTGTTTTTCAGAGCCGCGCGCAGACAGCGTGTTCGACGGAGTTACGAGCGAATGGGAGTCAATTGGGCGGCGGGCCTGATGCGCTGGAAGCCGCACACAGATCGCCATGGAAAGACGTACTCCCTGGCTCACCTGCATCCATTCCGATTCCAGATTCATCTCCAGGCTCACGGACGCGAGCCGGCGCGCACGGTAACAATAAACGTCGGTTTCGCGCTTCACGTCTTTACATGCAAGCTCGACCAGGCAGACGGAGGCGCCGACCGGTACACGGACGACCGCGAGGTCCGCGTGTTCGATATCGGCCGATACAACGCATCCTTGCGGCTCGAGATGTTGATTCGCGGCCTTGAGCGCCGGAAATGTTACTTCGCGGGTCGCGAGAACTTCTTCACCGTGGATCTGAAGGACGCTCCGGCCGGACACGAGTATCGCGTGTTCTTTGTGGTGCGCCGACTAGACGGCAGCACGGTTGAGTTGATCGTCCAGAGCGCTTACTTCGGAAACATCGAGGAGCGACCGAGAGGTCAGCTGAGTAAGCAGGTGAGGTTTATTGTGATTGTCAGCTCGGCGTTGCTTGCGAAAAAGCCGAAACCGCCGCCCTGAAAAGCCAAGCCCCGCGCGGGGCGGGGCTTGTTAAGCCAGACCTCTTTTGTATCCCACTCCTGGTGAGGACCTCATTTGAGGCGGGCGAACGCTCTACTGGCCATTGCGTTCGGCGGGAAATCTAAACGGACGACAGATAGGTGTCAATTCGGAGAGGGCTAGGATGAGACCGCAGTCACGCCTGGACTAAAGGAGGCACCCGCGAAATGCCGAGGACACGAGCGAGCGAGGAGGCGAGAGCGACGCCGGCCAAGGCAGTGGGTCGCGCGCCCTGGACAAAGGCACATCTGACATCCGTCTCGAGCTCAGCGGACACGTGGAGGCATTGCTCTACGTCGTCGGCACGATCGGTAATGCCGCGGCGGCTGCTTGGGAATCGACCTCGATCAGTCGGCAGTTAGGCAGGGCCCGGAGCCGGAAGGGACCGTCACTCCACTCGCTGTCGCAGCAGGCTCTCCGCAGGGATTCCAAATCTACGATGCAGCCCCTCGATCATCCGTAGCGTCAGGGGACGCTTGCGGCTGAGAACCCAATAGACTCGATTCATCCGCCCGATCACGGGCTCGAGGTCTTTCGCGGTCAGGCCAGACTGCTCCATGCGGAACTTGATGGCCTCAACTGCGTCGGGCAAGTCCATGGGAAAGTGAACGCGTTCGTATGCTTCGACGAGCGTGGCGAGCACATCGAGGCGGTCGCCCTTCGGTGTGTTCGCCCTGGCATCCATCAGGGATTCAATCTCCTTGAGGGCTGCCCGGTAATCCGCCTTGGTCTTGATTGGCTTGATGGTCACGCGACACCTCTAGATCGTCTGTGCGTCGATCCTATCGAGCCGGCGCGCGGGCCGACTCTAGTCAGAAATTGCCGAGTTCCTCTCTTGCAATGATCATGAACGCGGGTACGATTCGCGCGTCGCAGCCTTGACCTTACCATTACGCGCCGTCTGGGCTGCAGACATTACGTGAGGGCTCCTTCGGGAGCCCTCTTACTTTTTAGGGGCAGCACATGGATCGAGTCGCCGCCCTGGTACAAATTCGGCTCACATTTTTTTTGCCGTTTTCGTGTGCTCGCTCGTCTTAGCAGGTTGATTCGGTTGATTCGTCGATAACCGCATTGGATGCGCACAACAGACAGGTACTCACGAGAAGGAGCTTGTAGATGACAATCGCACACCAGCGCGGCGCTGAAATTGAATCCTTACAGACGCATGACGCATACTCGGCGCCACCTCTCGCGGGTGAGTATTCGATGGCCAAGCGCCGCTCTCGACGTCGCGCGAAGAACGAAGGCGTCCCCAGCATCGAGCAGATCCGTGCTGGACTGCCTCTGTCTGCACTCGACGCTCTTGCTGCTGAACTGAATGTCGAACGCAGTGTGTTAGCACATATTGTTGGCGTCTCGCTGCGAACGCGAGGAGGGAAGAGGGGAGGCGACACTCGGCTCGGGTCGGCGGCCTCGGATCGTCTAGCCCGCGTACGTCGCATTCGAGATCTCGCCACACATGTCTTTGGTGAGCGTGAGAAGGCCAACCTTTGGCTCACCTCTCCCAGCAGGGGGTTGAATCGTGAGATCCCGCTGCGCCTGCTGGACACCGATCTCGGCACGCAACGCGTTCAAGAGATCCTGGGTCAGATTGAACACAGTATGCCGTTCTGATGACGCTTTGGCGTCTCTACCGTCGCAAGTACGGGCCCGGCCTCGATGGCTCGGGCGGCCGCGCGTTTGCAGGCAGGTGGAATGAGGCGGGCATCCCGATCGTTTATTTCGGCGCTTCACCCGCTATCAGCGTGCTTGAGAAGCTGGCAAATGTTGATGTCGCCGCATTGCCGGCTGACCTGGTGTTGGCCCGTTTTGAAGGTGAGTTGAGTGTCGAACCGTTGCAGGGCCTCGATGATGTGCGAGACATCGCGAAGACTCGAATGCGCGGTGTTGCTTTTCTCCGGGCGTGTACGGCGTGTGTATTGAAGGTACCCTCGGTTGTTCTTCCGGAAGAAGCAAACCTCGTGTTCAACCCGCGGCACCCTGAAGCAACGAGGATTCAGCTGGTTTGCGAGCGACCGTTTTCGTTCGATCAACGACTGGTGAACTCTCGACGGCATTGAAGTCGTGAAGAAAGCGAAGCGAAAGAGCAAAGGCGGAATCGGCTCGTCCTTCTCCGATTTCCTGAGGGAGGAGAAGATCTACGAGGAAGTGACGGCCGCGGCCATCAAGCGCGTGCGCGCCTGGCAGCTCGAGCAGGCGGCAAAGAAAGCCCCGCCACTGTGAGTCGTGGCGAAGCTGGAGCGGAACGCCAGATCAAGACGTTTCGCTAGGCTACGCCCGCCGGAGCTGCCAGCCTCCGCCCTTTTGAAACTTAAGCTGCGCCTTCTTCTGCTTGTGCCTATCCTTATCACGCGCGACCAATTGATCGATAAGCTTGTGCAAGCCAGGCAGGTTCGTGATGGAAACGCGCTTTCCGTAGGGCGTCTTCTTGATTTCGAATCCGTTGACGAGCCAGACGTTCTTCAATCCGCATTCTTTGTAGTGGTACATGGTTCACTCAATCCTCACTCCATTCTCCGTCGGAGAAGACTGTCCCGCAGGAATCCTGAAGCGCCGATGCAGCCCTTCAATCATCCGAAGCCCGAGACGACGTTAATGAACAGATATGGTTAGTTGCCTCAAGCACCCTTCACCGCAGCCTCGATCCTCGCGACGTCGATCTTGCCCATCGTCATCATTGCGTCGAACGCGCGCTTGGCGACATCGCCGCCTTTGGCCATCGCGTCGGTCAGCACCCGCGGCGTGATCTGCCACGACAGGCCCCATTTGTCCTTGCACCAGCCACACTCGCTTGCCGCGCCGCCGTTGCCGACGATCGCGTTCCAGTATTTGTCGGTCTCGGCCTGGTCTTCGGTCGCTATCTGGAACGAGAACGCTTCGCTGTGCTTGAACGCGGGCCCCCCGTTCAGGCCCATGCACGGGACGCCGCACACCGTGAAGTCGACGACCAGCACGTCGCCCGCCTTGCCGGAAGGATAGTCGCCCGGCGCGCGGTGAACCGCGCCGACCTTGCTGTCGGGGAAGGTCCGGGCGTAGAAGCGCGCGGCTTCCTCCGCATCCTTGTCGTACCACAGGCAAATCGTGTTCTTGTTCATCGCGTCTCCTGCTTGTTGTTAACACCGAACATCAGCGACAGCCGCTTTCGACCCAGGTTCCGCAGTAATGCTGCTTTGTGACGACGTGGTACCTTTCAGCGCAAGCGAGGATTACCCCTGGAACGCCGCGGCCATCAGCTCCTGCTCGCCGCGCGGAATCTTCAGTTGCCTGGCGTCGTCCCGCCAATTCGTAACTGCGGCTCTCACCTTGTTCACGATGTCCGCGGCCTCGGCAGACGAAAGCCCATAGTCGGAGTACGCGTGCATGGCAATTCCGGGATCGCACGCCGTTTCTGTTTCATTGATGGCCAGCGTCAGGTCTGTGCGATGGATCGATGGATTGATGTCGAAGGCCGGCGAGAGCGCAATACCCTTGCTGCTGATGAAGAACCCGTGATTGCGCAGGTGATCGTCGGTGTTGTGGATCAGGATGCTGAACACCACCCGCCGAAACAGCTCCGCACAATCCGCGCGTGTATTCACACCTTGCGACTGAAGCAGATCGACCAGCTCGAGGTAACTGCCGCCTGCCTCACCATCCACTCGTTGCAGGAGCGTCATCGCGGATACAAACGCCCGCCGGTGGCCGTCGGCTGTGCGATCGAAACGCCGCGCGAGGAAAGTCGTATGCGGGTTGCCGCCCAGGCGCAGGGCTCGGGTCTCGGGCACGCTGATGCCGGCTCGCGACGCGATTCGGTGAGCAACTATCTCCCACGCACCGACGTCGTGTGTGTCGTTGCGGCTCGGAAACTTGGCGATGCATAGCATCCTCGCCTCGTCACGAACGGACGCCTTGGGTCGCGCCCCTCCCAGTGATGTGCCGGGTGCGACCAACTGGGACA
>Ga0187893_10013532_pt1 | contig 11325 bp, 9 predicted proteins | sample MA1701074metaG_FD_139574 | JGI IMG/M metagenome (GOLD analysis project Ga0187893, IMG submission 139574) | White microbial mat communities from a basaltic lava cave in the Kipuka Kanohina Cave System on the Island of Hawaii, USA - MA170107-4 metaG ...
CGCATCCCCATCTGGACCGCCGACTACGTCCTCGCCAGCTACGGTACTGGCGCAATCATGGCGGTGCCCGGCCACGACACGCGCGACTTCGAGTTCGCCACCAAGTTCAATCTCCCCATCATTCAGGTTGTTCAACCTCCCGAATCGAAGACGGATTGGCGCGGCTTTGTGGACGAGGGGACGGCGGTGAACTCCGCCAACCCGGAGATTGCGTTGAACGGCCTCCCCACCCTCGAAGCCAAAAAGAAAATCACCGACTGGCTCGAAGCGAAAGGACTCGGCAAACGCACCATCAACTACAAGCTGCGCGACTGGCTCTTCAGCCGGCAACGGTATTGGGGCGAGCCGTTCCCCATCGTCTGGCGCGGTGGACAGCACGAGGGCTTGCCCGACGGCGCGCTGCCGCTCCAGCCGCCCGACCTCACCGACTTCAAACCCACGCCCACCGGCGACCCGCCGCTCGCTCGCGCGAAGGAATGGGTCGCGCTCCCCAACGGCGCGACGCGCGAGACGAACACCATGCCCCAATGGGCCGGCAGTTGCTGGTATTACCTTCGCTACCTCGACGCGCGGAACAGCGGCGCCTTCTGCGGCAAGGAGGCGGAGAGCTATTGGATGGGTTCCGGCATTTCAACGTTGAACGTTCAAAGCCAGACGAACCCCACGCCCGGCGTCGATCTCTACGTCGGCGGCACTGAGCACGCCGTGCTGCACCTGCTCTACGCCCGCTTCTGGCACAAGGTGCTATTCGACCTCGGCCACGTCTCGACGGCCGAGCCGTTCTTCAAGCTCGTCAATCAGGGCCTCATCCTCGGCGAACTGGAGTTCACCGCCTTCTCCGCGCAAGGCGACTCGGGCCGGCTCGTCACCGCAGGCCACGTGAAGAACATCGCCGAGGAAGCCGGACCTCAAGGCGCGCGCCTGGTAGGCGTCCACTCGGCCACCGGCGAACGCGTCGTCGGCGCGCGCGTCACCGACGACGACGTGGAGAAGTCGGGCGACGGCTTTGTGCTCAAGTCGAACAAATCCATCCGCGTCGATGCCCGCAGTTTCAAGATGTCGAAGGCTCGCGGCAACGTGGTGAACCCCGACGCCATCATCGCCGACTACGGCGCGGACTCGCTCCGGCTCTACGAGATGTTCATGGGCCCGCTGGAGATGGTGAAGCCCTGGAGCACCAAGGGCGTGGATGGGGTCTATCGCTTTCTCGGTCGCGTCTGGCGCCTGTTCGTCGATGACGTCAGTGCGACCGAATTCGAGCAGGCGGAAGTCACCGCGGAGGCGCAGGGGCGCGGAGAGTTGCTAAACTTGATCCGGCTCAAGCAGGACATTCAGCACGTCGAGGCGACCCGCGCGCAGCTCAAGACCCTCCACACCTGCATCAAGAAGGTGACCGAGGATCTCGACGGCCTGCGCTTCAACACCGCCATCAGCGCCCTGATGATGTTCACCAACGAGGCGATGACGTGGGATGTGAAGCCCGCGTCCGTGCTGCGAGATTTCCTCGTGCTGCTCCAGCCCTTCGCCCCGCACTTGGCGGAAGAGTTGTGGCAGAAGCTCGAATCTCAAATCTCAAATCTCAAACAAGAATCGCTCCCCTACGCCGCGTGGCCCGTGTTCGACCCCGCCCTGCTCGTCGAGGACACGCTGGAAATTCCCGTGCAGGTGAATGGCAAGCTGCGCGACGTCATTCGCGTCTCCACCGCGGCCACACAGGAGGAGGTCGAGAAAGCCGCCTTGGAGTGCGACAAAGTGAAGGCCGACCTCGCGGGCAGGACCGCGAAGAAGGTGATCGTCGTGCCGAAGCGAATCGTGAACGTCATCGCCGGGTGACGCGGCGATTGAATTCCACCGCATCTTCGTATCGCACGCCTGTGCCGCCGAAGATGTCGAGCGCCGAGCCGATGGTGAGGTCGATGCAGCCGCGACCGAGGCGCGTCACATCCTCCAAGTCGGCCAGCGACTTCGCGCCGCCCGCGTAGGTCGTCGGGATGGGCGTCCACTCACCGAGTTTCCAAACCAGTTCCGCGTCGATTCCCCGGCACAAGCCTTCCACATCCGCGGCATGGATGAGGAACTCGCTGCACGACCCGGCGAGCCGCTCCAACGTCTCGCGCGTGATCTTCAGTTCCGTGAACTTCTGCCAGCGATCCGTCACGACGAAATAATCGTCACCTCGCTTGCGGCAACTCAGATCAAGCACCAGCCGTTCCTTGCCGACCGCGGCGACGAGTGAACGAAGCCGTTCCTCATCCAGCCGCCCGTCGCGGAACACCCACGACGTGACGATGACGTGTGACGCGCCTGCGTCGAGCCACACGCGCGCGTTCCCTGCATTGATGCCGCCGCCGACTTGCAGTCCGCCCGGATACGCCGCCAGCGCCTCGAGCGCCGCGGCTTCATTGCCCGGGCCGAGCAGGATGACGTGCCCGCCCTTGAGGCCGTCGCGCTTGTAAAGCTCCGCATACCACGAGGCGGGGCGTTCCGAGACGAAGTTCGTCCGCAGCGCGCCGGCATCGGCGCCCAGCGTGCCCCCGACGATCTGTTTCACCTTCCCTTCATGAAGGTCGATGCACGGACGAAACACGCCACCGACTGTCCGCCGGAAGGACTTCCTGATTCAAGCCTCGGGTTCCTCCTGCGCTCCAAGCGGTGCAAGGCGGAATACCTGATACCAATTCCCAAAGAACACCGGTAGAAACCTCCAGGGTGCCTCCTCTCCCCATCCCTCTCCTCCATCAAATGGAGGAGAGGTGCCCGAAGGGCGGGAGAGGAGGCGATCTCGACGGTGAATCAACCGATCCTCATCGGGCAATGGTATGAGAACCTTCAGTACCTCCCGGAAGCATTCAGGGCCGAATCCGTCTGCACGGATTCGGCCCCGAGGGTTGCGACGACTTGGATTCAGTCAAGCCGCCTTGGTTTCTTCGGTTGTCTTGCGCGTGAGACCGCTGGCGCGGTCATCTTTGCGCACGTAGCCCAGCCCCGCGTAAAGCGGGCTGTTCTCGCCATAGTTTGGATCGCCTTTGATCGAGTTGACGATCTGCTGCGCCAGCGCCACGGATGGGACATCCGCGTTGTCGCGGGCCACACGGGCGCCGCCCAGTTGCTGGTCCAGGTCCGCGACCGTCGCACGAGCGTCCAGGGACGGCTTCACCGCCGCCTTGAACTGCGCGAGCGTCTTGCCGGAAAACGTCGCGTCCGGAGCATGCTCCGTCCACGCGTCGATCAAGGTCTCGATTTGGGATCCTACTGCTCCAGTGTCATCTTTTTGGCCGCCGACTTCAACCGATTCCGCACCTACATTCCACTGAAAATATCGAGGAACCAGAAAAATGCTTAAATAGGCAATCCCCGTTGGAAAACAAGCACTCCGTCCTCGTCCGCCGTGTCCAATTCCGAGACGCCACCGCCTGCCTTCGGGACACCGCGGTTTTGGCGATACGCTTTACTTCGCTACCGGGCGATGTTGCAGCGTCGCTGGACACTGTTGCAGAAATGTGTGTCGGGGCATCTGACATCGGGTGCGGCAAACACGGCGCTGGCGATGCATGATGCGCTTGTCCTTGTCCTGAAGCTTACTTCGCCTTACCGCGGTACTGCAGCACCCGCACCTTGTCCGCAAGAGAGATGATTTCTACCACCCCGTCACCGTCCCAGTCGACTACTTGCACCCACCAGCCAGGATCGCTTCCCGTCCGCCAGCACTCCTTCACCAAGTTCGTAGCCAGTGGCTTGAAATCCGAGCTTAGCAAATGGATTGTGTTTTGCCAGAAAACCCGATTGTTGATGTTCGTCTTGTCGTTCCCAGGATTGTTACCGTCCAGGAAGTCAACATCCCTGGAATGGAGCACCAATTGCTTCGCGCTCCCGGAGACAACATTGGTGACCGCGTCAAGGAAGAGATGGACCGCGTCATTCGTGCTCGAAAATGCGCTCTTCACTACCTTCACAGCGGGGCACGTCTCCTGTAATTCCGGGTCCAGGACGTGAAGACGCCCGCGACGATCGGTGACCAGTATCTCGTATTTTCCGTCACCTTTACGATCCGCGACCAGGCAACTTAAAAGTGATGCATCGATGTCGTAGGAATTCGTTGGATTTCCATTCTTGAACGGATCGAACTCTACAATGCGCCCGACCTCCGGAGATCCATATCCGACTTCCTCTTCCCTTGTTATCCACGCGTAAAGCCTGGGCGGCGAGTCCGCTGCTCCCGGCACGAGAAACGGCTTGGATTTCGTATGGTGCGTGCCGACCTTTTGCCTCCACAGTTCGTCCCCATTCCTGCCGTCAATCGCGTAGAGATAACAGACAGTGTCACTGGTTCCGTTAGTCAAGACAACGCTGTTCGAAATGGAATTGCTTCCGAGAACGAGATCCAGCACCGAGTCGTCGTTGATCTTCATCAGAACAAACTCCGTGGGCGCTGGTGCCGTGTGAAATGACCAGTCCGGGCTCCCGTTTGCAGCGTCGAAACACGCGATGCCTCTGGGCGGCATCCAGCCCATCGAGAATATCGCGAGCAATTTCTCCCGTTGGTTTTGTTCAAGGCGCGCGAACCTCTGCGGATGCAACCCGGCGTAACAAGGCCCCATTTTCGGGTGATTGGTGAATGCGCCGGCCACCGAGTACTCCGCCAACTGCGCTCCATTCTGATTGAGTATCCGGATGGCGGCAGTGTTCCTGTCAGACCACTGGACGATCATCTCATGATTCGGATCGTTGGTCTTGTAGTTGCATACGATTTGCAGGCTCCAAGGAGTCTCACGGTTTGTGATCTGCCTCTCGTTTACCGCAGTCCCGTTCGTGTCCACAGCGATGTAGTCGCCGGTTTCGCGGCGGACGAAGAGTTCGAGCGGGCCGCCGTTGTTCAATTGGCCGAGCATGGCGGAACTCCATGTTCGGACGTCCGGCAGCCCGAATTCACGAACCGCCCAAGGTTCGCTGGGGGTAACGCGTTTCACGATCCAGAACCCACCCAGCAGCAGGAAGATCGCCGCCACCCAAGCCGCCCTCTTCGCGATCTTCCATGTCTTTTCCCGAAACCGCGTCTGCTTGATTTTTTTTCGTGGCAGGCCGTCTCTCACCATCTCCAAGTCACGGCGGAGTTCGGCCGCAGTCTGCTGGCGCCGCGTCCGGTCAGGCTCGCACGCCTTGAAGAAGACGGCCTTCAGCTTCCGAAGCATGTTTTGCTCTGAACCGCTTCTGTCCCCAAACCAGGGTAGTCGCGGAAAGTTCAAGTGATCTTCACCCGTTGCCGTTTCATACAGGACCTTGCCGAGGGCATAAATGTCCGCCAGCGGAGTGCCCCGTCCTTCGGGATCGGGATCAACATAGCCAAGCGTTCCTGCATCGGAGCCGTCCGAGTGGGATCGCGTCAAAAGACCGATGTCGGCGAGCTTGGGGTGGTCACGCACGAAGATGACATTCGACGGTTTGATGTCACGATGCACCATTTTGTGCTCCGGTCCGTGCAGGTATTCGAGGGCCTCAGCGAGCTTGATGCCGATATCCACGCACTCTCTCACCGGAAGATGCCCCTGGCGCTTCAGTTCTTCCCGCAATGTTCGGGGTTTGTACTTTTGCGCATCGGAAACCGGAGCCTTCCCGTTCATGGGCGCGTCGTCGGCTGCCGCAGGCATCGGCGGATACGCCCCGCCACGCTCCGCATCGTCCGCCAGTTCCATCACGTAATAGAAGTAATCTCCAGTTCGAGCGCGCCCGACATGCAGCACATCAACGAGGCCAGGATGATCGCGGGAGATCGGCTCGTACTTGCGAAGTCCTGTGAACTCACGGTCAAACTCCTTCGGACAATCTTTGAACCGATTCCTGTGTATCACCTTCACCGCGCGCCACTGGTCGGCCTCAGGGTTGTGCGCCAGCCAGACCTGCCCGTAACTGCCTTGCCCAATGATTCGAATCAATTTGTGATCCGGCACATCGGGGCCGTTTGAATCCTGATCGCTCATGGTGGCGTTCCGCGCGAAGTGCCCGCGTGGACGCCACCTTGTAAGCAAACGCAAAGGTTTATGCAACTGCCGACGCGGTGGAAGCGGAGGCGTCGCCCGTCTCACTGTCCTCTTCGGTTTGTCGCGAGTTCGCCGGCACATATCCCAGCCGCTTCAGTTCGCGCTTCATTCGGCGGCCGACTCGCAGTTTGTTTAGATATACCTTGGCGGCAGAAACTCCCAACCGCTCGCAAGTCTCCTCGACTGAATGCCACTCAAGGACATGGAAGGCGTAGATCGCGAACAACTCCGGGCTGACTTGGAGTTTCACGCGCTCTGCCGCGACCGTGAGCAAGTATGCGGCGTACTCCCCATCCCATTCCCGTTCCAGCTTTGCTATGGGATCCACAACGCTCGCCTCCGTCGAAGTGCCGGATGTCGAATCCGTCGGTCTTCCAAATGCATCACGCAGAGAGATTTCCGGGCGGCGCTTTCTGAATTGATCCGCGATCTTTCCCAACACGATCTTTTTCAGCCATCCTTTGAATTTCGGGACAGTGGGATCGTGGTCCCATCGCGGGACCAGACGGGCTACATCGCGCATTACCTCCTGCACCACGTCCTCGGCTTCTTGGATGCCCAGTCCTGCTCGGCGGGCGCGCGAGTAGAAGAGCATCCAGTACGTGTCGAAGAATTCTCTCCACGCGCCGATGTCATCCAGGTCTTTCAGGCGGCCCACCAGCGTTTCACGCGATTGCTGCCTTGATGCATCGTCATCAGGAAATGCCATGAGTGTTGTCATACAAGTCGTGAGTCGGCCTCAAGACCGGATTTCTTTCAAGGAAATGAAGTTTTTTTCGCGTTGAGATTCCGTGAAAGATTTGCGTCTTCGGAGCCGATTCACCCTTTGAATACAAAATCGGCGATGAACACCCTCAATCTCTACGCAACTCGGCTTATATCGCTCGTTCTGCTGGCCGGCCCGGCTACCCACGGCCAGGATCTCTTCCCGGCACACGCCAACGCGGTGGCCATCGGTTCGCACGGAGCGTTTCTGTCGCGGGCGCGGGTGGGGGACAGCGTGGAAGTGCAGGTCAGGATTCAGAACGTTGTGGATCCTTTGAGCCCGCCCCGGATCGTCAACAGCGTCTCTTTGTTGATTCATCACGGGTCCGGCGATGTGGTGATGACAAACCTTTTGTCCGGCCCGGTCCAACTTTCCGTCTGGGGAGATCCGTGGTTTGTGGTTTCAACGAATTTCATCGTGCAACCCGGTGATCCTGACATCCTCATGATCGATTTCACTGTGGAGATAATGTATGCCGGTTGGTGGTGGGAGAATCTGCGTCCCATCAACTTGCAGGACGGCTGTCACATCATCGTCACAAGGGATGGTCCACCAACGTTGCTCATCGTGCCCACTGGCCCCGGCACGGTCGAAATCAGTTATTCCATGGCGCACGACGGGTGGACTCTGGAATCCAGCGAGGACTTGGGCCGCAACTGGACGGCGGTCACGAAGGTGCCAGCCACTCGCAACGGCTTCTACACCATCACACAAGAAACGGCCGCCGGGGAGCGCAAATTCTATCGGCTGGTGAAACCATAATCCGCACGCGAACATGAGCCTATTCCAACACTCATTCCCTCCCTGCGCGTCGCTCACAATACGCGGGACACTCAGTCTCGCTCTCGTCTGGTTCGGCCTCTCGACCCACGCGCAAGTGCTGATCCCCTTCACCCCACAGCCCGAGAGCGTGCATATCTCCATTACTCTTGACGCCTCGGGCAACGCGGTCACCGATGTGACCGTGGATTTGCCAAACCCATGTACGGAGGCATGGGACTGGGGAACCACGGTTCGCAGCGGCACCAACTTTCAGGCCGATGCGAAGTTCTTCGCGCGCTCCCACAACTGCATTCAGATTATCTGGCCCGTGAGTCACCGGTATCACCTCGGAACACTCGCGCCGGGACGTTACCAGTTCGCGTTCCATGCTGGGGGCACCCTCGTGAAGATAGTGCCATTCACTGTGCCGGACCGCGATTCGGATGGGGATGGGATGTCAGACCTTCAAGAACAGGCTGCGGACACGAATCCGGCGAGCGCGAATTCGGTTTTAAGGATTCACAGCGTTCAGCGGGAGGCCAGCGGCGTGCGCATCGAATGGCAGGGCGGCACACAGGCCACGCAATTCCTCCAGCGGCGCAGTGATATTGGCGGCACAAACGGACTTTGGGAAACGGTATTCACGAACCCGGCGCCGACGCGCATCACGAACTCATTCGTCTGTCCGCCATCCACAAGGGCCGTCGAGTTTTTCCGTATCCTCGCCGTCCGACCCTGAACACCGCATCGCAATCCCAGCGTGGAGTATTTTTACAACATCGACGAGTCTCAGGAAATCCTGCGGCGTTTGGTCTTAAGGACCCCGCATCGTGGCGGCTATCCACACGAGCATGTTACGTACGCCATGGAGCGCGTGGCATGGCCTGACGAGTATTTTACAGTCGTCTTGGGCATGCCGGTGCAACGGGTCGTGGCCATGACTCGCGAAGAGAGATTTGCGTGCGCCAAAAGGCATGGCTTTTTTGATGCCACAAAACTGATCTCCACCTGGGAACGTTACCCCAGAAGAATGAATGCACCGAATGGGCTGCTGGCCATTGAATGGATGGCATTTGGAGGAATTGCCCACAATCCAGGCCGCCTGCAATGCCTGCTCGGCGACGCCTTGGGTGAATTGCAGATGCTCCGCCACATCGCTCAACAAAATCGCGTGTTGTTCGCGAAGATTGCCGCTGAGGTGAGCGAACTTCAGGCAAAAGAGCGCGAACAGGCGGGGTCAACGCATACATATGACATCATACTCAGATGCCGCGAGCGCGAGCTTCCGCCTTGGAGCAATCCTCATGACCGGCTAACTCTCTCGGCGGCGGGATTGGAGAAAAGGATTTGTTACCTCATAGCGAATCTCAAGATTCGTCGTTTCTGGAGCGATCCGAACAGGCACATCATTGCAATCGAGTAGCCGTACGGGGCCGGCCTCGGAACTGGCGACTTAGAGCGTGTCTGAAAATGGGTGGAACAGTGGAACGTGCCGCTGGCCCGTTCCGATCGGCGAGTCGCCGGGCGGCACAGGCCAGTGGACTGTGCTCCCATGCGCATTTTCAGACAGCCGCAGCGCACCCACACTCTGACACATGATTCTGCGCCCGCAGGTGCTGCGGCTGGTTCTGCGGACACAGCCGCGCTCCGCAAAATGAGGATTGCTGGTCAACCGTGGCGCGCGGGCGTGCGAATCGTCGGGCTGCCTTACGCCGCCTGCGGCTGCGGAGTGGAGGCGCTGGACGTGGAATTGGTGGCAGCGGTTTTCTTCTCGTGTTGAAGGGCGCGTTCGGTGTGGCTGGCGCTTTGCCATGCGCGCAGTTTGTCGGGGTTGCGCGCGGAATTACGCCGGGAAGCGTTTCAGTTCGGTGATGAGATCGAAGTGCGGGTCGGAGGTATAGACTTCGGCATCGAGCCGGACGGCGACGGCGGCGAGGAGGAGGTCGCTCAGGGGCAGCCGGTGTCCGGCAGCGGCGAGGCGACGGCCAAGACGGGCGGCCTCGGGCCAGTCGTCCCATACGGTTTCGAGGCAGCGAAGGCCGCGGGGCAGGGAAGCAACATAATTGGCCTGAGCCTCGCGCGGGATGCCCTGAAGAATCTCCGTGACGATGGGGCCGATTAGGGCGGCGCGGTCGTCGTCGAGCAAGGCGTCCACCGCCTTCTTTTCCGCCGACTGCGGGCGGTTGAAGAAAGGCACCCAGATGCAGGTGTCAATGAGGATGAGTGCCATCCGTCTCGGCGGCTTCGAGCGCGCGCCAGTTGTCGTCCATGGCAACCTGGCCGGAAAGTTCCTTCAGGCGCATCCGGCGGGCGTAGCGGCGATACTCGTCGATGGCCGAACGTACCGCGCCCTCGGCGTCGTCCTTGTGCGTGAGGTCGCGGAGGTCTTTGAACTCGTCCTCGGTGAGATGAATGGTGGCGGTCATGCTGGCCAGTCCGTGCTGGCGCAATCAGGCTACGCTGCGCCAATGCTGGGTGTCAAACGTGGCGCGCAGGCGTGCGGATCGTTCGGGTGCGCATCGGGCGCAACTTACCAGGCGGCGATAGCCACATCATAACGTGGGGCGGAAGATTTTGCCGTTTTCCGCCTCGAAGGACCTCAAGGGCTGGTTTTGCCCAGGAACAGGACGGTTGGGAGCCGGAATCCGCGGAGGACGGCGGTTCCGCCGGGGATTCCCGGTCGTCAGATGCATCTTGCCCCTGCTCGGATGCGGATTTAGACCGCGCGGAGGCAGGTGATCGGTCGTCATCCGCAGAGGACGAGCGGCGGTATCAAAGCCGCTACTGAACGGATGCGGGTGCTCAATGAGAATCTAATCACCGGAGGTCGTCAGGTGCGGATGAGTGGTCGTCATCTGCATGTTCTCAGGCTCAAGGTGGAAGTTTTTGCCGCTGCGGTGGAGGCAGGATTTTTCCCGGTCGCGGTGGTGGCTGCGACGCCCCCGTCGCAGCAGGTGGCGGCGACGCCTTCGTCGCCGGCAGAGGGCCAGTCGCTGAACCGGTGCGTGGGTGCGGAGCGTGGCGGGGGCGCCGCGTTCACCCCCTGCGACGGGGCGTCGCAGCCACGCCAGCCAAGGCGGGCCATCGGTGGACCTCGTCGCGCTGCGACGAGTAGCGCCGCGCAGAGCGGCGCAACGTTCGGCAGGCGCGGGGTTCCGTCCGCTCCGTGCGGACGGGCTTGTCGCAGCGCGACAAGCGGCCACCGGCAAGAGAGTGAGAGGCACCCGCATTGGCTCCGCGGTGAAATCGTTCTTCACACTTCGGCGCGCTGTTCCTAGTCTTGCGCTTCGTGGTTTGACCTGAACGAATTCACCTATTCTCTATGGCCGCTGATACCTCCGTCGCAAAAGTCGTCGAAGCTCCTCCGCTGACGCCGCTCGCCACCAAGACCAAGCTCGCCGGAACTCCAAAGGGCGGGCCGAAGTATTCCGTCACCGTCAAGAACTCCGCCGGACTCCCCGTCACCCTCGCCGACCCGCGCGCCACGCGCGCCCTCGTCGCGCTGATGGACACCCACGCTGTCAACGGCGGCGCGGCCTGCCACTGGGGAGGTCCCGCGGCCTTCGCCGAAATGTCCGCTGCCGTTCACGGCATCATGTTCGCGACGACGGGTCGCCCGTGGCACGAAGCGTTCAACTTCGTCAACGATGCCGGACACGCGGAGAATGGCATCTACGCCATCCGCGCGAACTACGGCTTCGACGGGATGACTTTCGACGACCTCAAGGGCTTTCGCGGCATCAAGAGCAAGTTCACCGGTCA
>Ga0187893_10013533_pt1 | contig 11325 bp, 7 predicted proteins | sample MA1701074metaG_FD_139574 | JGI IMG/M metagenome (GOLD analysis project Ga0187893, IMG submission 139574) | White microbial mat communities from a basaltic lava cave in the Kipuka Kanohina Cave System on the Island of Hawaii, USA - MA170107-4 metaG ...
AAGGACGTCTTCAAATTGCACTCTTTAATTTTATGAGAGCAATAATTCCCGTCGGTTATCTGACAGGAACGCTTGCGTTTTTTCTGACAGAACGATTGACCGTAATCAATATCATTTACTTGCATATATTTTTGAATATCCTGTGCCTAATCGCTATTTTAATTTCACTTGTAAAAATTGGTCTTAACCTGAAACCGGAAACTGATATGCCTTTAGCAAAAAGTATGTTGCGATACGGCTTAAAAGTTAATCTGGGAAATGTCACGGGTCTTGCAAATTCGAGCCTCGACCAAGTTTTGATGGCGGCGTTTCTCGCTCCCGTCAATCTCGGGCTTTATGTCGTAGCAGTTAGTTCCGCAATGATTTTGCAAATGCTTCCTCACTCCGTGCAGATGGTGCTCAGTCCAACCATTGCACAAAAAGAATCTGCCGAAGAGCGTGTCAATATACTCAAAAGAGTCTTTCGTAATTATTGGATGATTAGCCTTCTGGCTTGTTTTGGAATGGTTCCAATAATCTATTTCGGCGTTCCGGTTATATTCGGTGCGGGTTTCAGAGACGCCATATTGCCCGCTGAAATTTTGCTTTTGGGTATATTCTTTTTGGGCGCAAAAGATGTGTTGTCAAACGGAGCACAATCTTTGGGTGACCCGATGCTGGGTAGCAAAGCACAGCTTACCGGTTTGTTTGTAACAGTCGCTCTGCTCTGTATTTTACTGCCGACAATGGGTATCATCGGCGCGGCTATTACAACAACAACAGGATACCTTGTTCAATTTGTCGTAGTAGTCTTAGGTTTACAACGTAAACATCAAATACCTCCTATGGAACTTTTTCGCTTTAGCCTAAAAGATGTGAATAAGTTTTTATCAGTTCTTGGGGTTAATAAATCTCCGGTTTGGGTGAATAAGAATTGATTAACTCTAATAGAGAAAATGAAAATGAATGAGCAAAAACAACCTAATTATGGAGTAGTTGACCGCTATCTTGATGAGAATGGACAAGACTATTTTGAATGGCAAAGCCAATATGGGTTAAATACCGGGCTTTACAATAAACACTTGTGGCAACCGCTAATTTCATTAACAGATGAGGTCCTGGATTTTGGTTGTGGAGGAGGGTTTCTCTTAAAAGTTCTTGATACTGAAGGAAGAAAGGTCGGGGTTGAAATCAATCCATATGCAAGGGCAAGTGCTCAGCGATTGGGGATTGAAACATATGAATCGGTTGAGAATGTATCTGGAAAATTCGATAAGGTGATTAGTAGCCATGCTCTTGAGCATATTCCTCATCCGAGACAAGCTTTACTTGAACTCAAGGACAAACTCCGAGATGAAAATAGCCGACTCGTGCTTTTGTTACCAATAGATGATTGGAGGTCAAGAGCCAATCGAAGATATGATTCTTCGGATATAAATATGCACCTCTATACATGGACACCGCAGTTGCTGGGAAACCTACTAAAATCTTGCGGTTTAGAGGTCTTAGGAATCCGTGTTGTGAAGCACGCTTGGCCCCCGCGCAGCGAATTGATTTGGAGCATATCACCCGCATTATTTCATGCAATGGCATATATCTGGTCAGGTATAAACAAGCAAAGACAATTAATGGCAGTTGCTAAGTTGAGTTAAGTTAGGCAATTTAAGGTTTATATAACGCCGTTCATAATTGATTTTCGGATCAGGCACAGACAAACCGAAACAAATGATAATAGAGTACGCATTATTTATAGATATTCTTGTTCTGGTGATTTGTGCGACTTTGCTTGTGCGATTCGGTGGATTGAGCCATTCGCATCCGGCGGTTTCTTATCTGATTTTTCACCTTATCACTGTTACTTTCAGACTTATCTCGCTCGCAAATGGCGCGCCCACTTTATTTGAATGGTATTTTTTGCCCTATCTTATATTTGAGCCTGTGACCCACACCGAAATCATCAAAGCTTCTTTGATGATTGATGTGATGTTAGTAGCAATGACAATAGGATGGATTCACGCTGCTACGGTTGAAAAAAAATCAAAAGTGAAAGATTTGCTACGCATTCCTCAAATAACATTATCTATAAATCATATTTGGATTGTTGCTTCGATTTCTTTCTTGATAGGCATCTTAGGTATTTATCTGTATGGATATGTTCCGTTTATCGGAAAGAGCGAGGTTGATTTAGGTGACTGGGAAAGTTCAAGTTGGCTTCAAATCACAATGACTTGGTCAGGCTTGGCGCTTTTAGCGCTGATTTATTCCTACGGGTTTCGTTGGTGGTTGGTATCACCAATGCTGATTTACCTGCTGATAATGAGTGTTCAGGGGTATCATCGCTTCCGTGTTGTAATTCCGATTGTTTTACTCATTCAAATATATCTGGATCGTCAACGAAGGAAATGGCCCTCGCTTGTTCCTACTGCGATTGCCTGTTTGGTTATCTTGGTATTCTTTCCTCTAAAGAATATAGGACGAAGCGTTCAAATGGGAACTAATACCGATGAGATTGTGATTGAATCTTCCGAGAGTCTTGCAAAAGCATTTAAGGGTGAACATGGTGATACACAGATACTGGACATAACGGCTTGTGCAATTACATTAGTTGACCGCTCGGGGAAATTTTATTATGGAAGCACATACCTGCCCTTGTTGGTAGCCCCTGTCCCAAGACAGTTATGGGAAGAGAAACCCGGTCAGGCAGACCACATAAAAGAATTTTCAACACCGCAACGCCCTATGTTTGAGATGGGAATGGTCACAGGATTTGTAGGTGATGTTTATCTCAACTTCTGGTACATAGGCATTATTGTTATACCTTACCTTGTTGCTTACGGTTTGGGTCGGTTTTATTTCAAAGCTTATCGCAGTAACTACTTCTCCGTTTTCCGTTTTGCATATCTTCTAATCGCTTGCAATCTCATTCAGGTTTATCGTGACGGTTTGATGTCAATTGTAATTTTTACCGCTGTTAATATGATGCCTTTGACAATAATTGTAATGCTGCACTGGATATTTCCCGTGAATCGTCAAAGAGAGTTTTCGTTAACAACGCTTCTACCATCTTTACAAAGTAAGAGGTCGAGTAGTTGATGCTGCCCCTTACGGTTTGGATGAATATGCCTTCCTTTCATCAGGCAGACCTTTTTAATGATTTGGTTTCTTCGGGTGAAGTTGATTTGCAGGTTGTCTATGCAAGAAAGCTTTCGAGCGACAGAATTCAATTAGGCTGGCGACAAAAAGATGAAGCCGGTAAAAACGAAACTCTTTCAGGTTTTTTACCCTTAAAAAAAATCTTTTATCTTGTGTGGTCGGGACGAAAGCGTATTCACATCGTGAATGGAATATGGGCTGAACCCAAGTTCATGGTTGCTCTGTTTTTTCTTTTACTGTTTGGTTGTTCGTTCTTTATCTACTCGGAAGCGCCGGAGAAAACTCAATATCGTTCTTTGATAAAACTTTTATTTCAAAAACTGTTCGGCGCATTTGTGGCAAGACGAGCAAAAGGATTACTTGCCGTCTCGCATTTCGCCTCTGATTTTTACGAAAAACTCGGTTTCGCTCAAAGGCGAATTTATCCTTTCGGCTATTTTCGCAGCGGGCTAAATGACTTTGAGAAAGAGGAAAACCAAGAGGGAAGGGAAATCATTTTTATTGGACAGATTATTCACCGAAAAGGCGTTGATATTTTGCTCAAGGCAATTGCCCCGCTCTTTGATGAGTATGAAAATTTACGCTTAACAATTATCGGCGACGGCGAAGAAAAAACTTCTCTAAAAAAAATTGTAAATGAAAAAGGAATTAGCGATCGTGTCATCTGGGAAGGCATTGTTCAATCAGAAGAAATTCTTTCGCGTTTGGCAAAGGCGGATATTTTAGTTCTGCCTTCACGCTGGGATGGCTGGGGAATGGTGATTAACGAAGCCTTTTCCGTTGGCATTCCCGTTATTGTTTCAGACCAGTGCGGCGCGGCGGATTTAGTACAAACGGGCGTCAACGGTTATATTTTCAAAAGCGAGGATGTTGAAGATTTACGAAAGCAGTTGCGGGAGTTTCTTAATTCGCGTGACAGGTGGAAAGAGCTGAAACAGAACGCTTATGAAACATCAAAAACAATTTCAACCGAAGCGGTCACTCCCTATTTAATTGAATGTTTGAAACACGCAACGGGACAGATTGAGAAACGCCCGACACCGCCATGGATGAAGTGAAGACCGAAATAAAATTCAATCCCTTAAAGATATGTTTTATTGCAGATGCGCGAAGCCCGATTGCGTGCAATTGGATTGAGTTTTTTATTGAGCGGGGGCATGACGTTCATGTTATTTCAACCTACCCGCACAGCGGCGAAACATTAAAGGGCGCGCGAGGTTACACTGTGCCGCACGGCTTTTCTTCGCTTGCGCGCGCTTCAAATGTCGTTAGCGCTGATAAGACAAAAAGTAATTCAGCTCTTAAATCTTTCGCTTCAAATCTTGTAAAAAAACTTCCGTCAAATATTTCTCAGTCTTTTAACTTTTGGGTGACGCCTTTGGAATTGTTTCGACAAGCGAAAAAAATAAAAACTATCTTGAATGAAATTTCGCCCGACATAGTTCACGCGCTCAGAATTCCTTACGAAGGCATCTTGGCAGAATCTACGCCGCAAAATATCCCGCTTTTAATTTCCGTCTGGGGAAACGATTTCACTTTGTGGGCAAGCCGAAATCCCGTAATTGCCCGACAGACAAAACGGGCGATGCAAAGAGCGGATGCCTTGCATTGCGATTGTCAGAGAGATTTGGATTTGGCAAGGAACGAGTGGGGTTTTAGTAAAAAGAAATTGGGCTTTGTATTGCCGGGCGCGGGCGGCATTCAAACGGATTTGTTTTGTATGGCAGAAGCGGATTCAAACATTCGTGAAGAATTACAAATATCATCGGACGCGCCCGTTGTTATTAATCCTCGCGGGATTCGCGCTTATGTACGAAACGATATTTTCTTTCAGTCAATTCCGCTTGTGTTGAAAGAGAACTCAAAAACGATTTTTATTTGTACGGGAATGAAGGGAAATCCTTTAGCGGAAAAATGGGTTAAAGATTTCAAAATAGAAAAGAATGTTCGCCTTCTTCCTTCGGTTGCGCGCAATCGGATGGCGGAACTTTTTCGTCTTGCAGATATAACTGTGTCGCCGAGTTCGCACGATGGCACACCGAACACTTTATTAGAAGCAATTGCTTGCGGGTGTTTTCCGATTGCGGGCGACATTGAATCTGTGCGTGAATGGATAACAAACGAAGAGAACGGATTACTTTGTGACCCCACGAACGCAGAATCATTGGCAGCAGCAATTGTGCGAGCATTAAACGATAAAGAGTTAAAAGCGAAAGCGCGAATAATAAATCTTCAACTGATAGCCGAACGCGCAGACTATAAGAAAGTAATGCCGCGAGCCGAAAACTTCTATTACGAAATTGTGAACTCTGGTTTTGAAGCGCTGTGATAAGTCACAGCTTTGTATTGTGACGACTTGTCGTCACAGTTGTTAAAGTAAGAGTGAATGAGAGACGGGACGAGTCACGTTAAAGAAAAGCTACGACAAGTCGTAGCGCTCCAAATTTCTCATCCACATCTCGACACACATCAGCGAGAAAATCAGATAAGAAGCATCAACTTCTGAACGCTCGTTTTTTTCGATTAACTTTCTGACAGCAATCGGTTCAAACAATCCGCGCGTCCGTAAAGATTTTTCGGAAAGAACGTCGCGCACCATCTCTTTCAAATCGTTTCTTATCCATTGGCGAAGCGGCGCACCGAATCCCGTTTTAGGGCGGTTAATAATTTCTGCGGGCAAATCTTTTTTCATTGCGTCTTTGAAGGCGGCTTTAAGACGTTTGCCCGCGAGTTTTTCATCCGTCGGAAGATGAACTGCAAACTCAACCAAATCCAAATCGAGCAAAGGCACACGGGTTTCGATTCCGTGTAACATGCTCATCTTGTCCGTGTAATTGAGATTATGGTCGGGCAAAAAATGTTTTGCTTCAAGGTAGAGCATTCTGTTGAGCGGGTCGTGTTCATCGGGGATTCGCGCGAGCGTTTCTCTAAGAGGTGAGAGTGTGTCGTAATCTGCAAGAGCAGTTGATAATTCTTTTGAATAAAGAGCGCGGCGTGTTTCATCTGTTGACCAGAGAAAATAAGAAAGCAGGCGGTCTTCGTCAGATAAATCTGCATAGTTGAAATACTTCTGCGTTCGTCTTGTTAAAGAATTTCCGACGTACATATCTGAAACGCCAGCCCGCAAGATACTTCTTGCAGGGCGCGGTAGCCAACTCCAGAACTTTTCCAACTTCAACGCGAGATGCCGACGATAACCGGAAAAAATATCATCGCCGCCCGCGCCCGAAAGCAAAACTTTGTAACCGTCTGCGCGCGCCCGTTCTGCAATCAAAGCGACGTTTATGCAAGCGGGGTCAGCCTGTGGTTCGTCCAAGATGTAAACCATCTTTTCAATAAAAGAGACAACATCGGGTTTGACATTAACTTCGCATAAATCCACGTCGAGATGCTTTGCTGCGATTCGCGCGTACTGCAAATCCGAAGGGTTTTCATCCGTCTGTTTTTCATTGCCGAAAGCGATTGTATAACAGCGCGGGCGTTCGACTCCCGCACGACGCATCATCGCAACAATGCTACTTGAATCAAGACCGCCCGAAAGAAAAGCGCCGACGGGAACATCGCTTACAAGCTGTCTTTTTACGGCTTGTGAAAGAAGTTCGCGCAAGCTTTCCAAATGTTCAGTGTGTGTTCCGTTTAAGTAAGTTCCATCGTAAGACAAATCATAAAAGCATTCGTGTTTGACTATGTGTCCGTTTTCTAAAACGAGGCGAAAACCCGGCTCTAATTTTTTTACAGAGCGCAACATTGTATGCGGTGCGGTTGACCAGATAAAACTAAGGTGTTGATGAATAGTTTTGTAATCCAGCTCGCGTGAGATTTCGGGATGAATGAGAAGAGATTTCAATTCAGATGCGAAGACAACACCATCTCTTATTTCACAGTAATAGAGCGGTTTGATGCCGAAATGGTCACGCGCAATCAACATACGCTTTTTTTTCGCGTCCCAGAGGGCGAAAGCAAAAATTCCGTTAAGACGTTTTACACAGTCATCGCCTTCTGCGTCGTAAAGATTAAGTATTGTTTCAGTATCGCTTTTGGTGCGAAAACGATAACCTTTTGATTCAAGTTCGGTGCGGAGTTCGCGGTAATTATAAATCTCGCCGTTAAAAGTGATTTGAAGCGTGCCGTCCGCGTTTGTCATCGGCTGTTTTGCGTCCGCGCTTAAATCAATTATTGAAAGCCTGCGATGCCCAAACGCAACGCCCTGTTCTGCGTTTGTCCAGAAGCCTTCGTCATCCGGTCCGCGATGCGCGACCAGACGATTCATCGCATAGATTCGTTCGAGTGGAAAACTGCCGAAAAAGCCTGTGATGCCGCACATAGAATGAAAAGGTTATAACGCGCCTCAAACGGAAAAAGCAAAGTTACCGGGAACGCAAGCGTCTCGCTTGCCAACGAGCCGAAGGCGAGTAAAACTTCTGCTTTCACTCAAGCTTGAATTTAATAGAAACTTTTAAGCTTGCTGTGGCAAGCTTTGGCAAGCGAGACGCTTGCGTTCCCGGTAAATCAAACCACTTCTTGCATTGTTAAAGCTATTACTGCAATATCCGTTTTAGTTTCTAAAGACTTCATCAAATCTGTGGCACGATTTGTAGAGAAAATCCGACAGGGGCGACAACTGTGGCGTTATATGGGGGCTGAGTGGTTAGCTTACCGCTTGGGTTACGCCCTGGTTTCGCGCACAGGGAAATTTCAAAGACAATTGCCCGTTACGACTTGGGAAGAACAGCCGCTCGAAAAGTTTTTGATAGAGAAAAAAGAGCCGAAAGATTATCTGGAATATCGGCTTACACGCGCGCCGCAATTTTTTTTCAATCCGCGAGCTCACCCGCCCGTAGGCGCAGGCGGTACTGACTTTTTACAGTGGGACAAAGACACAATCACACCGCAACAGCAATGCGATGATTTGGAAAAAGGAAACTTCACTTACTTTTCAAAGACAAAAGCACATCTTGGTTTTCCGCCCGATTGGCATTTGAATCCATTTACGAATTTCCACGCGCCGACAAATCTGCATTGGATTCAGATTAAAGATTTTGCAAACGGCGATATAAAAATCATCTGGGAGCCAAACCATTTCAGTTTTGTTTACGCGCTTGTTCGTGCCTTTTGGCGGACGGGCGAAGAAAGATATGCGGAAATGTTTTGGCAACTTATTGAAGATTGGCGTGAACAGAATCCGCCGCAAGTCGGGACGAATTGGAAATGCGGACAAGAGACAAGCTTTCGCGTTATGGCATGGTGTTTCGGGCTTTGCGGATTTCTTTACGCAAAGGCGACAACACCGGAGCGCGTTACGATGTTGTCGCAGATGATTGTTGTTTCTGCTTATCGGGTTGAATCGAATTTGCGCTACGCCATCAGCCAAAAAAACAATCACGGAATCAGCGAAGGGCTAGGGCTTTTTACAATCGGAGTTTTATTCTCGGAATTTCGCAAAGCTAAGGAGTGGCGCGAAACGGGCAAGAAAGTTTTAGAAGAACTTGGCAAAGAGTTGATTTATGAAGACGGTTCGTTTACCCAACATTCAACAAATTATCATCGCTTGATGTTGCATGATTATCTGTGGTGTTTGCGTTTGGGTGAACTAAACGGCGAGGCGTTTAGCAATGAATTAAAGGAGCGAATCAGTACGGCGTGTGATTGGCTTTATCAAATGCAGGACGAAGAAACAGGGCGTGCGCCGAATTACGGACACAATGACGGGGCTTTGATTTTACCGCTTGATAATTGCGACTACACGGATTTCAGACCTGTGATTCAAGCCGTCCATTATTTAATTCACCGCGAGCGTTGTTATAAAAGCGGAGCTTGGGATGAAGATTTATTTTGGCTCTTTGGAAGAGATGCTCTTGGTTCAAAAGTAAACCCGCCGCAAAGAAAAGATTTCAAAGCTGATGTTGGCGGCTATTACACTTTAAGAAATGAAAACGGCTTTGCCTTTATTCGCTGCGCTGATTTTCGACACAGACCCGCGCAAGCGGACAACCTCCATTTTGATTTGTGGTGGCGCGGACAAAACATAGCCACAGATGCGGGAACATACAGCTACAACGCGCCGCAACCTTGGAACAACGCTCTCGGACACACATCTTTTCACAACACCGTATCGGTTGACGGATTAGCGCAAATGGAAATGGCAGGAAAGTTTTTGTGGTTGCCTTGGGTGCGCGGACGGATGAATCCGTCCGATTCAAAATTCAATATTCAACATTCAACAGAAGAAAGAATCGAAGACCAAAGACCAAAACTAAATCCGCAATCCGCAATCCGCAATCCGCAATCGTTTGAGTGTGAACACGATGGTTATCAACGATTGAAATCGCCCGTTAGTTATCAAAGAAGTGTTTTGCGACTTGAGGAAGAATGTTGGATTGTTTTTGATAGATTGCGAAGTCGCGGCAAACACGATTATCGCCTTCACTGGTTGTTGATGGATGCGCCATATAGTTGGAACAGCCGAGAAGGAAAGCTACGACTTGAAACCCTTAAAGGAAACTTTTTTGTTCAAATGCTTTCTTCTGTTTCAGAAAAAAAATGTTCGTTTGTTCGTGCTGATGAAAACAGCCCGCGAGGTTGGCAATCGCTCTATTACAATCATCGTCAGCCCGCGCTTTCAATTGACCAAATTGCAAACGCGGAATCTTTGACGTTTGCCACGGTGTTTTGTCCGACGGAATTTTTATCATTTATGAATGAAGACATGTTGGAAGTAAAGACAAAACAATGGAGCTGTATTATTAAGCTGAATTAAAGTTTTGAGTACCGACTTCAGTCGGCTTATATTTGAAAGCTAAAGAGCCGATTGAAGTCGGTACTCAAAACTCTTATCTTTTTATGCACACATTACTCATACATCAAAGCTTTGTTGGACCAAATGATGCCGGAGGAACGCGCCACTATGAATTGGCGCGGCGCATTGTTGAGCGAGGGGAAAACTTCACTATAGTAGCGAGTGACGTCAGTTATCTTACAGGGGAAAAAACAGAGTCGGTCAATGAAGAAAATTATGACGGCGTTCGCGTGTTGCGTGCTTACACATATCCGGCTTTACACAGAAGTTTTGCGGGGCGTTTGATTTCCTTTTTCTCTTTTTCCGTTACATCGTTTTTTGTTGCTCTGTTTCGCGCGGGCAAAGTTGATGTTGTTATGGGAACGTCGCCGCCTATTTTTCAAAGCCTGTCAGCATGGATGATAGCCGCACTTCGTCGTCGTCCCTTTGTTTTGGAGATACGCGATTTGTGGCCCGAATTCATCATTGACATGGGGCTTTTGAAAAATCCTTTGGCGATTCGGCTTTCGCGTTTTCTTGAAAATTTCTTATACGCCCGTGCAGATTTTTTGCTGGTCAATTCGCCCGCTTACGTTGATTACTTAATAGAGAAAGGTGTGACGAAAGAGCGAATAACTTTTATTCCGAACGGTGTTGATGTTTCAATGTTCGACCCGACGGCGGACGGAAAGGAAATCAGAGAAAAATTCGGATTGAAAGAAAAATTTGTAATTGTCTATGCGGGCGCAATCGGCGTAGCGAATAACTTGGATTTGTTGATTGATGCCGCGAAAGAACTACAAAACAATTCCGAAGCTTGTTTTCTAATCGTAGGCGATGGCAAAGAGCGTGTGCGGCTTCAAGCGAGAGCAGAAGAATTGAATTTGAAGAATGTAATTTTCACAGGAGCGCAACCAAAATCCGAGATGCCGAAATTTTTGGCTTGCGCCGATGCCTGTGTTGCAGTTCTGCAAGATATAAAAATGTTTCGCACTACATATCCGAACAAAGTTTTCGATTATATGGCGGCGGGGCGTCCCGTACTGCTGGCAATAGATGGCGTGATTCGTGAAGTCGTGGAAAGCGCGCAAGGCGGAATCTTTATTTCGGCAAGCGATGCGAAAGAATTGTCCGATGCCATTCTCCATTTATCAGCGGACAGAATGGGGGCGAAGGAAATGGGACGACGCGGGCGTGACTATGTCGGGAAAAACTTTAACCGCGAAGAACAAAGCAAGCAGTTCGCAAACTTTCTCAAAAAAACTGTAAAAGAAATCTGATAATAAATACGTTTTAATAGTCTGTAAATTAAGTTTTCTGATATTTGGCAAGAGTTTTGAGTCCCGCCTTTAGGCGGCTAATGTTTAGAAACAGCCGCCTAAAGGCGGGACTCAAAACATTAGATAATTTAGTTTACA
>Ga0187893_10013534_pt1 | contig 11324 bp, 7 predicted proteins | sample MA1701074metaG_FD_139574 | JGI IMG/M metagenome (GOLD analysis project Ga0187893, IMG submission 139574) | White microbial mat communities from a basaltic lava cave in the Kipuka Kanohina Cave System on the Island of Hawaii, USA - MA170107-4 metaG ...
CCGGCCCCACGCCGCATGCCCGGGACCCGGTTCCGCCTGATTGTCGTCGCTCCTGTCGACGCAGAGGGCGAGGTCCGCAATGTCGTCCGTGCGTGGCTCCTGTTCGGCGGCTACGGCGGCCGCACGCGTCGCGGTCTTGGCAGCTTCAAGGTTCTGGACGATCCCACCTCGTGGCTGCCGTCCAGGGCAACGCGCGACGCGCTCACGACTCTCTTCGGTCTCGATATCTTCGCTACGCCGGGGAAGGTCGCCGGCGACTTGCCGTGGCTCGCGGGCGCCGCGCTACAGGTCGGCAAGGTCGAGCGCGAGGCGATGAAGGCGTGGACGACCGCGCTCGACTGGCTCAAGGAGTTCCGGCAGGGAACCACCGGCCAGCCAGGTGATCGGGCGCGCGAACCCGGTACCGGGAAGCCGCAGCGGCCGTCGATCTCGAACTGGCCGGAGGCCGACAAAATGCGCCACATCAAGAGCAAGACGAGCTCTCATCCGCCAGTCCACAACGCGACGCCTGTGTGGCCTCGCGCCGGTTTCGGCCTTCCCATCATCGGGCAGTTCCAGACGAAAGCGCGAGACGGGGGTTGTCTCGACGAGCCCGGGCCGTTCGAGATCCGCTGGCGCTCGGGCAACACCGAGCACGATCGTCTGGCAAGCCCGCTCATCGTGAAAGCGATGCCGCTCGCCGACGGGACGTTCGTCCCGTGCGCACTGTGGCTCAACCGCGCCTACCCGAGCGGCGACGTGGTCCTGCGCGGCGTGAACAACTCGGCGGCCCCTTTCGACCGCCTCGTGGCGCCCGGCGACACGGCGCGGTTCTCGGCGCTCGCCAACAAGCACAGGCTGCGTGAGGCGTTCCTGGATTGGCTGCACGCCAGGTACCAGACGACGGTGGTGGCGTCATGACTGCTCACCTGCTCCTCGTCACGCTCGGTCCGGTCCAGGACTTCATTGCGCAGGCGCGGCGTACGCGCGACCTCTGGTATGGGAGCCATCTCCTCTCGGAGCTCGGTCGTGCTGCGGCCCGTGCTCTCGTCGCCGGCGGCGCTGATCTCATCTTTCCCGCTCCGAAGAAGGGCCATGCGGAGCTCGAAGTCTGCTCTGCCCCGCTGCGAAGCGACGGCACGCCTCCGCTGAGCATCGCCAACAAGCTGCTCGCCGAGATCCCAGCTGGCGTCGACCCGATAGAGCTCGCGCGTAACGCGCGCGGCGCAGTGATGGCCCACTGGCGGGACAAGCTCGCGGCGCCCGTCAGGGCGACGTGCGTCGGTCTCCTGGCGGAGGGCATCGATCCGACGTGGAACGAACAGATAGACACCTTCGTCGAGTTCGCGGCGATCTGGGCGCCGCTCGGCGACTACGCTGAAACGCGCCGCCGGATCGAACGAACTATCGCCGGCCGCAAGATGCTGCGCGACTTCAGCCCCTGGAAGCACGGGCGAGGCGCTGTGCCCAAGTCGAGCCTCGATGGGGGAAGGGAAACCGTGCTCCGGCGGAAGGAGGATCGGGACAAGTCGCTCGTGCGACGGTACCGTATCCACAAGAACGAAGAGCTCGACGCGGTCGGACTGGTGAAGCGTGCCGGCGGCGAGCCCGATCAGTTCGTTCCCGTTGTCAGCGTCGCGCTCGCATCATGGGTGGGCGTGGCGCACGGCGTGGCATCTGCGGAGTTCGGGAGGCTACGGGATGCGTGCAAAGAGGCCGGCATCTCGCGCGTCGCGCGTACGGATCTCCCTTGCGTAGGGCCGTTCCCATTCGACGCGAGCGTGCTCCTTCCGAGCCGCTGGCGGTCGGTGTTCGAGGAGCAGGGGCTCGAAGGCAACGCGGAGGCGTGGGGCCGGCAACACGTGCAGCCGATCCTCAAGAAGGTCCCGGAGCCCTATCCGTACGTCGCGTGCCTCGTCGCGGACGGTGACCGCATGGGTCGCGCGATCGATCGTCTGGCCTCGGCGGGCGAGCACCGTGCGTTCTCCGAGGCGCTTTCGCAGCTCGCACGCCAGGCGCGGACGATCGTCGAACAAACCCATCGCGGTGCCCTCGTGTACGCGGGCGGAGATGACGTGCTCGCGTTCCTGCCGCTCCCGGAGGCGCTCTTGTGTGCACAGGACCTCCGCATCCAGTTCACGCAAGCGATGGGATCGGCGTGCCCATCGATTCCAGCGGAGCAACGTCCGACGTTGTCTGTCGGGCTCGGCCTCGGACACGTCATGGAAAGCATGGGTGATCTGCTCGTGCTTGGCCGGGAGGCGGAACGCGAGGCCAAGCGCGACCGCAACGCGCTGGCGGTGCTCGTTGACAAGCGGTCTGGAGGCGCCCGTTCCTGGCGTTCATCGTGGGACGAGGAACCGGTCCGTCTCCTCCGAGACAGCGCTGTGCTGCTGGAGGGGCGACTACCTTCGCGGAAGGTCCATGAGGTGGCGAGCACGCTCGCGCGACTGCCGGCGCCGGTTAGCGCGGATGACAGCGCGTGGACTCGGCTGCTCGCGCTTGAGGTCAGGCGCTCGCTCTCCCGCATCGAGGGAGGAGCCCTCAGCCCCGAGGATGCGGGCCTCGCTCTCGACGAGCGCTCCGATTACGCGGTCCTCCACGCCCGCGTTCACGCCTGGGTCGCCCGCATGCTGGTCGCCCGCACCTTCGCCCAGGCCAACCCTCAGCCGCGCAAGCGCCACGAGGAGGCAGCCGTATGACGACCGCGCGCCACGCCTTGGTTCCGCGTGACGGCATCTTCTGCAAAGACGGGAGAGACTGGCACACGAGCGCTTCAGGGCGCGGGCACGGCCTCGACTGGCCGTGGCCTTCGACGGTCCTCGGCGCTCTTCGGTCTGCCTGCGGCCGCTCCGAGGAGAGCAGGAGCGGCGCATTGTTCGGTCCAGAGGACTGGCGGACGCGCACGGCGACAATCCGGCTCGGGAGAACACTCGTCGTGCGGCGACCGCACGCCGCCGCGTGGAGTGCCGAGCACGCGACCTGGCCCGTTCCTTTGGACGCGATCTGGCTCGAAGGCAGATCCGAGGTCCAGAGGCTGGAGCCGGTTCCGCCTTCCTTGCCGACCTTCGGCCGGGACGACGACGAGGCCCGCGAAGCTCTCATGCGGCGGGCGCTTGAGGGCGCGGAGAAGCCCCTCGTGCCGCCGCGCTGGTGGAGCCATGCGAACTTCTCGGCCTGGCTCGCTGGGCGATCCGTCTCTGTCCGAGGCCACGATGGCGCGCTCGCAATGGCACGCCGGCTTCAAGTGCACGTAGGTATTCGCCCCGAGGAACTCACGGCCGATGAGGGCGTTCTGTTCTCGCACGACGTAGTCGAGACGCTCGACCCGAGCGCCGAGTGGGCAATCGGCGTCGAGGTTGTCCTGCCAGAGGGTGAGGTGTCCGCAATGGCGACCCTCGGCTCGGACGCGCGTCTGGTCCGCGTGGAACCGTTGCCTGATGTCGTCTTCGAGCCACCTGCCGGACTGCTCGAAGCCGTCCGCGCTTCGAGCCGGGGCCTGCGCGTCGTCGCCGTCACGCCGATCTGCTTTGCAAGGGGTTGGTTGCCAGATGGCCTCGAGGCGCACGGCGGGGCGTATCAGGGCCACTCGGCCGGTCTCGACCACGACGTGGTCCTGCGCGCGGCCTTCGTTCCCCGGCCGATCAACGTCTCGGGCTGGGACATGGCGGTAGGTGCGCCGAAGCCGACCTCGCGCATGGTGGCACCAGGCGCCGTCTACTTCTTCGAGCGAACCGACGGGAAGCCGTTCGCCGGAGACGACGCACGGGCGCTGTGGCTTGCTGCGCTTGGCCGGCGGACAGAGGAGGGGTTTGGGCGGATCGCTCCGGGGGTTTGGAAAGTGGAGGGCAGCAGCCGATGAGGATGGTTGCGCCGACTGCCGATCAGCAGGCGATGGCGTTCGAGCGAATCAGCGCGCTCCAATGTGCGCTAACCGACGATGAGGATGCATGCCGCTCGCAATATCGGTTCTTCGCTGACCTGGAGGCCGGACGATTTCCGACAGGCGTTGAGCTTGCGACCGGCCCCGGCAAGACATCGATTGTCGAGCTCCGGGTTCTGGCGCTCGGACAGGCACTCGGAGGATCGCCGTCTTCCGTCACCAACATCAACACATCAACGATGCCCTTTCTGGAGGAAATATGAGTCAGAACATCACCCTTGAACAACTCAGGAAGCTGGTTGAAGAGGATGCCGTCGCAATCCGCGGCCGCGCCGTACTGGAGCCGGCAGGAGGACCTGGCGACAAGGTGTTTCCGCCGTCACACTCGGTTGGAGATCGCGAGGCGCGCGACGGCGCGAAGTATGCCTTCGAGATGCGCCGACGGAACGGGAACGACGTGCGCTGCGTGCTCATCGACTCTGTCCAGAGCCAGGCGAACCGGATGGAGGAGGCCCTGGAAGCGCTCTGGACAGACCGCAAGCTCACTCTCCCGGTGATCGAGGTCGATCTGTCCAGCGCCGCGCCGGACGTCGGTAGGGTCACCTCGCTCACCGCCCCGCACCGCGTGGCCGATGCGCTACTCCGCGATAGCTTTGTCGAGGAGAACGGCGACAGGAAGCTGTTCCGCATGTCCAATCTCGGCCGTTCCTTCACCGATGCCAGTCCCCGCAACGCCGCGCCGCTGTTCAAGGTGTGCCCGACGGGGCTGGTCTTTGGCATCTGGGACAGCACCGGACCGAAAGGTGGTCTCGGAGCGAAGTTCCAGAGAGCGCTCACGTCGGAGATCGTGGGCATCGGCGCGGGAGCCGGCGTGAAGACGGCGAGCCGGATCGATCCGGCCCAGATGGTGAACGCTGCAGCCGTCATCTACCGGAAGAAAGTTGAGCCCGGGTCGCTCCTTACATGGACACTCGATCCGGAGGAAGCGGAACAGAGTGAGAAGCATGAGCCCTTGAAGTGGGGTTCGAAGAAGAAGGAGGGGAAGTGGGTCCAAGGTGATGGCAAGCTGACGACCGCGAACCACAGCAACATTCCGCCGACGATCGAGACGCTCGCAGGCGGCGTGACCATCGACCGCGCGGAGCACACGGTCGTGCTTTCGCTCGCGGCGCTGCGCCGGCTCGGCTTCGCCGAAGGCGGCTCGGAGGCACGGCTGGTGCTTGCGGCGCTGGGCTTGGTCGCCGTACTCGCTGCGGAGAGCCGCGGTCATGATCTTCGTTCGCGCTGCCTGCTCGTTCCGCGCATAAAGGAAGACAAGAAAAGCGAAGCGTTGGCACTCGAAGCCGTGGCCAGAGACGGCTCGACCACGCCGCTCATGCTCCATCTCTCTGCGGCTCTCGCGCTCTACAAGGACGCCGTGACGGCGCTGCCCGAGGCGCTGAAGTTCGACAAGCCCGCTGGCGAGCCACTCGCCACGCTTACGCCGTCTCCAAAGCTGGCGCGCCTGATCACGAAAAGCCGCGAACTCGCGGCTGCAGGGACCGACGTTGGAGATGAGTGATGCTGGCGATCGAGGTTGAGCTGCTCACTGGGCGCTACGCCGCGACCCAACACAACGATCGTTCGCGGGCCGAGTGGCCGCCGCATCCGGCACGCTTCTTCTCGGCGTTGGTGGCGGCGCTCCATGACCGCGATCCGGTCGACGAGCGCGAGTGCGATGCGTTGCGCTGGCTCGAGAAGCAGCCCGCCCCACAGCTCGACGTGGACCTCGAAGTGAACGAGGTAATCGGACGGCGAAAGGTCCACTCGGTCTTCGTCCCCGTGAACGACGTGACCCTGGTCGGCGATCCCGAGGCCGAGCTTCGCAAGACGCGTGAGAGCCTCGCTGAGCTGGAGGGATCGGAACAGACGAGCGAGGTCAAGGCACAGGTTAAGAAGGCCCGAGAGGCGCTGGAGAAAGAAGAGAAGACGCTCGCCAGGTTCCTCGAATCTCAGCACGCCGCTCCTACGTACCCAAGCAAGGAAGACCTCAAACGAGGCACCGCACTCCTTCCCGAGCGCCGCAACCGCCAAGAACGCACCTTCCCGGTCGTCGTTCCTGAGCGATCTTCGTTCACATTCCTGTGGCCAGAGGTGGAACCGGCCGAGCACCTCGAGGCGCTGCGCCGGCTCTGCGATCGCGTGACCCGCCTCGGGCACTCGTCGTCGCTCGTGTGCTGCGTCATCGTTGAACGGTTGATCGAGCCCACGCTGGTGCCACACAAGACGGGCGAGCACGTGCTTCGCGTCGTCGGGCCGGGCCAACTTGGGCAGCTCGAAGAAGCCTACAAGCGCCATCAGGCGGTCGACCCCCGTGTACTTCCAGCTCGCCCTCAACGGTATGGCGAGCCTAGACGAGACGATCCGCACCGGCCGTGCAGCCTTTTCACGGACGACTGGATCGTGCTGGAGCGAATCGACGGGAAGAGACCGCTCGCCTCGCGGGGTATCGATTTCGCTGTCGCGCTGCGCCGCGCGCTGATCGAGATCGCCGGCCGGGAGAACCTGCCAGTGATACTTTCAAGTCACGATGCGAAGGGCGATCGTGCGAGCCAGCTGCACTTGGCGTTCGTGCCGCTGCCCTGGGTGGGCCACGAGCACGCCGACGGCTCGGTACAGGGACTCGCGCTGATCCCGCCTCGCTCGATCGCCCCGGACGAACGAGAGGCGCTGATGCGCCTGCTGGCGAAGTGGGAGAGTGAACGCGGCGATCGGGACGACGACTACGCGATCAAGTTGGGTACGCCTTCAGACCTCGGCCTGCCGCTACAGATCCGGTTCCGGCGCGTCGAGGTGCCGAACAAGGCAACGCTGAACTCGGCGAGGTGGTGCCGCGCCTCACGACGGTTCATAACGGCGACGCCGATCGCCCTCGACCGCCATCCAGGGAACCTGCGCAGCAACGTTGACCGAACCGCCCACAAGGCAGCCGCCGAGGCGGAGTCCGCCGTCGAGGACGCGTGCGAGCGGATCGGTCTGCCGCGCCCCTCCGACGTCTCCATCTCGCTTGCACCGCTCCTGCCAGGAGCGCAGCACGTTCGGCAGTTCGCACCGTGGCCGCCGCAGCCCGGGCGGGCACGGCGCGCGCGTGTCCACGCGGAGATCGTATTCCCCGAAGCAGTGTGCGGACCGATCCTGCTCGGCGCTGGACGCTACTTCGGGCTTGGGCTCTGTTTGCCGGTCGGCGATGGCAATGCGAGCGCTGGGAGGAGAACCTCGTGAACCTCTCAGTGGACGACTTCGAGGCATTCCATCGGGCGGTCCACGATCGGACTCCGTTCGACTGGCAGAAGCGGCTCTTGCGCCAGATCGTTAGTGAGCGGGCCTGGCCGCGCGTACTCGACCTCCCCACCGGTTCCGGCAAGACGACCTGCATTGACATCGCTTTGTTCGCTCTGGCGCTCGACGCGGCCGCTTCTCCCGCAGAACGCTGGTGCCCTCGCCGGATCGTGATGGTGGTGGACCGGCGCGTCGTCGTCGATCAGGCGGCGGATCGCGGGCGCAAGCTACTGAACGCGCTCACCACATCGATCGAACCCGAGGTGATCGCGGTGCGGGAGCGGCTGGCTTCGCTGACGGGGCCCGACGAGGAACCTCTTGGCGTGTTCACGCTGCGAGGCGGGATCCCGAAGGACGACGGCTGGGCCAGGACGCCGGATCAGCCGCTGGTGATCGCGTCGACGGTCGATCAGATCGGCTCGCGGCTGCTCGTCCAAGGCTACGGCGTCAGCCGAGGAATGCGGCCCGTGCATGCGGGTCTCGCGGGCAACGACGTGCTCGTCCTGCTCGACGAGGTTCACCTCTCACAGCCCTTCAAACAGACATTGGAGCAGCTCGGTCGGCTTCGGGAGCGCTTTGCTGCCAACGGTCTGCCTAGGCGCTTCCAGTTCGCCTTTCTGTCGGCGACGCCGGGAGAGACCGAGGAGGAACCGTTCCGGCTAACACCAGAGGAGCTCGAACCATCTTCCGCACTCGGTCCGCGGCTCCACGCCAAAAAGCCGGTGCGGATCGTCGAGGTCTCCGGCCGAGAAGCGGTCGCTACCCGTGTCGCCAGCGAGGCCGAGACACTTCTCAAACAGCACGCCGTTGTCGCGGCAGTGGTGAATCGCGTCGACACGGCGCTCGCGGTGTTCGCCACCCTGACAATGACACTCGGCGAACGCACGGACATTGTTCTCCTGACCGGAAGGATGCGGCCGCTCGATCGCGACGATGTGCTGGCGACCTACCGATCGCGCATCGCTACTGGCATGCGCACCCGCACGGCCGAAGAAGCCAAGCTCGTCGTCATCGGCACGCAGTGCATCGAGGCCGGCGCGGACTTCGACTTCGACGCGATGGTCACCGAGTCGGCGAGCTTCGACGCCCTGAGGCAGCGCTTCGGTCGGGTGGACCGGCTCGGCGAGTACAAGGATAAGAAGGGCAACGGCAAGGCAGAGGGTGTGATCGTCCACGACGAGGCCGCGGAGATCGAAAAGAGGGACAAGGCCGGGAAGCTCGTGAGGAAAGAGGGGCAAGTCGTCATGGTCAAGGGCGATCCCATCTACGCAGATACGATCGTCGAGACCGTGAAGTGGCTCAAGGAGCAGCGGGACAAGAAGCGGAAGGATAAGAACGGCAAGAAGCCCAAGTCATCTCAGGCCTCGAACGGAAACGACCAAGCCCTCGACTTCGGGAGTCGCTCACTCCTCGACGCCCCCGCCGAGTTGCTCGCGGACAAGGAGAACGCACCGACCCTCTTGCCTGCCTATCTCGACCTCTGGTCCCAGACCGCGCCCGAACCGTTCGCGGTTCCTGAGCCCGGTCTGTTCCTGCACGGGCAACGAAGCGGGTCCGAGGACGTACAGGTGATCTGGCGGACTGACCTCGATGAAGCGTCGCTCGCCTCGCACTCGTTGTCGGATCTCATCGCGGCCGTCGGCGCGGTACGGCCATCCTCGCTGGAGGCGATTTCGTTGCAGTTTGTCGCCGCCCGTCGCTGGCTCGCGAACAGCGCAAACGCCATGGAAGGAAGTGCTGACCTTGAACTCAAGGGCTACGGCGAGCAGGAGGCGGCGTCCGGCGGGCGACGCGCGCTGCGCTGGCGCGGTGATGAGAGCGAACTCGTCGAGGCTTCGGGGATCCGGCCGGGAGATACGCTCGTCGTTCCGAGCATCTATGGCGGTATCGATCCTGCCAGCAAGTGCTTCGATCCGGGCGCCGTGGACGAAGTCCCGGACCTCGCCGAGCGAGCCTCGCTGATGGGGCGCGGCCGGCCGCTCCTGCGCCTTCATCCGCGTGTGCTCGCGGGCCTCGATATCGACCTGGATCGCGAAGACCCCAAGACCGCGCGCGGGGAGTTGGCCACGCGGGCGGAAGACCTGAGCGGATGGAAGTGCCCCTGGGCCCGGTGGCTCGGAAAAGGCCGGAAGGCTCGTACTGTTCCGTGGGGAGACGGGGAGGACGATGGCTGGCTGGTTCTTTCTGGCGAGCGCGTGAAGGCCCACGCCCTGCGAGAAGCACTGGAGGCGGGAGAGTGCCATCAAGTCTCGATCGAAGCGGGAGTGGAGGTGACCACCGACGACGAGGACTCTCCGTATGTGGGCTCCGAGGTCGTCCTCGGTGTTCACAGTCGGCACGTGGAAGAGCGCGCTCGCGACTACGCGAGGCGGCTTGGGCTCTCGGACGAACTTTCCAACGACCTGTCTCTCGCGGCATGGCTCCATGACATCGGCAAGGCGGATCGACGCTTCCAGCGCATGCTGCGAGGCGGTAGCGAGATCGCCTACTACCGCGACGAAGGGCGAATCCTCGCCAAGTCGGGGATGGCCGCTGGCAGCAAGGCTGAGCATCGAAGAGCCCAACGGCTGAGCGGCTACCCGAGGGGAACGCGGCACGAAGTGCAGTCACTCGCAATGATGGAGACCGCACGCGAGCAGGTCGCAGGAATGGCGCATGACCGCGATCTGGTAATGCACCTCGTCGCCAGCCATCACGGGCACTGCCGCCCGTTCGCGCCGACGATCGAGGATCCCGTGCCGGTGGATGTCGTCCTCCCGAAGCACGAGAGCGCGACCTTCGGAACCATCGCTTTCGGTGCGACCACGTCGAGGCATGGGCTGCACAGGCTGGACAGCCCTCTGGCGGATCGCTTCTGGTCACTGGTCGCCAAATACGGATGGCTCGAGCTCTGCTGGCTGGAGGCCATTCTCCGGCTTGCCGATCACCGTGCGAGCGAGGACGAGGCAGGAGGTCAGACATGACGCGCACCGTGCTCAAGGGGCTTAACGGCTCGAACCCGGTCGGTTTCATGGCCTCCGTGGGCTTGCTGCGCCTCCTTGATGCTCAGGGCAACCATGCACGCCTTGGGTTCACGGAGGATGGTGGGTTCCACGCATGGATCGAGTGCAATCCCGCGCGGGACGACATTCCAGGCATCGTCACTAAGGACGCACAATCCGCCGCAGGGCCTCAACCATGGCGACTTGAATACGAGAAGCAGGAGAAGAGGGGTATCAAGGTTGTCGCCGACTTAAAGGCTCCACCCGAGCAGTTTCGCAAATTCCTGGCCTCGGCGATCGATGAATGGTTGGCCGGTCGACCGGAGCAGTCCAACTACGCCGTGGCCTACGGGACCGACGTTGCAGCCGATGGCAAGGGAAGCACGAAACCGACCGCGTTTCACTTCACCGCAGCGAACCAGCAGTTCCTCGGAGCGGTCGAAGAAACGCGCGGCAAGATCACGAGAGACTGGGTCGAGGAATCCCTTGCTGATCGGGATGGCAAAGCGAAGCCCGGGTCGAACCTACGCTGGGATCCCGACGCGGAGCGCAGTCGCGCATTGATGGGCGTGAACCCGACTGACGACGGTACCGCCGTCAATGCCCCACTTGAGTGGCTCGCCTTCCGCGCATTGCCAGCGCTTCCGTGCGTTCCCGTCGGCAGTCGAATCCTGACGTGTGGCGTGACGGGGCATCGCCAAGACGAGCTTCGTTTCCACTGGCCCCTCTGGTCCTGCGGGGCCAGCTACGCGACGGTGCGCTCACTGCTGCTCCTTACAGCGGATTGGATTGAAAAGGAAGAGCAGATCAGACGCATGATCGAGACGCGCGGCGGCCGTGGGCAACGTGAGCGCTCAATGGATCGACTTCAGCTGGACCTCGAGCATGCGCTCGAGGAGCGCCGCCTGCGCAACGTGTTCGCCATCTGCACGTCCGAGATCCGCCGTACATCGCAGGGTTTTGGCAGTTTTGGCCCGGCCGACGTGCAAGCCTGAGGGAATCACTAATGATCATCAGATCATTCCTCCTACACGCCCTGTCGCCGCTTCACGCCGGCACCGGGCACGCCGCCGATGTCATCGATCTTCCGACAGCGCGCATGAAGGCAACGGGCATCCCCTTGGTGCCGGGCTCTTCGATCAAGGGGGTCTTGCGGGACGCTC
>Ga0187893_10013535_pt1 | contig 11324 bp, 9 predicted proteins | sample MA1701074metaG_FD_139574 | JGI IMG/M metagenome (GOLD analysis project Ga0187893, IMG submission 139574) | White microbial mat communities from a basaltic lava cave in the Kipuka Kanohina Cave System on the Island of Hawaii, USA - MA170107-4 metaG ...
ATCTTCTTCGACGCCTGCAAGGCCGCCCCGGTGACGACGGGCAACATGGTGCTGCAGCTGATGATCGGTTCGAGCACCTACTCGATCCTGATCCCGGTGGACGTTCGGGTGACCGTGACATGAAGGGTGCCCAGCCGCGCCGGCGCCGGGGGGCTTGGCGCCGGTCGCGGCACGGGAGCGAGGTGGCGCTGGTAGACAGGACGTGAGCAACGGGTGGCATCACGACCGAGGTACTGCTCTCAGCCGCTACCCAGCCGCCGAGATCCAAGTATCCAGGACCAGTGCGCCGGCCTGGTCGGAGCGCAGCAACATGTTGATGCCGAGTTGGAGGACGGCCGCCGCGCGCCGGGGCATGTGCGCTTCTGCCTGGCTCCACTCATATGCCGTCTTGATGAGCCGCGCGGCGACGTGGTCGGGTAGCCGACGGAGCATTGCGCTGGCCTCGCTCCCGCTCAGCCGTGCGGCACCGAGATAGCCCTCCCAGAAGTCCCGGTGGGCGGCGTGAAGCGCCGGGAGGGCCGCACCCAGCAGCTGGGCAGCGGCTTCCGGCGCGACCCCGTCGGTAATGGTCAGGCCCAGGACAGCGTCAGCCAGGAGAGCATGGAGTCCGGCGCCCACGTCCCAGGCCGGGTCGCCCAGTTGAGCCATCTCCCAGTCGAGGAGCAGCACCCGGTCGGGCGCGCCCGCGGCGTTCCGCACGACGAGGACGTTGTTCCACTTGAAGTCACCGTGGATGAGATGGGTCGGCCGCCACTCCCCGCGAAGGCGATCGAGCCCGGCCACCGCATCCGGCTGAGATTGGAGCGCCTCGATCAGCCGAAGCTGCGCTGGGGCCAGCTCGCGAAGGCTGGCTGGCGAGGGCCGCGCGACGTCCAATATCCAGGGCGCCGACCGCGGCAACCAGTCGGTGGCAGGCTCGCGCACGGGGATGCGATGGCATTCCGCCAAGGCGACCGCCGCCAGGCCGTACAGCGACGTCAGTGTGGGAGACGAGGCGTCGTCCGCCACCTCGTGGAACGTGACGCCGTAATCCACGAGGTCCAGGATCAGGATCGACCGCGTGGGATCGAAGTGCAGTCGTCGGGGGCACCGGGCGCGGAGCCGCTCCGCGGCGGGCGCGGCGGCGAACCACTGGTACAGGGCGGCTTCCACCGACAGCCGGCCCGCCGTCCCGATCTCGGCGGGCGGGGCCTGTTTGACGAAGTAACCGCGTTGCGGGCCGCACCTCACGATGAAGTTGCGGTTGCGACCCGATACCTCCTCGACATCGAGGCCGTGCTCCACCGCCGCAGCGACGGAGAGCAGGCCGTGGTCGAGGAGGTAGGTGACGCTGGATTCCGAGCTGAGCTCCAGCGGCGCTAGCAGGTCTTCTTGCCGGTCTGACAGCCGGGCCCGCTGGTAGTGGGTTTCGGCTTCTTGGTGGTCTTCTTCGTCTTCTTGGTAGCCTTCTTCTTCGCCGCCATTACCGTCACGCCACCATCGTCGTCGCTCCAATGCTGCGCCATCACGTCGCCAGAGAAAAGGTTGCTCCAGGACTCATCGCAGTCGCGCTCCTTGGCGGGGTAGTAAGGAACTGCTGAAGGCGGCCGGTGGACCGACCGGCAGGAGACATCCGGTCGAATATCCCGCGCGGCCGAGGGGTCGTCAAGACCAGAAACGGACCTGGCCAGGCGCACGCTCGGAGCGATTCGGGAAAGGGGTTTGCCCCGTCGCGCACGTTCGCAATTCCTCCAAAGCTCCGAATGGTGCAGAGCCGCCCACTGCCGTACCGTGCAGTGGCCGGGGCCTTCCTGCGGTACAAACCCCAGACCGCTTTCTCCAAACGACTTCAACTTGTCCACGAGGCGTAACTCCGCCTGATGGGCGGGATGTTCCGACCCGCGAAACTTGGCGCCGTTCCTACAGTGCCGCCGCCGCGGCCGCGCCGGCCGCCTGAGACGGCGAGAGTCCAGTTGGCAGACGAGGCCGCCACCAGCGACCCCGCCGCAAAGCGGGAAGGGGGGTGCCGAATGAGCGACGCTCCGGTTTCGATCTCGAGACGCCGGCTAATCCAGGCCGCGGCGCTGGCCGGTGCCGGCATCGCCGCGCCCACCGCGCTGCGAGCCAGGCCCGCGTTCCGCGCGAGCCCGCTCGCGCCCGACCTCCAGGACGCGTTGCGAGGCCTCGAAGCACCGCATGCCGGGCGCGGTCGCGGGCGTGCTGCACGACGGCCGGATCACCCCGGCGGCGGCCGGCACCGCGAACGCTGCAGATGTCCAACACGGTGGTTCATCGAGGCAGCGCCACGGGGGTGTGGGTCGGCCTCGGTGGCCGGCTGCTGGGATTCCGCGACAACGTGTTGCGCGACAACGGACTCGCCGGGCTCCAACTCACCGCGGCCGCGCTCGGCAGCCTCGATGAGGCGTCCGACTACCTGAGCGGCAATGGCAGGCCGTACCTCGACGTGCGCGCGGTCCCGGCCGCATCGCCCTACGAACAGCTCGGCTCGAATGCCCAGACCTGGCGGGTGACGAGCCTGCCGATCCGATTCGATCATTCCGTGGTGATCGTGAGCTCGGGTGTTACGGTGGTCCCCGGCGCTCGGCTCGTCTTTGCGCCCGGGGCCGGACTCCTGGCCGCCAACACCGGGTTTCTGAGGGCGGCAGGCAGTGCGGCCCGGCCGATTCGGTTCGCCGCCGAACGAGCCGTGCCCGGCTCGTGGAAGGGGATCTCGATTCACTCGAGCAACCAGGCGAACGAGCTCACCCACGTCGAGGTGGTCGATGCCGGCGACGCGCCGGGTTTCTTTGCGCCATCGCCGGCACCTGGCGGCGTAATGGTCGGAACGCACGGCGCTCTACGCATCACGAACAGCGTGGTCCACCGAAGCTCTGGTGCCGGGCTGACCGTCAGCACGTCCGGGGTGCTCATCGAGATCCGCAACGTCGTCCTGCGTGACAACGCGCACGCGGGTCTTCAGGTGCCCGCGAACGCGCTGGCAGGCCTCGATCCGGCGTCGGACTACGCCAGTGGCAACGGCCGGCAGTTTGTGGAGGTCGTCGCCGATGGATTCACCGGGTACGAGCCCCTCATCGGCGGCGCGCACACCTGGCGGATCACCAGCCTGCCCCTTCGGTTCGGAAACGGTGTGTCCGTCCGGTCGGCGCTCACGGTGCTGCCCGGTGTGCGGCTCGTATTCCGTCCCGGGGCCGGACTGGACGTCGTAAATTCCGGTTCCCTCGTCGCGATCGGCACGGCCGCCGCGCCAATCACGTTCACCGGTGAGCCTGCCCAGCCGGGAAGTTGGGAAGGCCTCACCATACAGTCGAGCGTCGGCTCCAACGAGTTGCGCCACGTAACCGTGCGGTTCGGCGGAGCGCCCAATCGCCTCCTCGGTGCGCAAGCCGGGAATATCGTCCTCGGACCGCGTGGCCGGCTCCATCTGTGGGACGCGACGGTGGGCAACAGTGCCGGCTGGGGCGTTTGGGTCGCCGTCGGAGGCGCCGTCGCTCCCAGTCCACTGGGGTCTGGTCGAAACACGTTCTCCGGCAACGCGCTGGGGAACGCCAACGTGCCGTAGGCATCGCGTCACGCCGATCGAGCGAACCGGGGGCGCCCGCGTTCAGGGCCTGCTTCGTCTCGGCCACGCTCTCCGCCCGCTCCCCGCGCCGGCGCTCGATCAGCACCCCGCCCGGAAACCAGCGGCGCGCCACCTCGCCGACCTGGCGGCCCTTGTCGAAGAGGTCCTGGAGCACCTTGTCGGGCTGGAGCTCCTCGGCGTCGGGTTCGTTCACCGTCCACCACAATAGCTTGTGGCACTGCCAGCCGGCGACGAAGCGGGACTTGCTGAGGATGTGGTTCGTCATTCGAAGCCTCGGCCAGAGCGGCCGTGACGCGTTTGTGGGCGGCCCACGCCTACATATGTTAACCTGAACGGAAGGCCTGAGTCGGAAGAAGGGCCACTTGCGTTTTTCCGGTTACAGCGTGGCCCTCCCGACCGATAGCTTGTGGCGAGGCGCTGACCCACTACACCGTTTGACGAGTGATGGCCATGGGTGCATGTTTTGCACATGTCGCGCATGATCCAGATCCGCCACGTTCCTGACCGCCTCCACCGCCGGCTGAAAGCCCGGGCCGCCGCGGCCGGCATGAGCCTGTCGGACTACCTGCGAGTGGAGTTGGAGCGGGTGGCCGCGCAGTTGACGGCGGACGAGTTCCGGCAGCGGTTGTCGGCGCTCGACCCGGTCACCGTCGACGAGTCGCCCGCTGCCGCAGTGCGCCGGGAGCGCGACGCGCGGTGATCGTGGTCGACGCCTCGGTCACGATCGAGGTGCTGCTGCGCACGCCGGACGCCGACCGGCTCCTCGCTCGGCTGTTCGATGCGGACCAACCGATCCATGCCCCTCACCTCCTCGATCTGGAAGTTGCCCAGGTCCTGCGACGGTACACCGTCCGGGGTGCGCTCCGCCCGACCCGAGGACTGGCAGCCCTGCGTTTGCTCCGTGCCTTCCCGCTCACCCGCCACGCCCATGCGCCCTTGCTGCCGCGGATCTGGGCATTGCGCGGGCATCTCACCGCATACGCCGCCGCTTACGTAGCCTTGGCCGAGTTGCTCGACGCTCCGCTGGTGACGCGGGATCGGCGGCTCGGCGCGGCGCCCGGCCACCGTGCTCGAATCGAAGTCATGTGAGTCGCGCTTTGCGGGTTACCACTCGTGCGAGCCGGATTCCAATCTTGGCAGGGCAGCGAATCGGCACCCCGGCTGGCCTCCGAACGAGGCGCCGCGAGCGTCCAGTCACCACAGTTCTGGAGGCGAACCTCACGCCACCAGGAGTGAATCGACGCCATCAACATCCGGTCGTCGATCGGCGTGGGCGTATCCTCCATCCAATTGCGCCGACGGGAGCGGCTGTCACGGCGGCTTGGCCATCCCCGCAGCTTTCTCATTCCGAATCCGCGCCGCGAACCCGCGGACGCTCGAGCCCAGCACGTAGTAACCCACGATTTCGCCGCGGGGGCCGATGTCCTGAATGCTCGTGTTGACGGCGCCGGGGAAGTCGAACGTCGTGAAGACGCCCTCCCGCCACAGGAAGCCGTGGAACGTGCTCCCGGTCGAGTAGGCGCCGACGACGTCTCCGCGCTCGTGATTCCGTGGGCCTGCGTCCACGATGCCCCCGGCACGGAGATCGTGCGAACGATGCCCCGCCGGCGAACGAAGCCGTGTGTGCCGACTCCGATGGAGGTGCCAACGATGTCACCTCGGTCGTTGATTCCCCGCGGCTCGGTGAACTGCGCGCCGGGGACGGCGACGGGAGTGAACACACTCTCCCGGAGGAGGAACCCACGAGGCCCGCTCAGGTCGGAGAAGCCGACGACGTGGCCGCGGGCATTCACGTCCTGCGGCAACGTCTCGGGCGCGCCTTGGACGTCGATCAGCCTGAACTTGCCATGCCGCAGGCGGAAGCCGCGAATGGCTCCGCCGACCACGTACGTTCCGACGGCCTCTCCCGCCGAGCTGAGGCCCAGGATCTCAGTTTCGGTTGTGCCGGGGACGTCGACGGTAGTGAACCTGTCACCCTCGGACACGTAGCCATGCCATGCGCCGCCCGTGAAGTACGAACCGGCGACGGTGCCTCTCGGTCCGACGGCCATGGCCGCGGAGAACGTCGCCCCGGGCGGCTCGAAGGTCCTAACATCGGTTACGGCCAAGCCCCGCATGGCCGCGGGCGGTGCGGCTGCCCAGGTCCGCTGTGGCTGGATGTCGTCGAGGCCGGTGACGCTTCCGCCGTTTTCCGAACATGCGACGAACGCGAGCGATAGGGGCGCCAAAAGAAGAGATGTGCGCATGGTGGGTCCCTCCGGAGACGTGATGCGCGACTGTATCAGGGAAGTGCCGCTGGGCCGTAGATCCTTACCGGCTCTGGGAACACCCATCGTTGTTGGCTCGGCGGTCCGGCGCGCCGTTCCTCGGACCACGGCGCACGCGTTCGGCAGGCCAACCTGCGCCGCAGGCCACGCTTCTCGGAAGGAGTCGGCGGCGATAGTCTCACGACCGCCATGGCGCGATTCCGCATCGACACAGCGCTTTGCACGGCCGCGTTCTAGGAACTGGTCGCTCGGTCTGAACCAGGGGACAACGTTCCTGGACGACCTCGTAGCCGATCAGCAAGTTGCGAAGGAGATCGCCGTTACGGCCGCCCTGCTTTGGATCGCCATACTGTTGTCGATGATCGGGCTCTTGGCGCCACTCCTGTTCGGGAGCCGCCGATGAGTCCCATCCGGTGGGATATCCGCCGCGAAGGTTGCCCCAAGGCCGCGGCGGGGGTGGCAGTCGGTCATCTGCCGCCAGGACGGTCGGTCGGCGTATCGGGCGGGGATCACCAGCAGGTCCGGTTCGAGCTGCGTGTCGTGGTCCACCTGGATCACGCCGGGCGTGGCCACCGTGGCCGGCCCAGACGGGCCGAGGTACACCGAGAGAGTGATTGTGAGCCGCCCGAGCGCGACCGGATGAGGCGCCCCCGGCGCGGGGGTCACCAGCAGCACGCCGCCCAGCAACTCGTACCGGTTGCCGTCGTTTGCGAAACGGTCGAGGTCGGCGATGGTGTACCGCGGTGCCACCAGTGGCATGGCCATAAGCTACGCTCCGCGCGAAACGGGGAGCAACTCGCCATCGCAAACGTTGCCGGGTCGGCACGGCGCCCGGACAACCGACATCATGCGAATGGTACCCGTCTCGCGCGGCGGTTGGAGCGTCGGTGCGCGCTTAGCGCACCGCGATCCCGACCGCTTCCCTGAGCTGGAGTAGTTAGGACTTGAATTGACAGTCAGTCTCCTTCGGTGTCTCATTCCTCGACGAGGAAGAACGGACGAAGGACGATGACCACGGCGGAGAAGGTGATCCGGACGAAGGTCGGGCTGTTGGAGTTGGCCAAGCAGTTGAAGAACGTGTCGAAGGCGTGTGCGACGCTGGGCTACAGCCGGGAGAGCTTCTATCGGTTCAAGGAGCTGTACGAGACCGGCGGCGAAGCGGCGTTAGCTGAGATCTCGCGGCGGAAACCGTTGCTGAAGAACCGGGTGGCGCCGGAGGTCGAAACCGCATGCGTGGAATTGGCGATCGCGGAGCCGGCCTGGGGCCCGCAGCGCGCGGCGAACGAACTGCTCAAACGGGGGATCCGGCTGTCGCCGGCGGGGCTGCGCGGGATCTGGCAGCGGCATGACCTGGAGACGATGCGGAAGCGGCTGAAGGCGCTGGATGCCAAGAGCGCACAGGAGGGGTTGGTGCTGACCGAGTCGCAGGTCGTGGCGTTGGAGCGGGCGAAGCTCGAACAGGAAGCCCACGGGGAGTTCGAGAGTGAGTGCCCGGGGTACTGTGGGGCGCAGGACACGTTCTACGTGGGCACGCTGAAGGGGGTGGGGCGGATCTACCAGCAGACCTTCGTGGACACCTACGCCAAGGTGGCCTTCGCCAAGGTGTACGACCGGAAGACGCCGCTGGAAGCGGCCGATCTGCTGAACGACCGGGTGGTGCCGTTCTTTGACGAGCACGGGGTGCGGCTGCAGCGGATGCTCACCGACCGCGGCACGGAGTTCTGCGGCAATCCGGAGCGGCATGAGTACGAGTTGTACCTGGGACTCGAAGACATCGAGCATACCCGGACCCGGGTCAAGCGGCCGCAGACGAACGGGATCTGCGAGCGGCTCAACAAAACGCTGTTGGATGAGTTCTACCGGGTGGCGTTCCGCCGGAAGATCTACGGCTCGCTGGCCGAGTTGCAGGCCGACTTGGATGCCTTCGTGGCGTACTACAACACCGAGCGGTCGCATCAGGGCCGGTGGTGCTACGGGAAGACGCCGATGCAGACATTTCTGGACAGCGTGCCTCTGGCCCAGGACAAGGTCCTGGCTGCCTAACCATCAGACACTTGGGGACAGGCTGACTGTCAGGTCGAGTTCTGAACTTCGCACCTGAGCCAACTCGCCATCGGCTCCAGATAGCCCTCTGCCGGCTCGGTCGGCACGGGTCGAGCCCAACTGCCGCCCGTCCGCGTCCGCCGCAATCCGTGATTGGCCCCCTCGAACACGCGCGGGCCGGTCTCAGCCGATGGTCACGATGCCGTGGTGGCCGCCGCCGAGTAGTTCACCATCCAGTTGATACCGAACTTGTCGGTGAGGCCGCCGAAGTAGTCTCCCCAGAACTGGTCCGCGATGGGCATGGTGATGGCGCCGCCCTCCGCCAGGCCGTTGAAAATGCGATCGGCCTCCGCCTTGCTCGACGGGTGGAGCGAGATGGAGATGTTGTTTCCCTCCACCCGCGGCGGACCCATCCCCTCGAACGTGTCGCTCGCCATGAGCATCTGGCCGTTCGGGAGCTCGAGGCCCACGTGCAACACGCGCTGCTTCTGTTCGGCGGTGAGCTCGAAACCGTCTCCCTGGGGCATCGAGCCGAACCGGTGAATCTCGGTCAGCTTCCCACGGAGGACCTTCTCGTAGAAGCGAAACGCTTCCTCGGTCTTGCCATCGAAGTTGAGGTAGGGGTTGATGTCCATTTCGTTGTGCTCCCTTCGTGGCGTGAAGTCGAATGGTGAGTCCTCGAACGGGCGGTGTCCGGAGGGTGCGGAGATCGCTTCCGGCCCCGGGATGATGCCTACACGCGATCGCCGGAAGCTGTGCTCCATGCCGATCGCCGGATGGCGGCACCGCCTTGGGGCCGGGAGTGCCGCTGGCGCTGCTCACCTATCTCCACGCCGCGCCCGGAAGGTGCGCGCGGCGGGAGCACCTCGCGGCGACGTTCTGGGCGAACAGCGATTCGCCGCGGGCCCGGCAGGCCCTCCGCAAGAACCTGTCCCGCCTCCGCAACGTGCTCGGCGGCGACGCGTTCGACGACCGCCTCGACGAGGTCTGTCTCGCCAGGTCGGTCGCATCCGACCGCGACGATTTCCTCGATGCGATCGCCCGCAACGACCCGGCGGCCGCCGTCGCGATCTACGGGGGTCCGTTCTTCTCGGAGTTCGGAAGCCCGGGGGCCGCCGAATTCGAGCACTGGGCCGACGCTGAACGCGCACGGCTCGCGATCATGTTCCTTCGAGCCGCCGAGGCGGCGGTTCGAGACGCGCTCGACCGGGGACGAGGCCGGGACATGATCGAATTGGGTCGTCGAGTCCAGGCCGAGGCGCCGGACTCCGAGTTGGGAGCCCGTCTGGTGTTGGAAGTGTTGCTGGCGGCGCGCGAGGAGGCCGCGGCCGCCGCCGAGGCCGACCGTATCATACGCTGGCTCGCCGAGGCGGGCCGCACTCCCGAGCCGGCCACCTCCCGGCTCCTCCGTTTCGCACGGGAGGGTTCGGAGTCGGAGCCTCCCGAATCCGACGGCCTGACGCCCGAGCTGATCGGGCGCGAGCGGGAGTTTCATGTCCTCCTCAGCGCGTGGCGTGACGTGGTGCGCGGGCGAGTTCGGAGCTTCCACGTCGAGGGCGGTGCCGGGCTTGGCAAGACCCGCCTGCTCCAGGAGGTTGCGGGGCGGATTCAGACGCTCGGCGGGAGGGTGGTGCAGGTGGGTGCCCGGCCGGGTGAACGACTCCTCGCTTTCTCCTTCGCAGCCGACGTGGCCAAGGCGCTCGGCAGCCTCCCGGGGGCCAAAGGGATCGGTGCGCGCACGGCGGCGCTGCTGGTCGGGCTGCACCCCGAGCTCGGGTCAGCGTTCCCCGGCATCGAGCCGGCGACGGGAGAGCCGGATCAAGCGCAGCAGCGGGCGCTCGCGCTCGGCGATCTGCTTGCGGCGGTGAGCGCAGAGGCGGCGATCGCGCTCATGCTGGATGATGTGCATTGGGCGGACGCCGCGTCGGCCCAGGTAGTGGGCGCAGCCATCGCGCGGCTCGGTAGCGAACCGGTGCTCACGGTGACGGCGGGGCGGCCCGGGAGATCCGGCGTCGCCGGCGGCGACGTACCTCGGCTCTTGCTGAAGCCCCTGACCCTGAGCGACACCGAAGGATTGCTGGCCACGCTCGGCACGTTCCCGGACCCGGCGGCGGGTCGGCGCTTGGCGGCCATCGTGCACCGTGTTTCCGGAGGCAGTCCGCTGCTGATGCTCGAAGGGCTCGCGCTTGCCCTGGAACAGGGCCGCTTGAGCCGCGGCGGCGGCGTGTGGCAGCTACCGGACGGTGACGCGCTGACCGTCTGGTTCGCCAGCCTCGACCCGGTCGAGGAGCGGCTCCGATCCCTGTCCGCGCCGGCCCGCGACCTGCTCCTCACACTCGCCGCGACGGGCGCCCCCTTGGCACTGGGTGACATCGAGCGTGCGATCGGTACGGGCGTGCTATCACAAGACACGATCGCCGAGCTCGAGCGCCGCGGCTACGTGGCGGCTCGGGGTGAGCAGTGGGATCTGGCGCACGACAAGGTAGGCGAGGCGGTCGTTCGGCTCGCGGGCGAGCCGGAACGCCAGCGAGCCCACGCCGCTCTCGGCCGTGCCCTCCTCGCCCGAGGAGCTGGCGATACGCGAGTGAGCCAGCGGGCCGCGAGACATCTTGTCGAGGGAGATGCGGGCGCGGATCTGGCCCGCTTGTTCAGGGACCGGGTGACGGCGGCGAGAGAACGAGGAGATTGGGCCTCAGCGTCACGGTTGGCGCGTGAGCTTCTGGGCGACCTGGCCACGCCCCGGCGCGTGCGGTTGCTCAACAGCTCCTTGCCATGGGTCGTTCGATTTCCGATTCTCGGCTGGTTCATGTTTCGGGGACAGCGGGGCGAAGCGGTCGGGTCCTCACGTCACTCCCCAGATCGCATCTCAGCCTTGAGATCGCGCCATCGCCCCGCCCGATCGGACGGCTAGTTTCGCACAGAGGGGAGTCACATCGACACGTCGCCCAGGAGTTTGTCGAACGCCTTCCGCCCCGGCAGCGGACCTCTAAGGGCCGCCCGCTGGCCCGCGGGAGCCGCGGCAGGAGCTTGCGCACGGCCTCCCTCACATCGGTCCGGGCCAGCGGCTCGCCCTCGTTCGCGTGCCTGAGCTCCCGGTTCAGACGCACCACCCGCAACTACCGGATCGGCTCGGCGTCCGACCCCGACCTGCGAGATCGGCCTGGCCAACGAGGTGATCAAGAACTTCACCGCCGGGACGGTCGCCTATCAACTCACCTTCAACGCGCCCGGGTTCCGGTTGTTCCCGGCGACCGGAGTCGTTCCGGCGGCGCCGCTCTCGACGACCGACCACTACGCCAATTCGTTCGTGACGGTATTCATCTTCTTCGACGCCTGCAAGGCCGCCCCGGTGACGACGGGCAACATGGTGCTGCAGCTGATGATCGGTTCGAGCACCTACTCGATCCTGATCCCGGTGGACGTTCGGGTGACCG
>Ga0187893_10013536_pt1 | contig 11324 bp, 10 predicted proteins | sample MA1701074metaG_FD_139574 | JGI IMG/M metagenome (GOLD analysis project Ga0187893, IMG submission 139574) | White microbial mat communities from a basaltic lava cave in the Kipuka Kanohina Cave System on the Island of Hawaii, USA - MA170107-4 metaG ...
GATCGCGCTGTGGATGATGAACCCGGCCTTGTTCACCGGGCACTTCGAGGCGCCCACCGGCTCGCCCGCGAGGTTGACCTTGACGAGGTTCGACGCCGTGACCTCGCTGTACCACAGGCCGTAAGGATTGATCAGGTAGTGGCGCTCAGGCCCCGGCACGCGCGCGGTGATGTGGTTGTAGATGAGCTCGCACCATCCCATCCAGTCGAAGGCGCGGTAGCAGGCGGCGAGCTCCAGGCGCAGCTCCCACTCTCCGGCCGCCATGCCGGCGGGCTTGAGCTTCAGCACCCGCTCGCTCAGGTCCATGCGGTCTGCTCCTCGAAAAAAAGCGCGGGCCACGCGGGCCCGCGCCGGGCGCTCGGGGCGAACGCCTATCTGCCCATCACCTCGCCGAAGCGCACCCAGGAGGTGCCGCCGAAGCGCATCAGCTGCACCGACTCGATCGGCGCGAAGTCGTTCTGCGCGGTGTTGATCTTGATCCCCGGGATCAGGGTGTCGACCGCGAAGCCCTTCAGGCTGGCGGCCTGCTTCATGATGTTGTCGCGCGTCAGGTTGTTGCCCGCCTGCTTGAGCACCTGGTGCAAGGTGGAGGCGACGGTGTAGGCATAGACGTTCGACGGGTCGATCAGGCTGCCCTCGGGGTAGTACTTCTTCATGAAGGCCTCCCACTTCTTGACCGCGGCGTCGTTCGCCCACTCCTTGTCGGTCGGATCCTTGAGGTAGGCGGTGGAGATCAGGCCGACGGACTTCTCCAGCCCCGCCGGCTGCAGCACCGTCGCGATCGAGACCGAGACGTTGTTGAGGAAATGCAGCGGCTTCCAGCCGATGTCGTAGGCCTTGCGGATCGCCTGCGCCGCGAACTTGGGCGTGGTGACGTTGAAGAACGTATCGGCGCCCGAGGCCTGCAGCTGCACGATCTGCGAATCCACGGTCGGGTCGCTGACCTCGTAGGACACCTCCTTGACGATCATGGTCTTCGCCTTGGCCCCCAGGCCGTCGTGCATGCCCTTGAGGTAGTCCTTGCCGTAGTCGTCGTTCTGGTAAAGGATCCCGATCTTCGCGTCGGGCTTGTGCTTCAGGATGTACTGCGCGTAGATCTGCCCCTCGGTCTGGTAGTTCGGCTGCCAGCCGATGGTCCACGGAAAGTTCCTCGGGTCGTTCCACTTGGTGGCGCCGGTCGCGACGAACGACTGCGGCACCTTCTTGGAGTTCATGTACTTGTGGATCGCCGTGTTGGGCGGCGTGCCGAGGGTCTGGAACAGCATCAGCACCTCGTCCTGCTCGACGAGCTTGCGCGCCATTTCCACGGTCTTGGGCGGGCTGTAGCTGTCGTCGTAGGTGATGAAGTTGACCTTGCGGCCGTTGATGCCGCCTGCCTCGTTGACCATCTTGAAGTAGGCGGCAATCGTCTTGCCGATGGTGCCGTAGGCGGAGGCCGGTCCGCTGTACGGGTTGGTGTTGCCGATCCTGATCTCGGTATCGGAGGCGCCCGGGTCGTACTTCTTCTGGGCCAGGGCCGCCGGCGAGGCGAGCGCCGCAGCGAGCAGCGCAGCGATCGGAACGAGCTTCGGTTTCATGCGGGTCTCCTCCTTCAGGACGATGGCCGGGCCGAGCCGGCCGGAACGGAGCTATTCTGCCCGCGCCGCGCGAGATACGCCAGAAGCATTCGGATCGCCCCGGCGACGCCCATGGGCATGAGGTACACGAAGACGATCAGGAACACCCCGAAGATCGCCCAGGGGGCGGCCTTGGAGATCTCGTCGGCGATGTTGGGCACGAACTGGATGAAAAGCGCCCCGTAGACCGCGCCCGAGATCGAGGCGAGACCGCCCACCACGATGCCGACCAGGAACACGATCGACAGGAAGATGTTGAAGCTGTCCGGGGCGACGAACTGCACCGCGATCGCCCCCAGCGAGCCCGCGACCCCGGTGTACAGCGCCGACACGCCGAAGGTGAGCGACTTGACCATCGCGCTGTCCACCCCCATCGCCTCGGCGGCGACGTGCTGGTCGCGGATCGCCGCCATGGCGCGGCCGACGCGCCCGCGCAGCAGGTTCCAGGCGAGCACGAACATCAGGATCGCGACCGCGAGCGTGAAGAAATACAGCCACTGGTCGGCGTTGAGCGGCAGGCCGAACGGCGGGTCGGGCTTGTTGATCACGATCCCCTGCACGCCGCCGGTCCACTTCTCGAGGCGGTCGTACTTGAGCAGCTGGGGCAGCGAGACGCCGAGCGCGAAGGTCGCGAGAGCGAGGTACAGGCCCTCCAGGCGCAGCGCCGGCAGCCCGAACAGGAAGCCCGCGCCAAGACAGACCGCGCCGGCGATGGGCAGGGTCGCCCAGTAGGGCACGCCGAAGCGGTCCATCAGGATCGCGGTGCAATAGGCGCCGACGGCGTAGAAGGCGCCGTGCCCGAGCGAGATCTGACCGTTGTAGCCCGTCAGCATGTTGAGCCCGAGCAGCGCCACCGCGTAGACCAGCACCAGCGTGAACTGGAAGGTGCGGTAGTTGCTGACGAAGAAAGGCAGCGCGCACGCCGCCAGGATCAGCACCGCCAGTCCGATGAGCGCCTTGCGGCTCATACGCGGGTGACGAGGACCTTGCCGAAGAAGCCGGACGGGCGCACCACCAGCACGCCGATGATCAGCGCCAGCGCCACCGCCAGCTTCAGCTCATTGCCGATGACGAAGGCCCCCAGCACGTTCTCCAGCACGCCGACCAGGAAACCGCCGAACACCGCGCCGCCCGGATTGTCGATGCCGCCGACCAGCGCCGCGGCGAACGCGTAGAGCAGGATCCCGCCCATCATGTTCGGGTCGAGGTAGACGATCGGGGCGATCATCATTCCCGCCACGCCGCCGATCGCGGCGGCAAGCCCCCAGCCGAGCGCGAGCATCCAGCCGACGCGGATGCCGACCAGCCGCGCCGACTCCGGGTTCTGCGCCGCGGCGCGCATGGCGAGGCCGAGCGTCGTGAAGCGGAAGAACGCGTACAGCAGCAGCAGCACCACCAGGGTCACCCCGATCGCGCCGCCGCCGTGCGAAGTCACGTACTTGCCGAAGATCGGCTCGGCGGGAAAGGGCGACGGGAAGGTCTTGATGGTGTACGTATAGATCCACCCGGTGACGCTGTTGAGGATCACCAGCAGCGCGATGAACACCACCACCACGGCGAGCACCGGGGCGTTCTCGACCGGCCGGATGATGATGCGCTCGATCAGCACGCCGAGCACGAAGGAGAACGCGACCGTGAGCAGGAACGCCGGCCAGTAGGGCATGCCGGCGTTGATCAGCGTCCACGCCATGTAGGTCGAGAACATGGCCATCTCGCCCTGCGCGAAGTTCACGAGGTGCGTCGCCTGGTAGATCATGACCAGGGCGAGCGCGAGGCTGGCGTAGATGCCGCCGGTGGCGAGACCGGCGATGACCTGGTGCAGGAAGGCGTCCATCGGGGCTCCGCTCAATAGCCGAGATACGAGCGCCGCACGGCGTCGTCGCGCTTGATGTCGTCGGACGTGCCCGAGAGCACCACGCGGCCGGTCTCGATCAGGTAGGCGTGATCCGCGAGGTCGAGCGCCATGGCCGCGTTCTGCTCGACCACCAGCATGCTCACCTGCTCGCGCTGGTTGACCTCGCGCAGGATGCCGAAGAGCTCGCGCACGATGAGCGGCGCGAGGCCGAACGAAGGCTCGTCGAGCAGCATCAGCTTGGGCCGCAGCATCAGCGCGCGCGACACCGCGAGCATCTGCTGCTCGCCGCCCGACAGCGTACCGGCCTGCTGCGCGCGGCGCTCCCGCAGCCGGGGGAAGTAGCCGAACACGCGCTCGAGGTCCGCCTCGACCCGGTCGCGGTCCTTGCGCGTGTAGGCGCCGAGGCGCAGGTTCTCCTCGGTGCTGAGATTGACGAAGGTGCCGCGCCCGTCGGGGACGTGCGCGATGCCCAGGCGCACGATGTCCTCGGTGGCGCGGCCGTCGATGCGCGCATCCTCGAAGCGGATCTCGCCCTCGGTCTTCACCATGCCGCACAGGGCGCGCAGCGTCGTGGTCTTGCCGGCGCCGTTGGCGCCGAGCAGCGTCGTGATCGTGCCCGCCTCCATCGAGAAGCTGATGCCGTGCAGCACCCGGGTCTGGCCATACGAGGCGTGCAGCCCGGAGGTGGCGAGCAGCGCCATCAGGCACCGCCCCCGAGGTAGGCCTGGATCAGCTCCGGGTGCTGCTGCACCTCGGCGGGCGTGCCCTCGGCGATTTTCCTGCCGAAATCGAGCGCGACCACGCGATCGGAAATGCTCATGACGAGGCTCATGTGATGCTCCACCAGCAGCACCGTCAGGCTGAGCTGGTCGCGGATGCGGCGGATCAGCGCGCCGAGCGCGCCCACTTCCTCGTGGTTGAGCCCGCTCGCGGGCTCGTCGAGCAGCAGCAGCTTCGGCTCGCTGGCGAGGGCCCGCGCCAGCTCGACGCGCTTCTGCGTGCCGAAGGGCAGGTCGGAGACCCGGCTGGCGGCGACCGCCTCGAGCCCGAGCAGCTCGATCAGCAGCTGCGCCTTGTGCGCCGTGTCGCGCTCCTCCGCGGCCACGCCGCCCAGCCGCATCGCGTTCGCGAAGAAGCCGGTGTGGGTGCGGCAGTGACGCCCGACCATGACGTTGCCGAGCACGGACATGGTGCGGAACAGCGCCAGGTTCTGGAAGGTGCGCCCGATGCCGAGGCCCGCGATGCGGTGCTTCGGCACCGGCAGCAGCGACCGCCCGTCGAACAGGATGTCGCCGTGGTCGCAGGCATAGAGCCGCGACAGGCAGTTGAACAGGGTCGTCTTGCCGGCGCCGTTGGGCCCGATCAGGCCGACGATCAGGCCGCGCTCGACGTCGAACGAGACGTCGTCGAGCGCGACGATGCCGCCGAAGTGCACGCCGACGCCTTTCACGCGCAGCAGCGCCCCTGCCGATGCCGCTTCGATCGCTCCCTCCTCAGGAAGACTCTTCCGGCCGCGGCGAAGTGTACGATGTATCGGGACTGCGCGGAAAGGAGGCCGGATGATCCGTTCCACTATGCAGCGTGTGGCGCTGTCGGTGAATCATCTGCTCGAGCGCGCGGGCAGGCTGTATCCGCAATCCGAGGTCGTCAGCCGGCTGCCCGACAAGTCGCTCGTGCGGTACCGGTTCGCCGATTTCTACCGACGCGCGCGCCAGCTCGCCGCCGCGCTCCGGGCGGCAGGGCTCGGCAAGGGCGACCGCGTCGCGACGCTGTGCTGGAACCACTACGCCCATCTGGAGTGCTACTTCGGCATTCCGGCCGCGGGGGGCGTGATGCACACACTCAACCTGCGCCTCGCCCCCGAGGAGATCGGCTGGATCGCGAACCACGCGCGCGACCGGTTCCTGGTCGTCGATGACATCCTGCTGCCGTTGTACGAGCAATTTCGCGGCGCTGCGGCCTTCGAGAAAGTGATCGTGGTCCCGTTCAGCGGCAAACAGGTGGACCCGAGGTTCACGCACTACGAGTCGTTTCTCGCCGCGGCGCCGGGGAACTTCGCATACGCGCCGCACGAGGAGGACGATCCGGTCTCCATGTGCTACACCTCGGGCACGACCGGGCGGCCGAAGGGGGTGGTCTACTCGCACCGCTCGACCATCCTGCACACGCTGATGGCGAACCAGCCCGACCACTGGGGCCTCAGGGCAGGGGACTCGGTGCTCCCGGCGACGCCGATGTTCCACGCCAACTGCTGGGGCATGCCCTACGCGTGCCTGCTGATGGGCGTGAAGATGATCTTCCCCGGCCCGCACCTGCACCCCGAGGACCTGCTCGATCTGTTCGCCCTGGAGCGCCCGACCTACGTGCTCGGCGTGCCGACGATCTGGATGACGATGCTGCAGCTCCTCGAAACGCAGCCCGAGCGCTACCGGCTGCCGCCGGGAATGCGCATGCTGGTGGGCGGCGCCCCGGTGCCCGAAGCGATGATCCGCGCCTACAAGCGCCACGGCGCGCAGATCTGCCACGGCTGGGGCATGACCGAGATGAGCCCGCTCGGCACCGTGTCCTACATCAAGCCCGAGCTGCAGCACCTCTCCGAGGAGGAGCGCTTCGCGCGCTACGCGCTGGCAGGCGTGCCGGCGCCGATCATGGACATTCGCCTGGTCGGCGACGACGGCAAGGAGGGCCCCTGGGACGGCAAGACCGTGGGCGAGATCCAGGTGCGCGGCCCGTTCATCGCCGGCGGCTACCACGACGTGCCGAACGACCCGGAGAAGTTCACCGCCGACGGCTGGCTGCGCACCGGGGACGTCGCGACCATCGATCCGCACGGCTACGTGCGCATCACCGACCGCACCAAGGACCTGATCAAGTCGGGCGGCGAGTGGATCAGCTCGGTCGACATGGAGAACCTGCTGATGGCGCACCCGGCGGTGCAGGAGGCGGCGGTGATCGCGATCCCGGATGCGAAGTGGACGGAGCGGCCGCTCGCCTGCGTGGTGCTGAAGCCGGCGAAGAGCGCGACGCCCGAGGAGTTGCGCGCGCACCTTTCCGGCAAGTTCATCAAGTGGCAGCTGCCCGAGCGCTTCGAGTTCCTCGACGCGATCCCGCGCACCTCGACGGGCAAGTTCTGGAAGGTGAAGCTGCGCGAGCGCTACGGCGGCCCTGCTCGGGTCACTCCCGCCCGAGACGCCAGCCGCGGTCGTAGTAGCTGACCAGCGACTGCGTATCGAGGCGGTTGGGCTCGACCGGCAGGCGCTCGATGTCGGAGCTGAAGACGAACAGCCCGGCGAGCACCTGCGGCGTGAGAAAGCGCAGCCCCCCGGGCAGGCGCGCGGGCGCCCGGTATTCGTCCCGCGAGGCGATCACGAATCCCCAGTCGCCGAACGAAGGCACGAGGGCGTGGTAGGGAGTGGCGCGCAATCCCGCCGCCTCGACGGTGGCGACGATGCACCAGAATGCTTCGCGCACCATGACCGGGGAGGTGGCCTGGGTCGCGATCAGGCCCTGGGGCGCGAGCCGCCGCGCGAGCAACCGCATGAAAGGCGCGCTGTAGATGCGCCCCAGTGCGTAGGTGGAAGGATCCGGCAGGTCCATGAGAATCGCGTCGAAACGCGCCTCGCGCGAGTCTTCCGCCGCGCTCGCCTCGAGCCAACGCCAGGCGTCGGCGTTCACGATGCGCACGCGGGGGTCCGCGAGCGAGCCGCCGTTCAGCCCGGCGAGGCGCGGGTGGTCGCGGAACAGGTCCGTCACCTGCACGTCGAGATCCACCAGCGTTACCGCCTCGATCGAGGGGTAGCGCAGCACTTCGCGCAGCGCGAGCCCGTCGCCGCCGCCGAGCACCAGCACGCGCCGCGGCCGCTCGAGCGCGGCGAGGGCGGGATGCACCAATGCTTCGTGGTAGCGGTATTCGTCGCGGCTCGAGAACTGCAGCCGGCCGTTGAGGTAGAGGCGCACGGTCGAGCCGCGCTGCAGCAGCGCGATTCTCTGATAGGGCGACTGCTCGGCATGCACGACCTCGCCGCGGTAGAGACGTTCCTCGGCGGCGCGCGTGAAGCGCTCGGCGCCGGCAAAGGCCGCGGCGAGCGCGGCGATCGAGAACCCGGCCGCGAGCCAGAGCGCGGGCGCGCGCAGCCGATGGCGGAAGATCCAGAGCGTGAGCGCGGCGACCGCGAGGTTGAGCAGGCCGAAGGCGAGCCCGGTGCGCACCAGCCCGAGCTCCGGCACGAACCAGAGCGGGAAGACGAGCGAGGCGAGCAGGGCGCCGATGTAGTCCAGCGAAAGCACCCGCGATACGAGATCTTCGAACTCCAGGTGCGAGCGCAGCAGCCGCAGCAGCAGCGGGATCTCGATGCCGACGAGAATCCCGACCGCGAGCACCAGCACGTAGAGCAGCGGCTGGAACAGCGCCCCGGCCGCGTACGCCGCGAACAGCAGCATCGCCGAGAACCCGCCGACCACGCCGGCGGCGATCTCGACCTCGACAAAGCGCGCCAGCGCATCGCCGCGCAGGTAGCGCGCCAGCCAGGCTCCCAGGCCCATGGCGAAGAGGTAGGCGCCGATGACGGTAGAGAAACGGGTCAGCGTGTCGCCGATCAGGTAGGAGGCAAGCGCCCCGGCGACCAGCTCGTACACCAGGCCGCAGGCGGAGATGAGCAGCGCCGCGGCGAGCAGGATGAGCGGGCCGGGGCCGAGCGGCCGGGCCGGCGTGCGCCGGGCAAGCGTCCCGCTCAGCTCACTTTCCACCGCCGCTGTCCCAGCTGAAGCGGGCGCGGCCGCCGCCCGAGGACTCCTCCTCCTCGCCCGGCCCGGAGCAGGCGTACACGAGCCCGCCGATCACGAGGATCGTGACGATCCAGCCCGCCGCCTTCTTCAACGGGCCCCCGGACTCGGCCTCCTCCGATTCCGCCTGCACTTCCGCCTGCTCCTCGGCGGCGAGCCGCTGGGCCTCCTGCAGCGCGGCGAGCTGCTCGGCGCCCAGCACCTCGTCCGCCGCGACCGGCTTCACGCCGAAGAACGTCTGCACGCTCGTGCCCGGGACCAGCTCGCGCAGCAGCGTGCCCGACGGGCTCTCGAATACCCCGGAGAGGAACAGCTGCGCGCCGGGCGCGGCGACCGGCGCCTGGCCCTCGGCGCCGAGCACCTTGAGCTTGCGCACACCGGAGAGGGCGTACTTCGTGCCCATGACGGTGACCGTCTTGCCGGCGGCCTGGGGCTGCGCCGCGGGCGGGAACGCGCGCAGCAGCGTGAACTTCTCGCCGCTCTCCTCGAGGATCTGCGCCGCGCCGGCCGGATCGGCCACCAGGTAGCGCGTCGCGATCTTGGCGTCTTCGCCCTCGAGCTGCAGCCGGCCCGCCACGCGCATCGGCTTGCCGGCGAGCGAAAGCTCTTCGTCGAGCTTGAACTTCGAGGGCCGCAGCGCCATCAGCGCGCCTCCGCGGCGAGCGGCCTGCCGTCCTCGCCCAGCCCGACGATGCGGTCGCGGCCGGCCGCCTTGCCGAGGTTGAGGGCGCTCTCGGCGCGCCCGAGCAGGTGCGTCGCGCTGCCGCCCTTGCGGTGCTGCGCGATGCCGATGGTGCACGTCACGCGCCGCTCGCCGCGCAGCTCCGGCAGGTACTCGCGCTCGAGCGCCGCGCGCATGCGCTCGGCGGCGATGAGCGCGCCCTTAAGATCCGTGTCGGGCATGACGAGCAGAAACTCTTTGCCGCCGTAGCGCCCGAATACATCCACGTCGCGGATCACGCCGTGCGCCACCGCCGCGAAGCGCCGCAGCACCGCATCGCCCGCGGCGTGGCCGTAGTCCTCGTTCACTGCGCGCAGCCGGTCGAGGTCGAGGCGCGCGACCGAGAGCGGCTTGCCGACCCGGTCGGCGCGCGAGACCTCGCGCTCCAGCGCCTCGACCAGGTGATGGCGGTGAAACGCGCCGGTGAGGGGGTCGCGGCTCGCCTTGTCGCGCGCATCGGCCGCCAGGTCGTGGAGCGCGCGGTGCGCCTCGGACAGGCGCGCCCGCAGGCGCAGCACCGCGCCGGACAGGTACGCGAACCAGAACAGCGCCAGCGCGAGCGCGCCGAACTGCGTCCAGCTCGCGGCGAGATTGATGCGGTGGCCGTGGTCGATCAGCAGGAAGATCGCGGTGCCGTGCGCGACCAGCGCCACGATCGAGAGCACGATGAGCGTGGTGCGCTCCAAGCGCAGCACGCCGTACAGCATCGCCACAAGATAGAGCACCGAGATCGCCGCCGGCGTGTCCTCGGCGCGATAGGTGAGGTAGGCGAGCAGCAGGAACGCGGCCGCGAGCTGCGCGGCGACCATGCCGGGATCGGCGAAGCGCCGGCTGAAGCCCGAGCGCATCAACACGTAGAAGGCGAGCACCAGCGCGGCGAGCGCGCCACAGCCCTCGACCGCCGCCTCGGGCTCGATCAGCTCGAGCACCGCGGCGAGCGCAAGCACCAGCGCCATCACCGCGGCGGCGCCGGCGCCGAGCCGCGATCGGCGCAAGTGCCGCCCCGGCGAGTCGCCGTTCCCCTTTTCCTCCATGGGGCGATTCTAACTGCCGGACCCAAACAGGGCGGATGCTCCGCATCGGCCTCGGGCGGCGGCAGCGCAGCTGCCGCCCTAGAGCCAATCGGGGCAGGGCAAGCCTTTCTCCCTCAGGAACGACGGGTTGAAGAGCTTCGACTGGTAGCGCGTGCCGGAGTCGGCGAGGATCGTGACGATCGTGCGCCCCGGGCCGAGGTCGCGCGCCATGCGGATCGCGCCCGCGACATTGATGCCGCTCGAGCCGCCGAGGCACAGCCCTTCGTGCTGCAGCAGGTCGAAGATGATCGGCAGCGCCTCCTGGTCGGGGATCTGGTAGGCGTCGTCGACCGGCGCGCCTTCCAGGTTCTTCGTCACGCGCCCCTGGCCGATGCCCTCGGTGATCGAGCTGCCCTCGGACTTTAGCTCGCCACGCTTGAACCAGTGGAACATCGCGGCGCCCATCGGGTCGGCGCACGCGGTGCGGATGTCCTTGCGCCGCTCCTTGAGGAACATGCTCACCCCGGCGAGCGTGCCGCCGGTGCCGATCGCGCACACGAACCCGTCCACCTTGCCGCCCGTCTGCTGCCAGATCTCGGGGCCGGTCGAGCGGTAGTGGCCGTCGCGGTTCGCGGTGTTGTCCCACTGGTTGGCCCAGAGCACGCCGTTCGGCTCGCGCGCGGCGAGCTCCCTGGCGACGCGCTCCGAGACGTGCACGTAGTTGTTCGGATCCTTGTACGGCACTGCCGGGACCTCGCGCAGCTCGGCGCCGCAAAGCCGCAGGAAGTCCTTCTTCTCCTGGCTCTGCGTCTCCGGGATCACGATCACCGTGCGGTAGCCGCGCGCGTTGCCGACGAGGGCGAGGCCGATCCCGGTGTTGCCTGCGGTGCCCTCCACGACGACGCCGCCGGGACGCAGCGCGCCGCGCCTTTCGGCATCGAGGATCAGATACAGCCCGGCGCGGTCTTTCACCGAGCCGCCGGGGTTGAGGAACTCGGCCTTGCCGAGGATCTCGCAGCCGGTCAGCTCGGACGCCCTGCGCAGCCGGATGAGCGGCGTGTTGCCGATCGAGCCGATGAAGCCGTCGCGGATGTCCATGGCGCCGAGAGGATGGCTCCCCGACCAGGGCTCGAACCTGGGACCTGCGGATTAACAGGGAGTTTGAAGGCTCATTTTAACGCAGCAAATCGGCCCGCCCTCAGTGGCTTACGCTCGCCGAGATCCGCAGGGACTCTGTAACCCTCCCTGTTTTTGTACCAGTCTAAAGTAGAGAGGTTTGGGTTTCGGATTTTCCTTGTTTTTCGCCCGTTCCGGGGCGTTTCCCGGAACGGGCGTAC
>Ga0187893_10013538_pt1 | contig 11324 bp, 10 predicted proteins | sample MA1701074metaG_FD_139574 | JGI IMG/M metagenome (GOLD analysis project Ga0187893, IMG submission 139574) | White microbial mat communities from a basaltic lava cave in the Kipuka Kanohina Cave System on the Island of Hawaii, USA - MA170107-4 metaG ...
ACCGCAAGACGGGGATCGTTGAGCCGCTGGCGCCCCAAGCAATGCCACGGAACCGATTGCGCCTCGAGCTCTGCTGCAATGGGATTCGGTGGCACCAGTGTCACCACTTCGACCGCGAGGCCCTTGCGCCGCTGCGCGCCGGCAAGCAAGACCAAGAAGCGTTCGGCACCTCCAACCGGGAGGTTGTTGATAACGTGGACAACGCGGAGTGGAACCTCGAGTGGTGGCATCATGATCGGCGCCCAGCGACGACTCGTTCGAACAAGGCGGTGAAACCGTCCAGCATCGCCTGCAATGTGAACGACTCATGAATGCGCCGCGCGCCTGCCGCCGCGATGCGTTCGCGCAGTTCCCCATCGTCCATCAATTGCACCAAGGCCGCAGCGAGCGCCGTTGCGTCGCCGGGCGGAATCAGCACACCTGAGACGCCGTTTTGGATGACTTCCGGTGTTCCGGCCACCGCGGTCGCGATCGTCGCCACTCGCAGGCCCATGGATTCGAGTATTACGAGCGGCATTCCTTCGGCTCGCGAGGGCAACACGGCGACATCGAATGCCGCCATCATCGCATGGGGATCGGCGACGAACCCCGGCAACCTGAGCGGCACCCCCAACGATCGCGCCAGGGTCGTGAGCCGCTCGCGCTCCGGGCCCTCTCCGAGAACGACTCCCAAGACGTTCGGGTGCGTGTCGCGAATGCGCGACAGGGCGCGCACCAGGAGATCGAAGCTCTTGCGAGGGATGAGCTGGCCGACGCCGCCGACGAGCCGCGTTCCGGCTTCCAGCCCCAGTGCGCTGCGGGCCGCGGTCCGCTCGGCGGCGGTCACCTCACGGATCGCGACGCCGTTGGGAATGACGATGATTTTGCTCGGCGGCAGCAGTTGTGTTCTCACCATGCGTCGTCGCGAAGCCCGCGACACTGCCACGATCATGGCGCACGATCGCAGGGTCCAGGAGTCGACGACGCCGTAGGCCATTTTCCGTCCTCGTGACATCACTTCGTCGGCCAGCGCTACCGGTCGCACCACGACATGCGCGACCCCGGTGCGGCGCGCGGCGAGCGCCGAGTGCCAATCGAATCGCAGGCCGTGTGACACGATCAGATCGATCGCATGCTCACGCACGAACTTTGCGAGTGCGTCCGTATACGCCGGGTCGTTCCGGCCGCGCGGCTCGACCTCGAGTAGAGCTCGACAATGCGAGCGCACCCGAGCCTGGAGTGCTCCAGCCGTCGGGTAAGCGAGAAACGAATCGAAGCGGGCCGGCGGCAACCCGTGCACGAGAAGCTCGACGACCCTTTCCACCCCGGTGATTCCGCTCGATCGCCCCCCGTCGCTGGCGTATCCCAGGACTTGAAGCACGCGGAGCGGACGCGAACTCGCGAGTTCGGACACCGAACGGGGTTCACGTGTCTGGGAAAAGTCGATCATTCGCCTCGGCTCGATCTTGCGGTGCCGTGCTGCGGCAGGGGAACACCGCCGGGGAGGGCGGTCAAGCGCATTCCTATACACTTCCCGTATCGGTCGGTCCGATTCGGACGGGTTTGTACCGCAAGGGCAGTTTACGCGTCGAGCGGCGACGGCGTGGAGGTGAGGCCCAACGTGACCGTGCGTGTGGGGCTGTTCGACTCGGGCGTCGGTGGCTTGTCGGTTTGGCGTGAGATCGTGTCGATGCGACCCGACTTCGAGACGCTGTACGTCGCGGATCAGGCACACATTCCGTACGGTGCGCATACAGCGAGCGAGATCCGCCTGTGGTCACGCGCCATCGCGCGCTTCCTCGTGGCGCAGGGGTGCGATGCCGTGGTGGTCGCCTGCAACACCGCCTCCGCCGCCGCACTCGAAACCCTGCGTCGCGACCTGCCAGAAACTCCTTTTGTGGGGATGGAGCCTGCGGTCAAGCCTGCGGTGGAGACGACTCGCCGCGGAGTGGTCGGTGTCCTGGCGACACCGGCGACGTTCCAGGGGGATCTTTTTTCCAAATCCGTCGAGCGGTTCGCGACCGATGTCGAAGTCATGCAGCAAGTCTGTCCCGGGCTGGTGGAATGCATCGAAGCTGGGGATCTCGACGGTGTGCGCACGCAGGCCATTCTGCGAGATGCGATCACGCCGGCGCTCGCGGCCGGCGCCGATGCCCTGGTACTTGCCTGCACGCACTACCCGTTCGTGCGGCCGGCGATCGAGCAAATCGCGGGGCCCGACGTGCGAATTCTCGACCCCGCGCCGGCGATCGCGCGACAGCTCGAGCGCGTCCTCGGTTCTTTCGCGCCGGGTCGCGCTCCGGCGCGCCAACAATTCTGGACGACGGGGAACACGGCGGAGTTCGAGCGCATCGCGTCGAAACTGGTGCGCCTCCCGCTGCGCGCCACCCAACTGACGTGGTCCGATGGCGCACTGGCGGTTCCTCATGAATCCTGAGAAAGCGAAGGGGCCGCCCTGCTGTGGGCGGCCCGAAGGGAGTTCGCGCTCCATCGCTGAACTCACCCAACCTCGACCTCGATTCGCACCGGCTTCGTGTCTTCACGACGCGGCAGGGTGACGGTCAGCAACCCGTTCTCCAGCCTCGCTTGGATTCCACCCCGATCCAGGTCCTTGCCGAGAGTGAATCGCTTCACGAACGGTCGATCCGACGACCGGCCGTCGAGCACCAAGTTCTTGCCGGTCTCCGTCACCTGGCGCTCGCCGCGCAACGTGAGGGTATCGCTCTCGAGATCGATTTTCAGGTTCTCGCGTGCCACACCCGGCAGCTCAACGATCAGGCGATACCCGTCTTCGGTTTCCAGGATGTCCGCTGCCGGCGCAATGGATTCCTTCCTGGACGCATCGAACTCGCTCAGGAACTGTTCCGCCGGTAATCTCCAGTTCAACAACATCGTCGCTCTCCTCTTGCTGTGGCCGAGGTCGTTACTTCACGACTTCGACCGGAATCTGCCGACCGACATGCGCTTCGGCCTTCGGCAAGTGAATCGTCATGACCCCGTTGCGGTACGAAGCCATCACCTTCTCGGCCTGCACGGGATAGGGAAGCTGAACGCTGCGCGTGAATGCGCCCACGACATGCTCTCGCTTCAACATCTTGCCCTGCTCGCTCTTCGTCTCCGCTTTGCGTTCGCCCTTGATCGTCAGCTGATCGCCTTGCAGCTGAATCTGCACTTGGGCCGGGTCGACTCCCGGCATCTCCAGGTACGCCACCAAACGATCCTTTTCCTCGACGAGGTCCAACGCCGGATACCAAACGTAATCACCGGTCGCGCGGTCGCTCGCGAGATCGAACAGGCGGCGGAAGAAGGGATCGCGCGTGAACGCGTCCATTTCGTCGCCGGCATTCCATCGAATCAGTGCCATGGTTCCTCTCCTCCTTTTGCCCCTCAGCGTTGGGTTCGCGAGGGGATGAGCCCTCTTTCCATCGTGCCACCAGATTCGCTTCTGGCGATCACTGACAGCCAATTCGGGTAGATCAATTCACGTGCCAGTCCCATGATTAGACCATAATTTATTATGTAATAGTATGTTATGTCGATTATCGAGGCTTGCATCCAGCCAACTCGATCCGTGCCATAATGGCATTGATGTCAATATGGCATCTATGTGTCACGAGATGGCCGCGAATGCAGGGCCGATCTGGTCGAGGAGGTCGCTGGAGATCACGCTCGCGACCGAGTGTTCACGAGCAGCGAATTCGCCGGCCAGCCCATGCACGAAAACTCCGAGGCGCGCTGCGTTCGCTGCCTCGAGCCCTCGAGCCAGGAGCGCTGCGAGGATTCCCGTCAGAACGTCGCCGGAACCAGCGGTCGCGAGGGAAGGGCCTCCACTTCGATTCACGTGCAGGATTCCACCGGTCGTCGCCACGACGGCAGGCGCACCCTTGGCAACAACGACTGCATGAGTTCGAGTTGCCGTCTCCCGAGCCACGCCGAGTCGATCGCGCGCGACGTCGTCCGCCCTCATGTCGAGCCACCGCGCCAGCTCTCCCGCGTGTGGCGAAACGATCCGCTCCGCAGCATGGGGCGGCCCGGGCAAAGCGACGATCGCATCCGCATCGACGACCGCGGGAATCCGTAGTCCGGCGAGGAAGTCCCGAGCGAATTCGATCGTCTCGGACTGCGTTCCGAGCCCCGGCCCGATGGCGACCGCGTCGGCTCCGGGCAGGATTCGCGACAGGGGCTCCGCTGCGCCGATCGCGAAAGTACCGTCCCGCGTTTCGGGTAGCTCGTGAACGATGACCTCCGTGAGCTTGCTCTGAAGGATCGATCGAATCCCGCTCGGCGCTGCCAGGTGCACGATTCCGGCGCCGCTGCGAAGCGCCGCCATCGCCGTGAGAACCGCAGCTCCCGGGAACGCGCGACTCCCCGCCACGACGACGACGCAACCTCGCTGGTACTTGTGGGCAGAAGGATCGAGGCGCGGGATCAAAGTGCGTGCGGTCGCCGCATCCATCCAGTGACGCTCGACAGATTGGGAGAGCACGGCGGCGAGGATTTCCGCCGGAAACCCCAGCTCGTGCACTTCCACCTTCCCGGCACGCTCTCGACCGGGCTCCAAAGCGAGGCCGAGCTTCGGCACCCCGAACGTGACCGTCATGTCCGACCAGATCGCGGTTCCGAGAACGGCCCCCGTGGTGGCGTCGACTCCCGATGGAATGTCGACGGAAAGCGTCCGGTGGCTCGCATGGTGGAGCCAGTGCACGATCGCTGCGATCGTCGGGTGCAGCTTTTCCGCCGCTCCCGTTCCGAGGAGTGCGTCCACACACAAATCGGCCGAAGCGATCGCTCGACCCAGCGGACTGGACTCGACCCAGTCGGATCGACCCATGTCGCCAGGTTTCGGGCGTGCTCGCGGGTCCAGAATTGGACCCGGATCCCGAAGCGGCGCCAACGTCGTCATCTCGACCTTGGCTTCCGCAAGGCGGTCGAACTGCACTCGCGTTTCCGGAGCCAGATGCGCCGGTTCATGGGTGAGATGGACCCGAACACGGTGACCTCGCGCAGCTAGGAGTCGGGCAGCGACGAGACCGTCGCCACCGTTGTGACCCTTGCCGCAGAAGATCTCGATGCGCGCCGCCGGTCGACCCACGAGTCCGTCGGCTGCAGCTGCAACACCCGACCCGGCTCGCTCCATCAGTTGGGCGACGGAGATTCCGGCCGCGATCGTGCGCCGATCGATCTCTTGCATTTCGGAAGCGGTGACCAAGCGCACGACGACTCCAGTCGTTCGTAGGACAGGGTTCTTGGGGGCGGTCATCGGCCTGTCAGCGCGCCGGTTGTGACCCACCGGAGACCGCTTCATACTGGCGCTTATGCGGTCGCCATGGACAACGGAATCTCGAGATTCGGGCGGCCACGCCCTCGACCACTCACCCCCGCGCTCGCTAGGCGAGATCCTGAGCCCGTGGACGATTCTCGTACTCGCGTTCGGATGCCTCATCCTCGATCAAGTGCTCATGATGGCCCTGTGGTCATCGGGACATCATGCCACCGCCATCACGGTCGCAGGCATCGGAGGAGTCCTCGTTCCGATGGCGTTGGTCCTGCGCGTGCTTGGCCTGTCATGGCGGCGGGAGCTGGGCCTGCACCCGATGCGCTGGTGGGAGTTCTGCCTCGTCGCCACGATCACGCTGGGTTTCTTGCCGCCGATTTACACGCTCGATGTGCTCTCCAAACGAATCTTCCCACCAGGGGAGGCGGCGATGGAGTTCTACTCTGCGCTCGTGCCCCACGATCTCTCGAGCTGGATCGGCGGCTTCCTGGCCGTGGTCATCGTGGGACCCTTGGCGGAAGAAATCCTGTTCCGAGGAGTGCTTCTCCAGCTCGGAATCCGGTACGTCACGGTCCCGGTCGCACTCGCAGCCACGGCCGTCGTGTTCGGCGCTTCGCATCTAACCCTGTGGATGCTCCTCCCTCTCGCCGCCCTTGGAGTCGTGCTGGGCATCGTGGCCTGGATGACGCGCAACGTGACCTGCGCATGGCTCGGCCACGCGCTTTTCAACCTGGTCGCCTTTGCCGAAATGGGGTGGTTCCGCGACCCGAGTTCGAGTCGGCTTCAAGCGTGGTCTCGACAGCCTGAGCTTTGGATCCCATCTCTCGGGCTCGCGATTGCGAGCATGATGGTGCTCGCACGATGCATTAGAGCGCAACGAGGTCGGATCTGACCCAACGAAGGTCACACGGATGACCGGCGATCACTTGAAGGATTGACCGATCGGCTTGCCGACGCTGATCTCACCGTTGTCGATGCGGATGTTGAACCCGCAGGGTGGATTGTTGCAGACCCAAGCCTTGTACGTGATCGGGGCTCCGTCGCGACCGTAGTCAGACAACGGCAGCAGCACACCCGAATCGCATTTCTTGCAGGCAGGGAACTCGACCTTCTCCATCCGTCAGCTCCGGCTCAGAACAGCGCCACGGCCGGAGTGACTCACCTCCCCCAAGCTTCATCCCTGACCGCTGGGCACGTAACAACTTCTCGTCACGATAGATCCCGGCGGTCTCCCACGAGGGCGCGCGGAGTTTCCTCTGCCGTCCGAGGGCTGTCAAGCGATCATCGGGGACGCGATTCTGGCGAATCTGGCTGTTTGGGTCGATTCACCAGGATTCCGGACTTTGGTCCAGCCCCTGTCAGGTCTTCTGTTCCTTCTTCCGCGCGGCGGGGAACAGGATGTTGTTCAGGATCAGCCGGTAACCTGGTGAGTTCACGTGCAGCTCCAGACGCGTGGGCGGATCTCCGACCGCGTGCTGGTAGTCCTCCGGATCGTGCCCTCCGTAGAAAGTGAAGGTTCCGCGTCCCACATTTCCATGCAGGTACTTCACATCCTCGGAGCCTTCGACCTCCGCCAGGATCAGCACCGACTCCTTCACGAGGCTCTTGCGGAAGCCTGTTGTCTGACCCAGGAATCCGTTCACGACATTGACATGACACTGCGTCAGCATGGTGGGAACCGGGTCGTGCTTGGCGGCGAACGAGAACAAGGTGAAGTAGTCGGCCTCGGCCCCTCGCAGCCGCGCGTAATTGCTGGTGTCGATGTTCGAGAACTCGTAGACGAGCGGGTTCATCTCCAGGATGAACTTCTCGAAGGCGAATGTGCCACCGAAGGTCAGTCGATCCTGGGCTCCGGGAGTTTGCCCGTCGTGATCGTACTCGGACGCCACGATGTCGACGCCTTCGGCGGCGAGTGCCAGGTCGATCGTGTCGGTCGCCGAACACATCGCGAAAAGAAACCCACCGTTGCGAACGTACTCGTGGATCGCTCGCGCCACAGCCTTCTTCAATTCCGAGACCTTCCCGAATCCAAGTTCCCGGGCGAGGCCTTCGTTGACCTCGACATCGTGCTGGTACCACGCGGTGAACCGATAGCTGCCGTAGAACTTGCCATACTGGCCCGTGAAGTCCTCGTGGTGCAGGTGCAGCCAGTCGTAGTCCCCTAGTTTTCCGGTCAGGACCTCGCGGTCATAAATCTTGTCGAAGGGCACCTGCGCGTAGTCCAGCACCAGCGTCACCGCGTCGTCCCAGGGCTGCGCATTGGGGGGCGTGTACACCGCCAAGCGCGGTGGCTTTTCGAGCAACACGACTTCCATGTTCTCTCGTTCGATCGTGGCCTTGATCTCGGCGACTTGCGCCGCGCCCAGAAGCTCGAATCGGACGTTGCGGACCCTCGCCTCGAGCTCGGCCCCGGCGTTGCGTCGCGCCAAGAAGCTGCCGCCGCGGTAGTTCAGCAGCCACTCGACCTCCACGCCTTGCGACAGCATTCCGTAGGCGAGTCCATAGGCCTTGAGGTGGTCGGTCTGCTGTAAATCCATCGGCACGAAGAAAAACTGCTGCGCCCGTGCTGCCGGCCCGGCCACCAGCACCAAGAGCACCGCGATGAGCGGATCACGGAGTCGCATGGGAACCACCCTTCACGGCCTCGCGCGCGGCAATCAGCTTTCTCCGCACCCCATCCAGGAAAAGGTCCTCCGGGTACTCCATCAAGAGGCGTTCGTAGGTGGCTTGTGCCAGGTCCGGTCGGCGCAGGCGCTCGATCTGCAAGTCGGCAACGGCCTCGAGCGCTCGGGGTGCCAGACGATGTTGGGGGTGCGTGGCGAGGAGCTCCTCGTAGCGCCGCATCGCCAGCTCGGTCCGGCCGTCGCGAGCCAGGGCCGCCGCCAACTCGATCAACGCCACCGGTGCCAATGCGGTGTGCGGGTGCAACTGGACGAGTGCTTCGAGCTCCTCGTGCGCCGCCGCTTGATCGCGCCGCAGTCGCGCCCGCACCATCGCCGAATAGCGCTGCAGCGCGACCGGATCGTCCATCATGGCTTCGTTGAGCACCAGGGCACGATCGAGACAGTCGTTCGCCAGACGATCCTCGGGCGCTTCCTCGGCGAGGGCAGCGAAGCCAGCGCTCGCCTCTTGGAATTTGCCGGCGACCAAGTCCAGTTCCGCCAGGTGATATCGCGCTCGCGCCGAACCGAGATCTCGCGGCTTGCGCCGCTCATCCGGCATCGTTTCGAGCGTGGAATCCAGCTTGGAGTCGGCCACGACGGCGTTCAGTGCGGCGCGTGCGGCGTCGAAGTCTCCGAGTGCGGCGCGGCAAAGCGCCGCCTGCACCCGAACCAGTGCGCCCGACTCTCCCGCAGCTCGCTGTCGCTCGGCGATGTCTTCGAACACCGGCAGGGCTCCGACTGCATCGCCGAGATCTTCGAACAAAATCATCGCGCGCAGCATGCGCGCTTCGGTCTCGAAGTGGGAAGCGAGCGAACCTTTGGCCTTCTCGAGGACGCCGACGGCTTGCTGCAGAAGTCGCGTCCGGGTCTCGCTCGGCTCCAACTCCCGTGCGGCGGCGACCAACCCTTCGGCCGTCGAGCGCGTCGCCTCGGGAAGCAGGCCGCTCTTCGGATGGCGCTCCGACAGCATGGCAAGCGCCTGGACGCCGGCTTGAACGCGCGCCGAATCCAACGGCAGGCCGTCGCGTCCGACCGCGAGCGCCGTCCGCCCGAAGTCCAGCAAGTGCTCGCCTTGGTCGCCCGCCAGCCGATCCGCGTCGCGAATCGCGGCCAGCGCGTCTTCATATCGACCGACCTGTAGATACGCCATGGCGGCGATGTCATGAATAGACGCCGCGCGCGCATGGCGTGATCGCAGCTCGTCGATGCGCGACAAGAGCCGCGAGCGCAATTCCGAGCGCTCGATCAGCGCCGCGACTTCTCGCGTCGCGCGCGGCCGCTGCTCCGGATCCATGGAAAGCAGCATGTATTCGCTCAATGCGGCCAACATGTCGTTGCGCTCCTCTTCCAGTTGCGCCAACTCGGCCGCGAACAGAATCTCGTTGCCGATGGTGCGCCGTCCATCGCGATAGAAGCGCGCCGCGGGCTCGCTGTGGCCGCGGCTGCGGAGCAGAGTCGCCGCCAAGCGATAGCGATTCTCGTCGCGTGGATTCGCCGCGATCATCTTCTGGAAAACGGTCACTGCGTCGTCGACCCGCTTGCGATGCAGGAGGAGAGATGCCAGCTCGCGACCGCTCTCGAGATCGTTCGGGTCGCGCTTGACTCGACGCCGGAAAAGCTCCAGAAGGGCATCGTCGAGGTGTTCGAGACGGTAGAGTTGTGCCAGCGCGTCTTCGACGCGCCGGCTGCCGGGAAACTCCTTCAGCAAGGTCTCACCCTGGCGGATGGCCCCGGCGCGATCGCCCTGCCGCTCGAGCGCGCGCAACACCAACATGCCTTCGTGCAACGCTTCCGATTGCGCCGGCGTCAAAGCCGGTGGCTGCTCCTGGGCGAACGACGCCGGCTGAAGCGCCAGCGACAACAGCGCGACGAGCGCCAACGCGAGGGCGCGCGCCGGCACGACCACAATTCTGCGACGCTCCAGGCTCACGGTGCCGGTTGCGGCGGCGTGGCGCCTTCCGCCTCCGAAATCGCGCGGAAGTACTGCCGCACCAAGTCTTCGTATTCTTCCGGGGTCGCGTTCCGCAAGGCGCGTTCGACATCGCGGCGGAGTCGTCCATGCTTGCCGTCCGGCTGCAATGCTCGGCCTCCGCGGCTGTAGATTTCGCCGGCGCCGCGACTCTCGCGTTCTTCATTGTAGTCGCGCTTGTGCAGCGACCGCTGTGCGTCCAACATGCGCGAAACGATGCGCTCCTGCATTCGCAGGGTTTCATCGGTCAGGGATTCGCTCTGCATGTCCTCGACGACTTCGCGCATTTCGTCCTGCATCTTGTCCAGGCGTCCGAGCAATTCGCGCTGCTCCGCGGCCTGGCGCTGGATGTCTTGCAATTGACCCTCGATCGACCGCTGCTCGCCCAGCAACCGCGACATCTGGGCGCGTTGCTCCGGGCTGAGTTGCTGCGGGTTCGGCATCGACTGCCGGAATTGACGCGTGGCGTCATTGAGTTGCTGTTGCTGGCCCATCAGCTGCTCCATACTTTGGCTGGCTCCCTTGCCGCCTCCAGGCTTCGGACACGAGGCGGACGAGGATCGATTCAATTCCACCACGGCGCGATTCAGCAGTCCGTAGGCCTCCTCGCCCTGCACGCGCCCGCCGATGGTGTTGCCCTTTTCGAAAGCGTTCACGCCCTCGCGCATCGTGCGCAGTGCCTGCCCCAGCAGTGAGGTCACCTGCGGTGGGGCCGCCATGGATTTCTGCGCCAAGGCATCGAGATCTTCGACGACGCGGCCGGTGGCGGCGGCCAAGGATTGTTGCTGCTGCGCCATGTCGCTCGAGGGGTTCGCGCCGCTCGCGGGCTGCGGTTGGCGCGTCAGGCCTTCCTGGCGAAACGAAACGTCGAGGGTGCGGCGCGCCGCCTCCGCCAGTTTCGCCGCCGCCTCCGCTTGTGACTTCATGGACATCATCGACTGCGCTTGCATCAGTTGCTGGTACAGAGCGCGGAGCGACTTCTCCGCGCCCTGCTGGTGCGGCTGCGCTTGCTGCGGTTGCTGCTGCTGCAGTTCTCGAGCGGCTTCCTGCATTTCGCCGGATGGATTCTGCTCTTGCATTTGTTGATTCGGTTCCTGCAATTGCGGCTGGCCTGCTTGCGAAGACTCCTGAGCGAGGCGATCGAGGTCTTCTTGTAGCTCTTTGGCTTGCTGAGCCAGCGTTTCCTGCTCGCGCGCCAACTCCTCCGGTGACTTGGGAGTACTGCTCGACTCTTGTTCCACGGACTTCGAATCCTTGGATTGCTCTTCCGGCTTCGCTTGGGGCTTCTCGCCCGAGGAGTCCTTGGAAAGTTCCTCGGTCTTGCGTCCCAACTGCTCTTGGTTTTTCAGGAGATCGGCCATGCGCTCGATCATCTCGTCCAAGCGCTGTTCTCGCTGCAACTGTTCCAAAAGCGCCTTGGTGCGCTCCAGGCGCTTGA
>Ga0187893_10013539_pt1 | contig 11322 bp, 9 predicted proteins | sample MA1701074metaG_FD_139574 | JGI IMG/M metagenome (GOLD analysis project Ga0187893, IMG submission 139574) | White microbial mat communities from a basaltic lava cave in the Kipuka Kanohina Cave System on the Island of Hawaii, USA - MA170107-4 metaG ...
GAAATGGCCGAGCGGTGGAACATGCCCCGGCCGGAAGTGATGGAAAGTGGCCGCCCGCTGCGCCACTGGATGATCCCTCCGAACTGCCAGCCCCCGATCATCTTGCGCACGAACGGATTTTCGGCGTCGAACCGCTTGCCGCTGCCGAACGGCAGTTCGTACACCCAGTTCGACGTGAACACGTGCCGCGGCATGAACTCCTGCGTCGTGTAGCGCGGATCGCGGATGGCGCTGGGCCGCGAATCATTTAGCAATTCGTTGGCGTCGCCATCGAAGTCGGCCAGTGCGCGCTGGAAGGTGTAATTGCCCTGGAAGGAGAAGCCGCCCGCCGTGCGCCGGCGCATCTCGATCTCCAGCGCGTTGTAGGTGGACCTGCCGTCGCTCACCAGGTTGCGCGCGCTGGCCAGGAACGGATTGACGTTGAAGAAATTCAACGGCAATTGCCCGCGCAATGCCAACCCGTAGAAGGCCCCGCCATTCCGGCGGTGCGTCGTACCCGGGTTGTTGTTCGGTTCCGACGTCAGCGAGTTGAGGTAGCGATGCACCCAGTCGCCGGTGGCGTTCTGCTGCAATGCCGTAATCATCGTGGCGTCGGTGCGGAAGCGGGCCGGTTCCGGGCTGATCAGGAACGTCATGAACGGATTGGCCACGCTGCCGGCCACGCCGGCGTTGAAATCAAACCCCGTCGTGCAATTCACCGCCTGGCAAGCCGCCAGATTGTTCTGCGCGATGAGGAACGCATCGAGGAACGATTGCCCCGTGCTGGGCCGCGCGGGCCCGCCCGGATCGACGGCCGTGATGTTGTACTCGTTGAAGTCGGCCACGCGTCGCAGATCCTTCCCACGGGTTCCGACATAGCGAACCTCCAGCGCCCAGTTGCGGAAGATTTCGCGCTGAATGCCGAAGCTCCACTCATGGTAGTGCTCCGTGCCCAGGTTGCGCTCGAAACCGCGCAAGTCGAGCGCCGTATCGCCGGTATTGGCGATAAACGTCGTCACCGGCAGGGAGAAAGTGGCCGGCGGCGCCCTCAGCGGGGCCGGCCCAGCGAGGATCACGTTGCCGGAGCCATCCGCTATGCTGCGCAGCATGCTGACGTTGTTCTGGCACAGACCGTCGCCCACCGGCGCGCAGTCGTGGTTCAGCAACAGCCCGGCGTTGTCGTCCACGTTGCCGTCAATCACGCTGAACACGTCCTGCGCGTAGCTGATGCGATAGCCAAAGCGCACAGAGGTCTTCCCCGTCTTGAAGGGATCCCAGGCCACGCCGATCACCGGCCCGAAGTTGTTCATGTCGTTCTTGTAGAGCGGCAAGCCGTTCTTGCCGCCGCCCGCCACGTTGGCCACCGCGCAGGTGTTGAACAGGTTGTCCAGCGCCGGCCCATCGGGGGCGGCGATCGTCCCCAGCAACGGGCAGGGCTTACCGTTCAACGTGCCCGGCATGAACAAGCCGTCTGGCCCCGAATTGCCGAAGATGCCGTCAGCCCCTCCTTCCGGCAGGAGGATGAGTCCGTTCTTCTCATCGGGGATGCCGGCCCACTCCCAGCGCACGCCCAAATTCAGCGAGAGGTTGGAAAGCAGGTTCCAGTTGTCCTGGAAGAAAACGTCGAACTCGTTGTTGAAGTAGATGCGGCGTTCGGGGGTTCCGTAGGGAGCGTACACGGAGTCGTTGATGTTGTTTACGGTGTAGCGCGCTTCCACCGAGCCGATGAAGCCGATCAGGTTATTGAGCTGCTCCTCGGCGTTGTTGATATCCACCGTTCCCGGAGCGCTGCTCGCGCCGGCCAGCGCCTGCAAATTCGCGGCGGAGAAGCCCGGCGGGCTGTCGGTATCGTTGAAGTCAATTTCGCCAAGTTCCAGTGTTTCCAGGAAGCTGACATTGTCCACCAGCCGGCGGCGCCACTCACCGCCAAACTTGAACTGATGCGTGCCCCACACCATTGAAAAAGTGTCGCGCACGTGCCAGGTGACGTTGTTGCGGAACGTACCCGCCCCGCCGTCGAAGTCGTAGGGGTCGGAAATGTCGTCGAAATCCAATGTCCACGGCACGGTGAACGGCTGGTTGCGCTCAAACCGGTTCTGCGCGCCCACACGCCCCAGACGGAATTCGTTGACCGTGCTAGGGGTGAAGTTGGAAGCCAGCGTCCCGCTAAAGCCATTGGAGTGCGTCACGCGGTACCCCAGCGCCTCCAGCGTGGGCCACACCGGCTCACGCCCATTGATGAAGTCGCCGTCGATGTTGCGGTCCGTGTAGTTCCACGAGCCGTAGAACAGGTGCTTGTCGTTGATGCGATAGTCCAGCCGAAACGACGGCAGATGCTCATAGGTCAGAGTGTTGGCATTGAAACGAAAACCCTGCGTATTCAGTCCATCCCCCCCGGCGATGTTCGGCAGCGGCATGTTGGCCAGGATATTGTTCTGAATAAACGGGTCGAACGTAATTTGTCCGCCGCTGACCTCCGGGCTGGCGTTGGTGAAGCGCGAATCCACGCAGTTGCGGCCCAGCACGGCTTGGACGTTGGCGCTGCACTCCAGCAGGTTGACGCTGCGCACCATGCCGCCGCTGTCAATCCACGAGAATGTTCCCTGCCGCGCGGCCTGCGAGTACACCACGCGATGCACCGGAATGCCGCGCCTCTCGCGCGTCTGCTGGTAACCGAAGAAGAAAAACGCCTTGTCCTTGAAGATCGGCCCGCCCACGCGCCCGCCAAACTGATGCCGCAGCAGCGGAGGCCGCTCCGTGCCGGAGATGTTGTTGAAGAGGTCGTTGGCGTCGAACACCGTATTGCGATGGAACCAAAAAGCCGAGCCATGCCAGTTGTTCGAGCCGGCGCGCGTCACGGCCGTCACCTGCGAGCCGCCCCGCGTGAACTCCGCCGAGCTGATGCCCGTGGCCACGCGAAACTCCTGCACATTCTCCGCGCTCAGGGCCAGGCTGGGCTGGTTGATCATCACTGACGACGCCCGGTTCAGGTTGTCCTGCGTATCCACGCCGTCCAGCGTGAAGTTGATCGACCGGTGCCGCTGCCCGTGCACGAACAGCTTGTCCCCCATGCCGTCGGCGTCGGTTTCATAGTAGGTGCCGGGCTGGAGGAACAGCAGCTCCGCGGCGTTGCGGCCGTTGAGCGGCAACTCCAGCACCTGCTTGGGCGCGATCGTGGCGCCCAGCTCGGCGCTGGTGGTGTTCACGATCTCCTGCGCAGACTCGGCCGTTACGGTCACCTCTTCCGCGACTTGCCCCAGTTCCAGCTTGACGGTCACGTTGGAAGTCGAGCCGATCTGCACCTCGATGCCGGTAATCACCGCGCGTTTGAAACCCTGGCTCTCCACGGCGATGCGATAGGCGCCCAGCCGCGCGCTGGGAATCACAAAATGACCAACGCCGGACGTCGTCGCCTTGTAGACGATGTTGGTCTCCACGTGCGTGGCGGTCACTTCCGCGCCGGGAATCACCGCTCCCTGCGGGTCGGTGACCGTGCCTTCGATGCGCCCGGCCAAATCCTGCGCCACGCCGGGCATGGCCAGCAAAAAGCAGAAAAGCAGCACTGCCGCTCGTTGTTTCATTACACCCCTCCTTACCGAGATGACCTGCTGTACACCCCACTGCGGTTACCCATTGGACGGACAGAAACCCCCAATCGTTGCCCTCCTTTCGGCAGGCTGCGCTCAGCGGCCTCAGCTACAGCGTCGGCAAACTCGCCCGGCTCCGCGCTCGCCAGTTGATACTGTTCCACCAACCGCTGCACCGACTCCTGCCCCACGCCCCAGATGTACTCCAGGGCCTTCTGCGCCTCGCGGGGGTTGCGCTTGCGCAACACCTTCACCAGCCAGCGATGCCGCTTCACCGAGCCTTTTACCGCCTCCGGCGCAGAGAAGAAAACGTATTCCAGCCGCTGCAACCTTCGGCGCAGGTCCGTCACCACACGATGCAGGCGCATGTTCTCCGCGCGTTCATGCAGCACGGCGTGAAAGCCGTTGTCCGCCACCATCAACGATTCCGTGTCGCCCCGGCGGCCGCAGCGCTCCATGTCAGCGGTCAGCTCTTCCATGTGCTGGAGGTCGCTTTCCGTCAAACGCCGGCACGCCAGGCGAATCGCCAGCCCCTCCAGGACCGCAATCAGCGGATAGGCCTCTTCAATCTTGCTCAGGGTGATGGGTTCAATCTGCGGGCGGCGGCCGGGCTTGAGGATGAGCAGCTCGTCGTACGCCAATCGCTGGAACGCCTCGCGCACCGGTGTGCGGCTCACGCCCAGCAGTTGTGCGATTTCACCTTCGGTGATCAGCGAGCTGGGGCGCAATTCGCGGCGAATGATCATCCGCCGCAGGATGGTGTAAACGTCGTCGGCCAGCGGCTTCCGTGCAAGCGGGCGAAGCCGTTCGGCCGGCGCTGCAAGTCGCTGGGCACTCCCCAAGACAGCACCCCAGAAACAAACTGTATGCTGTATACAGAATACTGGTAGCCCGCGTCAAGCGATTTCGCTACGCGCCCCGGGGTGCGAGGGCCTTGCCCATGCCTTCCAGCAGCAGCCGCGCGGCCAGCACCGCCGTCCGCTGCCCTTGGTCAAACCGCGGATTCAGCTCCACCACATCCATCCCCACCAGGTTCCACCGCGCCTGTTGCAGAAAGCTCATCACCGCCCGCGGCGCCAGCCCTCCCGGCACTGGATGCGAGACTCCCGGCGCGTACGCCGGATCGAACACATCCAAATCCAGCGTAAGGTACACATCCGCGCCGCGCGGGATGTGCGCCGGCGCCGGAATCGCATCCCCGGCCTCTCGCGCCTCTAGCAGGTGCAGCCGCCCGCCGTGCGCTCGCGCCACCTTTCTCTGCGACGCGTTCATGGTGCGGATGCCAATTTGCGTGAGCGATGCCACATGCGGCAGCTCCAAAATACGCGCGCCCACGCACGCGTGCGACTCGCGGTCCCTTTCGAATTCATCGTACAAGTCCGGGTGCGCGTCCAACTGCACCACGTGCAGCGGCCGGCGCAACGCGGCCAGCGCCCGCGCCACCGGGATGCTTACGGCGTGATCGCCCCCTGCAAAGAACGCTCGCTTGCCCGCGGCAAACAGCGCTGCAGCGCGGCGCTCGATCTCCGCCGCCGTCGCTTTCCAGGTTCGCCCTCCACGCACCTCGCCCAAGTCGGCCACGCGGCCCGCCAGATTCACTTCCAGTTCCGTATAGGAGTTGTAGCAATCGCCGTCGTAGGCTCGCCGCAGGGCGCGCGGCCCCGCCGCAGTTCCCCGCCGGTACGACGATTGGGAATCGCAGGCCAGCCCCAAAAACGCCAACTTGCAGCGGGCGCTCTCCGCGCGCGAGGCAAAACATCCCGCAAGTTCGCGGCTCTTTCCTCGTTTCATGGAGCGGAAGTGTCTCGCAGGAAGACTTCAGACACAAGCCTTGCGATCGGGTAAACAGTCTGAACCTATCGGCCCAGGATGCGCGCCATTTGCTCCGCAGTGGAGAGCAACAGCGCTCGGTCGCCATCCTTCAATCGCGGAAGCATGCGCCGGAAGCGCGCCAGATCCCTCACTTCGGCCGTGGCTGCCGCGCGCGTGCGCCGGCGAAACAGGCGCTGGCCGTTTCCGTTCGGCCGGTGGCCGTTGCAGAAGAACCGGTACATGGGCACGCGCAGCGCGAAGGCCAGCTTCTCGAGCGTGTCGAGCGAGGGCGTCGTCCGGCCGCGCTCCACGCGCGAGACGTAGGTGCGCATCAAGCCCACCCGCTTCTCGATATCCCCGAGCGACATTTGCTGTTTTCTGCGAAGTGAACGAACCCGTTGCCCTATAAGCATGTTTTGCATTATGCTGAAGGCAGGCATTAAGGGCTCCACTAACCCGCGCTTTGTTTGGGCCACCTGGGAAAGTGCTTAAGAAAGAACGGCTTGACTAGAGATGCGACCGGAAACAATTGTTCAGCGGACTGAACAGTTCGCCAAAATCTCCGCTTTTCCGTTTTGGTTCGTGCCTAGTCGCTAGAACCGGAGGTTGCGCACATGGCTGAGTCGGCAGGTCACTACCTGAAAGTGCTACGCGAACGGCTGGGGCTGGGCGTGCGGGACGTGCAAAAGTCCAGCGCGCTTATCGCCGCCGAGGAAAGCAACCAGGAGTTCTACATCTCCGCCGCCCGTCTCAGTCAGCTCGAAAACGAAGACTCCGCCCCCAGTGCCTCCAAGCTTTTTTCCATCTCTGCCATCTACGGGATCGACTTCGTGGACCTGCTCGGCCGTTACGGCGTGAACCCCGACCGCATTCACCACTACCGTGAAATGCTCAAGCTCGACGCCACACATCCTGTGGCCATCACCGCGCATCACCCGGATACCCGCGTCCCCGTCCCGGTGCGCATCGATCCCAGTTTCCGCTGGGACGCCACGCAGTTGCTCAACGAAGTGGTCGCGCAATGGGGTCAGGTGCCGGCCGTGCTGCTTCAGGAGATGAACCCGCGCACGCAGATGTACGGCTACATCGGGCTCAACGATTTCACTATGTATCCAATTCTCCGCCCCGGCGCGCTGGTGATGATCGACGGCAACAAGCGCCGCGTGGCCAGTGGCGGCTGGGCCAACGAAGCCGAGCGACCCATCTATTTTGTTGAATTGCGGGAAGGTTATCGTTGCGCTTGGTGCCAATTGGATGAGGACCGGCTCACCCTGCTCCCGCATCCCATGTCGCCCACCCCTGCAAAGACTTTCAAACACCCCGACGAGGCGGAGGTTGCAGGACAAGTGGTAGGAGTGGCGATGCGCCTGACGGCGGCGGAACGGCTGATGTAGGCGGCTCTGCCAGCAGCGCCAGCGCCAGCCGCATCTGCGATACGAAAAACTCCCGCTCCATCACCGTGCATCCCGCGGGCAACATTTCACGGAACGGTTCCGTCTCCAACCACGCCCGCGCCATCGCCCTTTCCTCTCCGGTCAAACCTCTAAAGTGCAAGTGCACCGCCTCGCTCAGGTCCACCAGCGGGGCCTGTAGCACCGAATGAAACGCCGCCTGGTGCATTTGCCGCGCGGCTTCGTGGATCTCTTCCGGCCCGCCCGCCTGCGCCCAGCCCTCGTGCAAATAGCGGCCGCTGTAGGAATCGCGGATCGAAGCCAGGAACACCAGCCGGTCGAACGGCGTCTCCAGCGCGGCCATCGTGCGTTGCAGCAGCTTTTCCAGTTTGAGCGAAGGGCTCATGCCCCTGATTCCTACCTGATTTATCCGCATCCTGCAATAGACATTCCGTACTTCTCGTTCATCCGGCTGAAATGTTTTTCATCTTCGCCACCTCACGGCCCATCCCCGCCTAGTCTCCCGCCAGCAGTTCAACTTTTTCCTGAGGAGGAAAACACTATGACACGGCCCAGATTCTTCGATGAACCAACTCCACCGCCCCCACCGCCTCCGCCCTGGCTATAGCAGCCCAGTTCCGATGTGGCAGGGCTCCCACCTTGGCAGCCTTGATTGGGAGCCCTGCTTTTCCCTTCTACTCTGTGCTACAAAGGCCCCGCCATGCACGAGTTTCTCAAGTGGGCGGGGTACTCCCTGGAAGCCGCGCTCCTGTGGCGATTGCTGACCTGGCATGCCTGGCGTCATTTCCCCCTTTTTTCTTGCTACTTCCTGATCCTACTGCTTCGGCAGGGGCTGAATGCTTACCTGGAAACGCGCTACGGGTTCAGTTCACCGGTCTACGCGCGCGGCTTCTGGCTTTCCAGCAACCTTACTGACGTTTGGAAGCTGCTGGTGGCTTGGGAGGTCTTTCGCAAAGCCTTTCGGCCCGGAACGGACGCCCGGCGCTTCGCCGGAGTTCTTCTGGCCGCCACCTTGGTCGGCTTCTCCGTGTTCTATTTGCTGGGCGGGGCGCATGACACGAACTTTTTTGTCGCCGTCGGCCTTAACTTCTCGCTTGTCGTTGCAATCTGGGTCTTCGGTGTCCTGGCGCTGGCGCAGTATTACAACATCTCGTTGGGCCGGAATCTCTGGGGAATCGCCATGGGGCTTGGCCTCTTCTCCTCCACCGCGGTGGTCAATTTCTCCGCACTCGGTCTGAACGAAGAAGCCTTTCCCGTTTTTTCGTACGTTCGGCCCGCGAGTTTTGTGATCTCCCTGCTGATTTGGGTCTGCTGCCTGTGGAGTCACCGGCCGCCGCCCGCCCCGCCTCCACCTGCAAGCTCATTGGATTCACATGGTTCGACCGGCCCTCTGGATGCCGCCCGCGAAACCGTCGGCCGGGCACTGCGGCTGAATCCCCCGCGTTCCTCAAAAGATTAATCTTGCCATCTTTTCCCTTTGTGCTAACATTCCCGCCCACGGAGGTTCCCCTGTGACCACGCTCGTTCTCATGCTGGTGCTGGGCGCGGCCCTGCTGGCGTGGATGCTGCTTGCGCTGCTGCGCGGCGTCCCGCAACCCACCGCCCCATCCGCGTTTGGCCGCCTGGCACAAGTGGTTCCCCTCCCCGGCCTGAGCTTCGCCTGCCCTCACCGCTTGTTCGATCCCGCGGATTGCGACGCGGCTCGCGCCAGCGGTACTCCCGAATTCCTGGTGACCGCTGTGCGCAACGAGCGACGGCGCCTGGCACTGCTCTGGCTCCGCCTGTTGCGCGACGATGTCCGCACGTTGTGGCAACTCCGCCGGACGATGGCCGCTTATGGCTCCAGCGCCGGAGCCATGGGAGAGTTTCGCCTCGCGTTGTCTGGATTTGCGGCCATCGCGTTGATTCAGCTTCTGCGGTTTGCGGTCTCCACTCTCGGCCCGTTCCAGGCCGCGGCGTTTTGCAGCGCCAGCCGCAGCCGCGTCGAAGCCATCTGGCAGGTTTGCGCGGGGCTCTTCGGCCGCATTCCTGCGGCGCAAGTGGCTGAGTTCGAGCGCGCCTGGGCTGCGGCCATGCCCTCGCCGCAGGCCGCGCTCCTTCGCTAGCCGCGACTACCGCGTCAGCGCGTAATACGCCACGTAAAACCACGAAAAGAACCCGTGGACAATGGCCCACAGGATGGACTTGTTCACGCTCCACGAAATCGCAATCGCCAGCGCCGATCCCATGCTGATTCCCGCCCGCGCCGCCTCTACATGTACCGCCATTCTTCCTCCTTCACTTTCCCTTGACCTCCACCCACCTCAAACGCAGAATGGAGTTGAGTCCGCCTCACGCGGAGGCCCTATGCCCATCTCCGACCACATGTCGCGCTACGAACACGAGCATACCAGCCCGTGGAATCGCGCGCTCCATGCCATCGGCATCCCCATGATTTTCGCCGGACTGATTTTGCTCGCGCTTCTGCAATGGCAGTGGGGACTCGCTTTGTTCCTCGGCGGTTGGGCCCTGCTCTTCCTCGGCCACAAGATTGAAGGCAACAATCCTGCCTTCTTCCAGGGTCCTGTCTATTTCCTCGTCGGCCCCCTCTGGGTGGCCAAGGAAATCAAAGAACTCTTCACCGGCCGCAGCACGCACTCGAAAGATCCGGCAAGCTGAGCGGTGAGATTTTTTTTCCCTGAGTTCTGAGTTCTGCTTTCATCCTTCCTCTCATTAACTGTTACGCACTCTGCCCTTGCGCCTCTGCCCGTCCGCTCGGCGCAGTGCTATCCTCAATTGCTGCCTTCTTGGGGGAAGGTGTGGTCGAACCAGCCAATCCATCGGGCGAACCGCAGGTTCAGCGGCGGCGCAGCACGCGCGTGGTGCAGACCGTGCCCATCACGGTCTCCGGCACTGACGCCCTCGGCCAGCCGTTCAAGGAGCGCACCTCCGCCCTGGTCATCAACTGCCACGGCTGCAAGTATCAGTCCAAGCACTACGTGCTGAAAAACAACACCGTCACATTGGAAATCGCTCATCCCGAGCAGGGCCAGCCCGCGCGCAACGTCCGCGCTCGCGTGGTTTGGGTGCAGCGCCCGCGAACTGTACAGGAGCTCTTTCAAGTCGCCGTGCAACTCGAGATTCCCGGCAACGTGTGGGCTGTTGCCTTCCCGCCGGAAGACTGGTTCCCCTACCCGGAGGAATCCGGCCCCTCCATTCCCGCTCCGGCCGCCGCCGAGCCAAAGAAGGAGGCCCCGGAAGCCGCGCCGCCCGCCGGCAAAATCCGCATGCTGCCCGCGCCGCCCAGCGCCTCGCCTGAAGCTCTGGCCGCCGTGGAAGCGCGCGTCTCGCAAATGATTGCCGAGGCCCGCAACGAGATTCAGAGCCTCACGCGCGAAGCCGCCTCGCGCACCGTCACCGCAGAAACTGGCACTCTGCTTCGCGAAATCGAGACGCAGATGCGCGCCGCTGCCCGCAAGACCGTCGAATCGGTCTCTGCTCAGTATCTGGACGAGGCCGTCGAGCGCGCCATGCACAAGATTGAAGAGTCGCGCAAGCTCACCAACGGCGCCCTCCGCGAAAAATGGCAGACTGACTTTGAAGCCGTCACCGCGCAGGTCAGCGACAAGCTGGCCGAGCGCCTGGGCGCCTCCGAACAGGACCTTCACGCCCGCTTCCGCGGCCAGCTTGAGCAGGCCATCGAGCAGGCCACCGGCCGCCTGTCTGAAATCGAGCAGCGCATGGAAGGCCTGCGCACCGAAATTGCCGGCGGCGCCGCCGCCACCGAGTCGCGCCTCGAAGCCCTGCGCAACGAGCTGGCCGCCGCCGAATCCACCGCCGCTTCCTGCATCGGCTCGCTGCAAACCGGCCTCACCTCGGCGGAAGCTGCGGCGCAGTTGCGGCTCAACACGCTGCGCAACGAAATCGAAGCGGCCACCGACCAGACCACTCGCACCTGGCAGCCCGCTCTGGCGCAGCTTAGTGAATCCGCGCAGGCCGAAATCGAGCGCCTCCAACAGGCGCTCAAGCAGCTTCGCGCGCAAGTCCACGCCGCCGAGCGCGAAGACATCTCCCGCCTGCGCACCATCTGGCGCGAGCAACTGGAATCCGACATGACCATGGCCGGCGAGGAGTGGAACTCGCTGGTCGCCGGCGCTGTCTCCACCGCATCGCAAAAACTGGCGCGAAACTGGACCAACCTCACCGACCGCGCTTCCAGTGAAGCCCAGCAGGAGATGGCGCTCAAGCTGCACGCGCTCCGCCAGTCCTTCCGCGAGGCCACAGCCGACGCGCAACAGGCCTTGCTGGCCGTCCGCCGCGACCTCGAACAGGATCTGTTCCGCGCCAAGGGCTCCCTCGACACCCTGCGCGTCGCCGCCGCTGATGCCGCCAAAGACGCCGCGCACATCGAAGAGCTGCACCGCTCCGCCGCCGGCCATCTCGAAGGACAATTCCAGCAAGGGCTCGAGCAGCACCTCAGCGCAATGCGCGAGCGCACCGCCAGCGAACTGACCGCCGCCAACCAGGCGCTCTCGGTACTTGCCGCGGATCTC
>Ga0187893_10013540_pt1 | contig 11317 bp, 12 predicted proteins | sample MA1701074metaG_FD_139574 | JGI IMG/M metagenome (GOLD analysis project Ga0187893, IMG submission 139574) | White microbial mat communities from a basaltic lava cave in the Kipuka Kanohina Cave System on the Island of Hawaii, USA - MA170107-4 metaG ...
AACGATTGCTTCATGGAAAAATTTATTCTCGCTTTCGACCAGGGCACTACCAGTTCCCGTGCTATAGTTTTTGATAAGAGTGGCAGCATACGATCAGTGGCGCAAAAAGAATTTACACAACTATTTCCGCAGCCCGGCTGGGTAGAGCATGATGCCAATGAAATATGGAGCACACAACTGGGTGTTGCAGCAGAAGCGGTATCGCAGGCAGGCCTTACAGTAAAAGATATTGCGGCAATTGGCATAACCAATCAGCGTGAAACAACTGTTGTTTGGGATAAGCAAACAGGCAACCCCATTTATAATGCCATTGTTTGGCAGGACAGGAGAACCGCCATCTGCTGCGATCATCTGAAACAACAGGGATACCTGCAGCCAATTCAAAGAAAAACAGGTTTGATTGTTGACGCCTATTTCTCCGCTACCAAATTAAAATGGATACTCGATAATGTTACCGGTGCAAGAGAGAAAGCCGCTAATAATGAATTATGTTTTGGCACAATAGATACATGGCTGTTATGGAAACTGACCAAGGGCCAGGTTCATGCTACAGATGCTTCCAATGCATCAAGAACAATGCTGTACAATATTCATACGCTGGCATGGGATGATGACCTGTTGCAATTAATGGATATTCCTAAGAGCTTATTACCTGAAGTAAAAAGCAGCAGTGAAGTATATGGCCACACTCAAAATATTTTATCGGCTGCAAATGTTCCCATCGCAGGTATTGCGGGAGACCAGCAAGCGGCATTATTTGGACAAATGTGCACACAGCCGGGCATGGTAAAGAATACATACGGTACCGGTTGTTTTATGCTGATGAATACAGGAGAGCAACCTGTTTTTTCAAGCAATAATCTACTCACTACCATCGCCTGGCAAATCGCCGGTAAAACACATTATGCACTCGAAGGCAGTGTGTTTATTGCAGGCGCTGTGGTGCAATGGTTAAGAGATGGTTTGCAGCTTATCCGTTCTTCCAATGAAATAGAAACACTGGCACAGCAGGCAGAAAGTACAGATGGTGTGTATCTTGTTCCGGCTTTTGCGGGGCTTGGTGCGCCTTACTGGAACCAGCATGCAAGGGGCACTATCGTTGGTATTACACGCGGTACAACAGCCGCGCATATTGCAAGAGCTGCGCTTGAAAGCATCGCCTTTCAAACAATGGATGTGGTGAATGCCATGCAGGCAGATGCAAATATCACCGTAAAAGAATTGCGTGTAGATGGCGGCGCTACAGCCAACAATTTTCTCATGCAGTTTCAAAGCGACCTGCTCAGTACAAAAGTAATACGGCCAAAAATCACAGAGACTACTGCCCTTGGTGCTGCTTATCTTGCAGGTCTTGCAGTTGGCTTCTGGGGCAGTATGGAAGAAATACAGCAGCAGTGGCAGATTGACCGTGTGTTTGAATCTGCTGCTGATGATGAATCAAGAAAAAAAGCGGCAGGTAACTGGAAAAGAGCCATTGGCGCCGCAAAGTTCTGGGCAGATAATGAGTAGTATTTTTTTGGTTACCGGCTGTGTTTTTTTATGGCATCTTCGTTGTGTCATCTTTAATCCCGGCTTGCCGTGGACTCACTTGTGCGTTCGGAAGGTCAATGGTCAATAGTGAATGGTGTATATTTAGATTGTGTCTGTTATTCACCATTGCCCATTCACAATTCACCAGTACAAGTGTGCCCCGATGCAGCGCACAAATCTTACTCGGGGTCGGTGACGACGAAATGAAAGTTTCATGCTTATTCTGCCACCGGGCTCAAAATATTTTTAAAGCTTCAAAAAAACAGCGTATGAAATTGATTATTTTTCTGTCATTTTTATTAGCACAGTTGAATGTTTTTGCTCAAAGCGATACTTTGGTTGTAAGGTTTAATAACCCGGTTGTTGTTTCACCAGGCAAGGGTTATTCTCAAACAGTGCAGGTTGATCTTGGGAATTGCACCATGCTGGTATTATCAGGCCAGGTTGCTTTTGATAAAGATGGTAATCTTACAGGTAAAGACGATCTTGCAAAACAGACTGTACAGGTTTTTACAAATATTAAAAATATTGTAGAAGATGCAGGCGGCTCAATGAGTAATCTTATTAAATTGAATTATTACCTGCTCGATGTAAGCCAGATTCAAACGCTGAGAAATATAAGAGATAAATTTATCAATGCGGCTAAACCACCGGCAAGTACGCTTGTGCAGGTAAGTAAATTATTCCAGGATGATATTTTGATAGAGATAGAAGCAACAGCCATTATTCCAAAAAAATAAAAACGTCAGGAAGCATATAACGCATGAACAGAGACGCAATGCTGCAGCAACTGCAGCAAACAGAGCAGTGGGATATAGTAATCATCGGCGGAGGCGCCACCGGGCTTGGCGCTGCTGTAGATGCAGCAACACGCGGTTATAAAACATTACTGATAGAAGCTTATGATTTTGGAAAGGGTACATCCAGCCGCTCAACAAAACTGGTGCACGGCGGTGTACGATATTTGGCGCAGGGGAACATCAAGTTAGTATTGGAAGCTCTGCGGGAAAGGGGTTATCTTTTAAAAAACGCGCCGCATATTACTTCCGCATCACCATTTATTGTTCCGGCATACACTTGGTTCGATAAATTCTTTTATGGCATTGGGCTTAAAGTGTACAGCATTATGGCTGATAAGTTAAGCCTGGGCAAAACAAGATGGCTGAATAGAAAAGAAACACTGCAGCAACTACCCGGCATAAGCGATAAAAATTTAAAAGGGGGTATTCTTTATTACGATGGCCAGTTCGATGATGCAAGGCTTGCTCTTGATCTTGCAGTAACAGCAGTGAAAAACGGGGCTGCTATAATAAATTACTGTAAAGCCAATGCCCTGTCAAAGGCAAATGGAAAAATAAATGCAGTTGTGGCCGAAGATACCATCGGTAAAAAAACATATCAGCTAAACACAAAGATCGTTATCAATGCTACCGGTGTTTTTACAGATGGCATTATGCAGATGGATGAACCTGATAATGATATGCTTGTGCTGCCATCACAGGGCATACACCTTGTAGTGGATAAAAAATTCTTTCCCGGCGCCAATGCACTAATGATACCAAAAACTGACGATGGCCGCGTATTATTTGCTGTGCCCTGGCATGGTAAAGTTGTGCTGGGAACAACGGACACGCCCGTTGATACCATTAGCTTTGAGCCCAAACCACTTGAAGAAGAAATAGAATTTGTGCTGCACCATGCCAACCGATATCTGTCGCAGCACATACAACGCAGTGATGTACGCAGCACATTTGCCGGCCTGCGGCCATTGGTAAAACAGAAAGGCGCAAAAAACACAGCCCTTGTAAGCCGCGACCATACCATTATCGTTTCAAAATCAAACCTGGTAACTATTACGGGTGGTAAGTGGACCACGTACCGCAAAATGGCGGAAGATGTGGTAAATAACGCAGCCTTTGCGGCAAAACTTCTTAAAAAAGAATGTGTAACAAAGCATCTTGCTATTGGTGATGCAAATAAAACTGTATCAAAAAGTGGCGATACATTTTTACATGAAGCATTTCAATATACCGAAGCAGATATTATTCATTTTGCAAAACATGAAATGGCTGTGACTGTAGAAGATGTTTTATCAAGAAGAACAAGATTATTGCTGCTTGATGCGAAAGCCGCAATTGAAGCAGCACCTGCTGTGGCAAAAATACTGGCCGGGGTAATGAATAAAGATGAACACTGGATTAATGAACAAGTACTGGCTTTTACAGAACTTGCCAATAATTATAAACTTTAAACTACAAACTATAAACCTCTAACGAATGTCTCCATTTATTTCAGAGCTTGCCGGCACCGCCATATTAATTGTATTGGGGGATGGCGTTGTAGCCAATGTTATTCTAAGTAAAACAAAAGGATTTAATGGTGGATTGATCTCTATTACGATTGGCTGGGCCATGGCAGTTTTTGTTGGGGTATATGTATCTGCCGCTGCAAGTGGCGCACATTTGAACCCCGCTGTAACAATTGCATTGGCTTATGCCGGAAAATTCGACTGGACCCTGGTGCCCCGGTATATGGCTGCACAAATGCTGGGCGCCATGCTGGGCGCATTATTAGTATGGCTTGCTTATAAGCAACATTTTGATGAAACGGCAGATGCTGATACCAAACTTGGTGTTTTCTGTACAGCCCCGGCAAGACGAAACAGCATGCATAATTTTCTAACGGAACTCATCGGCACATTTGTGTTTATGTTTGCTGTATTATCCATCACCAAATCTTCTTCCAGCTTAGGTTCTTTGGATGCTTTGCCTGTGGCACTGGTGGTGTTGGCAATTGGTTTAAGCCTGGGCGGGCCTACCGGTTATGCCATTAATCCTGCACGTGACCTCGGCCCGCGTATTATGCATTTTCTGTTGCCTGTAAAAAATAAAAGAAACAGCGACTGGGGTTATAGCTGGATACCGGTGCTGGCGCCAATTACAGGCGCCTTATTAGCCGTAATGATTTATAATCTTGTAATGTGAGACAATTTTTTTTAAATATTCATATTATTAAAAAAGAACAAAGAGATTACAAAACAAAGGTTGCCCAGCTTTTATCTGTTGCCATAAAAGTGGAACTTTGAACCGAGCGTGGCAACAACCGATGCCAAAGGTTATACTGCCGGTAACCAAAAAAAAAAATCGCTTTTACAACTTTTGCTTAACCATTTAAGAATAATCAGCATGGGTTAACCAACAAGTTGCTCTACAAATTGGTTTACTTCTTTTACACGCTTGTAATTAATGGTGTAATAAATGAATTTGCCTTCGCGGATGGCATTTACCAAACCTGCCCTGCGGAGGATGGCGAGATGCTGCGATGTAACGGATTGTTCAAGCCTGAGTTCAATATAAATTTCTGTAACGGTTACTTTTCTTTTCTCATCGAGCAGTTTTAATATCTGCTGCCTTAATTTGTGGTTCAATGCCCGCAGGATGAGCATCGCTTTCTTCATGTGCAGAAAGTCTAACCGCAAATTTTCGTTGGTCTCGGGGTCGTTTATAATTGCGATCTGCTGGTGGTTCGTCATTCCGGTTTCGTTCTAAATTAAAAAATAATAAACAGGTATATGTAAAATTATAATAAATTTTTAATTTTTCATACTATGGGCGGCACTGAAAAATTCCTTTACATAATAAGGCTCACTGTAAGCAAGATTTGCAAATTGCTTTTGCTCAAATGCTTTTATGGCAAGTGCTGCCAAATGATGTACAGTATGCTCACTTTCAATAAAATAAAAATTTTCATCGTTGCTGATCTTCTTAAATTTCCGGCTGCCACTTCCCGAAAACACGATTTTCTTCCTGCACGGGAAAAAGCCTGGCATTATGTCTGTTAACACCAGAGCGGCGGGCTTTGATAAATATTTTAGTCCATCATCGTACAGGGCTGTGAATACTTCTATACGTCTTGCATCTATCATGGGGCAAAAAAGCAGGTTGCCGGTTTCAAAGTTCCTGTTTTGGGTTTCAAGTTTGGCAGCATAAGCCATTACATCCAAAGTGTTGATCATAATTAGTGGTTTTTGCAAGGCATAGCATAATCCTTTTGCCGTGGACAGGCCAACACGCAAACCAGTATAACTGCCCGGCCCCGCAGAAACAGCAATTGCATCAGGCCGGCTGATACTTATATTAAGCCTTTTACACAAAGCATGAATGGCCGGTTGCACAAAAGAGCCATGATTTTTTTGATCCCTGCTCTCTTCCGCGCCCTGCACATTTGTGCCATCACTTATACAGATGCCTGCATATTCTGTAGCCGTATCAATACATAATAATAAAGCCACTGCTTTTATTTTCAGATAAATAATTATTGTCAATCAGGTTTTACAAAAAGGTGCGGTTACATTATGTTGCCCGTAAGCTCTTGTCTAAGGTATGGAGCTGCAATATAGCGATCATCTTTGACAGAAAGTGCATTTAGCAAGCTGCAAATATTTTGCAGCCCAATCTTTGCAGCCCACTCAAATGGGCCATAGGGATAATTGGTACCCAGTTTCATAGCAGTATCAATATCCTGTTTTGAACTTACTTTATCACCAAATGCGTAATATGCTTCATTGATAATCATGCTAATGCTGCGTGCAGCTATCATGCCCGCTATATCCGGCGCAAAAATATACTTCCAGCCCAACTGCTCCATCACTGCCGCTGCATAAGCTTTATTTTTTTCTGATGCCACAATTTCAATTACATCCCTTTTCAAAAAGCCATTCCAGGCATTGATGCGAATGCAATTTCCGGGCAATTCATTCAGTAATTCCACTACTGTGTTTATGAAAACAGGTTTGCGGGTGCTGGGTACAGATGCAGTGCTTTTATCAAATAAAAGATCGAAGCAGGCATCTGCATTTTGTATGCTGACCAACTCTGTACCTGCATCAATAAATACAACTTTGGCCCCCGGGGCGGCAGGCTTGCTCAGCCATTCTTCCTTTTGCGTTTCAGATGCTCTTACAACAATACGCATGGTATAAAAATAAGCTGCAAAAATAGGTTGTGCAGTTCAGCCAAATACTGCAACTTGCCGCTAAATTTTTTATATGTCCAAACAGATCATCAATACCACGAAAGCGCCTGCACCCATTGGGCCGTACAATCAATCCGTAAAAGCCGGGGGCTTGCTGTTTATCAGCGGACAGATACCTGTGAATCCGGAAACCAATGAAATCATTTCCGGCGATATTGTAAATGAAACAAAACAAGTAATGAAAAACCTGGATGCTATTCTGTCAGAAGCCAGGCTTACATTCGAGCATGTGGTTAAGACCACTGTTTTCCTCAGCGATATGCAATTTTTTGCCGCTGTAAATGAAATATATGGTTCTTATTTTAACGGCGATTATCCCGCCCGGGAAACAGTTGCTGTAAAGACATTGCCAAAGAATGTAAATGTGGAGATTAGTATGATTGCGGCTGTTGATTTATAGTGTTTGCAGGATATATAAAATTTCATTATTGTCCGACTAAAATGCTCAAAGCCTTGCTGGTGTTGACCGCACCCCCCCTCTCCGAAGGAGAGGGGCCATGAAACCCAGTACCCGAAAGGGTTTGCACAAATGATTTAAAATTTAGCCGGACAATAATGATAAAATTTATGATACCGGCAGTGGTACTTCGTGGCATCGTCCCTTGCGTCGCATTACGTTCATCTGTATAGCTCATGGCGGCTACAGTTTCTTTAGTAGTCTTTCTTCACTTTTACCTCGGTGGTGTCAGATGCGAGTGTGGGCACAATGTATCCGCCCGAATCTACCTGTACTTTGGGGAATGCTTTTTGCAACGTTGTCCAGTCTGATTTTGCAACCTTTGTTTTATAGAGATATAAAGACGCAAGTTTGGGCATTGTTTTTAACTGCAGAATGCCCTGCGCTGTAACCTTAGTGTTTACAAGGTTCAGGTAGCGTAAGTTTGGAAGGGTAATCACGTATTGCAGGCCATTGTCTGTAACAGTCGTACCATCAAGAAATAATTTTACAAGATTGGTACATTGCGCGATTGTTTTTAGTGTTTCGTCATTTGCATTTGTATTACTCATTTTCAGCGATACCAGTTGTTTGCTTAGTTGTGCTACCAACTTCAGATCCGTTGCATCAACAACAGAATCATTCATAAAACTTACTGCAAGATAATTGCTGTTGAGTGATACAGGTAAAACCAATATATCTTTCTCCCTTAATTGCTTTATAACATTTGCACCGGCTGGAACAACCGGTTCTGCCGGTAAATCAGAAACCTGTTTTATTTCCGCACTTACATTTTGCAGGGCCAGCAGCACAGGTTTTATCTTGTCATCCTGCGGCAGATCTTTTACTGTTTTATCGAATGCAGCGCCGCTGTTGATCCACCAGTGCAGCAACGCAATTTGTTTTTCAGTTGGCTGCGCTTTCTCTTTTGGCGGCATGTGGTCATCATTGTCGGTGGGCAACAATAACCTTTTGATCATTTCACTTTCAGTTGCATTCCCTGGTTCTATAATCTTTCCATCCTCACCGCCTTTCATTAATGCATCTGTAACATCCATTCTTAATTTGCCTTTCTGCTTGTTAGAGCCGTGGCAGGAATAGCATTTATTTTCAAGAATGGGCTGTATAATATCATTGTAAACCTTTGCCTGCTGTACATCGGCAATCGGTTTTATAACAGCATCAGATGTTGTATCATCATTAAAAATATTTTTTAGCGGCTTTGATAAATAGTCTGACCCATGTGTAAGCGAGCCACCCAAATGACCTGTAATGGTTACTAACAGCAACAGGCTTACAGAGAGTAACGTTTTATTTACTTTAAACTGATCATTCTTCTCTTTTGCATAAAGTATCAATGCTGCAAGTGTTGTAGCGATGCCCATCCATAAATGCCAGCTTACCAGGCTTTTATCATAGTCATCGCTGATAGAAAGTAAATAACCTGTGATACAGGAAAACAAACCGGTTATTGCACCTGCCAGTAAAGTAACCGGAACCGCATGCTGCAGCATATAATATTTTTTCTTTCGTGCAAGAAATTGCAGCAACAGGCCAATCAATAAAATACCGATGGGTAAATGAACAAGCAGCGGATGAAAGTGGCCGAGAAATTCAGTCATAAGAAGCTGTTATTAAAGCTGCAAGCTGTTAGCTGCAAGCTTCAAGCTATGTATTACTTATTAAGTTTATTGATAAATCCTACGAGCATTTTTTGTTCTTCCGTTATATCGGATAAAATTTCTTTTGCAGATTACTGTTTCCATAATTAACAGCTTGCGAAATCAGCAATTGTGTTTCCAACTCGTAAGTTGAACCCAACGAAATTTCAAGAAAACGGTTATAATCTTTTTCACTGCTCCTGCTGCTTCCTTCAGCAACGTTTGAAGGGATAGAAACCGCCGCTCTTGTCATTTGAGAAGATAAGCCATATTTTTCTTCCTTAGGAAATGAGGCCGTTAGTGTAAAGGATTTTACAGCTATATTAAATCCTTTTTGCCAGATTTTGAGTTCTTTAAAGTTTCTCATTTTGATGTAGTTTAAGAATTGAAAAATCTTTTGCTTGCAGCTTGAGGCTGAAGGCTCGCAGCTACAAATATCTTTTTCTCAGCGTATGCATCATATATACATTGATAGCCCATTGATCGGCCAGTGGTTGCAATGTATAAGGAACAGTTGGCAAATAGGTGGGTGGCCCAAATTCTGTAAGGATGGTAAGTGTATCACCCTTTTGTTTTTTTATTTCAACTATTTTATCCCACCATGCAAAATGCGCTTTAACGGCTTCATCCCATTCCGGTGCACGGGGGTCATTTACCTGCGGCCCTTCCTGGTGGCCAATGCGTGCATGCACATGGTCAGTTCTTTCCAAAGCCATATTCACAGTCTCCTGCTGATCTTCTAAAAGGCTTTCACTTACATTGCACCAATGAGATACATCGAATGTTATTCTTAATCCAGGAATATTTTGCATGAACTTCTTTGCAACAGGTGCAGCGAACAGCATACGGGATCGGTGTGTTTCATGACAGATCTTTATTCCTGTATCTTTTGCAAGTTGGGTAGTATGATCAATCAATGTTTTATTCTCGTCGTAAGAAAAATAATCTTTACCGGAATGGCAGTTGATGTATAAAGGTTTTTGAACGGTATTTGTTGCCGCGGCATCAATCATTTTCTTAAAACTATTAAAATGCTGTTCGTAATCACTTTCATGACCCGCAGTAAGAAACCCAACTTCAAGCGCATATTTTTTCAATGCTGCAAATAATTCATCCTGGTCTTTCTTTTCTGTGGGCCACCATATTTCAATGCCATCATATCCTTCTTTTTTTACTTTGGCGCAATAAGTATCTACTGAGCCCTCAAAGCCCCAGTTGGTAGCTAACAGTTTTAACCGGAAATTATTATTCATGTTACTGATTGATTGTGGTGTGGCAAATGTTTCCATTGATGAAAGCATTAATGCGGTGGTTGCGGATGTGGTTGCTTGAAGAAAGTTTCTTCGGTTCATTTTTTTGATGGCTTAACCGTAAACGCTTAATTTAATTGTTGCTTTCATGCTTATTTGCATCTATGCCAATTTCATTTACATATGCAGCTCTGTTTTTACTTGTGTTTTTTAGTTTCTTTGATTTAAAATATTGCTGCATTTTTTCTACATCAACGTAAATTTCTCTTACTGTAAATTCCTTGCTCAATCCATTTTTTGCTTTTACAAAATTTACAAGCCAGTCTTCCCATTTATCATCAATTTTCTTACGATCATCCGCATATTTCAGCAAAAGCTGATATTGCTCCGGTGAATAATATGCCAAATGTATAATCATCATAAGCAAATTAATTTTGAAAACGTTAGGCAACTGTATAACAATGGTACGAACGATAAAGTGTACGCCGCCGCTAAAAGCTATGGCGTACAAGAGTGCGACGCAACACCCCGAAACTTCGGGGGATGCCATGAAAAACAACAGCCGGTATCATAAAAAACTTCTTTCTCCCTTCAGGGCCGGGGCTTCATTTACGCAATAATCTCATGTATCACTTTTCCTCTTGTATCTGTTAACCTGAAAGGCCTTCCCTGGAATTGATACGTAAATTTTTCATGATCAAAACCAAGCTGGTTAAGGATTGTAGCCTGCACATCAAATGGCTCTACCTTACCACTGATGGCACTGTAACCAATCTCATCCGTTTCACCATAACTAAAGCCTTTCCTGATGCCCGCCCCAGCCATCCAGATTGTAAATGCTTCGGTATGATGATCCCTGCCCTTGAATGGATTCTGTTTTCCTTCACGGTTTTCCATCATGGGTGTGCGGCCAAATTCGCCACCCCAAACAATAAGTGTTTCTTCGAGTAAGCCGCGTTGTTTAAGATCGAGTATCAATGCCGTAATGCATTTATCTACCTGCCTGCATTTATTGATGAAACCAACATCAATAGCAAGGTTGGAATCTGTACCATGACTATCCCAGCCCCAGTCAAACAACTGCACAAAACGTACACCTTTCTCTACCAGTTTTCTTGCAAGTAACACATTATTTGCAAAACAGCTTTCGCCGGGTTTTGTGCCATACATTTCATGAATATACTGCGGTTCATCATTAATGTTCATTACTTCGGGCACAGAGATTTGCATCTTGTATGCCATTTCGTATTGCGAAATACGGGAAAGAATTTCAGGATCGTTGTACTGCTTGTATTCTTCCGCATTCACTTCGTTGATGGCATAAATACTTGCTTTACGCAAATCACGGCTCATGCCATCAGGATCATTCAAAAATAATACAGGATCACCTTCACTTCTGCACTGCA
>Ga0187893_10013541_pt1 | contig 11317 bp, 12 predicted proteins | sample MA1701074metaG_FD_139574 | JGI IMG/M metagenome (GOLD analysis project Ga0187893, IMG submission 139574) | White microbial mat communities from a basaltic lava cave in the Kipuka Kanohina Cave System on the Island of Hawaii, USA - MA170107-4 metaG ...
ATTATGATCACGCAGGGATATGTGTAAGACCAGGATTACAGTGTGCGCCTCTCATTCACAAGAGCCTGGGTACTCTTCCTTCAGGGACAATTCGCATAAGTTTTGGCCACTACAACAGCTTTGAAGATATTGATAGAGTAGTGTCAGTCACAAATCAGATCATATTGGAGGCAAAATATGCCAAAACTTGTGCGTGACCTTATACCCGATATCATGAGAGATCAGAATAAGTATGGATCATTTTATACCGCGGAAATGGTAGAGTTTAGTGAGAGATTGTGTGACAAGCTGTTTGAGGAGGCCCAAGAATTTAAAGAGAGCCAGTCTCTTGAAGAGCTCGCAGACCTTCTCGAAGTGATATATACGCTTGCTGAGCTCAAGGGTCACACAAGAGTCACTCTTGAAGAGATTCGTGAAAAAAAAATCAAAGAACGCGGAGGTTTTAGCCTTCGTTTAATCAAAAACTAACATGTGGATATTTTATGGGTAGATTTCTTTTTCTTTATATTTTTTGCATCTGTACCCTCTCTGCCGAAACACATTTTATTCTTATGGGCGCACCGGGAGCAGGAAAAGGGACGCTTACCCGTTATCTGAAAGAGCATGATAGTTTTGAACATCTTTGTGTAGGCGATTTGCTTAGGGACGAAATGGCGCGAGATACAGACTATGGTCGAACCTTTAATCAGTATGTACGGTCAGGAGAATTGGTTCCGACAGAGCTGTTTTTTCAATTTTTTGAAAATAAGGTATCCACATCTCTAGCCAATGGCAAGCAGCTCATCATTGATGGCATCATTCAGTCACAAGAAAATATCGATTTTATTGATGATCTCCTCAGGCGATATGAAATAGTAGACTCAACTTTTTTTATTTATCTAAATGTAGATAGAGACACAGCATTTGAAAGATTAGTTGGAAGACGCATCTGTGAAGAATGTCATCTATCCTATCCTTTGAATTGTGCAGAGGAGTTTTGTGCATCATGTAATTCAAGACTTGTAAAACGTCTTGATGACACAAACGAAACAATCATGAGACGAATCAATCGATTTTACGGATCTACAATAAAATTACTACCACAGTTTTTCAGCAGGCAAAAATTTATTGAAATTGATGGAACCCTTGACTTAAATACCCTACTTTTTTCCTACTCACAGATACTTCAGGAAATTTCTTAATGGATATTGATAAACTGAAAACATTTTATCAAGTTGCGTCAGTTGGGAGTATCTCAAAGGCGACTCGTTCTTTACATATCGACAAATCGTCAATTAGTCGACAGCTTTCTCTATTTGAAGAACAACTTGGGAAAAAGCTGTTCGAACGGCAACACCAAAAACTTGTCTTAACCACACATGGGCAATTTCTTTTTAAAAAGGCGAGCTCAATTTTAATGGAAATTGAAGCGACGAAACAGGCCCTTTTGACTGATGAGCACCAGATCAGCAGTTTAACGATTTCCACTACCTTTGCGCTTGCTTCAACTTGGCTTACCCATTTCTTGCATAAGTTTATCAATACACACCCTAATCTCACGCTGCATCTTAAGGCAGCAAATCAACCTCTCAACCTCTCATTGCGCGAGGCAGATGTGGCAATCAGACCTTTTTCTAGTGATAGTGAAAATCTTATACAACGACATTTACGACCCTGGACCTTGCGGATGTATGCAAGTAAAAAATACATTGAAACATTTGGGATGCCAAAAAATTGCGATGAATTAGAAAACCATCGCCTCATACTGTTAGGAGATTCTCCTAATGTATACCCACACCCCTATACAAATTGGCCTTTATCGATTGGAGCTAAAAATGGCAGGTTTAGAAAACCTTTTCTTGTGATTAATTCGCTGGAAGGAATGTACAACCTTGTAGCCAATGGGGTGGGAATTGGGAATTTTGCAGATGATTCTCCTCTCTTTAGGCAGGGTGGCCAGCTTATTCCCATATTGCATAACGACATTTCCTATACTATCGATGTTTATTATACATATCCCAAACAGTTTGAAAATCTTGCGCCCATAAAATTACTAGAAAAATTTCTACTGGAGGAAATAGATGCATCACGCGTCCTCAACAATCGAATATTATAATAAAAATGCAGATACCTATTTTGAGCGGACGGTAAAGATTGACATGAAAACTTCGTATAAACAGTTCCTTGACTATTTACCAGAAAAGGCGGAGATACTCGATGCAGGTTCTGGTTCTGGAAGAGATACCAAATACTTCTTAGATTTGGGGTACAAAGTTGTGGCAATTGATGCCTCTGTTGAAATGGTCAAAAAATCGTCCGAATACTGTGCGCAACAAACGCTACATCGCTCTTTTCAGGATATAGATTTCAGCGATGCGTTTGACGGTATTTGGTGCTCAGCATCACTTTTGCACGTACCTGCTGATGAGCTGATGGATATATTTATCAAAATCAAAAGAGCTCTCAGAGTAGATGGAGTATGGTTTATGAGTTTTTATTCTGGCTCATCAGAAATATATAGAGGAGAACGTTTTTATCACGATATGACCACCCAAAAGCTGAGCGCCTACTTAGAAAAGCTTGGGGACATGAAGATTCTCGAATTACAAGAAACAGCATCACTTGAAAAAGGCAGCACTATTACCTGGATCCACTGTATAGCCCAAAAACAATCAGAAGAATAAGAGGATTTTATCCTCCGGCTCTAAAATTGTTAAACCTAGATTCGGCAGTTGAAGACGCCAAATCGACACAATCTCTTGAGCCAGAATCACTTTTGTTGGGGGCCGCCTTCACCTTTTGGGAATGTTCGGCCCCCAACAAAAGTGATTCTGACTCAAGATCTTGCATCGCTTAGCATCTTGAACTGCCGAATCTAGGTTAAAAATGTGTTGCGATCGATTGCTGGAAAGAGGTTAGATAGGAGAGTATTTAGTGCAGGTTGGTATTTTAATGAATAACCCTTCTTTACTCGATGTTGAAAATCTCGTTGTGAGTGTGCATGACAAGCCGATTGTGAAGGGCATCTCCTTTAGCATACAGCCTGGGCAGAGATTGGCAGTTGTGGGGGAATCAGGCTCCGGCAAGACAACAACGGCGCTTGCTGTTTTGAGGCTTCTTTCAAAAAAAAGTGGCTTTGAGGCCTCTGGCAGGGTTGTTTTTGATTCGCAGGATCTGCTGACGCTCTCCGATGGTGAGCTTAGACAAATACGCGGCCGCAAGGCTTCGATGATATTTCAGGACCCATCAGCCAGCCTAAATCCCATACTTTCTATTGGCGAGCAGATTGGCGAGATGTTTGAGATTCACGAAGAGCTTACGGACGAAGAAGTTGAGGCAAAAACCGTAGAGGCGCTTGAAAGTGTGGGTCTTGGCAATCTTCATAATCCGTGGGAGGTCTATCCTCACGAGCTATCTGGGGGCATGAAGCAGCGGGTGATGATTGCTATGAGCCTCTGCCTAAATCCAAAGCTTCTTATTGCCGATGAGCCGACAAGTGCGCTTGATCTTACCGTCCAAAAAGATATTCTTGCCCTCTTAAAGCAGTATCAGGGGGCAATGCTGCTTATTACCCATGATTTTGGCGTGGTGAAGGAGATGGCAGATAACGTATGTGTGCTCTATCGAGGCAATATTGTAGAGCAGGGTAAAACGGATGCTGTTTTACAAAATCCGCAGCATGCCTATACAAAATCGCTGCTTGCCGCGCTGCCCACAAAGGCAAATAGAAGAAAGCTTTTACCTGTGGGGGTATCATGAAAGCATTTGTACCGCTACTTTCTTGCAAAAACCTCTGCACCTATTTTCCCATCAAAAGCGGCTTTTTACGGCGCAAGGTGGGCGAGATTAAGGCTGTAGACAATGTATGCTTTGACATTGGCGAAAAGGAGATTGTGGGAGTAGTTGGCGAGTCTGGATCGGGTAAAACAACCCTTGCACGCTCCATCATGCGCCTTGTAGAGCCCACTGCTGGAGAGATTTTTTTTGACAATATCGACATCACCCACATGTCGCAACAGGAGCTACGGCCTCTTCGAAGCGCCTTTCAGATTGTGTTTCAAAACCCTGCCTCGTCGCTCAACCCTCGCATGAGTGTGCTAGATACACTTAAAGAGGTGGTGCTTTTTCATCAGATGGCAGAGGATCCTGTAGACTATATACTTTCTCTTGTGCGCAAGGTGGGCCTTGATGAAGAGATGATTGCGCGCTATCCACACGAGCTTTCAATAGGCCAGCAGCAGCGCGTCTCGATTGCCCGCGCGCTTATCACACGCCCAAGCTTGCTTGTGCTTGACGAGTGTATATCGGCTCTAGACATATCTGTGCAGGCACAGGTATTAAATCTTTTGCTTGAGCTTTATGAAGAGCGTAGAATGAGCTACCTCTTCATATCCCACGACATCAGAGCGGTCCAGCACCTTGCCGACAAAATCCTTGTGATGAAAGATGGCCAGATTGTGGAGCAGGGGCCGGCTTTAGAGATTTTGGAAAACCCCCAGCATCCCTATACAAAGCTTTTGGTTTCTGCAGAGCTGCCGGTTTAGTGGCTATTACTTTACCCATTTAGCAAAGTGCTGGAAGAAAACGGTGTCTCTAAAGGCGTAAGAGATGCCGTTATTTTTTTGAAAATCTATGTCCTTTTGCTCTTCAAGGTAGAAGCCGGGGTTTGTCACAGCTGTCAATCCAGCTCCCACAAGAGTCATTTCTCTTCGTTGGATATTGCGCTCTATATGGCTTCCCAATTTAAGCAAGTCATACGCAAGTACCGCTGTAACGACTGCTGAAACAATCCAGAGCGGGCTTAATGGGTCTGTAGCATAGGTGATAAGTGTTGTGATAAAACGGGTTGTTGCAACCACGGCCAAGACGCCGCCGAGTATGCGCGATGTAACTGAGAGAATGCGCTCATTTCTTGATTCGCTTTTGTCGCTGGGGTTATTGAAGATGATCTCAAGATCTTGTCCGATTGCTCTAAAATAGTTGCCGATGTCTGCTATTGCCATATATGCTCCGTGTGTTTAATTCGACTTTGGGCAGATAATATGCAAAAAAGAGATTTTTGTCAGCCCCCAGAGGGAAATCAAAAATATACTGGATATGCTATAATGGGCTTAGTACTAGGGAGGGTATACCTATGGAGCCTATGGATGTTCGCGGTTCATCATCGCCACTAAGTCCCCAGGGGCCACCTGAGGGGGGCGATAAAAAGCCGTCAAAACTGCCCCAAATACTAGCCAATACAAAGCTTGGGGAGTTTCTTGAGGCAAGAAGAGCAGACCCCAAAAAAATCGAGCAGTACAAGGCCGCTTTTGCTGCCTTTAAGCAGGCCTTGGCCGAGGCAAAAGTGTCGCCCGGCACAGAAAAAGCAGCTCCTCGTCATATCCAAGAGCCAAAGAGGCTCGATGCATATGATATTGAAGCTGAAGATGTACCAGAGCCTGCTATTCGAAAAAAAGCCCCACAAGGGGACGTAGACCCTCAAACCTTTGCTGTGCTGCTGCGCCATGCTGAAAAGCTTGAAAAACGAGAAGAGGCACGCTTTACACGATTAGAAAGTGGTCGCACCACACTACTTGATACAAAAGCGGGCCTTGAGCGCAAGATAGAGGAGCTAGAACAGAGAACGGCCCAGCTTAAAGAGCCAAGTAGCTACAGCTGGACATTGCTTGATCGTATGAAAGCAACTCCCGCAGAGGTTAAGGAGCAGATTAAGGGGATTGTATTAAAAGTGTTGGGCAAAGGCGAAAAATCACTTCCTACTAAGTTGCGTGAGGGGGCTTTTTTACGAGAATTTAATGAGTTTGCAACACGTGTTGGCAATGCGCGTATTATTGCTGTTCCTGCACTTGCCTCTGACGTGCAAGAGGCGTTTCAGGCAATGGCTGATATCGGTATTACTAGCATAAAGTTCAAAACAATTCCAAAAAAGCAGTTGTTAGAAAAATATTCTCTGCTTCAAAACGCCTCTAAAAAGCTTGTTGATGCCCAAAATAGCTATGTAGGCTATGTAGCCATCTTGCGCAAAGGGACATTTTTGGAGGAATTTAAGGAATTTGCCGCACTTATTGGCAATGCGCGTGTTATTGATGATCCAGTAGTGCAGTCTGCCCTACAAAGTGCTGAAGAGGTACTTGCTACTCTAAACATCAGTAAATCAGACCCAAAAACCATTCCAGAAGAGCACTTGCTGAAAAAATATGCTGCACTAATGAAGGGCAAAAAAGAACTTGCTGCCATAGTAGAATCCAACCCTCAATATAAATCACTTGTGACAGCAAAACCAAAGCTGCCCAAAAAACCAGTGGCTGCTGCTGTAGTAGCACCCACAGTGCCCCCAAAACCGAATCTTGCTCGAGAGCTACACGATGTGCGGGCTAAAAAGCAGGAGCTGATTGCCCAAATGCCAGAGCCTGTAAAGGCCATTATGGATAGGCTAGGAACAGAGGGTATGCTAACGCTAGGACTCGACGACATCCAAGGCTTTTCTGAAGAAGAGCAGTATATGCTTATCGACATGACAAACCTTCTTACCGAAGAAAGAGCTCTAAAACTTTCTCTTGCAAAATTCAAAATCAAACCCAAAGAGCAGGGTGAATAAGCAGCCCCGAAGTATTGCCCGCAAGCTTTGTGGAGTAACGGACCGCGTGGGGGATGTTTAGGCTTGTCATAACGCTGTAGGCAAGGATGAGGTCGATTACGAGAAAGCGTGCGTCAGGGTCGTTGAAGCACTCGTCTGATTTGTTGAGGCTGTCATAGAGGTGGGTTTTGATCTCATCTGGCGAGAATCTTGCACCGATGGGGATCTGTTTGGGGTGGGCGCCTATGGCGATGACAGTTTTTTCGTGCAGGTTTTTGGGTAGGCGCTCTTTGGACTTTTCAAGCTCTTGTGTGATGTGGGATATAGCCTGAAGGGCGTGATTTTCGCTTACAGGGTTTGCTGAGGGCGTTTTTCCAAAATCTTTTTTCTGCAGAGTTTCGATGATATAGTGCTCTACGGGGACTCTGCCAAAGCGGCCAAGGTACATTGCATCACAAGAGGTGATCTGAAAGCTTCCCGCACCAGTATCCCAAGAGATAAAGGTAGATTCATCAAGATCGCTTAAGCTTTTGGCGTTGAAAAAGCCGTAGGAGGCCTCTTCTTCGTGTGTGGCGATCTTTATAATAATGCCAACTTCATGATAAATTCTTGCGATCAGAAGAGCTGCATTAGCGCTCGCGCGAAAAGCCTCTGTTGCAATACCTACAATGGTTGTAGGAGCAAAGGAGAGCGCTTTTTCTTTGAGCGTATGGAGTATTGCGACTGCCTCATCCATAATATCTTGGCTAAAGTGGTCGAGCAGGCCGAGCTTTAGATCTCTTGCAAATTCTACATGGATGGTCTGGATGTGCAGTACATTCACAATTTTTTCATTGGCAACTTCGGCAACCTGCAGGCGGATGCAGCCGGAGCCAAGTTCAATACTTGCTCGTTTTGCGATCATAGTCCACGCTCGTTGTAGTAGGTGATAAGCTCATCGACTAAAAGGGTGGCCTCTTTTGTAAAGGAATCATCAGATCCTTCTGCTAAAAAGAGCGCTTTTTCTTGTTCGATTACCTTTGTAAAGTGCGCCTCGAGTTGATTTGGCATGAGTTCTTCGAGCTCATAGATAAAGAGCAGTTGCTGACGCACAAGGGAGATAAAAAGCCTCTTTGCAAAGGGTGAAAGCGGCTCAGGAGTAAACTGTAGATGCTCTGAAAGCTGTAGGAGGTGGATGGCAAGGCCTGCCTCTATAAAGCAGGCAGAAGTTTTTTTGTTGTAGAGTGGCCCTTCAAGTGCGGCATCTTGGTAGATTTTTGAGCACTCTGTGCGGGGATCGTTTACAACTGCTTGGTTTTGGTTGATCAGCCACTCCTCTTGCAGGCAGCTGATGGGAGTTCCAAAGACATTTTGTGCAAAAGCTCTCGCCTTATGGCTAAAGGGTTCAAATGAATCGCGATCGTCATAGACCAATTCGTCCTGGCATGCTGTGTGATGTGCCTCTAAAAGTCCGATCGGAGCAGCAAATGTCATTTTTTGCTTAATCTGCCCTCGGGCTTTATTGTAGAGGGCGTTTCCTGGGGTGAGCCTGTTTGCAATGTCTGCCTTTTTTAGTAACAGCTGTTGAAACTGCGGGCACAAAGTAGGCCTGAGGATGCAGCTAGGAATGAGCTTTTCATGCAGCGCCAGCCCTACATACTGCAATGGATGACAAAACCCTGTCTGAAATATGCTGCTTTTTAGCTGAAAGCTCTCTTTCACAGGCAGTGCAAGCTGTCTATGATGGATATCTCGTTGAAAAAGCCCTGTTGCCTCTATCTCAACACCTGGAAGAGGCGATATTTTTTGGCTAAGCTGGACGCTGCCTTTTTCTTCAAAAAGATGCGAAATGGGACTTTTTCGCACAAGTGTTATGGCCTCATCAAAGCTCAATGCAACCTCTTTGTAGTCTTGAAGCAGCGATACCACTTTTGTGCGAAAGAGGTCAAGCTCCTCTTGCTTTGGCGTGCCAAAGGCATGGTCGCTATTTTTCTGGACAGACTGCAGGACGCTTTTTATTTTGTCGGTAGAAAATTTAGCTGGTATTGGGATTTCGGCTTCTGCTAGAAGTCGATGTTCTGCTTTGCCTGCCATGCGCAAAAAGAAGCGTTTGATAATGCTTGAAAGCGATGCTGTACGTACTTTTTCTTTTCTGACCTCTTCATTGTACCCCTTGGCAGCATCGAGAATGCGATCGGCTAAGAGCTTTTGCTCATCTGTTCCTTGCTGCATATCGCCGTAGAGTGTGGTGTAGACCTTGATGAGATCTACAGATTTTTGCAATTTCGAGCATGTAGTAGCCTCTTTGTGCTCTTTAAAGAGGCGTACAGTCTCTATGGCATGTTCTATGTCAAGGATTTGGTCGTTTTTTTTCATGCTTTTTTGTCTCGACAAGAAGCTTTTGTTCTCGCTCTGTGAGTTCGCGAAAATGACCTTCAGGCAGTGTGCCAAGCACAAGGCCTCCAATACGAACTCTTGTGAGAGAGACAGTTTCAAGCCCTGCTTTTTCCATCAGGCGGCGCACTTCGCGGTTTTTTCCGTCGCAAATTATCACTTTGAGCGTGCCTCGGCGCACTTTATTGACGCTGAGGGGCTTTACATAGGAGCCGTCGATCCACATCCCGTCGCTAATGGCGACAAGGTGCTCGTGCTGTATCTCTTTGTCTACCTTCACCACATACTCTTTTGGTATGCGTTTGGAGGGGTGGGCGACGCTATTTGCAAACTGGCCGTCGTTGGTGATGATAATAATGCCTGAAGTCTCTTTGTCAAGGCGCCCAACGGTGTAGAGGCGCGCATTTGTTGGGCCAATCAGATCAATTGCACGCTTTTTGCTGGGTGCGCTTGTGCAGATGTAGCCGACAGGTTTGTGGAGGACATAGTAGAGTTTTTGCTCAAGTTTAAGCTTTCGTCCATCATAGGTAATAACATCTTTTGCAATGTCTACCATTGTTTGTGGGACAAGTACAGGTTTGCCATTTACAGACACCTCGCCTTGAAAAATAAGCTCTTCAGCCTTACGGCGAGAGGCAACACCTGCCTGGGCAAGTACTTTACTAAGTCTCTGGGTAGCCACAAAAATCCTTTTTTTTATGAAAGTATAGCAAAACTGGACTTTAATTTCTTTAGGTGGCATTTTTATATCCATGAGTTATGTAATTTTACTGAGACATGGCGAGTCCATGTGGAATAAAAAAAATTTATTTACTGGCTGGGTCGATGTACCGCTCTCTGAAAAGGGGATTGCAGAGTCGATAGAGGCGGGAAGGCGCATTGCTGGCTATCCTATAGATATAATTTTTTGTTCAACACTTATTCGCGGTATTATGACGGCGATGCTGGCAATGTCTGTGCGCACCGATGGCAAAACGCCCGTTATACGACACCAAGAGGGCAATCTGGCTGCCTGGGCTGCTATTTACTCTGAAAAGGCGGCGGCAGAGACGATACCTGTATTTTGCAATGATGCGCTCAACGAGAGAATGTATGGCAAGCTCCAGGGGCTTAATAAGCGCGAAACGATGGATACCTACGGCGAAGAGCAGGTAAAACTCTGGAGAAGAAGCTTTCGGACAGAGCCGCCTGAGGGCGAAAGTTTGGAGATGACCACCAAGCGCACAATTCCCTATTTTGAGGCGGCAATCGTGCCGCAGCTAGAATCCGGCAAAAATGTGCTTATTTCTGCCCACGGAAACTCTTTGAGAGCCTGTGTAAAGGATATTGAGGGGCTGACGGATGATCAGGTGGTGTCTCTTGAAATTGCAACAGGCGATCCACTCATCTACGAGTATGCCGATGGTCGTTTTACACGCAAAAAACATGTATGAGTGAAAAAATTTTTCTTGATCATACAGCCTATTCACACGCATCTAAGAACGCTATTTGTGCGATGATGCCCTTTTTTGAAAGGGCTTGCAGGGTAGATAAGGAGCTATATTCAGACATTGATGCTGCCCATAAACGCATCAAGGAACTCTTTGGTGCAGATGGTGATGCACAGTTCATCTTTACTTCAAGTGGCGCTGAAGCCGATGCTATCGCTCTTCACTCTGCCTACCATATGCGCACAAAGCATGAGGGCAGAAATCACTTTGTGGGCACATCCCAGTTTGCTCCTTCGGTTATAAACTACGAAGATGATGGAGTCTGCGTAAAGCTTGCAGAGCTATCCACGAATGGTTTTGTCACAAAAGAGGCCCTTATCGAGGCCATTTCACCGCGCACTGCCATGGTGTCGCTTGCTTGGGCGTCAGGCCGTACAGGGGTTATGCAGCCGCTAGAGGAGATCGCCCAGGTATGCCAAGAGCGGGCCATATGGCTGCATGTTGATGCAACGCATGTTGTGGGTAAGCTGTCGATTAATTTTAGCGAACTTCCCATCGATATTCTCACCTTTAGCGGCCATGCTATTCAAGCCCCACAGGGCACTGGGGGACTTTTTGCAAAGAAGATGATTCCACTTCGTCCCTGCGTCTTTGATCCGCCCTTTACTCTGCCGCTCTTTATAGGGCTTGGGGAGGCAGCATTTCTTGCAAAAGATACCGAAAGCCTCTACTGCAGTGAGGTCTGTCGCTTAAGAGATATGTTTGAGCGGGGTGTTGTAGCCGGAAAAGTAGTGCATGGGGATGAAGCAAGAGTATGCCACATAAGTGCGATTCATTTTGCAGGCATTAACCCTGAGCTTTTGGCCTTTTCGCTTGCTCGTAAGGGGCTTTTTGTCGACTGGAGCCCTCATGCTGATTTTCTTACTTTTAGCCTGACAAAAGATACTCAAGAGCATGA
>Ga0187893_10013542_pt1 | contig 11317 bp, 12 predicted proteins | sample MA1701074metaG_FD_139574 | JGI IMG/M metagenome (GOLD analysis project Ga0187893, IMG submission 139574) | White microbial mat communities from a basaltic lava cave in the Kipuka Kanohina Cave System on the Island of Hawaii, USA - MA170107-4 metaG ...
CAACGGTACCCCTTTAACCAAAATTTCAAAACCGAAACCAACCAAACAACTTATCGCCTTAACCTAAAAGCGGACAAATCACGTGCTACAAAAACCGGACATCTTGACTAGCTATCAACATAACGACCAACCCCCCCTCCCTCTGGAGACCCCCTTTTTGTGTTAAAATAACCCCCTTCTATGAAAAACCTGAAAACCCTCCTTTTATCTTTTTATCTCTGGACCACCGCCGCTCTGATTACGGTTTTGGTCTCTTCCCTGATCCTTCTGACCTCCCCTTTCGCCCTTTTCGATCCCGACCGGCGCTGGGCCCACCGGCTGGGGGTCCTTTGGGCCGCTCTCCTGCTTAAATGCAACCTCGCCTGGCAATTGCGGACGGTGGGGCGGGAGCACCTCAAAAAAGGCCGAAGTTACATCCTCGTGGCCAATCACGCGAGCCTGACAGACATCGTCTGTCTTTTTTCCCTCAATCACGAGTTCAAGTGGCTCGCCAAAAGAAGCCTTTTCCAGGTTCCTTTCCTGGGATGGGCCATGAGTGTCATGCGCTATATCCCCCTCGAACGCGGGCAATACGGAAGTATCCGGACAAGCTACGGGGAGGCGCTCGGGTGGCTTAAGAAGGGAGTCTCGATCCTCATCTTTCCGGAGGGGACCCGAAGCCGCACGGGAGAAATCGGAAATTTTAAAAGCGGGGCTTTCAAACTGGCTTTGGAAACGGGCCTCCCGATTGTTCCGATCGTCCTTACGGGAACGCAGGATGTCCTTTCAAAAGGCCGGACCGCTGTCGGAAAATCGGGGGTGGCTTACTTGAGTGTGCTCGCGCCCATCCCGGTAAACGGCTTCGACCCCAAAGATGAAGTAAAACTCCGCAAACAAGTTGAGGACGTCATGCGCGAGGAATTTGAGAAACGGAAGCGGATGCTTGCTTCTCGGGATTAACGAGACCGGGCAAGGCGCTCGAGGCGTTCAATCCTCTCTTCAACCGGCGGATGGGTGCTGAAGAGTTTGACAAACCCGCCCCCTCTCAACGGATTCACAATAAAAAGATGGGCCGTGGTGGGGGTTGCTTCGGCCATCGGAATCCGTTTGACACCAGCCTCCAATTTCCGAAGGGCGCTCGCCAAATAAAGAGGATTTCCGGTGAGCGAAGCGCCTCCTTCATCGGCATGAAATTCGCGGGAGCGGGAGACGGCAAGCTGAATCAGGAGCGCGGCGAAGGGCGCCACAATCAGCATCACGAGAAGGACCAAGGGGTGGGTCTCCCCATTCCGGCTGTCCCGTCTTCCGCCGCCGAACATGAGGCCCCAGCGCGCCCAGGAAGTGAGGGTGCTGATGGCGCCCGCGATCGTGGCCGCAACCGAAGCAATCAAAATGTCCCGGTGCTTCACATGGGAAAGTTCGTGGCCCAAAACACCTTCGAGCTCTTCTTCATTCAGAAGATTCATGATCCCCTGCGTCACCGCCACCACTGCATGTTGGGGGCTGCGGCCCGTCGCGAAGGCGTTGGGCGCCTCGGAAGGAATCCAATAAAGTTTCGGCAGGGGCATTCCGGATTTCTGGGCGAGTCTCTGGACAATCTGGTAGACCTGCGGGGCTTCGCTTTCGGAAAGGGGTTTGGCCCGGTACATCGCGAGGACCAGTTTGTCGCTGAACCAGTAGGCCCCCAAATTCATCACCGCTCCGAGGACTAAAGCGATCACCATCCCCTGTTGCCCTCCCAAGAGCCTTCCCACAAAAACCAAAAGGAGGGTCAGGGCCGTTAAAAGAAAGACCGTTTTAAAGAAGTTCATTCGAGAATCCTCCTGCAGAGCCTAATATACCAAATTTCGGAAGGGTTATCTATGCTGACGGCGGACCAGGGCCCAGGCTCCGGCAAAAACAAAGGTGATGACGAGGGCGGTCAAGATCATGTTGATTTGCTTGATGGTGTGCTCCTTCCATTCCGTGAGCTGCCTTTGCTCCCGCAGAATCTCTTCCCCGCCTTCCATCAATTCCGGTGGGGCCTCCTCCGAAGAAAGGAGCTGGCGGCGAAAACTGATATTGGGGGATTCGATTTGGGCCTCGGCGAGCCCCTCCTGAATGATGGCGCGATTGACGAAAGTATCGTCCGGCAGAAAAAGGTAGGCTAGGAGCCTCCCGAATTTGTCCCGCTGTTTGACATCGTAGGTCAGCTTGACCTCCTTTCCAAGAACGAGACCTTTCATGAACTCGGTGGCTTCCGCCTCCTTCTCCGGCAAAGGTTTCACTCCGATCAGGACAACCCGCTGGCCCGTGGAAAGGTAAAGGGTGTTTCCGTCGATCACCTGAACGACCTCGGCCTGATTCGGAAGATTTGTTTGCCTCTCCGGATCAAAGGCGCCGAAGGAAGCGGGAACCCAGGCGATTCCAATAAGGAGGGCGAAAAAAATGGTTCTCTTGATCATGGATTTATCCAACCTATCGGAAGAATGAGACCAACCTTGAATTCCGGAGGAAACACCGGTATATTGGGGGCATGAAAATTGCACTGGTGCTTCTTTTCACCTTTCTCGTGAACCTTCCCTTCGGGTGGCTTCGGCGGAATGAAAAAAAGTTTACCTTCAAGTGGTGGCTTTACATCCATCTGCCCATTCCTTTAATTGTCGCACTCCGGATTTGGCTCGGGATCAATCCGTGGTGGATCCCCGTGATTATTGCGGTGGCGATCGGAGGGCAGGTCGTGGGTTCGCGCTGGTTAAAGTTAAATTTTAATCCCGACTCTTCGTAATTCCTTCGCGAGCTGGGCGTTGGATCGGAACCGGATTCCCTTCATTCCGACTCTTTCCGCCCCTTCGATAAAACGCTTCATGTCATCGATAAAAACCGTTTCCTCGGGCCGGAGCTTGATCTTCCTCAAAACCTTCCAATAAATCCTGGGGTCGGGCTTTCTTCGTCCCACAAGGTGCGAAGGGAAAGTCCTTTTGAAGTGGCGGAAGATCTGGGGGAAGCGTTTCTCCACGTAATTGAAATGAAGCTCGTTGGTATTGGAGATGAGGTAAAGGGGATAACGGCGGCTTAATTTTTTGAGGACCTGACGGATCCCCGGGTTCTCCCAGAAAATTTCGTTCCAAAACCGGGCAAAAGTCCGGAAATCGATCGTCGAATTGAAGGCCTTCTTGGCGTGGCGGAAAAATTCTCCCGTGGTGATTTCCCCCCGGGTGTAGGCCTTTTCCACGCGGGAGGTGAAAAAATGCTTCCAAATTTTCTCCACCGGGACTTTCGTCATCCGTGCAAAGCGCTTGGCAGCGCGCTGGGCGTCGTAATGGATCAGCACATTCCCCAGATCAAAAATGACGGCTTTGATTTTCACGGGCAAAAGAAGGTCAGGTGATGCGAAGTTCGAGAAGCTTCGCTTCGGCCAAAACGGAATCCACTTCGAGAGTCCCCAGAGAATTTTCCCGTTCCCACTGAATTTGAGCGGGCCCGGCAGACGGATGTTTCGTGTAGCTTAAAATGATCCGCCCGAGTTCCCCGAGTTTTTCCGCAGTCGAAGGACCGATCAGAAGGGCTGAAGGCCCCGCGAAATTGACGGGCGTGAGAAGGGTCGTCCCGCGCGGATGAAGGTAGGCCAGGTATTCATTTTCCTGCTCATCCCTTCCGATAACGGCTTTGGTCTCGGCATCCAAGCGAAAATGGCGGCCGGTTTTTAAAATCTCAAAGTGCCACCGGTCGTAATCTTCCATGTGTTGAAAAATATCTTTCACTTTTTTTGCGAACTCGGGTTCGGTGAGGGCGCAGCCCGTGGAAGGCTGGGGCGGATTCTCGATCCCGTATTCCCGGGCCAGCTCAAGAAGCCGGGTCCGCGACCTTCCTTGAATATCATAAAGCCCTTCGCGATCGATGATCCCCTCCTTTTCCGGAAGGGTGGGTTCGAGAAGTTTTGCCGAGAGCGGTCTCACAATCAATCCTTCCAATTCGGCGTCCCGCTCAATGGTTTCAAAACAATCGAAACGCTGCGACATCGGCCGCTGTCCCAGGACCTCGCCCGAAACCACGAAAGAGGCGTCGATCTCCTGCATCAATTTTTTGGCCAAACGGAACATATAAATCCGGCAATCCACGCAGGGATTGATGGCCTTGCCGGTCCCGTATTTGGGATTCTTTACAAGCTCCACGTAATCCATTCCCACGGGAAGCATGGTGAATTTGATCCCGAGTTCATGGGCCACGCGCCGAGCGTCGTCTTTGCAGCACCCGAACATGGTCTGGAAATTGATCGCCTCGATCTCAACCCCCTGCCGTTGCAGGATCTTGACCGCCAGCGTGCTGTCGAGCCCTCCGGAAAGTAACACCACCGCCTTTGGATTCATATTTTTTTCATTTTTACCGATTGGCTCTGGCTTTGCAAGGGATATAAAAAGTTTGAAATCTTAAGGGGGTAACAGGGGGCGTATTGGTGGAGGACAAAAAAGGAACAGGCTACTTTAAGCTTTTAAGACGATCCCATACTCGGAATGCCACTTCCCGTCATGCCTTCCGCTCGCTTTTTATCATCCCTCGGTTGTCTCCTCGGTTGTCTCAAGGATGGGGCCGATCGGTGGACAAAGTTGTTTGCACCTCCTAGAACAACTGCCGTCACACTGTGGTACAAAGTCATTGTCTTGCCTACAGCTTTGGTAACAGCTCTCGTAAGTTCCTCCAGGGCAGCGACCTAGCGGGACTGCGCAACCATCAGCCCAAGCCGTCTGCGATAGGAAGAGAGTGGATAAAAAAACAACCGATAATAATAGAAACGCGCTTAAAACGCTCCAACGGTCATCGGTTTGCATTTAAGTGTTCTCCTTTTAGTAGAAAGATACCCCCCCCCTGACGAGTTTGTCAAATAATCGTCAAAGGAAATGCGATAACTTGCTCAAAAATAAGAGGATAAGATATTTTAAGGTGTGGTATAATTTCACCATGCATTCAAAAGACTCGCTCCGCTGGGTGGCAGGGATAGCAACTCCCTCCAAAACTTACATTACCCGTGTTTTCAACCTCGGCACTTGGGAAGAATGGAAATCGATGAAACGGGATTTTTCTTCCAGCCAGATTCGCGAGGCGGTCAGGCATCCCCTCCGGGGTCAATGGACTCCGCGAGGAAAAGCCCTTGCGGAAACCCTCTTTGAGTGCCGGCTTCCGGATGAAACCCTGATCTCCTTCGATGCCGAAACTGCATCTTGAAGTTCTTCCTCCAAACCAGCGTCGCCTTTGGGAGCAATTTCGAAAAAAATCAGCCTTTCTCACCCAGAGGGGTTATTACCTGGCGGGCGGAAGTGCCCTTGCTCTTCAGATAGGCCACCGGCGGACCGTCGATTTTGATTTCTTCTCACAGAAAAAGGCTTTGGCCGCCTCCACCCAAGAATGGTTGAAACCATTGCCCGGTTTTCTCGTTCGTGATCTGGATAAGAACACCCTCCATGCCGATGTGAAGGGTGTGAAGGTCAGTTTTATCAGCGGATACAAGTACCCTCTGGTGGTCCCGATTGTTAGAAGCGGGCGGGGTGAAATTAGCGGGCGTCCTCGATATCGCTTTGATGAAACTCCTCGCGATCACGCACCGCGCCACATTGAGAGACTATCTGGACTTGGCTGTTATTCTTCGTGACCATCTTGAGTTGAAAAAAATAATCGGGGCCAGCGGGAAAAAATATGGGAAAAATTTTAATGTGATGGCGGCCCTTCGCGCTCTGGTCGCCTTTGCAGACATCGACCCCGAGCAACCTGCCTTGTTGGATAAAAGCTTAAAGGCTTCATGGCAAAAGATTCTGCGTGAAGCTGTAAAAAAAATCGCTTAACTCAACCGCAACACAAGGCATTTCGCCGCACCGCCCGCCTTGATGAATTCGGAGAAATCGAGCGGATGGGAACGAAATCCCAGCGACCGGAGGGCCTCCATGGTCCGGGGGCAACCGCTATTTAAAACGACCTCTTTTCCCACCACGACTGCATTGCAGGCGAAGCGCAGCGCTTCTTCTTCGGGGACTTCGATAAGATCGGGGACCGTGTCCTTGAGGACGTGCTGGGAATAAATTTCAAAGGCGGGAAGATAGGCCAAGGCGGTTTTTCCGTCAATCGGCGCGAAGCAGGTGTCCAAATGATAAAAACGCTTATCGACGAGTTCGAGGGCGTAATAGGAAACGCCGAGGATCGCCGCCACGAATTCATGGGCCTCGATGTCCGAGCGGAAGTGGTAACCCGTGTAGAGGCCGTCCTGAAAAAAAAGCGCGTCTCCTTCCCCTTCGAAATGGTAACCGGGAGGGACGTGCCTGACCGAATAATCCTTCTTTCGAAACCACCCTTCAAAAAAAGCGGCCTCCGGCTGTCTCTCTTTATGACGGAAATTGGCGCGGACAAAATTTTTCCTAAACACGAGCCCCCCGTTGGCCGTGAAAACAAGGTCCGGCAGATGGGGAACGGGTTTGAGGAGTTCCACCTGAATTTTCAATTCTCGGGTGAGCAAATCATAAAAACTGTCCCACTGTTTTTTGGCGAGCTTCTGGTCCGCCTGTTTTTTGACGCTCATCCACGGATTGATCTCGTAGGCGATTTCATAGTAATCTGGAGGACACATCAAAAAAGCGGGGTTCACGCCTCGAAACCCAGTTTCTTCATGGCCTGAGGGTCTCTTTTCCAATTCTTCAGGGTCTTGACCCAGAGCTCGAGAAAGACTTTTTTACCGAGGAACCCCTCGAGCCCCTTCCTCGCCTCAAGCCCGATCTGTTTGATTTTGGCGCCCCCCTTGCCGATGAGGATCGATTTTTGAGAATCCTTCTCCACCACAATGACGGCTTTGATAAAAACGAGCCGGTCGGAACGCTCTTTAAATTCCTCGATTTCAAGCGCCGAACTGTAGGGAATTTCTTCGCCGGTGAGGCGGAAAATTTTTTCCCGAATCATCTCCGCCGCAATCGTCCGCTCATTCTGATCGGTAATGAGCTCCTCCGGAAAGTAAGGCGGGTTCTCGGGAAGGGTCTCGAAAGTTTCCCGGATGAGAACGGAAATGTTGTCCCCCTGGAGCGCCGATACCGGAATAATTTCCCGAAAGTCGCAGAGCTTTCGGTAAGCGTCGATCACGGACAGGATTTTGGGTTTCGTCACGCGGTCCACCTGATTGATCAGAAGGAAAATCGGCACTTTGGCCTCCTTGATTTCATCGATCAACGCGTGTTCCTCTTCCCCTGGAGTTTTTGGAAAAACCATCCAATAAATGAGGTCGGAACTTTCGACGGCCTTCCGGATCTCGCCGATCATCCACCGGCCCAAGGCGTCTTTCGGATCATGAAAGCCGGGGGTGTCCACGAAAACCGCCTGACCTTCTTTCGTTGTGAGGATTCCGCGGATAATGCCCCGCGTGGTTTGGGGTTTTTTGGAAACGGCGGAAAGGGATTCTCCGACCAAACGGTTCAGCAGGGTGGACTTGCCGACATTCGGCCTTCCGAGAATAGAGATAAAACCCGAACGGGGGGGACGCGTCAACTCGAGCGGCTTACTTCAGTTTTTGGAGGATTCTGTTGTAGAGGTCGTTGGCCAGGTCAAGGTCGGGCACCAATTTGTAACTCTTGCGGGCCCTGACCCGAAGCCGGACTGTCCGGTCCGTCACCTGACTGACCTCGATTTTGACTTCTGATTTTCTCACTTCGCCTTCAAGATATCCCCGGTTCCGGTCTTCCAGCCGGATGAAACCTTCCCGGATCACGATCTCGCGGCTCGCCTTCCAAATGGGATCATACTTCTTTTCAAGGACTCCCTCGATTTCGTCATCGGAGATTGCGTAGCCTCCCGCAGCACCCGCACCAATGAGGAAAAGGGCGCAACCCGAAGAAAGAAAAATAAAACCCAGTAAAAATCCGAGAATCCAAAGGTTCTTTTTCATGCGCGCACCGTTTGTCCTTTCCGAATCAGGTTCAAGACTTCGCCCACGAGTTTTTCGATTCCCTCCCACGCCTGGGCAATGTTTTGAGCGAGCATATAGGCGGGAGTGGTCACGATTTTATATTTGGAATCAATCCAGATTTGGTTGACCGTGCAATTTTTGTGGGCCTGGCCCATTTTCTCGAGGGCCACGGCGGTTCCTTTGTCATTTCCGATGGTCATCTCGACCCCCGCCCCTTCGAAAATTTTCGCCATGAGGGCCGGGGCGATGCAGATGGCCCCGATCGGTTTTCCGGCCGCGTGGACCTCTTTGACCAGCCGGGCCACCTCGGGATGGACTTTGCAATTCGTTCCGTCCACGGCAAAGGTGCAGAGATTTTTGGCGGCCCCGTAACCGCCGGGAAAAATAAGGGCATCGACGTCTTTTTCTTTGACGTCTTTTTCTTTGACGTCTTTTAAGTCGCGGATCTTCCCGCGCGCAATCCGGGCGGATTCGACAAGGACATTGCGTTTTTCGGGGGTTTCCTTACCGGAGAGATGGTTGACGACGTGGAGCTGGTCCCCATTCGGGGCCATGCAGACCGCCTCGGCACCGGCTTTGGAAAGGGCCAGGAGAGTCAGAACCGATTCGTGAATCTCCGAGCCGTCCATCACTCCCGAACCCGAGAGAACGACACCTACTTTTGGCATGCCGCTGCCTCCTCTGTCATTGCGAGGAGCGAAGCGACGAAGCAATCTCTGGGAGGCGGGATTGCTTCGCCCGCCTTCGGGGGGCTCGCAATGACGTTGCTATTAGTATTTCGGTACATTGGGGTCGATTTTATTCGACCACTCGCCGATTCCGCCGACCACGTTCCAAACCTTTTTAAAGCCAGAACGCATCAGAAGCTCCACGGCCTTGGCGCTCCTGCCGCCCGATTTGCAATGGGCGATGACTTCCTTCTCTTTGTAAGGTTCGAGCTCTTTCAGCCGCTTTTCTAATTCTCCCAACGGAATGAGCTTGGAACCCGGAATCTTGGCAGTCTGATATTCATGCGGCTCGCGCACATCGAGCAAAAGAAAATCGTCCTTCTTGTCCATCTTGGCTTTCAGTTCATAAACCGTAATTTCAGGAAGATTAGACACAGCCTGCCCCTCCCCCCTTCTCAAACCGCAGAAGGCTTCGTAGTCGATCAGTTTTGTCACGGTCGGACGGTCTCCGCACACCGGGCAGTTTTTATCCCGGCGGAGTTTGACGGTCCGGAATGTCATGTCGAGCGCATTGTAAAGCAAAAGCCGGCCGATCAAAGGCTCGCCTTTTCCGACAATCAATTTGACAGCCTCCGTCGCTTGAATCACTCCGATCACTCCCGGAAGAATCCCGAGGACCCCTCCTTCGGCGCAGCTCGGCACCATGCCCGGCGGAGGCGGCTCCGGATAAAGGCACCGGTAGCAGGGGCCCGTTTTCGGTTTGAAGACGGTTGCCTGCCCCTCGAACCGGAAAATGGAGCCGTAAATATTGGGTTTATTTAGGAGAACGCAGGCGTCATTGACGAGATAACGCGTCGGAAAATTGTCCGTGCCGTCGATCACGACATCGTAATCCCGGATGAGGCCAAGGGCATTCTCGGAGGAAATCCTCGCCTCGTGTTTGATCACATGAGTGTCGGGATTCATGGCCTTGATCCGTTTCTCGGCGGAATTCAGTTTGGATTTCCCGATTTCATCGTTGGTGTGAAGGATCTGGCGCTGAAGATTGGACAGATCGACCACGTCAAAATCCACCAAGCCGATCGTGCCCACGCCCGCCGCGGCAAGATAGAGCCCCAAGGGCGAACCCAGCCCGCCCGCCCCGATAATCAAAACTTTGGCGGCGAGGAGCTTTTTCTGCCCTTCCTCCCCGATTTCCGGAAGGATAAGGTGCCTGCTGTAACGAATGTACTGTTCAGGAGTTAGACTCACTTCGACCGTTGCCTCCATACCCCCGATTATATCGTATTCCAGCCGTGGATTAAACGGCTCATTAATTGGTATCCTTTTTCAATAGAAACGCCCGTGGCTTTGGCGTTGGCTTCCGTATAACTCTTTCCTGAACGGACGGTTACATCCGAGCCCGAAAAAATAAAGGGAACCGGATCCGCGATGTGGGTTTTTTTGGCCGAAGGAGTGTAATGGTCAGGTGCCACAAAAAGCCGGTAGTCGCCCTGTTTCTTTAAGTGGTCCACGAGGGGACCGACGATCGCTTCGTCAATCCGCTCAATGGCCTTTTTCTTCTCTTCGGGCAGGCCGGAGTGCCCCGCCTCATCCGTCGCTTCCACGTGAACAAAAATCAGGTCGAGTTTTTTCAAGGCCTCGATGGCATAGCGCCCTTTCGCCTCGTAATCCGTATCGAAGTAACCCGTGGCGCCCGGCACTTGAATCACTTGCCAGCCGAGGTAATGGCCCAATCCCTGCAAAAGATCGACCGCGGAAATCACACCGCCCCGGATCCCTTTGAATTTTTTCTCAAAGGTTTCCAGTTCGGGCCGCACCCCTCCGCCCCAGAGCCAAATCATATTGGCTTTTGCTTTTCCGCTTTTCAGGCGATTCCGATTGACGGAGTGACTTTCCAAAATCTCGTTGGATTTCAAAATCAAATTTTTGAAAATCTCCGCCCCCTTTCCTTTGGGAAGATGGGGGGCAAATTTCTCGCCCTGAATATCGTGGGGTTGGGCCGTTTCGACTTCAAAATCCGATCCCCGGCGGCACAACAGAAGATGACGGTACATCTTTCCCGGGAAAAATTGGAGATCCTGCGATCCCAATTTCTTTCCGACGGCCGCGATGAGTTCCTTGGCTTCCTCCGTGGAGATGTGCCCCGCGCTGTAATCTTCAAGCGTCCCGCCGTTGGCGGTGACGAGATTGCACCTGAAAATTTTCTCTCCCTTTTGAAGTTTGATGCCGAGGCTTGCGGCCTCAAGCGGAGCACGGCCTGTGTAATATTTCGAAGGGTCATAACCCGTCAGGCTCAAACCGCACACATCGCTTCCGGGATACATTCCCTTCGGTGCGGTCTGCAACGTACCGAGGATTCCTTCTCTGGCGAGCCGGTCGAGATTCGGCGTCGCTGCCGCTTCGAGGGGGGTTTTATTTCCGAGTTCCGGAATCGGCCAATCCCCGAGCCCGTCCGGAACAATCACGGCGTATTTCATCTTGATCGTTTCACCACCCTTGTTGTCCCGCTCTCAATAGGAACAAAACGATTATTTCGATGTTGATAAATCGCCCAATATGAATAAATCGATTTCCCTTTCTCCCGTTCTCCCAATGCATAATATTCAATTTGGATTATAGGGTAGTCTCAATTATTTGAGGGGTCGGGGAGTTTTTTTCTCAACCCCATAGGGCTTAACTGCCGATGATGACTGGAAAAAGGAGGTCATCATCATGGCAAAGCCAGTTACGAAGCGGGTCCGCAAGCTTTCCC
>Ga0187893_10013543_pt1 | contig 11316 bp, 8 predicted proteins | sample MA1701074metaG_FD_139574 | JGI IMG/M metagenome (GOLD analysis project Ga0187893, IMG submission 139574) | White microbial mat communities from a basaltic lava cave in the Kipuka Kanohina Cave System on the Island of Hawaii, USA - MA170107-4 metaG ...
GTTCTTTCCTACCTCCAAGGCCGCCTGAACGTTTGCCCCGGCGGAAATGCCCACGAGCAATCCTTCCTCGCGAGCCAGCCGCAAGACCATTGCCTGAGCCGCTTCCGTATCGACCTCCACCTGGTCGTGCGCCAAGCCGGGGTCGTAAATTGGCGGCACAATTGACGTTGCCATGTGCTTCATCCCCTCCAGCCCATGCATCGGCGAGTCGGGCTGCATGGAGACGAGCCGGATGGCAGGATTGAGCTCTCTGAGTCGCCTGCTGGTTCCCACGAACGTCCCGCTGGTGCCGAGACCGGCGACGAAATGGGTAATGCGCCCATCGGTCTGCTCGAAGATCTCGACCGCCGTAGTTTTGTAGTGCGCCTGCCAGTTGGCCGGGTTTCCATATTGGTCCGGATAGAAATACAGTTCCGGGCTCTCAGCATAAAGCTTTTTCGCCATCCGGATGGCGCCGTCCGAACCCTCACGGCCGCTGGTCTGCACAAGTTCCGCGCCATACGCCGCCAGAATTCTCTTACGCTCGGGAGTGACATTCTCCGGCATGGCTAGCCGCACCCGGATGCCTTTAATAGCGCCAATCATCGCATAAGCAATCCCGGTGTTTCCCGAAGTTGCGTCGAGCAAGATCTTGCCTGGCGTGAGTTTTCCGCTGGCCTCACCTTCCAAAATCATGTTCAGAGCCGGACGATCCTTGACCGAGCCCCCTGGATTGAAATACTCCGCCTTCGCATAGAGCTCCACCCCGGGACAATCCCGTTCGATTCGGGTTAGCCGAACGAGCGGAGTGTCTCCAATACGGCTGAGTACATCCGTCGACTTAAAGGCTGGGGTCATCACTCTCGATACTGCCGCCAGACTCATTACCTGCCCCTCTCAGCGCGGCACGACCGGTAAGCCTAACATGAATCGGCAAGACTGCGTAATGGGAAGGCAATCTCAGAGGATGGTTCCATCAAGACCCTCTTGCTGAAGAGAACGTCGGAAGCCGCGACCGTTTTCAGTCGTGAGGTTTGTAGGCTTGGCAAGAGTTCTACGGATGGTTACGGCAGGCAAGTCTTGAAAGTCTGGCTGACTCCAAACGGACTGATTTCTCTTGCCCTTCGGGTTTGGTCTCAATCGATCGTCGCTAACGTCATTTGTCTGAGAAGACAGAACCTACGATTCATGGTTGACTCGGCGGTAGCCGAGTGCTTTGGCAAACTTGAAATCCAGCGCCAGAATTCCAAATGAGGTCATCCCAATAACGAACGGTCCCCTGAACCGGTCTTCAAAGTAGAAGAAAACATGGCCGTCGGGGTAGAACACTAAATCGCCTGGAAAAGGTTGACGGACCGCTTGAGATCGCTTCCAGATCCTAGAAATGTTCGCAAGCAAGTCAGCGTTTTGCTCATCACCCAGGAGGTTTTGGTCCCGAAGGACAAAGGCAGCAAAGTTCGGCGAATCAAAGCCCTCATTTAGGGATTGCCCGGCAACTGAATAGGGCACCCTTTGACGACGCAGTTCGAGCACTCGATTGAGAAGACGCGCCGCCTTGGGAGAGCGACTGGAAAGCCTTTCGACGCTCAAATTGTGAAGCGAAAAGATGTGCCTGCTTAGGATCTGAATCTGTTTCGATCGATTGCCGGGAGGATCGACCAGGTACTGGAGGTCAGCCAAATTTCGCTGGAGGTTATAGATCTGGTTTTCGAGCAGCATGATGTGTTGTCTGTAGGCTGCCGCCTGTGTCTTAAGCTGTTCAATCTGGGCATTGCTGCGGTCCTCTTGTTTCCGGTAGCCGTGGCAAAGGATGCCGACAGCCGCTATCGCGGTACCTATGATTAATAAGCGCCGAGGAACGCGTGGTTTTGACAATGAGTCATCGAACACAGCATCACCTCAAACCCCACAAAAACTCCGAGCGCGCAGAGGGTTTATTCGCTGCGGAGGACTTCCATCGGACTTACTCGACCCGCCCTGCGAGCCGGCATATAGGCGGCAATGAGTGCAGCGACGAGAAACAGACTGACGACTGAGACATAAGTGAAGAGGTCGGTTGGTGCGACATCGTATAACAGGGAACTCAACACACGCGTGGACAGGAGTGCTCCTGCCAACCCAATGCCAAGTCCTGCAGCAACGGTGGAAATTCCCTCCAAGATCATCCTTCGCATGACATCTGACCTCGTGGCTCCTAACGCCATCCGGATTCCAATCTCGCGTCGGCGCTGTTGAACCGAACTCGAGAGGACACCATAGGTTCCGATCATGGCAAGCACTAAAGCAATCGCAGCCAGAGCACCCAGCAACTGAGAACTGAAGCGACGCGGGGCTAGAGCGGAAGACACCAGTCCGGCCATGGGCTGCAGATTCCCTACGGGCAGCTGTGAGTCCATATCATGAATGACTCGCCGCACACTGGACGAGAGATCGCCTGACTCTTTTTTCCCTCTGACAACAAACGACACCCTCATCCAGGGTTCTTGCAGATAGCAGCGATAGATTTGCGGCCGTACGATTCCCTCCAGCGAAGTGTGCTTGATGTCAGCAACAACACCTACGATGGTAAGCCAAGGTCGATTCACGTCCTTGCCCGAGCCCATTCGAATTTGCTTGCCGGTCGGGTCTTCGTCTCCGAAGACTCGATCCACCAGAGTCTGGTTGACAATGACAACGGCAGGATGTTGGGAATCGTCGCCTTGGTTGAAATAGCGTCCACGCAACAGGGGTGTTCCTATCGCGCGGAAATAGTCGGGGCTGCAAGAACGGTAGTCCGCGATAGGTTCGTCACCGACCTCTACGGGATGCCCCTCCGCAACAATGCGCGTGAAATTCTCCGATCCCGAAAGCGGAAGGTCGTTAACGGTGCCTGTCGCCTCAACGCCTGGGATCTTGCGAATTCGCTGCAGCGTTTCCTCAAAAAGTCTGAGCTGTATCTCTGGCGTTGGATACCGATAGACAGGCGGAAGCAGATCGAGTGTCAGAAGCGAATCAGCCTGAAAACCTGGATCGTGCTTTATCAGCAGCTGGAAGCTCCTGATCAACAGGCCGGCGCCGATCAGAAGTACAACCGAGAAAGCCACTTCCATGGCTGCGAGCAACCGTCGCAGGGAATTTGATCGAGCGCCCAACGTCGATCCAAACGATCCTTCCCTGAGCCGGAAATTGAGGTCTGTTCTGGAGACCTGAAGCGCCGGGATTACTCCTGAAAGCAGCCCTGAGACTACGGTGATCGCCAGGAAAAAGGCTGCCACCCACCAGTCGATGGTGGTTTCACCTAGACGCGGGATGCCAACAGGCGCCGTAGCCATGAACCCGCGCAGGATCGAGTAGCAGAGGACAAAGCCGACTGCACCTGCAGTCAAGGACAGGATGAGGGTTTCTGCCATTACCTGACGGACAATGTGCCATCGAGTCGCGCCAAGCGCGACTCGAACCGCCAGCTCGCTGTTCCGCGAGAGAAGGCGCGTCAATGTCATGCTGGCCACGCCGGAACAAGCGATCAGCAGGACGAACCCTGCCGCTCCGAATAGCAAGAGAAAGGCAGCTCTTGACCGACCAATGATCTGATCCTTCAGCAGTATGACCTGAGCACCCCAGTCGATATTGGTGTCAGGGTGCAACGCTGCCATCTGGCTGGCCGCGACACTGATTTCGGATTGGGCATTTTCCACTGAGGCACCCCGCCGTAACCGGCCCAAAACAACACACGTGCGGTTTCCGCGGTCTGCATAGTTTCCTAGGCCTAGAGGTTTCCAGACCTCCGTCTTAGGGCTGAATCCGTACGCGAAAGGAATATCGGCTTTAGTCGGGAAGTTGAAACCGGGCGGCATGATGCCCACGACCGCATAACCACGACCGTCAAGTTGGATCTCTTTTCCAACCAGACTTCGATCTGCTGCAAAGCGCCTTCTCCAAAGAGAATCGCTGATGATCACCGCTCTGCTGAGGGGTTCGTCTTCCTCAGGTAGAAACCAGCGCCCCATCGCTGGCTTCACACCCAATATCGGAAAGAAGTCTACTGACACCCTCGCGCTGCCTAGCCTCTCGGCGTCACCTTCGCCTGCAAGGTTAACCAGGTAGGATCGCATTAAGCTGAAGCGTTCTACAGAGTTGACGTTTCTGCGCCAGTGGTCAAAATCGGCCACTGAGGGTGGTTGCTCTGAGAAGCCGAGATTTAACCTTGGGTTGGTGGCCCAGACGACGACTAGTTGATCTGAGCGCGGGAACGGGAGTGGCTTCAACAAGACAGAGTTGACGGCGCTAAAAATGGCCGTTCCGGAACCGATGGACAGCGCCAGAGCGACAAGAGCGATCGTAGTGAAGCCAGGGCTACGCCTCAATAGCCGTAGGGCAAAACGTGCATCTCTCGTCAAAGTCTCCACGCGTCGTCCCATCCCTATTCAATCGGAAGAATGTCGCTCAGCTTTCTCGTTCGACACCAAGGCCAGTCCTCCCATTCCTGTTAAAGACTCAGACTTAGGAAGTGATTAGCCTTGTGGCAGGACCTGGAGCGTCGAAGTCATCTCACTTCCGTTCTGTTTCACTAGGAAGCCAGATGATATGGGAAAGGGTCTCTATCGTTGAGGTTCTGACTGTGTTGTCGTGGATTAGGGTTTTCCCGTCCGGATCGAGACTGCGCAGGTCAGAGCCCTCCATGAAAACCTGTCCTTCCCGTTCGATCTTCCATTTGGTCAGCAGCTTCCTTCCCTCCCACCGAGTGGTTGATTTATGCACGCCGAATCGGTGGTTGTTCGTGTTTTCCTTCCCGTCTGTGGTAAGTCGCACTGTATTGGGACCTGATTGGATAACCAACTCTGGCTCTTTGTGCGTAATCGTTTCCGGCGGCATCATCTTAAAGGCCATGTCGGCTGGTGGAGGAGGCGGTCCCGGCGGAGCATCGGGATCAATATTCTTGCGGGGTGTTGACGTCATCGTACTCTTGGCCACATCTGCCTTTCGTGTGCCGGTAAAATTCGGTTTATTCCCAGCCGCCAGCAAGGAAACGGCAAAGCAGGCCACAAGGATCTGGCAATTAATCCAAGGCATCATGCGTGTTAACTCCTTTCATTCGGTTGTAGGTCTAGACCTCGCTGTTTCGCAGGACTCCCGCAGCCTGCATCTTCCTGCTGTTGGAACCGGGGCTCCGAATGACCTAGATGGCCTGAGGCAGAGACGCCGTAAGCTCGATTTAGAATCCAATTCCGCGCGAGGTGCCGCTGATGAAGGTGAATTGCGGCTCGACCACATTAGACACGGTTCGGGGTATTAAAGTTCCCAGAAACGAAAGTCTTACGGACTATCAGGGCCAGTTCGCATCAGAATCAGCTGGATCGCGCGCTCTCCAATTCAAAACAAATCCACAAAAACACCAGCGGGGAGGTGTGCATCATGAGTCGCGTCAGAGCGACTGGAAACAGTTCTTCCAGTTTCCAGGGGATGACCAGGAAGATCGCGCAGAGCACAACGACGTAGAGGATTGGAATCCAAAGCAGAACGCTGAAACGAGATCGGATGGCGTTTTTCGGCGACCGCCAGATCAAAACAGTAGCGGAGAGGCCGAGCAAACTCCACAGGTGTGGCTTTAGAAAGAACTCTTTCACAAGCGATCGAAGAATATAGGGTAAGCGATCGAGTCCACCGGCCAGATTCTCCGGCTTCAGCAACTTTACAAAATCTTCGTCCACGACTGGAAGTCGTGCCTGATAGAGGAACCAAGGCGCCAGACAAATCAATCCCCCCAACCCCGTAGCAAGCAATGGCCAGAGAGACCAAACTGACCGTCCATAGACAAGCCACCCCGCGAGGGCAGTCGCGAGGAACACGATCAGTACAAGTGCCAGCCCTTCAGTTTTGGTGAATACCGTCAGGCCGGCAAACAACAAGGCTTGGCGAAGATTGCAGGAAGTGCCTTCCTCCAGCCAGCGAAACAAGCGCGTTGAAAGCGCTGTTACATAGTAGGCGAGTGGAAGGTCCGCATAGCCGCTTGCCGCTCCGCCGTTGGCATAAATCGTGAACACGGGTAGAGACGCAAACAAGCTCATGGACAATAAAGCGTAGCAGCGGTCGAAGGCTCGACTCAGTTCCGAACCTACCAGCAAGATCAGAGAGACATAGAAACACGGAAACAGAAGCTTGATGGCGGGCTCGTGAAAGCCGCCGGAAGCAGAAGCAATGAAGGCTTCGGCCAGCGGAATCAGTTGAGGGTAGCGGGTCTTGGCATGAAGGCGATCCGAGTCAAGAAAGGCTTCGTTGTAGATTCCTTGCTCGAAGTAGAGGACTTTGGCTTTGAAGCCCCAGATGGCCCGCGCATCAAACGCGAGCAGCGGCTGGCTGAGGGCATCGGTGAACACGATGACGATGCACAGGCCCACAACACTCAACGAGGTCCACTCCAACGCGGACAGAGGATGGCTGAGTGGCAGGGTCGCAATAGTGGGTGGCCCGTCAGAATTGGAAGTCCAAAGTGTTTGAGTGCGACGCGCCAGGACGATGCGAAGGACGACCAGGCCTCCCAGCGGGCCAGCCACCAAGAGAAGATTGTTCGTCGGATTGAGCGCAATTCCCCCGTAGGCAAGATAGAACAAGCCGAGGCTGAGAATCCCACATCCCGCCCCAAACGATAGACTCCATAGCTCCAATGAGCGCAGCCGGGACGATTGACCTGCGAGTGCCCGTAAAGTCAGACAACCCACGGCTTGAACTAGCGCCAACGCCAGCAAGACGCCCATTAAAAGGAAGCCTTTCGGGGTGCAAGTTGGAATTGCAGAGGTTCTGTGTCCGAAATCTCCAGGATCCAGCCAATGCGATGCTGGTCCATCCACGCTTCTGGAATAGACGAAATCGGGAGATGGCGCTCCGGATAGAAATAGAACTTTCGCGGATACAGCTCGTAATTCAAGAGGAACTGCAAAGGCCGTTGGGTCTTGATGAGGAGGGCGGCCGTTTCGGGCGTCGTTTCGCGCACGGCACGCACGACGCGGTAGTCGTCGCCAAAGTCTGCTGCAATGAGTTCAGAAGGCGAGAGACCCCAATTCCGCTGCAACCGGTTCACCAGTGTGATCGCACCAAAGTTCATGGACAAAACTGCAATGGCAGTCCAACCACCCAAGAGAAGCCGCGCCCGGAACTGCAGACCTGCTAATTGTGGAACGCGATCTGCGAGTGCAACAGACCTACAGCACGGAAAGAGAAGTACGGCGCCACCCAGCAGCAGCTGCACTCCTGTAACCACGATCAAAGTTGGAACCAGGCGGAGTTTGTCGAGCAGTTGTGGATTTGGGCTTCCAGCCTGTCCCACCAACACCGCCAGCCAGGAAAAGTCACTGCCAGAAAGGGCAAATCCTGCTGCGATCAACATCCCACCGCAGACACACGCACCCCCCAACATGAGCGCAAAATTTGCCCTCACCACGCCCTACTCCTATTGTCCGATCTGAAAGCTGCAGCTCGTAGGTCGGTCCAAGCAGCTAAGCCGCCCTCAGGGCGCGGCGTCTCGCCTTCATCTGTAGCCCGTGGCCGCAGGCCAGAAACGCGGCATCTTGGCGGCGCGGAGGCGGGCAAACACCCGCGCTCCCAGAATTTGCCACGACTCTCTGTTCCGCGTCGCAGAGCTTACTTCACCACCAGCTTTCCCTTCATCTTCCCGTGACCCAGGCCGCAGCGCTTGCAGCAACTGAATTCGTATTCGCCAGCCTTGTCAGCATAGAACTCGAGCGTTGCCGGAGTTTTGGGATCGAATTTGACACAACTGTCTTTCACCGACTTGAGTTCAAGCCCGTGCTCTCTATCGGTAGCTTTCAAATGGAGCCGCACGAGCGTATTGGCTGGAACCTCAATAGTGGCAGGATTGAATTCGTACTTCTTTGCGCTGACTTCAACCTCCTTGACAGGCGCATCAGCCGGGGCCGTCCCGATCTTCTTAACTCCGCCAACCTTGTCGTCAGCTACTAGCAGCGGCGTAGAGAGCAATAAACCAAGCAGAAAAACAAGGATGTTCCTCATATAGCCTCCTTCAGAATCTTGAACGTGGGAGCCGGTCTCCGAACCTCGACGCCAGGGTCCGGAGAAGAACAGCCCAGTCGCCCCTCGGGAAAACGGTTCCCAACCTTTGGAACACGGCGGCTTGGGCCCCTCTAGTATCCGGCAGTGCCGGCAAACTCAGTCTACGAGTCCAAGGCAATCCAAGGGGTGCAATGTGATACACTTTCCCGGCAATTTTGGCAACATCATCAACAATCTCTATGAGCTGAGGAGCAGTGTGTGCATGAGCAACCTAAACCTGTTTGATCTTACTGGGCGCGTTGCCGTAGTAACCGGTGGCAGCAAGGGCTTAGGCAAAGCGATGGCTCGCGGTTTTGCACAGGCTGGTGCTGACGTAGTGATCAGCAGCCGGCATACCGACGAGTTGGAGAAGGCCCTGCCCGAAATTCTGGACGGCACTGGTCGGCGTGGCCTGATCGTCACCGTGGATCTGTCCAAGCGCAGCGAAGCACAACGTCTGGCCAAGACTGCGCTTGAGCAAATGGGTCGCGTGGATATTTTGGTGAACAACGCGGGAACCAACGTGCCGAGTCCTATTGACCAGGTGAAAGATGAGGATTGGGACCGCGTCATCGAACTCAACCTTAGCGCTTGCATGGTGCTCACACGGGCTCTGGTCCCGCAAATGAAAGAACGGCGCTGGGGGCGGATCATCCACATCTCTTCGGTTCTTGGCCTCGGATCAAAAGTGGGGCGTAGCGTGTATTCCGCCACAAAGCGGGGCGTAATTGGTTTGGCGCAGGCCGGCGCCTTGGACCTGGGTCCATTCGGCATTACAGTCAATGTCATCGCTCCCGGTCCCTTTCTCACCGATTTGCCGATGAGCCTCTTAAACGATGCGGAGAAGGAAACGTTCTCCAATCGCACGGCTCTGGGGCGTTGGGGCAAGCCTGAAGAGATGGCCGGCCCCGCACTGCTGTTGGCGAGCGAAGCCGGCAGCTACATTACCGGCGAGGTTCTAGTCGTAGATGGCGGTGTGATGGCCCACACGCTTTAGAAAGTAGTCAGCTATCAGCGTTCAGCGGTCAGCGTTGGAACGGTCATAAAGCGCCTGGTTCCATCCCTAAACTCCGTCATTCCCGCGGAAGCGCGAATCCAGTATGGTTTTGATGGACCTCAGAGCGTTGATGCCACGATGGACTGGATTCCGGCTCGCGCTTCGCTTGGCCGGAATGACGGATGGATCGCCGATTGCTGAACCGCTAGTCGCCCTGCCCAAAGCAATACAGCTTCGTTCGGGTCCGCAGATAGATTCTTCCGTCCGCGATCGCCGGCGTCGCGAAGCATTCGTCAGCCAATTCGTTCACTGCGAGCACTTCCCACTGCCCATCGGCCTTGAGCACGCTCACCTTCCCTCCTTCACTGGCGAGATACACTTTGCCATCTGCCGCGACCGGCGAAACCCAGTAGCGTTCAGCCGCGTTCGGAAGCCTGGCCTGCTTCAAGACTTCGCCAGTCTTAGGATTCAGCGTCGTCACGATGCCGCCGTCTTTCACCAGATAGAGTACATCCTGGTACAACAGAGGCGAAGGCACATTCGGCAAAGCCTTGCGATGCCTCCAAACAACATGAGTCTGAGTTACGTCGCCGCGGCCACCATGACGCACCGCCACTAAACTGTTTTGTGCTGTGCGGCGCGTACGCCGGAAGTTCCAGTCACCGGCATCGATCAGGCCATCATGGTCGAGATCCTCGTCCGGGCTAAACTTCACGTCGGCAGGCAGTTCAGTCTTGGACAATTTGCCGTCTCCGTTGGCATCCTGCTTTCTTGCCACCTCTTCGAAATCAGGGATCGTTGGAGGATAGTCCGTGTCACCGCCCGTTTCCCACCCATTAACGTAGATCATGTCACCCTGAAACAACGGTACGGACTTCAGTTGCCACGCCATGCCCGTAACCCACCAAAGCTTCTTGCCAGACTCAAGTTCATAACTAACCAATTGAAAGGCGCCCGGCACAATCAACTCAGCAGACCCGTTCTTCGGCTGAAAGACGCCAGGGGTTGCATAGCCACGCGCCACCTCGGGCCTTTCAACCCTCCACAAGGGCTTGCCCGTTTGCTTGTCCACGGCGATCAAATACGATCCGATGTCTTGATCGCAGATCAGTACCAGTTTGTTTCCTGCCAGGACCGGTGAAGAGCCATGCCCGTTCACATTGTTGAACGGCCCGAGCGGCAAACGCCAGACCTCGGTGCCTTCGAGGTCATAGGCTAGCAATCCGAAGTCGCCGAAAAACACGTAGACCCGTTTTCCATCGGTCACGGGAGTTGGTGAGGCCGGGGTATTCGTCTGCTGAAAGGGTTCCGTTCGATCACGTGGAGCGTCGCGCCGCCAAAGAATCTTGCCGGACGAGCGGTCCAGACGAAACGTGAGGAGCTTCTTATCTTCGAATGCCGTCAGGAAAATGGAGTTTCCCACCAGCACAGGCGATGAATGGCCAGGAGGCAACAAGGTCTGCCATATAACATTCTTCTCTGGGCCAAACTGAATCGGCAGGTTTTTGGAACTAGACACTCCACTCCCGCCGGTTCCGCGAAATTGCGGCCAGTCCTCAGCAACCAGAGAGAAAGCACAAACAAAAACAAGTAGAGGCAGAATGAGAGCTGAGATGCGAATCAAGGAATAGACTCCTTTCTTCAGTCGCACGGTCACGGATTCAGTTCACTCCGTTTGCCGGGCTGGGATATGCAACGGATCATGGCATAATTGCTGCTACTGAGGCTACCGGCCAGGCACGCGAGTATCGTCATTCCGCCGAAAGAACGTCACCCCGGTGAAAACCGGGGCCGGAATCCAGAGGTCCACCAAGAAGCAAGCCGGATTCCGGCTTTCGCCGGAATGACGGGCTAGCGTGCGTTTTCGTACACCCCTCGATGGCGAATGACTCTGGAGAGAGACTTCGACGCTCGCTGTCCGGAGGCCGGCTCCCACCCTCTTGGCTGAGAGGCATTCCAAAACAGTTCCTTTGTTAGAGCGAAAGTATGAATCGACTCACGACGACACTCTTGCTGTTCTGCGCGAGTCTTCTGGCGGCGTGCAACATTCCTTCCAAGCAAACGCAGCCAGGACCGACAAAAGGCCAAGATCCGCCAGACTCCCGCAACGATCCACATTCTTACTCAAACCCGGAGCAGATCAAGGTGCGCCACGTCGCGTTGGACCTCCAAGCCTCGTTCGAAAGAAAAACGCTTGAAGGCAGCGCGACGCTTACCGTAGAACGTGTCACGGGCAGCGATGCCCCCTTGGTGCTGGATACGCAGGAGCTGAAGATCGCTCGGGTGGAGGCCGCGCA
>Ga0187893_10013545_pt1 | contig 11315 bp, 10 predicted proteins | sample MA1701074metaG_FD_139574 | JGI IMG/M metagenome (GOLD analysis project Ga0187893, IMG submission 139574) | White microbial mat communities from a basaltic lava cave in the Kipuka Kanohina Cave System on the Island of Hawaii, USA - MA170107-4 metaG ...
CGAGCTGCAGCGCGCTGCAGATCGCGTCGGAATCGCGCAGATTTGAGTCAGTCGTTCGTTTGAACAGGTGCAGCAGCAGCCGGCCGACCGGGTTGGCCGAGCGGCGGCAGTAGTCGAGGACCTCTGAAAAATTTGCATAGCGCTTCTTGGTCACGTCCTGCGCGAAGGCGTCGAGCAGGTCGGCGAATAGCGCGACGGGAAGCTCATGTTCCCGAATGATTTTCTGAAGATCATGGAAAAACGGCGACGATGGTGCGACAAGCTGCCGGCGATAGTCGTTTAACTTGCGCAGGCGTATCTCGGGAGGATCGTCGCCTTCGTCGGCGAAGTCGTCGGCGCTGCGCGCGAAGCGATAGATGACTTCGATCGGCTCGCGCAGCGGCGCGGGCAGGAGCAGCGAGGCAACCGGGAAGTTCTCGTAATGGCCGACCGCCATCGGCGGTTATAATACGTTGATTCTTATGCGAAGGTGGCGGAATTGGTAGACGCACCAGCCTTAGGAGCTGGCGCCGCGAGGCTTGTGGGTTCGAGTCCCTCCCTTCGCACCAACTAGATAAGGCTTGCCCGCAAAGACAGTGTCAAACGTGGAAACCTTGGGGACGCTGGAGCGGCGCGTTTCGATGTCGGTGCCGGCGGCGGACATCGAGCGCCAGGTGGACGAGCGCCTGAAGAAGCTCGCGCGCAACGTGCGCATGCCGGGCTTCCGCCCGGGCAAGGTGCCGCTCAAGCTCATCGCTCAAACTTACGGCTCGCAGGTGCGCTCGGAAGTGCTGACCGACGCGGTGCAGAAGGCATTCACCGACGCGGTCAAGGAAGCCAACCTCAAGGTCGCCGGCTATCCGCGCATCGAGAAGAAGACCGACGATTTCGAGTTCAGCGCGACCTTCGAGATCTACCCCGAAGTGAAGGTCGGCGACCTGGCGGGCGCGACGATCGAGCGGCCGGCGCTGCAGGTGGACGACGCGGCGGTCGAGAAGACGCTGCAGATCCTGCGCAAGCAGCGCACGCGCTTCGTGCCGGTCGAGCGCCCGGCGAGGGAGTCCGACCGGCTGACGGTCGACTTCCGGGGCACCCTGGACGGCCAGACGTTCGCCGGCGGCGAGGCGAAGGACTTCGCGTTCACGCTCGGCGAGGGCAGGATGCTGCCCGAGTTCGACGCCGCGGCGCGCGGCATGGCGCCGGGCGAGAGCAAGACCTTCGAGCTCAGCTTTCCCGCCGACTACCACGGCAAGGAAGTCGCCGGGAAGAAGGCCTGGTTCGAGCTGACGCTGAAGAAGGTCGAGGAGCCGCGCGTTCCCGAGGCGGACGCCGAGTTCGCCAAGACCCTCGGCGTGGCCGACGGCGACACCGCGAAGATGCGCAGCGAGGTCCGCGCCAACGTCGAGCGCGAGGTGAAAAAGCGCGTCGAGGGCCGCGTCAAGGAGCAGGCGCTGCAGGCGCTGCTCGCCGCCACGCCGCTCGAGGTGCCGAAGTCGCTCATCGGGATGGAGGCGGGAGCGATGGCCGAGCGCGCGGCGGCCGACCTGAAGGCGCGCGGCGTCGACCCGACGCAGGTGCCGGTCAACCCGCAGGCGTTCGAGGAGGCCGCGCGCCGGCGCGTGGCGCTTGGCCTGATCATCAATGAATTGAAAGTCGGTGAAAAGCTCAATCCGAAGCCCGCGGAAGTCCGCGCGCTGGTCGAGCAGGAGGCGCAAAGCTACGAGAGTCCCGCCGAGGTAGTAAAATGGTTCTACATGCAGCCTCAGCGCTTGTCGGAGATGGAGGCGCTGGCGCTGGAAACCAACGTAGTGAGGTGGGTGTTGACGAAGGCGAAAGTGCTCGACAAGCAAGTAACGTTTGACGAGCTGATGGGGGCGAGCTCGTGAACTGGGAAGGCGGATCGGATGTAAGGGGCCTCGGGCTGATCCCGATGGTCATCGAGCAGTCGGGGCGCGGCGAGCGCGCGTACGATATCTATTCCCGGCTGCTGAAGGAGAGGGTCGTGTTCCTGGTGGGGCCGGTGACCGAGGTCACCGCCAACCTGATCGTGGCGCAGCTCCTGTTCCTCGAGTCGGAGAACCCCGACAAGGACATCTTCTTCTACATCAACTCGCCGGGCGGCTCGGTGTCGGCGGGGCTCGCCGTCTACGACACCATGCAGTTCATCAAGCCCGACGTGTCGACGCTGTGCGTGGGGCAGGCGGCGAGCATGGGCGCGCTGCTGCTGGCGGCGGGCGACACCGGCAAGCGCTTCGCGCTGCCCAACTCGCGCGTCATGATCCACCAGCCGATGGGCGGGTTCCAGGGGCAGGCGACCGACATCGAGATCCACGCCAAGGAGATCCTCTACCTGCGCGAGCGTCTGAACGAGATCCTCGCCCGGCACACCAAGCAGTCGATGGAGGTGATCCGGCGCGACACCGAGCGTGACTTTTTCCTCGGGGCCGAAGATTCGGTAAAGTACGGGATAGTGGACAAGGTGCTCGTGTCCAGGGAGAACACGTAGTGTCGGAAAAGTCCTCTTCGGGGGAGAAGCTTCTCTACTGCTCGTTCTGCGGCAAGAGCCAGCACGAAGTCAGGAAGCTGATTGCCGGTCCCTCGGTGTTCATCTGCGACGAGTGCATCGAGCTGTGCAACGACATCATCCGCGAGGAGACCGCCTCCGATAAGGGCGGCAAGGGCGCGAAGTCGGACCTGCCGACGCCGCGCGAGATCCGCAACATCCTCGACCAGTACGTCATCGGCCAGGACGTGGCGAAGAAGATCCTCTCGGTCGCGGTCTACAACCACTACAAGCGGCTCAAGCACCTCTCGAAGAACGACGAAGTCGAGCTCGCGAAGTCCAACATCCTGCTGATCGGGCCGACCGGCTCGGGCAAGACGCTGCTGGCGCAGACGCTCGCGCGCCTTCTGAATGTCCCGTTCGTGATTGCCGACGCGACCACGCTCACCGAGGCGGGCTACGTCGGCGAGGACGTCGAGAACATCATCCAGAAGCTGCTGCAGAACTGCGACTACGACGTCGACAAGGCAAAGCGCGGCATCGTGTACATCGACGAGATCGACAAGATCTCGCGCAAGTCCGACAACCCCTCGATCACGCGCGACGTGTCGGGCGAAGGCGTGCAGCAGGCGCTCCTGAAGCTGATCGAGGGCACGATCGCCTCGGTGCCGCCGCAGGGTGGCCGCAAGCACCCGAACCAGGATTTCGTCCAGGTCGACACCACCAACATCCTGTTCGTGTGCGGCGGGGCGTTCGACGGGCTGGAGAAGATCGTGCGCAACCGCACCGAGAAGACCGGCATCGGCTTCGGCGCGGAAGTGAGGAGCCCGAAGAACTCCAAGGCGACCTACGACCTGCTGAAGAACGTCGAGCCCGAGGACCTGATCAAGTACGGCCTGATCCCGGAGTTCGTCGGCCGCCTGCCGGTGCTCGCCACGCTCGAAGAGCTCGACGAGGGCGCGCTGATCCAGATCCTCACCGCGCCGAAGAACGCGCTCATCAAGCAGTACCAGCGCCTGTTCCACATGGAAGGCGTCGAGCTCGAGGTGCGCAACTCGGCGCTCGGCGCGGTGGCGAAGCGCGCGCTGGCGCGCAAGACCGGAGCGCGCGGGCTGCGCTCGATCCTCGAGCAGATCCTGCTCGACACGATGTACGAGCTGCCCACGCTCGAGAACGTCAGCAAGGTCGTCGTCGACGAATCGATGGTCAGCGCCGACGGCAAGCCGCTCCTCATCTACTCCGATACCCAGAAAGTCGCCGGTTCCTCCGGCTAAAGGCCTACATTTCGTAACGCTTTCCGCATTGCAGCGTAAGCGCGATGCGTGTAGGCTTTCCCCATTGATTTTCCGGGCGGAAGCCGCATCTAGCCGCATTGAAAGGCTAACCTAAATGTCCGAAACGCAGCCCCCCAGCGCCGAGATCATCCAATACCCGCTGCTGCCGCTCCGCGACGTGGTGGTGTTCCCCCACATGGTGATCCCGCTGTTCGTCGGCCGGCCGAAGTCGATCAAGGCGATGGAGACCGCGATGGAGGCGGGCAAGTCGATCCTGCTGGTGGCGCAGCGCTCGGCGGCCAAGGACGACCCCGGCCCCGAGGACATGTACGCCATCGGCTGCGTGTCGAACATCCTGCAGATGCTCAAGCTGCCGGATGGAACAGTCAAAGTGCTCGTGGAGGGCGGCACGCGGGCGCAGATCAAGGAAGTGGTGGACGTGCGCACCCACTGGGTGGCCGAGGCGAGCGCGGTGCCGGCCGATGCCGCGCCGCCGGCCGAGGTCGAGGCGATGCGCCGCGCGCTGCTCTCGGCGTTCGACCAGTACGTGAAGCTGAACAAGAAGATCCCGCCCGAGATTTTGACTTCGCTGTCCGGCATCGACGAGGCCGGGCGCCTCGCCGACACCGTCGCCGCGCACCTGCCGCTCAAGCTCGAGCAGAAACAGCAGGTGCTCGAGATGTTCGAAGTGAAGCAGCGGCTCGAGCACCTACTGTCGCAGCTCGAGACCGAGATCGACATCCTCCAGGTCGAGAAGCGCATCCGCGGCCGCGTGAAGCGGCAGATGGAGAAGAGCCAGCGCGAGTACTACCTGAACGAGCAGGTGAAAGCGATCCAGAAGGAGCTTGGCGAGGGCGAGGAGGGCGCCGACCTCGAGGAGATGGAGAAGCGCATCAAGCGCGCGCACATGCCCAAGGAAGCGCGCAAGAAGGCGGAAGCTGAGCTGAAGAAGCTGAAGCTGATGTCGCCGATGTCGGCCGAGGCGACCGTGGTGCGCAACTACATCGACACCATCGTCAACCTGCCGTGGAAGAAGAAGTCCAAGATCTCCAAGGACATCAAGCAGGCGCAGGAGATCCTGGACAAGGACCACTACGGCCTGGAGAAGGTCAAGGAGCGCATCGTCGAGTACCTCGCGGTGCAAACGCGCGTCGACAAGATGAAGGCGCCGATCCTGTGCCTGGTCGGCGCGCCCGGCGTGGGCAAGACCTCGCTCGGCCAGTCGATCGCGCGCTCGACCAACCGCAAGTTCGTGCGCATGTCGCTCGGCGGGGTGCGCGACGAGGCCGAGATCCGCGGCCACCGCCGCACCTACATCGGCTCGATGCCGGGCAAGATCCTGCAGAACATGTCGAAGGTCGGCGTGAAGAACCCGCTCTTCCTTCTGGATGAAGTCGACAAGATGGGCATGGACTGGCGCGGCGACCCGTCCTCGGCGCTGCTCGAGGTGCTCGACCCGGAGCAGAACCACACCTTCACCGACCACTACATCGAGGTCGAGTACGACCTGTCGGAGGTGATGTTCGTCGCCACCGCGAACACGCTCAACATCCCGCCGCCGCTCCTCGACCGCATGGAAGTGATCCGTCTCTCGGGCTACACCGAGGACGAGAAGATGAACATCGGCATCAAGTACCTGCTGCCCAAGCAGATGAAGAACACCGGGCTGAAGGACGGCGAGCTGTCGATCTCCGAGGCCGCGGTGCGCGACATCGTGCGCTACTACACGCGCGAGGCCGGCGTGCGCGCGATCGAGCGCGAGCTGTCGAAGATTTGCCGCAAGGCCGTGAAACAGCTTCTCATTGAAAAGAAACAAAGCGAAGAGAAGCCGCACCGCATCACGGTCACGCCCAAGAACCTCGACAAGTTCCTCGGCGTGCGCAAGTTCAGCTTCGGCATGGCGGAGAAGCAGAACCAGGTCGGGCAAGTTACCGGCCTGGCCTGGACCGAGGTCGGCGGCGAGCTGCTGACGATCGAGGCGGTCACCATGCCCGGCAAGGGCAAGACCATCACCACCGGCAAGCTCGGCGACGTGATGCAGGAGTCGATCCAGGCCGCGCTGTCGGTGGTCAGGGCGCGCTCGCGCAAGCTCGGCGTGAAAGAGGACTTCTACCAGAAGAACGACATCCACATCCACCTGCCCGAGGGCGCGACGCCCAAGGACGGCCCGAGCGCCGGCATCGGCATCGTCACCTCGATGGTGTCGGTGCTCTCCGGCATCCCGGTGCGCTCGGACGTCGCGATGACCGGCGAGATCACGCTGCGCGGCGAGGTGCTGCAGATCGGCGGCCTGAAGGAGAAGCTGCTCGCGGCGCACCGCGGCGGCATCAAGACCGTGCTGATCCCGGAAGAGAACGTCAAGGACCTGGCCGAGATCCCGGACAACATCAAGAACAGGCTCGAGATCGTGCCGGTGAAATGGATCGACAAGGTGCTGGAAGTGGCGCTCGAGCGCCAGCCCGACCCGATGCCCGAGCACGAGGACGCGGCGCCGATCCCGCCCAAGCCCGACGAACAACCCGGAGCGGTGAGACCCCATTAACAAGGCGGACCTGATCGAGCAGATCGCTCAGGCTGCTGAAATTTCCAAGTCGGCGGCCGAGCGGGCGGTCGACGCGCTCGTCGGCGCGGTGAAATCCAGCCTGCGCAAGGACGAGATGGTGACGCTGGTCGGCTTCGGCACCTTCTACGCCAGCCAGCGCGCCGCGCGCACCGGGCGCAACCCGCAGACCGGCGCGGCATTGAACATCAAGGCCGCGCGCCTGCCCAAGTTTCGTGCTGGAAAGGCTCTCAAGGACGCTATAAACTAGGCGCCCTTTTTCGCGGGTGCTTAGCTCAGCGGTAGAGCGTCGCCCTTACAAGGCGAATGTCGGGAGTTCGACCCTCTCAGCACCCACCAGGAAAACGGAGCGGTAGTTCAGTTGGTTAGAATACCGGCCTGTCACGCCGGGGGTCGCGGGTTCGAGTCCCGTCCGCTCCGCCAGTTTCCTCTTAGTTCTCCTTCACGCGTCGCGGGGCCAGGGTGGCACGCGCGAGCTCAAAACTTCCGCTCCTGGCGGTTGCAGACGCCATCCAAAAAAAGCCCAATGCGAAAACACGTCCCAGCATCACCACACACATACCAGAATCCGGTATTGCGATCGATCTGGTGGACGACGTTATGCAGCGGCATATCTAAGAGAAAGTGGCGGTCGGTGATCGTCGCCCGGCCCGAGAAGGGAGCGAATCCTGGACCGGACTGGCTATATCGACTATTCGTCAGATCAACATCAATGATCCTTGTCTCCGTTATCCGACGATTCCCTGTATTCGTACATACGAGTGTAACGACCTGCGCATTGGCAGGCAGCGACAGGAGCGCGAAAAACATGCAAGCTAGGGCGCGTTTCGGAAGAGTCATGATGGATTTCCTCCGAGTGTCTAGTTTCGTGACGGCCACATTAACATGTCAAGGCCGGCCTCTCTTATGATTCGGCAGGCGAGGCTGCTTCAACCGCGCCGCCGCACGCAACGGGTCGGATACTCGCCGGACTTCTTGGCAGCGGGTTCGAGTCCCGTCCGCTCCGCCAACCCAACCAGCACTCAGGCCTGAGAACCTTGATGCCCGCCATCGGGCGCTACCGGATCGAATCGGAAATCGGCCGCGGCGCCATGGGAACCGTGTACCGGGCGCTCGACCCGGTGCTCGAGCGCACGGTCGCGGTCAAGACCCTCAATCCGGACCTGCCCGGGGACCTGATTCTCGAGATGAAGGCGCGCTTCGTGCGCGAAGCGAAGTCGGCCGGGCGCCTCAACCACCCGAACATCGTCACCATCTACGACGCGGGGGTCGCCGGCGACGTCGCCTACATCGCCATGGAATACCTCGAAGGCCAGTCGCTGCAGCAGCTGATGCGCTCGGGCGCTCCGTTGCCGTTCGACAAGGTCGCGGACATCGTCGCGCAGGTCGCGGAAGGTCTCGACTATGCCGGCCGCTTCGGCATCGTGCATCGCGACATCAAGCCGGCCAACATCATGGTGTCCCCGACGGGGATCGCGAAGATCACGGACTTCGGCGTTGCGCGCCTGCCGTCGTCGTCCATGACGCAGGCCGGCAGGATCCTGGGCTCGCCGAGGTACATCGCTCCCGAGCAGGTGCGCGAGCAGCCGATCGATCCGCGCGCCGACATCTTTTCCCTCGGCATCGTGCTGTACGAGCTGCTGGTCGGAAAGACTCCGTTCGAACGGCCCGACCAGGACGTTCTCGCCCTGCTGGACCTGATCGCCCAGGAACCCGCGGCGCCGGTGTCGACGCAAAGACCCGAGCTGCCCGCCGAAATGGACGCCATTCTCGAGCGCGCGCTGGCCAAGGAGCCGGCGCAGCGCTTCCAGCGCGCCGGCGAGCTCGCCCAGCGGCTGCGCCAGCTCAGCGCGCCCGCCGCCGGCGCGCAATTCGAGGTCGATGCCGAGCCTTCGGCCGAGAACCCGGCCGCGCAGGCGAGCCTGAGCAAGCTGCTGGCCGAGCTCGAGACGCTCTCGCACCAGGCGCCGTCTCCGCAAGCCGCCACCGAGCTGAGCATGCAGCTGCGCAAGGCGTTCCATTACGTGGAGGAGCTGGTGCGGCGGGTGATCCACGCCAACCCGCCCTTCGCGGTGAAGCTCGACGTGATCTACCTCGGCGCGCTGCCGGCGGCGGACCTGTCCAACGGCCGTGTCGAGTGCGTCACCAAGAAGCTGGGGGACGCCGAGGTCGTCGATCGCGTCATGCTCACTTACCGGATGAAGTCGAACCGCCGGGCGCGGATCGCGCTGAACCGTGACGAAGCCGGCTTGCTGAAGACCTGTCTGAACCAGGCCAAGGTCAAGTTCGACTCGCGCGAAGTGACCGATGACGCCGGCGCGGTACGGTTCGAAGCTTTCCTGATCGAGGTCGACCTGTCGGCCAGCGCCACGCTGCGCGGCGACTACGAGCGGCAAGTGATCGAGATCGCGTGCGAGAATGTCGGCGTGCTCGGGCCGGCGAAATACCGCCTCGCCAGCGACGAATTCGACCAGGCGATCTGGGAGTTCGGCCAGCTGCTGTTTGGCCAGCCCAGCCGCTTCGCCGGACTCAGGCTGCCGGCAGACAAGGACGCCTGACCATGAAGCCCATTCGGAAGCGGCGCATCCGCGTCGCACAGGTGCGCGAGCCGGGTCCCGGCCTGTGGTCGAACTGCTTCGTGGCGGGCGACCAGTTCGTGGTCGCCGGACAGATCGCTTACGACCGGAACGACCGGCTGGTCGGCCCGGGCGATCCCTACGCGCAATCGATCCAGGCACTGAAAAACCTCAAGGCTTTCGTCGAGGCTGCCGGCGCCCGCATGGCCGACGTTCTGAAGATCAACGTCTACCTCACCGACATCCGCTACCGGCCGGCCTTCGTCGAGGCGCGGAAGAAATTCTTCAAGGGAGATTTCCCGGCCGCCGTGGTGGTCGGCGACGTTACGCTGGCCTATCCGGGGCTGCTGGTCGAGATCGACGCGTGGGGCGTCATCGGCTGCGGGGGAAAGCCGAGAAAATCAGCAAGAGGTCGCGGTTCGTGAGCGCGATGAGCTGCCGGCACTGACGCTCATCGAGTCGAAACAATTCCTCGCCCTTGCGCCTGCCGGCCACCAGGCTCGCGATTCCGGCTCGCAGTAAATCCGCGGCAGCGCCGTTCTCGATCGCCAGTGCCACGCCATTGCGCTGCATTTTGCGCGGGATCAGGCAGCCGGGCTCGAGGCGGACTTCATTCAGGATTGCGCTCGCGGCCAGCGCCGCAGCCATCCGCCGGGTCGGCCTCCTCGGTTGCCGGTGGGGAACCGGGGTCTGCGGCCTGAACCGCGACAGGGGTCGAATCGGAACCGACCTGACCTCCTTGCAAAGCTCGAGGAAAAAGCGGTTCGCGATGCCGCGCTCGCCAGGCGCATCCGGGCCGTGAAGCTCGGCGTCGATCCGGCGCTTCGTCTCCTCCGAGAGACCCGATACGCCTTCGCCGCCGGCCGTGAGATTCGTCAACGGCCCGGTTCCCAGGTCGCGGCGCCCGACGCGCAGGATTTCGGCGATTTCCTGCGCATCGCATTCTTCCTTGGTGTCATGAAAGCCCACGATTTCGTACCCCAGCTCCTGACCGAGGGTCGTTATCCGGCGGATGGTGTTCAGCTTGTGGGACAGCCCGCGCCCCAGTGCCTCGCGCTCGTGAAAGAAAATACGCAGGTCCCTGCCTTTGCCGACGTAGAAGGGCGTGCCGTCAGGCCGGTAAAGGGCATAAACGTAGAATTGTCCCTTCTTGGACCTGAGCGCAGCCCGGATGTCGTCTTTGCGTCGCATCCTTGACGGACGGGATTATAGGAAGCGCGCCGGCCTGTGGCTGCTCGGCCTTAGCTTCGCGCTTCTAGCCCACGCGCAGTCCGACGAGTGGCGCGCGCTCATCCAGCGAGCCGATGTGCTTTACCAGCAGGGCTGGTACGACCAGGCCGCGGCGGCGGCGGCGAAGGCGGTCGAGGCGGCCGAGCGCGACCTCGGGCCGCTGCACCCCGATGTGGCGACCTCGCTCAATCTCCTCGCGCTCATCCATCGCACGAAGGGCGACTACGCGGCGGCCGAGCCGGCGCAGAAGCGGGCGCTCGAGATCCTGGAGAAGTTCCTCGGTCCCCAGCACCATTCGGTCGCGATCGCGATCGGCAACCTCGCCGAGCTGTACCAGGCGCAGGGGCGTTATGCCGACGCCGAGCGCGCGTTCGCGCGCGCGCTCGCGAACGTGGAAGGCATCCTCGGTCCGCACCATCCGAACGTGGCGACCTGGCTGAACAGCCTCGCCGGGATGCACTACGCGAAAGGCGACTTCGCCGCGGCGCAGCCGCTTTACGAGCGCGCGCTCTCGATCCGGGAGAAGGCGCTCGGCCCCTACAACCCCGCGGTCGCGGCGTCGCTGAACAACCTGGCCGCGCTCTACAGCGCGCGCGGAGACTACGCGGCGGCGGAGCCGCTGTACGAGCGCTCGCTCGAGATCGCGGTGCGAAGGATGGGGCAGGGGCATCCGGCGGTGGCGGTGGCGCTCAACAACCTGGCGGAGCTCCATGGGGCGCAGGGCGAGTACGCGGAAGCGGAGGCGCTCTACCAGCGCTCGCTCGCGATCCTCGAGAACGCGCTCGGCCCCGAGCATCCCGACCTGGCCGCGCCGCTGGAGACGCTCGCGCGGCTCTACCGCGTCAGCGGCCGGATGGAGGAGGCGAAGCGGCTGGCCGATCGCGCCGCCGCGATCCGCGCGCGGCCACGCTAGCGCGGTAAAATTCTCCCCGGCGATGTTCGACCTCGTCCATAAGTACAAGCGCGTCATCCAGGTGTTCCTCGGGCTGATCGCGATCACCTTCGTCGGCTGGGGCGTGGAGAACTACACCGGCATGATGACCGCGCGCGACACCGTCGCCACGGTGAACGGCATGGAGATCTCGCAGCGCGAGTTCGCCGACGAGCTGCGCAAGCAGCAGGACCAGCTGCGGCGCGCGTTCGGCGGCGCGCTCGACCCGGCGGCGCTCGACTCGCTCGAGACGCGCCGCGCG
>Ga0187893_10013546_pt1 | contig 11315 bp, 6 predicted proteins | sample MA1701074metaG_FD_139574 | JGI IMG/M metagenome (GOLD analysis project Ga0187893, IMG submission 139574) | White microbial mat communities from a basaltic lava cave in the Kipuka Kanohina Cave System on the Island of Hawaii, USA - MA170107-4 metaG ...
GACGATCCCGAGGCGGGCATCAAGACGGATCGATTGGCCATCCAGCGTCACCTGCGACAGCAGCTCGCACCGCTCCCGATCCAGCAGGAAGATGCTCACGCGATCTGCATTCATCAGCCGCGCTCCCTCCCGCGCGATCAATTCCAGGAGTGCCGGCACGTCCCGCTCCGCCGTCATCTTCTGACAGACAGCCAGTACCTCAGCCAGTTGCCTGTCTAGTGAGCCACCCTTAGGCGGCGTTTCCTCTCTCAGCGATTGCATTCCCTTTCCCCCACCAGACAGGACCAAGCTGCGAAAATCTCTAGATGTGTCGCAGCGTTTTGACTGCACCTCGTAGCACGGCCTACAGTAAATGTCAACGTCGTTGACAGGCTGCCTACGACGTTCACAGCTTCATGAAACCCGTATGGAGACTGTGCAGAAGGCCGCTTGGCTGGATGCGCCTGTCCACAACGTAGAGGGGCCGTGGCCGCCGCTGCTCCTGCAACAGGCCCCACCACAGGCTCTCTCCACAGAGAATCTACGCAATCGCCACGTCAATCAAGCGAATCACGCTGCTCAGCGCTGCAAGAGGCCGCGATTGCCAGGATGGCATCGCGCTTGCTCACTGTCCGTAGTGACGGACAAGCGAGAAGAAGAGGAGAGGAAGCTCGCGACAGATTACTTGACAGACAAGATCCCGCCGCGAGCGCCTGCGAGGCGAGGAGGTGGCTTATGCCTAGGATGTATTCCGGCCAGGCTGAACTAGCCATCCAGGAAAGGTGCAAGCCTTCTGTGGAGTCGAGGCAAGGTGGGCATGCCATGCCCACGACTTCACCCACGATTCTGATCATTGACGATGACCCGGACATCCGCAAAACGCTGAGCGACTTGCTGGCCCGGGAGGGATACGGAGTCACTGCCGTGAGTCACGGCGCGGAAGCCATTCAACAGGTCAAGCAGGAACGGTACGGGGCCGCTTTGCTGGACATTCAACTGATGAATCCTGACGGACTGTCCGTGATGAAGGCCATGGGGGAGTTGGATCCTAAGCTCCCGATTATTGTGCTCACGGGGCACTCAACAGTCGAGAATAATATCGGGGCCCTTCTGCGAGGCGCCTTCGCCTGCCTGGCCAAGCCCTACGACGCGGATGACCTCACAGCCGCATTGCGCCGCGCGGTGGAGGTCAACCATCTCGCGAGCAGGGCCGAGCACGTCGAGCGCCAATTGATCGAAAGCCGAGAACGGTTCCGTGCCGTTGTGGAGTCGGCTCCCGATGCGATTGCCCTCGCCGACTACCGTGGCCTGATCATGTCTTGGAACAAGGCCGCGCAATCCCTCTTCGGCTATAGCGAAGAAGAAGTGCTGAGTCAGCCGCTGACCCTCATCATGCCGGCTCGATACCGAGAGGCCCATCAAAAGGGACTGGAGAGGCTCAGGGCAACAGGAGAGGCACGAATCATCGGGAAAAGGGTGGAGCTGTATGGGCTGCGGAAAGACGGAAGTGAATTTCCCCTGGAACTGTCTCTCGGCACCTGGAAGACCGCTACTGGGATCTTCTACAGCGGCATCATCCGCGACATCACTGAGCGGAAGCGGGCCGAGGAAGCCCTTCACGAGAGCCAGGAACGGTTCCGCCAATTGGCAGAGAACATCCGGGAAGTCTTCTGGATGAGCGATCCGGAGAAGAACCGGATCATTTACGTCAGTCCCGGCTACGAGGACATCTGGGGCCGCACCTGCGAAAGCCTGTACGCCTCGCCACGTTCCTGGCTTGAGGCCATTCATCCCGATGATCGAGACAGAGTCCTCCAGGCAGCTCTAACCAAACAGGTCACCGGGACGTACGACGAGGAGTACCGGATCGTGCGGTCTGACGGCCCGATCCGCTGGATTTGGGATCGAGCCTTTCCGATCCGCGACGCGTCGGGGTGTGTGTCGCGCATCACCGGGATCGCGGAAGACATCACCGAACGAAAGAGAGTGGAGCAGGAGCTGCGGGCAAGCGAGGAGCGCCTGGAATTAGCAGTGCAGGGCTCCAGCGACGGACTGTGGGATGGACGGCCTCTGCCCGGCGAACCCTGGTCCTCTCCTCATATTCCGGTGTGGTACTCCTCCCGATTCAAAGCGATGCTGGGCTTCGAGGAACAGGAGTTCGACAACGTGCTGGGGAGCTTGATCGCGCTGCTGCACCCAGACGATATGGACCGGGTCTTCGCGGCCCTCTCCGCCCACATCGAACGTAAAGAGCCCTACGATGTGGAGTACCGGCTGCGCACCAAACAGGGAGAGTACCGCTGGTTCCGATCTCGAGGCCAGGCGATCTGGGACGAAGCAGGACACTTGCTGCGCATGGCTGGTTCGCTGCAATGCATCACTGACCGCAAGCGAGCGGAGCAGCGGCTGCACGCCCAGTACGCCACGACTCGAGCACTGGAAGAATCGGCTACGTTGCGAGAGGCCGCACCCAAGATCCTGCGAGCTGTGTGCGAAAGCCTTGGCTGGGATCTCGGGGCGCTGTGGGACGTGGACCGAGAAGCCAATGTGTTGCGATGCGTGGACTGCTGGTACGGGGCGTCGGCAGAGTGCGCCGAATTTGCGTCGGCCAGTCGAGACCTCACATTTTCGCCCGGCGTTGGTCTGCCTGGCCGCGTCTGGCTCAGCGGGAAGCCAGCCTGGATCACAAATGTGCACGAGGACACCAATTTCCCGCGTGAGGTAATTGCGCTGAAGGCAGGGTTACAAGGGGCAATGGGCTTCCCAATTTTGCTTGGAGACAAAATCCTCGGCGTGATCGAGTTTCACAGCCGAGAAGCACGCGAGCCGGACAACGCGCAGATCGAGATGATGGCGGCCGTCGGCGGCCAAATCGGTCAGTTCGTGGAACGCAAACGGCACGTGGAGCGACTGGCCAAAATCAACGAGTGTCTGTTGAGCTTTGGCAAAGACTCCAACGAGAACATCAACCGCCTCACCGCGCTCTGCGGTGAACTCCTGAGTGGAGCCTGTGCGCTCTATAGTTATCTGGACGGAGAGTTGCTCCACTCGATCGGACGATGGCACACGCCGCCGGGTTTCAACCCGGTGGACAAGCCTAACGGGCATATCTGCTGCGACGTGATCAAGCGAGGGGGGACCCACCCGCTGTTGGTCCGCCACCTCCAGGAGACGCCCTACGCGTTGACGGATCCAAACGTCATCCCCTACAACCTGCAAACCTATTTCGGCCAGGCGGTCAGGCGTGACGACCGCTATGTCGGCGCCCTCTGCGTCGTCTATCAAAGGGACTTCATCCCGAGCGAAGGCGACAAGAAAGTCATCGGGATCTTGGCCTCGGCCATCGGCGTCGAAGAAGAGCGCAAAAAGGCGGACCAGGCGCTGCGACAGGCCTACGACGAAACCGAGAGGATTCTCGCTAGTCTGCCCGGTGCCATCCTCATCGTGAACGAGGAGGAGCGGATCGTCTATAGCAACGCTCTGGCCTCCCAATATTTCGGTGAAGGGCGCGCCACGCTGGTAGGTCGCTCGGTGTACGACGCGCTGCCGATGACGGAGGCTAGGCGGAGCCGGTTGATACAAGGGCTCAAGCCCCATGCGGCTGAAAGTGGATATTGGCAGCAGGACCGCGAGTTTCAGATGCAGAAACGCATGTACCGGTATCGTCTCTTCCCGGTGGCCATCCGCGGAAGCGAGCGACCACAGGCCGGCCTGGTGATCTGGGATGTCACCGAGGAAAAACAGCTTCAGGACCAGCTGGTGCAAGCCGAGCGGCTTGCCAGCCTCGGCACGCTGGTCTCCGGCATGGCCCATGAAATCAACAACCCGGCGCAAGCGATCTTGGGGATGGCCGAGATCATGTTGGAAGAGAGCGCGCCGGAAACAGTCAGGGAATACGCACGGGACATCGTTGGCTACTCTCAGCATATCGCCGCGGTCGTGCGCGATTTCGCTAGTTATGCCCGACAGACCTCTCACGATGGAGAGAACGAGATTGATCTCAATGAACGGCTCAGAGAAGCGGTCAGGATGGTACGGAGGGGTCCACACTTCGGCCAGGTGGAAGTCATCACAGAGTTTCAGCCTCTGCGACCCATTCGGGCCCGCCGATCGGAGATTGATCAAGTGTTCATCAACCTGATCAGCAACGCCGTCCAGGCGATGAAGGGAACGGGGAAGCTGACGCTGGCCACTCGTCTCCAAGGCGAGTCGGTTGCGGCTTCGATCTCAGACACTGGGTGTGGAATTCCCAAAGCGCTGTTGCACAGGATCTTCGATCCCTTCTTTACGACCAAGGAGCCGGGACAGGGAATGGGTATCGGACTCAGTATCGCGTACAGGATCGTGGCCAAGTACGGGGGACAGATCAACGTCGAGAGCGAGGAGGGGGTAGGGACCACTTTTACTATCACATTTCCGGGGAACAACTCTCACATTACACAGGAGGTGTCCAATGTTTGAACTGCGCACCAATGGAAGGCTCGGACGGGTTCTGGTGGTGGATGATGACGCAGGAGTCCGAAAGCCGATTGCGGAGCGACTGACCAAGGCCGGCTACGAAGTGGTGGAGGCGGAGGATGGAGACCAGGCGATCAAGAAGCTGAACGAAGGCGAGAACCCGCTCATGGTCGACACCATCCTGTGCGATATCCGGATGCCGAAATTGAATGGTACGGATGCTATCTCTTATTTCCGGTCACAGTATCCGTGTGTGCCGATCGTGGTGTTGACCGGTTACCCGGATGTCGAGTTGGCCACCTCCCTGATGCGACAGGGCGTGCGGGACTACCTGGTGAAACCGGTGACGATGGACAAGCTGCTGTCGGTGATCCAGAGGTCGGTGGGTCAACACGATATCTTCCAAGATCAGTTCGTCGCCTAGTCCATCGCGGCATCGCGATCGTGACTCATGACCGGAGGGCACGCGAACTTAGAGAAGCGCTCTCCCGAAGGCTGGACGAGATACGGTCACTGAGGGACGAAAGTTCAACAGTGCCGTTCTCGCGGCTACAAACCAGGAGGCTCTCATGCCTATCATGCGTTCCGACCGGGCCGAGTCGGCCACCGGAAAGGAGTACAGCACCCAAGAGGCCTGTTATTTGTTTTCCTCGCTGGCGATCCCTGAGCGAGAGCGACCGGCGGTCCGCCTCGAAGTCAGAAAGGTCCCGGCGAGAGAGATGATCTTCTATAAAGGGGATCCGGCCACCGAGGTCTTTGTCGTGCGAAGCGGCAAGGTCAAGGTGAGTGTTCCGTGCGAGGATGGGAGGGAGATCATCTTCGACATCATTGGCCCGGGACAGCTGTTCGGAGAAATGGCGGCCTTGGAAGGGACAGTACACCAAGCCACCACGACTGCCCTGGAGACAACCGAGTTGGAGGTCATGGATCGGCAGGAGTTTTTAACCCTGTTGAAAAAGTGCCCGGAAACCGCAACGAAGCTGCTGATGGTCCTGTGCACGAGGCTTCGCCGGACAAATGAACTGGTTCACGAGATCTCGTGCCTTCCGCTGTCCATGCGCCTAGCCAGGAAACTCTGGAAGTTGGCTAAGGCGTACGGGGTCCAAACGCCGCGCGGTATCCGCATCAACGTCCAGCTCTATCAGCAAGAACTGGCCAACTTGGTCGGCACGTCACGGGAAAGCATCAACAAACAGCTCAGCCTGTGGCAAGCCGAAGGACTGATTTCCATGGAACAGGGGTTTCTCATCATCAACCAGCCGATCGACTTTGCTGCGTGGCTGGTTCCCAGCAAGGCCTCGCCTCCCCTATCCAGGCTAGCTTGACTGGGATCACGGTCCATGCGGTCAACTCGCGGCGAGCATCGCGCGTCACTGCGCGTGCGACCACATGGAGGTGCACCATGAACCAGACGGCGTTTTGGCTGCCAATCCTTATAGTTGGGTTTCTCTCGCAAGGGTGTAGCGTATACCTGGCTGCGAGTCAGCCGCCGAAAGTTGATCTCGACACCTTCGCTCAAGCAGGCGTGCCTCGAGATATGATCGTGGCGAAACTCGGGACTCCGACCTCGTCAGTAAAGCACGAAAACGGGACTCGGACCGACGTGTATGAGTTCTATAAAGGCTCCGCGACTGGTTGGAAGGTTGGGCGCGCGGCATTTCATGCCATCGCAGATGTCTTCACCCTTGCGCTGTGGGAGATTATCGGGACACCCTCCGAGATGGCTATTCGAGGGGACAAGGTGTCCGCTCGAGCCGAGTTTGACCAAAATGAGGCTTTGAGAGAGTTCAAGGTGATGGGAACTGGCGGGACATAAGCCGTCAGGACTCAGGACCGCCGCCTTCCAATGCGTAGACGGAAGCCCAGGACTAGGAGCACCTGCTTAGAACATGGCTGTTGCCGGAGGGCGATCACCGAACCCTTCGGTCCTATCCTTCAGGCAGGTGCTCTGCCCGCTAAGGAGAGGAAACGATCCGGAAATTCGATGCTGCGCTGCCACCTAGGTGTGCTGGCCTAATCCCCGACTCGGCCGAGGATACGGTACGTAATGAGGGGATACTCCTTGCCTTTGAGGCTCACCTCCCCGACTAGTTGAGTCTCGAATCGGCCACCGAGATAGCGGAGCGTCGTCTCATCAATGAGGATGCGGCACTGGATAGCCTGGTGCGTGGAAGCGAACTGGTCCTTGTCCAGACTCTCCAGCCGTGCGGCGATATTCACCGTATCGCCGACCGTCGTGTACTTCAACCGCTGGGAACTGCCCAAACTGCCTGCCACCACTGGGCCAGTGCCGATGCCGATCCGCATCCCGACGGTTGGAAGATCCTGAGTCCCCCAGCGCTCGTTTAACTGGCGCAACGCCTGCTCCATGGCGAGGGCACAGCGCACCGCATTGACGGCATCCTGGCTGATCTCTTGATCGGTGCTCCTGGGGAGCGGAACTCCGAAGTTTGCCTTGATCCCGTCCCCGGCGTAGTCGTCAATCACCCCTCCATGCTCGATGATTGCCTGCGCCATCGTCTCCAAATACGAATTCATCCAGTCCATGAGAGCCCGAGGCTCCAGCTTCTCCGCGGCGGAGGTGTAGCCTTTGAGGTCGGAGAACAGTACGGTCGCGATCATCTTTTGCGGGCGAGGCCGGCCTCCCTCCAGAAATTGATCCCGCTGCTGCCAAATCGCCTCTGCAACTTCAGGAGACACGTATCGGGAAAAGAGCTGCATCAGCAGAGTCCGCTCCTTCCGTTCTTGAGCCAACACCAATGCCGTGACGAAAGAGGCCGAGAGGACCCAAGCCAGAGTCGGTGGGACAGAGGGAATCCACCAGTCCTGCCAAAAGGCGATAATTGCCGTGAAGCCGACAAGCAGGACCCCGCCTCCGACCCCAAGCGCAAAGCGCCAGGAGGAACGCCACCGGAGACCAAGGGTCCCGCCCAGCAGGCCCCACAGCAGAGTATAGAGGATCTCCTGTAGCTCGCTGGCCGTGGCAATCGGCGCCTCCCCATCGAGTCCCGCCCTGAGCAACTGACTGACGATCTGCCCATGCAAATCAACCCCGCGCATGAAGCCATACGGTGTGAAGAGATCGTCCGGCACGCTGTCGGCCGTCACGCCGATCAGCACGACCTTGCCTGTGATCGCGTGGGGATCAACCTGCCCCGAGAGGAATGCTGTCAGGGAGAAGGTCGCGGGCTCGGTTCGCCCGCTCTTGAAATCCAGCAGAATTTGGAATCCGCCCGCATCGGCTCGGACGTAGCCTCCGCCCGAAGCTTGAAACCGCTCCAGGGTCGTCGGTCCAAGCCGCAGCTTCCGAGGATCGGCGGGGTCCAACTGCGGATGAACTCCTTTCGCTTCGAGGTAGAGCAGCGCCAATCGCAAGCCAAAGGCGAAGAGGACCTCTCCCTCAGACTCCTGATACAACAGGCCGCGGCGCACAATCCCATCATCATCCACAAGCGCGTCGCTGAACCCGACTTGCTCAGTGCCGTCCAGGACCGGCGGCGGAGGGATCGTAGGCTCATCCTCACCCCCGACTTTCGTGACTGCAATAATGTGATGCTGTTTGGCGAGGAGGGCATCCAATTTCTCACGGCCTGGCGGGACCTCGATGTCACGATAGATGTCCAACCCGATGGCGCGCGGATGATACTGGATGAGGCGATCGAGGACCGTTGCCATGGTGGCATCCGAGATGGGCCACTGTCCTTGCTCATTAATATCTTCCTCGGTGATCGGGATGTGGACAATGCGGGGATCGGGCCCACCGAGATCGGGCAGCGATCGGATGAGCCAGTCATAGACTTTCAGTTCCAGCGGCTCAAAGAGCCCGGTTTCACGGAGGCCGAGGACACCGAGTCCGACGAGGAGCCCCGCCAGCAGGCTGATCGCCGGCATAGAGCGGAGTCGTCTCCGAATGGCACTCACGGTACGACCACTAGGCTACTGTACAGGATGGTCAAAAAGGCCTTGGTTTCACCCGCCCACCCCAGGCGCGCCAAGACGCGCCCCTTCCCGAGACGCGGCCGCAGTTCACTCTTCTTCAGAGGGGTGACTGGGATGGTCCCTACTCTACTCGCTTCCTCAGCCCGTCCTACATCAAGCTTAGAAGGGTGGCCTGATTGCCCTTTACTGCGCGCGTCCAGCGAGCACATTCTGATCGTGCGCGCTGCGCGAGCACGAAGGGCAGTCTGGCCGCCCTTACCATTCCGCTTTTTCAACATCCTGCTAGGCTACAACCAGTTATTCAGCAGCAGGAACGGCGCCCAATAGCTTGGATGCCGATAAGCCGGATCCTGAATGAGCGTGACCTGCGCTCGCTGAAGCGCGACAGCCTTGGATGCCGAGGGATCCTTCTGAAGCTGTTGGTAAAACTCCGCCACCAGCCGGGAGGAAGCTTCGTCATTGATGAACCAGAGTGTAGCCAGGGCGCTGCGGGCGCCGGCCTTGATCGCGACGCCGGCTAAGCCCAGCGCAGCCCGATCATCGCCGACCGCGGTCTCGCAGGCGCTCAAGGTCAGCAATTCCAGCGGCTCGTCCCTGAAACGGAAAAATCCCACCGCCTGGGTCAACCGGTTCATCGTCAACTTGTCGTCAAAGGTCAAAAGGAAGGTATCCTCGACGCGGCTTTCGAATTTGCCGTGCGTGGCAATGTGCACAATAGTGAAGGGCTGCTCACGCATCTCTTTTTCCAGGCTGGAGGAGCGAAAGGCTTGGTTCAGGAGAGGGGGCCTTCCATACAAGGTCTCAAGGGCTCGCAGCTCCGTCATGACATTCGGCAGGGGCGGATACCCTTGGACCCCTTCGGTCAGGCCGGCGGAGAGCACCTTCACGCGGTCACGTCGAAGTGGACGAGGGTCCGTCAGATTGAGCCCAGGCGTCGTCGCCACCGCGTACTTGCTGATCAGAAACTGCTTCCCGTCGTGCAACGCTGACAGCGGGATCGTCCGCAGCGAGCCGTCCGGCACGACAACTAGAGTGTCAATGGGGAAGGCTGCCAGGCTCGGCTCCAGGGGACGAATGAGCCAGTCATAGAGTTGCTGCGCATGAGGCAGGTATTCGCGCGTGGTGCGCTTCTCCAGCAGGTGGCGAAAGGCCCGGACTTCCTGCGTGAGCCGTTCGGCGGTCACTGGCACGGCCACACGCGCCATCCCGTTCGGCAGGCTGACCAGCAATTCCGTACGATCCGGAAAGAGGATCGGGTAGAGGACCGCGGTCGTCTTGGAGAGAAGATCCAGCTTCTCGATATGAGCCTGGAGGGCATCGACACATTCGTCCCGGAAGTAATCGCGGAGCTCGGCGGCCTTGAGCAACTCCACGACCTCGCGCGCTCTGAGGAGATAGGGTTCGGAGTATTGTTGCCCCTCCGTCAAAGCAGCTCGTTGCAGGAGGAGATCAGCCAGCTCGAAGTACAGCGGCCTGATGGTCTCCCGGAACGAGGAATGGATACCTTCGGAGCCCAGCGCAACTTCCTGGCGGATGGGCTGCAGAGTCTCCACTGCAAGGCTATAAGCTGAAAGAGCGTCATCCAGTTGCCCCAGCGCGGTGAGCAACCGTCCTGTCTGCCACTGCCAGCGATAGAGCGACTCAGGGGCGCTGGCCAACTGGGCTGCGAAGACCGCCCGATGGGTCAGAGGCAGGGCCTCCTGATACCGGCGTTCAATCTCGTAAAGGCGCCCCAGGTAGCCCCAGCCGTAGGAGGCAGCCCGAGGATCTCCGAGATGCTGCGCCGCATCGGTCGCCTCACGAAAGAGCTTGGCGGACTGCAACAACAGCGCCTCATCAAGTTTCCCAAGATGACCACGCAGATCCTGGTAGCCCAGACCGATGCTGATCAAGCCGTAGGCCTTGTCGTGCGATTCATCCAGTTCCTGGAGCTCAGCCAAGGCATGGTCTAGCCACTCCTTTGCCTCCTGATGCCGTCCAAGCTGGATGGCTGCCTTCGCCATATTGATCCGCGCCCGGATCGCCAAGGGCTGGTTCCTCACGGTCTGCGCGAGAGAGAGGCTCTCTTCAAAGGTCTTGAGGGCGTCGCCATACTGTTGTTGAGATACCAGTAGAATGCCAAGATCATTCATGATGACCGCCGACAGACCGGCATTCTCCAGCCTCTTTGCCAGCCCAAGGGCCTCGTGTAACATCTGAGAGGCGGCCTCCAACTGCCCGGCCGCCAGATAGACCTGACCGAGCCGGGCCATGATCACAGCGAACTGCCGCCGATCATCTGCCTGCCGGGCCAGGGCCAATGCCAGTTCCAGGCTCTCCAACGCTTTCCTGTGTTGACCGAGCGCCTGATAGGCTTGCGAGAGCCGCATGAGCGCCTGCCCCTGTTCAACGACCTTCCCCTCTCGCTCATAGACCAGGGCCGCTTCCTTCCACTTGAGCACCGCCTGCTCGAAAGCCCCTCGCTGGAACGACTGCCCTCCCTGTTGCATGGGAGACTCTGACGAGGAGGGTTCTGAAGGGACCGTGCTCGCGACTGAGCCAGGACCGGCCAGCAAGAGGACGAGAGCCCCAAGAGCAACACAGAGCCGGAATACTATCCGCTGGTGCCTCCGTTGCCTCCATTGGTGATGCACCTTCATGCGGTTCCTTTGCTTCTTCATTATTTCTTCACTCGCTCTTGCAAGGGCGGCCTGACTGCCCTTGACTGCGCGCATCGAGCGACCACAGCCTCATCGTGGGGGCTCTGCGAGCACAAAGGGCAGTCAGGCTGTCCCTTTCCTCCTCCTCCACAGTCCAGGACGTTCAAAGTTGCGTCGCTTGTGAAGCGTGAAGCGTCGTTCGCAGGAAACCTGTACGAGATACGCTTCACGAGGTGCGAGGTGCGAAATTCTGCTAAAACACCTCAGCGACCAGTTGCAGGTGCACGCCGTGGTCCTGCA
>Ga0187893_10013547_pt1 | contig 11315 bp, 14 predicted proteins | sample MA1701074metaG_FD_139574 | JGI IMG/M metagenome (GOLD analysis project Ga0187893, IMG submission 139574) | White microbial mat communities from a basaltic lava cave in the Kipuka Kanohina Cave System on the Island of Hawaii, USA - MA170107-4 metaG ...
ATCGGTGCGGCGTCTTCCCCTATTGAGGGGCGTTCGCCTTGCGATGTCCCCATCGTCTAGAGGCCCAGGACGGCGCCCTCTCACGGCGCAAACCGGGGTTCGAATCCCCGTGGGGACGCCAGCTTTCAAGCCATTTTCCGGCCCGCTGGTGCGCTCTTCGGTAAAATCTCGGTAATAAATGCCCCGGCACCTCAAGCGCGCATGGGCGGGCCGGAATTGCAGACGTCGGGGCAGTCAAACCGCGAGCCGCGCCGGCTACACGTCGCGCGCCTCGGCGCTGGCCGCCTTGACCGGACGCGGTCCTTCCCCGCGTTGGGCGTGCCGCCAGCTCATCTGACAGGAATGGCAGCAGAAGCGCGGCGCCCCCGTAGTCCGGCGCGCCTGATAGCGGCGGAACGGCTTCCGGCACCACAGACACGTGCGCACGGGCTGGGCCTCATCGAAGGCGCGGTTGCGGCACTCGGTGGAGCAGTACCTTGCGTTGCTTCGCCGGTCACCGATGTCGCTCGAGCACACCCTGCACGTCTTGCCGACGCACGCCGCGCGGCGATCGGCGTCCTGGCGCTTGTATCCCACGTTGACCCGCGTCCACTCGGCTTGCTGGCAGTCGCGGGAACAGTAGAACAGCCGGTCATCCGGCAGCGGCTCACCGCAATTCGAGCAGACGCCGACCGCGCGCACCAAGACGGGCTGGCCGTCTTGCCAGGACGGCCGCACGGCACCGACGTGGGTAAGAGCGATACGCACGATCGCGCGGGCCTCGAATTGCGCCGCGCGCCACTGCCAGCCTGACAGGCAACGCTGGGCACGCAGGACGTAGACCGCGCCGGCCTCCAGGGCGAAGGCCGTCGGCTCGGCCTGCCGCATCATCGCAATGAGCGCGAGGGCCTGTTGCCGCGCCGTGGCCTCGAGGTCTTGCAGCCGGACGGCCTTCAGCCGCAACTCCTCCTCGGCAGCCGAGCGGGCGTCCGTTTCCTCGGTGCCGGCGAGGCCGGCGGACCGCGCCATTGCGCCAACCCAGGAAAGGACTTTGTTTCCGGGCGGCAGTTGTTGGAGTGCCACCAGGTGCACAGCGTCACCCGATGGCCGGCGCTGGCGCCTCGAATTCGTCGCCGCCCTCGCGCGGATTCCAACCTTCAATGTCCCTAATTTCGTTCGGCGTCAGGATCTTGTTCTTGACGGCGATCTCGTGCGACTTCCAACGCGTCTCAGGGTCGCCGCGCAGCAGGCCGGACAGGTCGATTTCGAAGCGATGCGTCCGCCGCGATGCGGCAGAGAACACGGAACGGTGGAATTCCGCCTCGATCTTTCGGCACCATGTCGAGATGGTCGATTGCGCGAAGAACCGGATCAGCGTCTCGGAATTCGTGAACGTGCCGTGCGTCAGGTCGCCGATGATCGGCGGCGGCACCTGATAGAGCCGTGCCGCCTCCTCGATCGCGAACCGGCGCGCCAATAGCATTTCCTGTTCGACCGGCGTGCCCGTCATGCCCTCGAATTTGGCGCCAGGGAGTATCATCGCCTTGCCGGCCTTCTTCGGGCCTTGGAAAAGCGATTCGAACTGCGCCCGAAGCCGCTTGGCGTTGTCCTCCGTCACCTTGCCTTCGACGGTGATGACGCCGCTCGGAAAGCTGCCGTTTTTGAAAGTGTTGCCCGCGTGCTCTGAGAGGGCCAGCGCCGCGGCGATCACGGGGCTTGCGCGTTCGCTTCGGGCCCGGCCGAGCAGGCCGTCGTCGGAACGGTCGCGAAGATGGCAAACCTCGGTATCGAGCAACCGGCGCCGCTGGCCGGTGATCGGGTCCACAAAGTCATAAACCATGCGGCGATCCGCAAGGATCATCGGCGTAATCGATGGCCAGGGCAGCGGGACCAACTCACGGACGCGACCGCCATCGTCGGTGCGCTTCTCGGCCACAGCGTTGCCGTACCGCAAGCACTCCGCGACGAGCCACTGCGCGCCATCAGCCCAGCTCTGGTTGTCGTTCCAGCCGTCGCGCACGATCAGCGCCAGCGGATGCCCTGAATCCTCTTCGCGGCCGGCATCGGTCACGCGATAGACGTACCCAGGCAGCCCGGCGATCGTGCCGGCGATAGCGTCGGTTGCAGCCGTGACCGCGGACAACCACTCCGACCGAACCGCATTCACCCGTTGCCCGAAATTCGCGTCCAGGTCGCCGCCGAAGGCCTCGACCGCGGTCAAGTCTTTCTGGGTGAAGACGTGCGCCCGGGCTTCGGCGCGCTGCCAGGGCCACCTCATGCGAGCGTGTCCAGGTAGCGGCGCGCCAGCGCCAGCGGCAGGCGGCGGTGCTGCAGGTCGCGGGCGCTCACCGATGTCGAGGCGTAGGCCGGGAAGGCGACTACCACCGACACGTCGAACAGGTCGACCCTGAGCAGCGTCCGGTTGCGGCCTTCCCAGCGGTCGCCGCCCTTCGGCACTCGGAAGCCGAAACTCGCCCCGCCCAGGTCGCCACGCTTGGCCAGGGTGAGCATGTCGCTGCCCAGGGCGGTTTCGGGTACGTCGATGGAGAACGCCAGCCCACGGCCGTCCTCTGCAAGCCGTAGGGTGCCGTTCTTCACGCGGCCGAGAAGCCGGTGTGGGTCATGATCCACAAGGCCGAGAATGTCGCGCCCGCTCTTGAGCGATTCGGCGAAGGCGCCGGCCGCAACCGACTCGGTGAAGTCGGCGATGTCCGTCCGCTCGCCGAAGACCGCGGCATAGCCCTCGAGCCGGCGGCCATCGGCGCGCAGCTCGACCGCTGCCGCGCGCCGTTCCATGTCGGACATGACTACGCCAGGATGCCGACCAGCCGGCCGAACTGACTCGGCCGGAGTGCGCCGCCATCGGCCCGGAGGATGCCCCGGATGTGGACCATATTTTTCGAGAAGGCGTCGCCGCTGACCTTGCTCACCTCGATCGTCAGCTGTTGGCGCATCCCGAAGGCGAAGTGATTGAAGCCGCCCAGGAATGCGGTCGATGCCACGTTGCTGGAACCCTGCGTCTCGGTCACGCTGACCTGATTGGACACCAGCTTGCGCAGCGCGGCGAAGTCGGCCGGCGGTTCCAGCTTCGTCTTGTCGGAGGCGATGCCGGTGACGATCTTCGCCATCGTGTTCTTGGTCCGCGGGGACCAGATCAGCGTTGCCGGGGTGCCGTTGTCCAACTCGACGTCGCGGACCAAGTTCAGGAAGTTGTCGTAGTCCGTCGGCGTTGCGCCATTGGCGCCCATCGAAATTTCGTTGACGTCGGCGTTGCCCCGAAGGCCGGCAGGTTCCAAAGGATTGCCGGCGCCGTAGAGGCCCGCTAGGTCGAGTTTGAGAGCCAGCGCCGCGGCGAGGGCGTTGTCGATCGTGGCCTCGGCATTCGGCGCGTCGGCGATCAGCTCGGCGCTCACCTCGCAGAGGGCGGCCAGCGACTTGGCGTAGAAGTTGAGCGAGCCGAACGTCATGTCGCTCGCGGTGATCGTCTGGCCTTCGGCGCGCCACGCGCCGCTCGGATCGGTCATCACGCGCACGAGACGCAACTCGCCGGTCGCCATCGGGACCGTCAAGCTACCGGCCGCGATCATCACCGAGGCATTGCGCATCAGATCGATGACATTGGCCGAGACGGGCGACGGGATGAAGTAGCCGCCTGCCGTGTTCGAAGTGCCGGACATGGCGCGCTGTTCGCGCTCGGCATCGCGCAAGTCGCCGGTGACGATGGCCTTGACGACGCGGCCGAGGGAATAGTCCGTCGACATGCCGGTCGTGGCCTTCAAGAAGTCGGCCGTCCGCTGTTCCGGCAGCAGCGCCCATGCGGCGCCGTCGCCGCGCTGTTCGATCGGCCTGGCGTCGGCTCGGCGGTCGAGATCATCGCGGACCTTGGCGCGATCTTCCTTCGTCCGCAGGTCGTCGCGCTCGGCCTTCAACACGTTCCAGCGCTCCAAGCGCTCGCCGGTCAGGTCTGCGCCGGCTTCCTCGGCGCCGTCGTAAATCGTCCGCATTTCCGCCTCGACCGCGGCGCGGCGCTCAACAATGTCTGCAAGTTTCACGGGATCGAATCCTTTCCATCTGGCCGGGCGTCCCCGGCGCTGGGCCTGGCGCGTCTCACGACGGGCCTGAGTTCCGCAGAATTTACGCCATCGGTTTTTCCGATGCAAGATGCGCGATCGATCGGAAAAATCGAATGCTTTTCTTGGCGCGATTCGGTGTCAAATTGGCCGGATGCACAAGAAGGGCGACTCCGAGAAATTCATCAGGTACCTCTGCCACGAATGGGCGAAGGGCCTTTCCCCTGACGAGTTGAAGCACCCCAGCTACCTGTCATTCAAAGAATGGGCGAGCCTGAAGGGCTACTCGCACTACTGGAAATTCAGATCCAGCGTCAGCGCCGATTACGATGCCGAGATGTGGTTCGATCAGGAATTTAAACAGATGTGGCGCCGGTAGCTTCACGCCATCGCGATCAAATCCACGCTGAAGTCGTGCACCAGCGGCGCCGGCTCGATCGCGTGAATGCCGAGCGCCATCGCGAGACACACCGCGCCGTCGACGCGCGCCCGTGACCGCGCCTTGTCGATCTTGCGATTTCCGGCCGGGTCCATGGTGACGGCTGCGTTGGCGATGCACATGGTCAGGACCGGATTCCTGTCGTGCATGATTTTCCGATCCACGACGGCCGCTTCCAGCGCGTCGACGCATGGCCCCATCGTTTTGAAGCCCTGGCGCATCTTGCGCAGCGGCAGGTCGAGGCCTTCATCGTCCAGGATCTTCTGCAGGTCGGCGAACCGCCACTCGTCGTACGCGAGCGCCCGCAGGTCGTATATCGATGCGATCTCCGCCAGCCGTAGGGCAATCGCACGCTTGTCGATCGCGCGGCCGGCCGTCGTCTCGATGAAGCCTTCGCCGTGCCACGTGAGGTACGGCACCTTGTCGTCATGCTCGCGCTCGGCTATGCGCCCGGCCGGCAGCCAAAACCAACAGACGACGTCCATCGGTTCACCCGGCGCCGCCGGCTCGAACACCAGCAACAGGCAGGTCAAGTCGGTGGTGCTTGACAGGTCGAGGGCGCCCCAACAGGTCCGGCCCCGCAGCGATTCGCGGTCGATCGTGCCGGCGCAGCCGAGCCAGTCGTCGCGCGAAATCAGGCGCGTCTCGGCATGCACACGCTGATTGAGCCGCAGGTTGCGGAACGCCGACAGGAACGATGGCATCCGCTTCGCGCGCGCCGCCTGTTGCCGGAAGTCCTGCGTGTCGAGGAAGACGCCGTAGGCCGGATTGCAGGCGCGCCATGTTTCTTCGGAAAAGGGGTCAGCATCGTTCGGCGCGGCGTGCACCTGCACATAGACAGACGGGTCGGTGCCGGCGAGGCCGTCATCGATCATCTGTGACAGCGGGTGATCGTCGGATGGCGCCTGCGTCGAGATGACGATGCCGAGCGATTGCGGCTGCTTGCCCATGGCCGTCTGCAAGGCGTCCAGCAACTCGCGGTCCTTCACCTGCGCAAGCTCATCGAAGACCCAGAACGACGGCGCCAGGCCGTGGCCGCGCCGCGCGTCATTGCTCAACGCCTCGTAACTCGAGCCCTTGCCCGGCCCGTCGAGCACTTCCAGCCGCTTGAAGTGCTTCACGATGTTGACGCGCGCGGCGAGCTCCGGCTCGGCATCGATGATCGCCGCGCACTCCTTGTACAAGAGACCCGCCTGCCCACGGTCGATAGCCGCTGAATAGACTTCGCCGCGGTCGATGGCCTCGGGGCCGGCGAGGTGTGCCAAGGCCAAACCGGCCAGCAATCCCGACTTGCCGTTCCCGCGCGGCTCGGACTTCACGGCCAGCCGGATCAGGCGACGGCCGTTATCGTCCAGCCGGCCATAGACCGCCTCGACAAACTCCCGCTGCGACGGGAGCAGTTTCATTCGCTTGCCGGCGAGGTGACCCTTCGTCACGGGCAACGATTCGAGGAACTGGATCACCCGCTCGGGACGTGATAGGCCCTTCCAGGCCCATCGGGGCTTGCGCCTCCGACCGTCCTTGCCGATCGGCTTCGCGCCACGGCCTCTCATGCCCACGGGGGAACCCAGAAAATTACGCGCGGAGCCAGCGCGCGGTCTGCCGCCGATCGCCGTGAGAGATTTTTCATCGGCGCCACCAGTGGTTCGGGTCGCACGGCGTGCCGTCCGGCCTACACCCTCGCACCGTCAGCTTGCCGTCGCTCTTGCGCTTGCCATCGGGGCCTTCTTTCACTTGCGCGTCGTGCGTGGCGCAGAGCGAACGCAGATTATGCAGCGCATCGGCACCGCCTTGGCGCCGCGACTTGACATGATCGACGTGCGTTGCGCGCCGGCCGCAGCCGGGCACGACGCACGTGTGCCGGTCGCGCTCCAGCGCCGCAGCTCGCAGCGCGCGCCACTCTGGCCCCTTGTAGAACGGATCGCTCATCGTAAGCCGAGCGACTTGCGCATGCGTAGCTCCTCCACCCGCTGGGTGACCCGATCGAAGAACGCGTCAACGTCCTGCTGATCGGCCAGCACGCGCGGCCCGTATCGCCGCACGATGCTCGCGACGAACCGCTCATAGTGCTCGGCCTCGGGCTTGGCCCCTGCGAGCAGCGCAGCGGCTTCCTCGACCATCTCCTGCAAGCGCGGACTGTCCTTCATCGTGGCCACGCGCCCCATGCCGCCTGTTAGCTCGCCACGATGGCCGTCTCACGATCGACCGCGTACATGCGACACAGCGCGGCCGCCGTGTGGCTGATCGCGCGCTCGATCGGCCAGCAGGTGGAGTCGAGGTTCTGCATGACGCTCGCCGCGCACGCTCTCAGGTCGTCGATGCTGATACCGTTCATGGCGTCCTCGTGGTTGTTGATGTCCGCCTCCGCCTCCGTGACGCGCGCTCGTCAGAACGCTGCTTGTAGTCGCGCCACTCTGCTTCGCGGTCCACCCTCGTGACGGTGTAGCCGCGCAACTTGACGCGCTCGCCGTTCTTCAGCGTGAGGCCGCCCGATGATGATGCACGCTTGGCGGCGGGGCGGGGCTTGGCCTCCGGCGGTCGCTCCCCACGCAAGGAAGGGGTCGAAGATATGTTTTTAGGGGAAGTGTCGCTGTCCGGCCAGCCGTCACCCTTGCCGCCGTCCGTGCGTTCCCCTGCAACCCCCCTTGGTAAACTATCTGTGTTCCGCGTAGGGGTACCGACAGAGGGGCCAAAGTGGGCGTCACGGTTCCGCGTAGGGGTACCGTGGGGCGGTTCCTCGGTACCGCGTAGGGGTACAGCGTTCCGCGTAGGGGTACCGACAGTACCGCGTAGGGGTACCGACTTCTGAATTTCGGCCGTGGCGTCGGCGTCGGCTCGCCAGCGCATGAAGTCTTTCGTCGCCACCTGGCCGGCGTGCTCGAATTCGGTTAGCACCCAGCTGGTCGCATGGCGCACCTTGAGGCTGAAGGCGCCGCGCTGCGCCGGCCGGACAAAGCCGCGTTGCTCGATCTCGTGGAACGCCTTCAGCGCCGTCTTCGGGTTGACGTCGAGGAGCGTGGCCGCCGTGCGCACGCTCAAATAGAGCGTGCCGTTGTTCTCGCCGTTGAACAGGCGGTACATCTCTGTGAGCAGGCATCGCCCCGCCAGGGACAACGATCGGTAGGCCGGGCTCGCCAGCATGAACTCATAGTGCCTCATATGCCTCCCGTCCCGCTTGCTGCGCCCGGTGGCGTCGGTGCCACGGTCCGGCCGCTTCTTCTTGCTCATGCGGCCTCGCTTTCGGCGGTCAAGCCGAACCAGTGCGCGGCGGTGATCGGAAACTCCGCCGGGTCGATGCGTTGCCCTTGACTTGCCGCGCGCACGGGGCCAGAGTGCCGCTTGTCCTTCCCAAGGATTGCGCTGAATGAGCTTCCGGCCCCCGCCCTGGGGCCGGTTGCGTTTCGGGGCGGCGGCCAGGTCCATCCGCGCCGGAATTGCGGATTGCGATCGGGATCCGACATCGCGGCCCAATCGGCGCCGTTCATGTCGACGCCTCGGTCGCCGGCTTGTCGGGCAAGCTCGCGATATAGCGCGGCCCTTCCGATGCCGGTACATAGGTCCGATGTCCGCGCTTCTTGACGCGGATGCGGCCGGCCCTCACTTCCTCGTAGAACACCGCCCGCGCCATCGGCACGACGTTCGTGATGAATTCGGCGACGGTGTAGGCGGCCCGCTCGGTGTAGTCAGGCGCCGGGGCCTGCGGCGCGGTGGTCTCGGTCTCTGCCATGTTCGCCCCTTTCTGTGAATGGTGGCGAACAGGACTATTAGGCAGGAATCGACGGGCGAGTTATCCCTTTCGTAACGGGATAAGTCAGATTCTCGGCAACCGCGGCGCGATCTCCTCGGCCGGTCGCCATGCGGTCGCTTTGTCGAGGAGCGCCACGGGCGCACGGGATGCTCGCCATGTGGAACCGACTTGAAGCAGCGCCTCGGAGACGGCGAGGAAGTGCGAGAGGTCGGCGAGTCGACAGGGGAATGTCCTGTCCTGTAGCTCAGTGCTGCATCCGAAGTAGGCGGCCCACAGGTGCCCCACCGGCCGGAACCGCGGCCAGATCACGTTGTCGACGCGCTTCATATCGAAGTTGCGACCAGCGATTCCACGGAGCTTTTCAAGCGCTCGCCGCTTCGACTCTTTCAGGGTCGTGGCCGCGCCGTTCTTCGGCTCACCGATCAAGTTGCAGATCGTGTAGCCGACAAGCGCACCCTCGAAGAAGCGCGCCTTAGCGTCACGCTGAACCGCATCCGCGACTCTGTCGCCGGCCGCGATGATGCCGAGCACGTCGGCAAGATCGGCGTGGCCTTCCGGCATCGGCGCCCACCTGTCCCGAACGGCATCGCGGATGAATTGAGACGCTGCGGTTGCCGCTGCCCGCTCCCGGGCGGCGGCATCGTCCGGCCACAGCATGATTCCCTCTAGCCTGCTTAACGAGAGGCGCGACGGCGTTTCGAGGTCTGCCGCCGTCAGATCGATCATCGGCTTCATCGTCACGCCCTCGCCCGCAGCGGCGTCACCTTCGCGGACTTCAGCCCGAGCTTGAAGCCGGCGGCCTCGATCAGCTTGCGCTTGTGACTCGCGAGAATGTGGCCGTAGTGCTTCTGGAGCATGGCGATGCTGGTGCCCATGATGTCGGCGAGCGACTTCAGGTCGGTCCCGCGCATCAGGTGCTCGGTCGCGAAGGTGTGCCGTAGCGTGTACATGCTGGCCCCCTTCGGCAGATTGGCGCGCTTCGCGGCCGCGCGCATCGGCCGTAGCTGGTGATTGTATCCCCAAGGCGAGCCATCATCCTTCGGCAGCAGCAGCGCATCGGGATGCCGTCCGGCCGTCAGAGAACGAAAGAACCGCAAGCCTTCGTTGGTGAGCGGGACGGACCGCTCGCCGGTCTTGCCGCGGATGCTGACGACACCGATGTCGGCATGGAAGTCGCGGACGCGGGCTTGCGCCAGTTCGCCCGGCGCCGGCCGCGAGCCTGTCAAGAGCGTGGCGATGACGAGGTTGCGGATGGCGCCGGTAGTTGTGTTGATGAGCCGTTGCCGCTGCGCCGCATCCAGCGTCAGCACTCGGGATCGCCCCACGTCCTTGAACGGCTTCACCGTGCGCCACGCCTTGTCGGTCGGGATACCGTTGGCGTCATCGTTGAAGGCGCGGTTGAGCGCCGCCTTGAGCATGGTAAGCACGCGATTCGCCGTGTCCTTCGATTTGCGCTCGGCTTCGCGGTCGCCATCATCGCGGCGCGCCAATCCCCACAACCACGACTCCAGCTCGGTCTTTGTCACCGCCGCCACAGGGCGACGCCGCAGGCTGGCCGGCAGGTGCCGCCGAAGCCGGCGCAAGGTGTCTTTGGCCTGCTTGCGCGATTTCGTCGCCAACATATAGCCGACGTACCGTGCCGCCGCGCTCGCGACGGTGATAGGGCCGGCCGATGCGACTACCGGCCCGATCTGCCCGGCGAACCATGCGCGGGCCTTCTCCTGCGCCTGTGTGAAGTCCAGCACCGTCACCCCGTCCGCGTCCTCGGTGTCATCGGCCTTGCCGAGTTGATGCTTGTGATAGGCGCCGCCGGTCGGCGGCCGGAACCGGGCAATCCAGGTGCCGACGCGGGCGCCCTTGTAGTAGCCGAGGTGCCGCCCCTCGGTGATCAGCCGCCAGTGCGGCTCCTGCCGCAGTTCCAGCTTGGCCCGCGCGGCCTTCGTATCAAGCCGCGCATCCTTCACCCGGCGCGCCATCGCTCGCCCCTTTCTTCGCCGCCCGTCTGCGGCGCAAACGAAACTTCGGTAACGACTTCGGTAATATATGGGCGTGAACGGCTATGGACAAGGGTGAACAGGAATTGGCCTATTCATGGTATTTCAAAGGGGTTAGGCGTACAGCCATGAACGACAGTAGACGCCTGATTTGCCCTCTCACGGCGCAACCCGGCGTTCGAATCCCTTGGGGACGCCAAGTTCCTGTGACATGTCGGGCTGCACGACACCGACATCATCCCTCGTACAACAGGCCTTCGGGATCGATTTCCGGGTGGCGCCCGGCGATGATGTCGGCGAGGAACCGACCGGAGCCGCAGGCCATGGTCCAGCCGACATGGCCGTGGCCGCAGTCGAGGAAGAGATTGCGGTAACGCGCCCGTCCCAGGATCGGCACCGATGTGGGCGTCATCGGTCGCAGGCCCGCCCAATACTCGACGCCGTCGGCATCGACGCTGCCGGGAAAGAGTTCCTCCGCCGTCGTCATGAGCGCCGTGAAATCCCGCGGCCTGTGGCTGCGGTCATAGCCGGCGAATTCGGCGCGGCAGGCGAGCCGCAAGCGGTTGCCGAGGCGGGAATAGGCGATCAGCTTGTCCTCGTCGACGCCGCCGAGCCGCGGCGCCGGTCGACCTTCCTTCAGCGGGAGCGTCACCGAGTAGCCCTTCACCGGATAGATCGGCAGGCGCACACCGATTCTGCGGCCGAGGAGCGCGCTGTCGGGGCCGAGGGCGAGGACGAACGCATCGGCGGCGATGGGCCCGCGATCGGTCAGCACGGCAGCGATGCGTTCGCGATCGGTATCGAACCCCGCGATCGCGGTTCCGTTGAGAAAGCGCACGCCTGCGTTCCGTTCGCACCAGAGTGCGAGGTTGCGGGTGAACAGGCAGGAGTCGCCGGTCTGATCGTCGGGTGAATAGACCGCGCCGGCGATGCGGCCGCGGGCCGCCGCGAGCCCGGGATCAAGCTCGATCAGCCGGTCGCGGCCGACCGTTTCCATCGCCAGGCCGTGCTCGGCGAGGATCTGCATGTGCCTCGCCCCCTGGTCGAGGCTTTGCTGGGAGCGGAAGAAATAGAGGATGCCGCGC
>Ga0187893_10013548_pt1 | contig 11315 bp, 12 predicted proteins | sample MA1701074metaG_FD_139574 | JGI IMG/M metagenome (GOLD analysis project Ga0187893, IMG submission 139574) | White microbial mat communities from a basaltic lava cave in the Kipuka Kanohina Cave System on the Island of Hawaii, USA - MA170107-4 metaG ...
CCCAGGAGTTCATCCCCCGCTACTCCCCGGAGCACAACGGAGTGATCGAGCGCTTCTTCCGAACCTTGAAGCAGGAGTGTGTCTGGTTGCACCATTTCGAGTCCTTCGAGGAAGCCGAACGCATCATTACGGCCTGGATTGAACGCTACAATACAGAACGGCAACACTCGGCCCTGGGGTATCTCACCCCTTCTCACCCCTCGCGCCTGGCATGACCGCTTTTACCAACTCCCCCAGGCGGCATAAGCCCTGTTGACTTTCGAGGGGGCACTACACCTTGAAGGAAGGATTCCGGGACCACCGTTACCGCGATAGTGTCTCAAACCGCGTTGAAAACTTCTATCGAGTAGCCCCCTACTCCTCCGCTGGTGGGATGGTAATCAACCACGGTTGCTACGTCTCCGCGCCGAAGCTTTTTTTCCGGAATGTCCTTAGCCAAAGCGACCTGCTGAAATAGCCTGTACTTCATCATACCCTCTTTCAAACAGCCTATTGCGAAAGGATCTGTTGACGGATATCTTGTTCCAACACCTCCCCACTGTCCCGGCTATATTCGGCCTTCCGTAGGAACGCCGATTTGTCCCCAACCGCCCGCCTCGTCAGACGGTACTTGGTAAGCTACTCTGAGGCAATCAGAGCATCGTTGGGTAGCTCCACGGACTTATGTCGGAGCATCGGGATGTTTAGCATTCGAGCGTTCACTGGTCCATCTCCCGCTGCGGCCAGCCTGAACGAATGCTACGTCATCGGTTGGTGATGCCCAGCCGTGCAGGACGATATGAGTCACTCCAGCCAGGCAGGTGCGGTGTCTTCGACGATGGACTCGGTGAATGCGCCCACGACACTACCCTATTTCAAGGTCTCGAATCCCCGCCGGATAATACCGGCCATGAGCTTCCGTCGTTCCTGAAGAAATGACTCATAGGGCATCTGGTGCCAGTTCTCCGGCAACGCGTGATATTCGTGCATCCGCGACCATTCATCAGCAGAAAAACGACTCTGGATCTGCGGCACATATACCGGCGGTGGCGTATCGCCGATCTTGATGTTCTCCGGCCACTCCAAGAGGGCGAAATTCGCCAATTGATTGATCCTCTTCAGATCCTCGACTCCCTGCTTCTCTAGCCACGCGCGCGGGAACAAGTGATGTCTTTCCAGCGCCTTCTTCTTCGTCTTAATCGCGGGATCAAGAAGGTCCTGAACCTTCTTGTGGGAGAACAACACGGGCGCGCCCAAGCGGTTCTGTGCCGCTATGAATGCGAACAGCTCTGGATTCCGCGCCGACGAGCTGTCCAGATTCGAAGGGAGCGTGACGCCCCAGAAGTCGTTGGTGAGCTCGCTCGCCATTATTTCTTCGAGTATGCCTGCGAACCAATCCCCATCCTTGGCCGCCTTTAACCGATTAAGGTCGCCATCCATCACTGTTTCTGGAGATCCAGTGTAACGCCCGGTCAGGCTTGCCGCGAAGAACCACCGTCCGATCAGCTTCTGGAGCCGATGCTCGGCAAGGCCAAGGCGTTTCCGTCCGATGAGATAGAACGCATAGGCATACAGCAGGGCGTTTCGCGAGGAGATCATCTCTGCGCTGCGGAAGCCCGCACCGACCAGACACGACAGGAACTGGTGCCAGTGAGTAAGATTCAGCACTTCGGCCTGTGCCTCTTGAAGCACCTTGAACTGGGCGTTCCGGTGGCTGTCCGAGAACTCGCCGGTTTCCAGATCCTTGCCGCGCAGGACCTGGTACACGCTCTTTAGCCGCCCCCGCCCAAACCCGAGCGCCACAGCCACGCGCAGGAGCTGGTCCGGATCGGGCTGGATGAAGTGGTTGAAGGGTGAGGCCGATGCGGAGGCCTCCGGTGCCTTACGCGCCTGCCGGCAGAACGTCTCTAGCGCCATGCGCCCCTCGTCCCAGAATACAGACATGAGTGTGAGGATGAAGTCTGCTTGATTTAGTCGTACCCCTTCGCTGTTGATGCGGACAAAGATGTCGGCCACCTGCTCCTCATCCACAGTAGGCGCAATCTCCAGCGCGGTAAAGGGATACTTTTGGAGGTCGAAGAGGCGGTCGAGATTGTGAGCAATACGCTCCTCATCCTCCGCGCCCAGGGATCCCTTGCCTTCGAGTTTCTTCAGGAAGCCCTTGACCATTTGGTAGCTGGGCTTCCCCGACGCCCAGATATCAGAGATGTTCGCAATCCACTCCGGATCGCGCCGGATGGCCGCGTCCGCCACCTCGAACTTGCCGTCCCGAGGCCGAAATGCCACCTCAATCTGCCGCTCCCGATAGTCCTCATCCAGCACCTTCTTCGCTCGGAACACTGCGAACAGCGAAGTCAGCCTCTGCTGTCCGTCTACGATCAGGCGCGACGGCACCGGGTGCTGCTTACCGCCCACCCCAATCTGCTTGGTTCCGTTAGCGGTGCCGTTCTCCCAGAACAGTAGGTATCCTACCGGAAACCCGCGATACATCGAATCGAAGAGGTCACGCACCTTCGCGTTTGACCACACGAAGGGCCGCTGAATGTCCGGCAAGCCAATGTCTCCAATTTCGATGTAGTGGAGCAACCCACTCAGGTCGTAATCCACCTTCTTGAAACACGTCTTGAGCTCGCTCATGCATTCCTCCCAATGATATGCCTCGAACAGGCTCACCCCAAGGCGAACTTGGGGCCGTGCTTGACGGTTCAGCCGAGGTCTTCGAGCCAGGCGAGCGCGGCTTCTTCGACGAAGGATCCGGTGAACCTCGCACTCATCGCTTCTGGTGACGCCATCTGCCTAGAACCACCTTGACCTCGACTTCGGACATTCCGGAACTCTGCCATCCCCTATCGAAGTCGATGTCGTTGGACTTTGGCAACTGGTCATCCGAGAGTTCTCGAATCAGTATCCGGGACGGGAGCATCGCTGCCTGGCCGACGAAGATGGCCTCTCGCCGCCGCAGCCCAGAAAGCATCTTGGTCAAACCGGCCATCGAATCCGGCAGCACCCCGCGAACGTGTTCCCTGTCCTGCTCATTGGTGATCCGTAGCACAATCCATGAATTACATTGCGACAGCACGGTCGCCTCCACTTCGCTGGGACGCTGCGAAACAAGTAACACTCCGATCCCGTACTTCCGACCTTCCTTGGCGATTCTTCGGATGGCACTTTGGGCTGCGCTATATTGTGCCTCGCCACTTTCCGGGACGTATCGATGGGCCTCCTCGCAAACTAACACAACCGGGCTGGCCTCTCTTTCAGAAGATGTCTGCCATACTTTCAGCGAGAACAGAATGCGTGCGATAGCGGCACTTGCAGTACCAGCCACCTCGTTAGGTACACCAGACAGATCTACAATTCGTACCGCACTACTCTCGCCAAGAATCTGTGCGATGACTGCGGGCATCGGATCAGTGGCCCCATCCCATGGCTCCATCATGAACGACAAGCGCTCATCCTTCATCAAAGAATCGAGTTTCCGGAGCACCTTGTTGTAATCTTCGTGGTCCTTCTTGTTTCTGTTGTTCGGTCGCTGAGCATTGATAGCGCCGACAAATCCCGTCTCGTACCTTTGCCCACCGATTTCACCGAACTCGTCAAGTCTAGACGGATCGCCTAGGACATACGGGATCGGTGCATCAACCGTGAGCTTGCTCGGATCCAGTTTAAGAACGTCACGGGCCGCCTGCGAACGTGCCACAAGTAGAGCGTTCTTGAGAATGTTCGCCTGCGAGGTGGCCGCATACTCGGTCCTGCCGACCAGGAGGCCAATCGTCTCGTCGAGATCGAGCAGCCAGTAAGGTAGAGACAGCGTCCCCTCGTCGGTTGACAGTCTTCTATATTTTTTGAACGCATTTCCGTACTCGTTGTGGGGGTCAAGAATGACAATCTCGGGTTTCCAAACCCCGTGCCCCGCTTCGGAACCTCGTCGAAGGATGGAATGGATGATTGCCGCCACTGCGGCAGACTTGCCAGAACCTGTGGAGCCGAGGATCGCAGTGTGCTTGCCGAGCAGCTCGTTCATATCTGCGTAACACGAAGCGCCACCGGAACCGACGTGTTCGCCAAGGTGGATCGTCGTTCCCCCCTTCTGTCCGTAAATGAAGCGCAGCTCGGACTTCGGGGTAAGGTATACCGTCTGCTGGGGCAAGGGGTAGGTTGCCACGCCACGCTCAAATCGAAGTTGAGGCTCGCCCGCCTTGGACCGAGTCCACTCCCCTTCACCAAACAAGTCAGCCTCTACGATTCGCTCGTCTGCGGCGGCCCGAGGTGCTACTCCGCGCTCGGCTTCGTACTCTGCCTTCATTCGGAGGCGGCCCACAAGCGCGTAAATCAGGCGCCTCCCAAAGTGAACCCGAATGATAGACCCGTATTGCCCAATCGGATACGTTTCGCCAGCGTAAACCCGGGAAAGCTCTGTCAGTGTGGGCTCAAGCTCGGCGATGATGTGTGATCCGTCAACCTCGATAATCTTTCCAATGGCGAGGTTCTCGATAGGCTCGCCAGAATCCCGCCTTTCGGAACTCATCGCTCACCTCCCAGTATCCTGGCAAGGTTTTCGAACCTCCACCACAGGAGGTCGCAATCAGATTGTGCCAGCTCATCACCATGGAAGAACCCTCGATTCGCGAAGATTAGTACCTGCTGCCTAGTGCTCTGATCCTCGAACCATTGCTTCAGCTGCCCCGCAGGTTTGTCCTCGGCCGTGAATGCAACTACGGTAAGATCACCCGCCGACTCACGAATGGCTCTGTCCACCTCGATATTGATGTGGGCGTCCCCGAAACCATACCCGCAGATGACAAGTAGACGCTGGGAGCCTTTTCCGGGCCGCATCGCGCGTCGTGCGCGGTCTGCTAACTGGGCGTATGGGTCCCGCTGGGCCTCGCGGTACTTCGTTGAAGCCGGCCAGATGAGAATGCGCTGATCGTGTGAGTCGTCCCCCTGGACACTCGATCCGACTCTTCTAGGCAAGGGGTCATCGAGAGCCTCAACCCAATTAATCGAACCATGAAGCTTCAAGACACGAGCGGCTAGCCCATCGCGGTCGAACGTCTGGGGGTTCCACCAGCCAGTCACACCGCCATCGATTCCATCCGAGAACGGAACCCTCTCCAGTGCCAAAGCGTCCTCGATTGCCGTGTCATAGTTGAGTACGAGGTAGTCCACGACCTGACCAGGCACCGCCTTCCCTGGACGCACTGGGCGGTGGACCGCTGCAATGAAAGACCGGTGGGTTGCGATGTGGACCTTCCTGCCAATAACCGCGGCGATAGCACGTTTGATCTCGTCTGCGGTATCACGTAGTTGCCCGGCGGAATAAGCGTTACCACCCAGAACTATCTGTACGCTCGTCGCGCCGCGCTCGACTCTGCGATCTGCGATCGCAAGGAGGTCTATGAGCTCGCTTAGATAGTCCTCAATGTGTGCCGTCGTCGAGCCCGCGAACAGATCCCTAATCGCAGTTAGGAGTTCCCTGCTGGTGGAATCGAGATCGCTGCCTTTAAGAACCTGTTCCGTAAGTTCGGTGGTCAGTGGCAGCCCCGCACACTTGCTGCAGCCAGCACCGAGCAGAAACGCAGGCCCACCCTGTGCTAGGAGTTCCTCGAACTTCGCAACTGCTTCACAGAAGGGCTTCTGGCGAAGCGGGGACAGGTCGTCGAGCGCCTTCATGCGGGAGCCTCCAGTGGGACACACATTCCTCCGTTCACGTGCACTTCGCCGGAGATGAGCTTCGGCAGCAGCGCATCGCGCAAGCCAGCCAGAGTTAGGGTTTGGCGAACGGCAGCGCTAGCCATCGCGAATTGCGGTTTGACGAGGCGCCCAAAGGCTGCTGCGATCGGCCTGGGCGCGATCGGTAGCTGAAAATGAGCAAGGGATTCTGCGGGCACTCGCTGACGGCCACTCGATCCGGTCATGGTTTGGATAGCGAACTCGCGAAACGCTTCGCTGCGCGCAAGGCAGTAGGCAAGCTCCTCCGGCAATGGAAGCTTCGGGCGCAGGACGATGTATTCCGTCGAACCCCAGCCGACCTGCCCTGTCTTCAGGAAGTCGACGAACGCTGTCTTGCCGTTTTCGAGAGAAGGTGTGATGCGGGCAACCAGCGTGTCCCCGTTGATGAAGCGCATGCCCGAGCCGAAGGGCCGGTCGACCACTGCATCCGGTGCGTGGCCGCGAGTTGGCATATTGGCCATGTCCAGGTACGGCGCAATTTCTCCGCTCCGTAATGGACGCGGCGGGTTGACGTCGATCAGCTTCGTAAGAGGCGCCACCTCCCAACCCTCCGGAATCTCGCGGAGCTCGGAGTCCACGAGGCGGTCGGGAAAGAGATCGTAGACGTGGGCGTGGAGGCCGGGGAGGGATTCGCCGCGCTTCCAGCGTCCCTCCATCTTGGCGCGGACGGGGTCGAAGTCCACGAACCACGACTTGAAGAGCGCGCGCGCCATCGCCTCCAGCGTCTCGTTCATCCGCCGATTCAGCTCGATCTTGTCGTCCAGCGTGCCGAGGATGTGGGCGATGGCGCGTTGTTCGGAGAGCGGCGGTAGCGGAAACCGGAGTCGGTCAAGCGTCGCCAAGTTGATGTTGTCCTGGACGCTACCCGAGGCTTCATGCTGAATCCGCTGCCGTAGGTACCGAAAGGTGTACTCGACAAAGCGGATGTCGCACTTCGACTCGTCAGCGATGAAGCCGACAACGGAGTCTGGAAAGCAAGCCGGAAATTCAAGAATTCCGGTTTCAGCGATATTGGCCGCGATCGTTATGCACATGGTACCAGCCGGCCACATCCGGCTTTGGGCTAGCCCTGCCTCGCTGTAGGTCTGCTCATAGCTTGTGATCCGACCGCCCGAGCTCTTGATGTCTCCTGTCTGGATGAACGGATACGGGCCGCCATACAAGTGCTCGGCGTAGCGTGGACGGTGACGCGAACGCCCGCGGTTGACCTCGCCGAGCTCGCCTAACCTCACGAGGCGCCAGCCGCTTGGAACTTCATCACCCGCCATACTCCAGCTCCTCTAGGTAGAGTGGCCTCGCTAGGAAGCTTGCACCCACGATTCGTCCCCCTGGTGGTCAAACCCTATCGTGTGCCTCCTTTTTGGCTCGGGTTTCATCAGTTCGCGGATGGCATCGAATACGATTTTGAACTGAGCATCGTATTTCTTTTCCAGCGCATCGAGCTTACGCGCCAGATCGGCATGGGAGGCGAGCATTTGCCGGAGATGCACGAAGGCCCGCATGATTTCGATATTCACGAGGACCGCCCGGCGGCTCCGCAACACGCTCGAGAGCATGGCCACGCCCTGCTCGGTGAAGGCGTAGGGCGGATAGCGCCGGCCACCCCATCTTGAGGTGCCAGATTGGAACCTCAACTCAGCGAACTCCTTAGAGGTGAGCTGGAACATGAAATCTTTCGGTCCAGAGGGACAACGATGCCGCTTCGTTCTGATTTCTCACACGCCATACCCGAGCTCCTTCAGGTTGGCGTCGATGGCGGCATCGAGCTTCGCGGCTTCGGCCTGCTGGTCGCGTAGCGTCGCGACGAGCCGCTTCATCTTCTCCTCGAACGGTTCGGCGTCGTCCGCCTGAGCTTCGGCGCCTACGTAGCGGCCGGGCGTGAGCACGTGGCCGTGCTTGCGGATCTCCTCCAAGCTGGCGCTATTGCAGTAGCCGGGAGTGTCGTTGTACTCGCCCGCGTCCTTCTCACCTCGCCAGGCGTGGTAGGTGTTGGCGATGCGGGCGATGTCCTCGTCGGTCAGCTCGCGGTGGGTGCGATCCACCATACGGCCCAGCTTGCGGGCGTCAATGAAGAGGAGCTGACCGCGACGGTCGCGGAACTTGCCGTCCTTGCGGTCGCGGGCGAGAAACCAGAGACAGGCGGGGATCTGCGTGGAGTAAAAGAGTTGGCCCGGCAGCGCAATCATGCAGTCCACGAGGTCGGCCTCGATGATGGACCGGCGGATCTCGCCCTCGCCGGACTGGTTCGACGACATTGAGCCGTTCGCGAGCACGAAGCCGGCGGTACCGGTCGGCGCGAGGTGATAGATGATGTGCTGGACCCAGGCGAAGTTAGCGTTGCCTGCCGGCGGCACGCCGAACCTCCAGCGCTTGTCCTCGCGCAGGCGATCGCCACCCCAGTCGCTGACGTTGAACGGCGGATTGGCAAGGATGAAGTCGGCCTTGAGGTCCGGAAACTTGTCGTCGTGGAAGGTGTCGCCGTGGGCGATCTGGCCGTCGATGCCCCGGATGGCGAGGTTCATCTTGGCGAGCCGCCACGTCGTGTAGTTCGACTCCTGGCCGTAGATGGAGATGTCGGCCCTGGCCTGGCCCGCGTTGCCGTTGCCGCTGGCGTGCGCCCGGATGAACTCGACCGACTGCACGAACATGCCCGAGGAGCCACAGCAGGGGTCGTAGACGCGGCCCTTGTAGGGCTCGAGCATCTCGACCAGGAGCTTGACGACGCAGCGCGGCGTGTAGAACTCGCCCCCTTTCTTCCCCTCGGCACTCGCGAACTGTGAGAGGAAGTACTCGTACACGCGGCCGAGGACGTCCTTCGAGCGCGCCTCCGCGTCGCCGACCTTGATGTTGCTCACGAGGTCGATGAGCTGGCCCAGGCGTGTCTTGTCCAGGGCAGGGCGGGCGTAGTCCTTGGGCAACACGCCCTTGAGTGCCGGATTGTCGCGCTCGATGCCGGCCATGGCGTCATCCACGAGCTGGCCGATGGTGGGCTGCCGGGCCTGGGCCTTCAGGTGCGGCCAGCGGGCTTCGGGCGGGACCCAGAAGATGTTCTGCGACCGGTACTCGTCGGGGTCCTCGGGGTCGGCGCCCTGCGCGTGCTCGGCTTCGAGGCGGGCGTGCTGCTCCTCGAAGGCGTCAGAGATGTACTTCAGGAAGATGAGGCCGAGGACGACGTGCTTGTACTCGGCGGCGTCCATGCTGCCGCGCAGCGCGTCCGCCATCTGCCACAGCTGGGCCTCGTAGCCGACGTTCGCCGCCGTGGTGTTGTTAGCAGCTGGCCGTTTCCTCTTTGACCTCGCCATATGCCGATCCTCGTTTTTAGTTCACTCCGCCCGAAAGTAGCGGCGCTTCGAGTCCTGCGGCCCCGTGGCGGCCTCGCGCAGCGGAAAGTAGCAGAGGACGGCGCCCCGGGCCTTACGCACGGGCGAGAACACCTCGGAAGCGGCTCGGAAGTCCAGGGCTTCCGAGGTGAGATCGGGCAGCGCCTCCTCGTTGAACGCCTCGTCGCGGCGGACCATGAAGTCTGCGATATGCTTTTGAAATGTCAGATCGGCCGATTTCCGGTGCTTGGACATAGTCAAAAATTCCGAAGTTGGGCGCGGTCTTTCGACGAAGACTCCCGCGCCATCGTCTCGGCCCGCCGTGCGGCGGCGCGAATGGCGCGGGTTCGCTCTCGCAGCACGTCCAGGAGGGCCAGTTTCTCCGCCACCGGACGCTGCGCCAGCGAACGACGCAAGGCGCGTTTGCTTTCGAGAATCCGTTGAAGGTCGAACGTCATGACGACCCTTGCAGGAACCTTCGGTCGAATGTCTGCCACCGATCGAGCAGCCCGTGCCGGCGCACCAGGGCCTGAAATCGCTCCGCGTCGAGCGCCGCAGCCTCGATGAATTGGAGCAATCTGGCGTGGTCCTTGGCCCGCCCGGTCTGCAAGGCGATCGCCGCCAGATGTTCCGACGTGAGGACCCGCGCCGGCGTCCCCTCCACATCGACCGTAACGGCTTCGGTCAACGCTTCCTCCACAAGCGGACTCGTGGCCGGCAGAAATTGCACCGGCCAGCCCGCTAGTACGACGTATTCGCCTTCAACCACGCCACCGCGGGTGGTGAGATAGTCAAAAATGGGGCGCGGACTGACCACGGCGTGACCGGGTCGGCGAGGAAACGCGACGAAGATGTCCAGGTCAAGCGTCGCCACCGGCTCCAGGTAGAACGTCGCCCCTACCGCCCCGCCGATGGCGTAGCGCGCCACGACAGCGTCAGCCTCCATCTGATTGATGACGCTGATGACCTGGGCAATACTCACCGCGATGCGCTTTCCGTCGGCACGGCGCGGGTTGCCCGTTGCAGGTCCGCTGGCGAAATCCGCCGCTGGCCGCTGACGCACTCATGGATCAATGACTTGAGGTAGGCGAGGATCGTTGAGATCTGAGTGTCAATACCTCTCATGATCCGAGCGATCTGCTCGAAACTTTCGTCGAGAAATCGGCAATTGGCATGTTGCTCCGCATCTCGTCGGCAAGGTTGACGGGCTTGGACTTGTTCAGGGCAAGGGACATAGATTTGCTGTTCCTATGCAAGATCCTCCGATGGTTGCGGCGATTTTCCGGCCTTTTCAATGACTTGTCAAGGTTCTCCCTGGCTTGTTTTTTTGGCCGCCAGACGTCGCAGGGAATGCCGGCCTAATGGTAGCAAAGATTGAGGACGTTGGTTTACGCGTCGATGGACGCGGCGATCGTCTGGATGACTCCCAGGAGGAATGCGTCCTGGCCGTGGGCGGCGATCAGGGAGAGGCCGACCGGGACACTGCCGGACTCGGCCAGGGGCAACGAGACCTGTGGCAGCCGTCCGAGGCCCGCCAGGGACGTGAGAGAAAGGGTGCGGGGGTAGTAGCCGCTCCCCGCATCGCCCCGTCGGATCATGCTCCCCTTCAAGGGTGCCAGGGTGGGGGCCGTTGGCACGCAGAGCACGTCGGAGGGCCGGAGGGATCGCTGCAACTGCCGGTAGATGGTCTCGCGGCGCTGGGCCGCCTGACCAACCTGGCGGCGGTCCAAATTCTTCACGAGATCGAAGCTCGCTGCGATACTTGGTCCGAAGACCGGTTGGGCCGCCGCGATCCAGGCGCCGAGACAGCTTTCGGTTTCGGCCCACATGAGCATGCGGTAGGTGTCGTACCACGTCTGGAACTCGGTGCCCTCCGCGTCGCCGCTGATCTCACGCAGTGAGGTCTCGCGAATTCGCTCGCCGAAGAGGTCCCGCAGGCGTTCAACCGGCGCGCGCAGGGCCTCTTGGACCTCCGGGTCAGCGAGGGCGAAGGCGTCGCGAAGGAGGAGCACGCGGTCTGGAGTCACCCCGCTAGGAACGTCGCAGGCAAGGAGGACGGAGGCGGCGCCGGCAAGCACGTCCGCGCTCCGGGCGAGGATGCCGACCGTGTCAAAGGTGGGCGCGAGCGGGTTGACGCCGGCGACGGAGATGACGCCGTGAGACGGCCGCAGCCCCCAGATGCCGCAGTTGCTCGCGGGGACCCGCACCGATCCCCCCGTGTCGGTGCCGAGGGCGAAATCGGCCAGCCCGCAGGCGACGGCCGACGCCGAGCCGCTCGAGGAG
>Ga0187893_10013550_pt1 | contig 11313 bp, 12 predicted proteins | sample MA1701074metaG_FD_139574 | JGI IMG/M metagenome (GOLD analysis project Ga0187893, IMG submission 139574) | White microbial mat communities from a basaltic lava cave in the Kipuka Kanohina Cave System on the Island of Hawaii, USA - MA170107-4 metaG ...
CATTCACGAAAAGATGTATCGAGCAAAACTCTGGACTATGCGCCAGTATGCCGGCTTTGGCACAGCTGAAGAAACCAATCAGCGCTTTCGCTACCTCTTGGCAAATGGACAAACCGGTTTGTCGACAGCTTTTGATTTGCCGACACAAATGGGATATGACAGCGATGATCCGTTAGCCCTTGGCGAAGTGGGTCGTACAGGCGTGGCTATCGATAGTCTTTATGACATGGAGCGTTTGTTTGCTGAAATTGATTTGTCGAAAGTTTCCACATCCATGACCATCAATGCGACAGCTGCCATTTTGCTCATGATGTATCGAGCTGTTGGCGTCAAGCAAGGCGTCAATCCGAAGGATTTGAGCGGCACAATTCAAAATGACATTCTCAAAGAGTATGAGGCGCGCAACACATACATCTATCCACCGCATGCTTCGATGCGTATCATCACGGATATTTTTGAGCACTGCGCCAAGGACATGCCACGATTTAACACGATATCCATTTCCGGTTATCACATTCGGGAAGCCGGTGCTACGGCGGTTCAAGAACTTGCTTTTACATTCGCCAACGGAATTGAGTACGTGCAGGCAGCGCTGAGTCGTGGTTTAAAAATTGACGACTTTGCTCCGCAGTTGAGTTTCTTTTTTGTAGCGCAGATGAATCTCTTTGAAGAGGTAGCAAAATTCCGTGCTGCACGTAGAATTTGGGCATCGATAATGAAGGAAAGATTTGCAGCGACAAATCCCAAATCGATGATGTTGCGCTTCCATGTGCAGACAGCAGGCTCAAGTCTTACGCAGCAGCAACCCGACAACAATATTATTCGTACATCGCTAGAAGCCATGTCGGCTGTACTAGGTGGTGCGCAATCGTTGCACACGAATTCCAAGGATGAGGCGCTTTCGCTACCTTCAGAAGCTTCCGCATTAACCGCGTTGCGCACACAACAGATAATTGCCTTTGAAAGCGGCATTGCTAACGTTACAGATCCATTCGGCGGGTCTTATTTCGTAGAAGACTTGACCGACAAGATTGAGGAAGGCACACGAGAATACCTGAAGAAAATTGACGAGCTTGGCGGTGCCATGAAGGCAGTGGAGTCAGGCTTCATCCAGAAAGAAATACAAGAATCCGCGTATAAATTTCACCAGGCAGTCGAGTCAGGTGACAAAGTAATTGTCGGGGTAAATAAATTCATTGACGATCATGGTGAACCAATTCCAATCTTGAAGGTAAATCCAAAAATTGAAACAGCGCAAGTCGAGCGCTTGAAAAAACTGCGCAAAGAGCGTGACAATGCCAAGGTGGAGAAGACCTTGAAGGCGTTGAATGATGCAGCGCAAGGAACGGATAACCTGATTCCATATATTTCCGATTGCGTGGAGTCTTACGCTACCCTGGGCGAGATGAGCAACACGCTGCGAGACGCCTTCGGCAAATACAGACCAGTGGTGACGTTGTGATTTATCCTTGTCATTTCGACCGCCCTTTATATTGTCATTTCGACAACCTTTTATTTTGTCATTTCGACCGGAGCGCCGTAGGCGCGGCGTGGAGAAATCTGCAACTAGTTGCTGGCGGCTCAGGTAGTCATCTGCAACGCGTAACAGATTTCTCCACGCGCCATGCCGCGCATGGCTTGGTCGAAATGACAAAGTGGGGGAATGTTTCACAATGAATCCGCTTGTATCCATCATCATCGTCAACTGGAAGACACCACGTCTTCTGGCTGCTTGCCTGGATTCAATTCTCAAAGACGAGGGACACAAGCAATTCGAAGTTTGGGTCGCCGACAACGACTCAGGCGACGAGTCCGTAGAGATGCTTAAGCGTGATTACCCCGGTGTCAACCTAATTGCTAATACAGAGAATCTTGGCTTCGGCAAAGCCTGCAACCAAATAATTCCACAAGCGCAGGGCAAATACATCCTCCTACTTAACCCGGACACAATAGTTACTGACTCAGCCGTCAGCAAGATGGCTGCTTACATGGATGCGCATCCTGAGTGCGGCGCTGCCGGCCCTCAGGTTCTCAACCCGGACGGCACACTTCAACTTGCTTGCAGGCGTTCATTTCCCGATCCTTGGGCAGCATTTTTTAGACTGACATATTTAAGTCGACTCTTCCCCAATAATCCAACTTTCGCCAAATACAATATGACCTTTGCCGATCCCAAAGAAGTCTTGCAAGTGGACGCTTTGTCCGGCTCCTGCATGATGGTGCGCAACAGCCTTATCGGCTCTGTCGGTTTGATGGACGAAGACATCTTCATGTACGGCGAAGATATTGACTGGTGCTGGCGAATAAAAGAGCACAGCTTCCAGGTTATCTATCTGCCTGATGCTATTGTCTATCACTATCACGGTGCTTCAAGCCGCTTAAGACCAATTGGCGCCACCATAAATCTCCACCGCGGCATGCATGTATTTTACGAAAAACATTTGGCCAAGAAATACTGGGCGCCATTCAACTGGCTTGTCTACACGGGCATTTGGTTGCGCTGCCTGGTCTTTATGCTGCTTGGCTCACTAAGGCAATTGCTGCCTTCCAACTCTCAAGTACCCGAAAGCGTTTTGGAAACACAAAAGGCCGAAACCAAATGATCGTCGTCACTGGAGCATCCGGTCTAATCGGATCAGCGCTAGCCGAAAGACTCAGCGACCACCAATTATGCTTGCAAGTACGTAAGCGCACAAAATCACCAGGACTAGCCGGCAAGGGACAAATCAAGGAAATTGATTTTGAGTCTTCCAGCGACAATACAATAAACGCATTGGTACAAGGAGCAGAAACAGTCATTCATTCAGCCGGTCTGGTCCACCAGCCGGATGCAACCTTCGGGCAATACGAATTACTTAACGTAAGAGCAACCGAGCAGATTGCAACCCAAGCAGCAAAAGTAGGCGTTAAAACATTTGTTCTTCTAAGCACGAGCGCCGTCTATGGGCACGGTCCCTTCGAAAATATCGAGGAGTCAGGACCAATCAAGGCAGAAACACCTTATGCCCTGTCTAAGTTGCGCTGTGAGCAGTTTTTACAACAACTGACTGGTCTAGAACGCATTATTGTCGTTCGTCCAGCCCTTGTCTTCGGCGAAGGTGACCGAGGCAATTTGATTAGCCTCATTCGTCAAATCAACAGCGGAAAGTATTTCAATATTGGCGGCAACAAGGCTCGCAAAAGCCTTATTTATGCTAAGGACGTTGCCGAGGCAATTCGCCTATTAGTTGAAAAAGCACCCACAGGCTATCAAGAATACAATGTTGCCAATCCGGAAACGATATCGGTGACAGATCTTTCCAATCAGATTGCTCGCTGCTTGCAAAAAGGAAACCAGGTTTCCTTGCCGGAACCGCTGCTACGAGCAGGTGCTTCGATTGCCGAAGGGCTTCTCGGCGAAAAGTCACCAGTGACCGTTTCCAAAATAGAGAAACTCACAACCACAACTACTTGCTCTGTGCAAAAACTTACCGAAACAACAAAGTTTTCGCCTAAGTTTTCACTCGCCGACGCCCTGGCCAATGAAATAGACTGGGCAAAGAAGACAGGACTTCTTAACTAGCTTGCGATGCTTGCACTTGTTCCTTTTTGCGTGTCTTAAAACACGGCGTGCAATAAACCGGTGCATGACCATTCGGCTTAAATGGAACAGCAGTTTGCTTTCCACAATCAGCGCAAGCCACTTCAGCAAAATCAGTGTCCTGCTTGCCGGCTCTCCGCATTCTGCCAATTAACCTGCACTTGGAGCAGCGCTTGGGAAGATTGACTAAGCCAACAGAAGCAAAAAATTGTTGTTCGTGTGCATCAAAAACAAATTGTTCTTTGCAGTCGCAACATTGTAAGTTCATGTCTTCCATGTATTAGGCACCTTGCATTACAAATTGAGCAGCATACGGTGATTCCAGGTAGGCATTCTCTTCCATTTGGTCCAGCAATTCGCTGAGAGCATTTTGGGTTTCCTGCACTGTTGAGTGCTGCGAACCCAGACAAGTCTGCTCAATTACAAGCGCTCTTCTAAGAAATGCAAAAGCTTCAGCATAATTGCCGACAGCCTGACACAATAAGGCTACATTGAATAAATCGACAGCCACCGCAGGATGATTGGAACCCAGCTCCGATTCTTTAATACATAAAGCTCTTTGTGAAAGCTTCTCTGCAGTTTGATAATCGCCTGACTCAATTGCTTTGTCAGCAAGTTCATTGAGCCTTTCAGCTTCTTCAAGAATTTCCAGGCCGGTAAGCACTCGCATATTCGTCGACATTGCCTATTTTCTCCACGCTAGCCATTTTGGTGAGTTGTCTCGATACCTACATAGGGGCTCTCAGACATCTCAGATTTCTCGTGTGTAAACGCAAGCGTATACCAATGCGTGGAAAACAAAAAGCCCTTGACTACTTTGTTTCCCCTACACTTTATGAGGCAAACCAGACTTGTGAGCACAATCTAATATGACTATCGGAATGTCGGCGCGTTATGAGATCCTGCAAGCTGTGTATTGACGACAAATTTCTCGGACAGAGTATCAAAGAAATTGACCGCCCCCAAGCCATTCAAATGCACAGAATCTTCGAAGTAATTCTTGGGAAATCTTTGCTGATCGTTCAAATCAATAATTTTGGCATTGTATTTTGAAACTAAAGCAAGCACATCTTTTTTATAGATATCGTAGAAATTTGCCGGCATGATATCCATGTTGTCCTTAGTAATGGGCATGTTGACGAGCACCATTTCAATTCCATCATCGTGGGCAAACTTCATGAGCTTTTCGAGATAGCTCAATTGTGTGTGATAGATCTTGGGTTTGAACGGTAAATACCGATAGCGATACTGATCAAGGTTATCGGCGTACTTTGCCTCTTTTTCGTTGTATGGGGTAAAGCAAAGGTCTGACGGTCCGGTATCTTCAGGCAATTGAATGAAGGCAATGCCACGCAATTCAAACGGTGCCTTGGTGACATCCATATTCTTTTGACCAAGGGCCGTGAGGGCTTGTTTCATGACTTGGTGCTGCATGTACACAAAATCAAGACGTTTCTGATAGAGAAAACTTACTTTGGAAAGAACATGCTCGACACGCTCCCAAAATCCTTTCCGTGCTTCCCACTCTTCATCAGACAGGTCACGAATACGCCCAACGTACCGAAATGTCTCCGTACTTGCCGGACTCGCCAACGTGTTATCCATGAAATCACGTGGTGCAATACCGTAGACAATCGTCTTTGGTTTTTTATCTCCGATCAGAAGACGTGAAGAAAGGACATAAGCATCAGATGCCATCTGTCCGCCGATGGCAAAAGCAAATGTACGCACATCTTTGCCGTACTTCTGCTTTTGCAGCTCTTCAAAGTAGTATGAACGATGGTGGAATGCTGCATTTTCCGGACGATTGTAGTGAGTTGAATCACCACCATGCAATGCGTTCATCATCAATGATGAACCAAGCAAAACAACATCCGGTGCCTGTTGTTGTTGACGAAAATCTTTGATTGCCCACCAAACCCAACTGCGATTGGGTGAATTGTAATGATCGATAGGTAAGTAGTTCCACGCTAGGCGCGCGGAAACATCCAACAACACAAGTGCTGTCAGTGCGATTAAGACGTAGCTGAGTGGTTTATGAATAGACATCAGAATTGGAAATAAATAAAGCGTGGGGATTTATCAGGAGAGAACGCCAGAACCAAAAACATCATGACGACACAATAGGCAACTTTTAACGGCACCGGCGCTTTCGCCACCAACTGCGTTTTATTCAGGTAGCCCATTACTACATGCGTCAAGGCAAGCAATGGCAAAATCAAGAATATTGAGGGATAGATAAGCGGGTAATTGATTGCCGCAAGCGTTAGCTTAAAGGCATCAGCACCTTTTGTTGCCGCTTCCAGAAAGAACATTTTGTTGAGCATTGTCATAGCAATTTCTGTTGTTTCCGCACGGAAAAGAACCCAGCCAATACAGACAACATGGAAAGTAAACAACACGGACAAGATATTTCCCGGCTTGCTGGCAATGACTGCCGTGAAAGCTTTGAAGCCTTCTGTTAGGCGTTGAAATTCTTTGTGCACGACAAGCGCTACCCCATGAAATACGCCCCAAAGCAGAAAATGCATGGCCGCTCCATGCCAGAGTCCGCCGAGTGCCATGGTCAAAAACAAATTGCGATAGTTGAGCCAGCGACCACAGCGCGAACCGCCCAAAGGAATGTAGAGATAATCGCGCAACCAGGTTGAAAGTGAAATGTGCCAGCGATGCCAGAAGTTGGCAATATTATTGGCGAGGTACGGCAGGTTGAAGTTGATTGGCACCTTGTAACCGAAGAGCGCCGCTGACCCGCGAGCTACATCCGTGTAACCGGAGAAGTCAAAATAAATTTGAAACGCAAAAGCGTATGCAAATATCCACAGATCAACCCCCGTAAACAATTTTGGGTGTGCAAAGCCGCCCTGAACAAAAAACGTTAGATTGTCGGCGATGAGAACTTTCTTGAATAGTCCCAAAAGAATGAGCGCCACACCGTCATCAAAGTGCGACATGCTCCACTTAGGGACAGCAAGAAATTGCGGTACAAAATCTTGATAGCGTTTGATAGGTCCAGCAATTTGCGTTGGAAAGAAAGAGGCAAATAGCGCAAAGCCAGGAAAAGACTTAACCGGCTGCCCGCCACGATAAACATCGACAACGTAATGAATGAATTCAAATACAAAGAAGGAAATTCCCAATGGCAAGATGATGTCGAAAGGAATTTTTGGAAAGGTGATACCAAATGGCTTGGCCGCCGATGCAATTGTTTCATCCAAGAAAAAAGCATATTTGTAATAAGCCAGTGTCGCCAAATTACCGACAACACTTATCGTCAGCCAAAACTTCTTACGAGTTTGCGAATTGGCAATCGCCAGTCCAAGAAAGTAATTAAAAACAGTCAGCCCAATAATTAGGAAGATGTAGATAGGCCGCCAGCTCATATAGAAAATGTAGCTTGCCGCCAACAGCAAGTAGACACGGAAGCGCTGAGGGATGACCCAAAATAGCGCCACGACTATGGGCAGAAATATTGCGTACTGAATGGAGTTGAAAAGCATCGCCTAGGTGCGCCTACGCAAAAACACGCTGGTTATCAAGCCCAATAGATTACCACGAACAGCGCTGCCGTCCGTTAAGCCGAGCGCAGTATGCAGATGCTAACGATGGCGCTGGTTTGCAGCGCCATCGCGTTCAAATGAAAACCAATAAAAACTAATGAGTTTCTTTGGCCGCTGTTTTTTCAGTCGCCGCGGTCTTCTTTTCAGCGGTCTTGGCTTCTGGAGCTGCTTTACCAGCTTCCTTGGCTGCCGGCTTCTTAGCATCGGCTACCTTGGAATTGCCCGTCTTGGAATGAGCAGCCTTTGCTAGACGGCGCATACGCTTGTTGCGAATTTGCTCCAATTTAGCCTCATGCTCTTCATTGACCAAATCCATTACAACTAGCTGTTCCCAGACTCCTGGATGATCCTTGACAAGATCTTCTTTCGGTAAAGCTGTTACTTCCGGGATGTACACAACGGTATCAACAAAGCTGGGCTGTGCTTTCCAGACACACATCACGCCTTGCTCGCCGCCCCAATAAACACGTATTAGAGCAACCAAACCGACAAGAGCTACAACTAAAAGAATGAGTGTTAGATGTTTAGACATAAATAAACCGACACTTCCTAATTCAAACCACACAACATGATTATTTTGTCAGCATTTTGTCTACAAATCTATTCCTAAATTTAGGTATTTAGATTTTGGTCAATTCGCTCCACTTTTGAGCGAGTACATGACGCACTTGGTCAATGAAAGCAGAAACTTCATTACCACCATAAGATGGACCAAAAGGAGTTGGTTGCAAACAGCTAAACTCTTGTCCTTCTATACGCACCACCGGAGCGCGGCGCGGCTGCTCGTTCATCTCAATAAGCTCGACAGGGACTGGCAAACGCTCTTCAGCTATAGCTGTCTCCAGCATATCCAGCACTCGACGTATTGAACTGCCCGGTTCATACATTAATTCCACTCTCATCTTTGACCTCCCTATCCGCCTGATTTTAGGCATCTGTACTTACTTGCTGCCGTGGAAACCGTGGCGTGACCACCACAAATGTTAAGGAATAATGAAAACTATCCTTACTGACCATTTTATGGACACCGGGCAGAATGGCAACTTCATAATGCTTAATATTTATACCCATCCGGCAGGGTTTTAAACAGGTTAGGGGCATCCATATAGAAGTAAACGAAGGAGAAAACCTTGTACTCGGAAATAGTTGCCGCTACCGGTCACCTTGTCGATTCGCAGATCCTGACGGACATCTTTGACACAATAATCGCCTGCCAGGCAAGCTACGAGGTGATGGAATTTACCATCGGGCGGACCAACGAAGAATTCTCCAAGTTGCAGCTCAAGGTCTACGCCGACAGTCAAAACAAGCTCGATCAAACGCTTTCCAGCCTGATGATGCTGGGCTGCTATCCGGTAGAGGAAGAAGATTGCCTCCTGACCAAAGCAGACATGGACGGTTGCGCGCCGCCGGACTTTTACTCAAGCACTAACCAGAAGACGCTGGTCCGACACAAGCACGATTGGATTCCCGTCGACAACCAACGTATGGATGCTGTCATTCAAGTAAACGACGGGAAAGCAACTTGCCTCAAATTAAGAGACATACGCAAAGGCGACTTGATAGTCTGCGGACACGAAGGCATTCGTATCATGCCGGAGTTTAAGGCACGCGATCGCATGGGCTTCGCCTTTATGTCATCCGAGGTGTCTTCTGAAAGGCGCGTGGAGACTGCCGTTAAGAAGGTCGCTGAAATGATGCGCGAGAAAAGGCAAGCCGGCGAAAAAATTGTTTTTGTTGCCGGGCCCGTGGTTGTTCATACAGGCGGCGTCCAGCATATGTCCAATCTCATTGCCAAAGGCTTTGTTGATGTTCTTTTGAGCGGCAATGCTTTGGCTGTTCACGACATTGAAAATGCCCTATTCGGCACATCGCTCGGTGTAGATTTAGAGCGCGGTTTGCCCATTCATGAAGGTCATAAACACCACATGAAGGCCATCAACACCATCATTCGTGCAGGCGGCATAGAAAAAGCCGTGCAAACTGGAGTTCTTAAATCCGGCATCATGTACGAGTTGGTGAAGAAGAAAACGCCCTTCGTCTTAGCCGGTTCAATACGCGACGATGGTCCGCTCCCGGAAACGGAGATGGACTTAATAACAGCCCAGAATCAGTATTCTGAGCATATTAAGGATGCTGGATTGGTTTTATGCCTGTCATCTATGTTACATTCAATAGGAGTGGGTAATATGCTCCCCGGCTGGATAACCACCGTCTGCGTGGACATTAATCCGGCCGTGGTGACGAAATTATCCGATCGCGGTTCGGCGCATGCGCTGGGCATTGTGACTGATGTTGGGCTCTTCCTCAATCTTTTATCGAGCCAAGTCTAATTTGAGGAACATAAAATCTCCCGGCACGTCGGTCGTATTAAGTGGCATATTGTTATTAGGCGGCTCAGGAGAAAGGCGACGTGTGGAATTTAGTGCGGCGTAATACGCGATTTTGGCTCCCGATTTTGCTCAGCTTTGCAGCAGGTGCAACAGGCACTCAGTTAGGCTGGTCAGCAGAAACTGCTGTTACGGAAACAGTAGCGCCTAAATTAAGCATGGCTACTCTTAAAAAAGCCACTGGCGAAATTAAGAATCTCCATGTCGTCAGCCAAGACTTAGTACGCGGCGCACAACCAAGCTTTAAAGGCATGGTGCTGCTCAGACAAGCAGGCGTCAAAACCATTGTTAATCTGCGCAATGAAGAGAAATGGATTAAGAGCGAAAGTAAAATTGCCCGCCGTTTAGGTCTAAAGTATGTAAGCATTCCGCTCAATTCTTTCGAGCCCATTCCGCAGGAAGCAATTGACGAATTCCTCCGCCACGCCCTTGGCCCATCCAGTCAACCAGTATTTGTGCACTGCATGTTAGGCGAGGACCGTACAGGTTTGATGTGTGCCTCCTACCGCATGCATCGAGACGGCTGGTCGACACAAAAAGCTTTTGAAGAAGCCGTGTCTTATGGCTTCAAACCATTCTTACTTCCCTTGGTCAACGCCATCTGGGGTTATGGTCAAATTCTCGGTCATGACGAGCCTATGCCTTCCATGTCCTACGTCTATGATGATCTAAAAGAAAGAATCAACAGTAAAATAGGTCCTATACTGGGCAGCAAGTGGAAAATTTGAGTTAATCCCGGCTAAGGTTATAGCTAGTGAAACTACAAGTGCAGAAATTTGGCGTGGAGAATCGTTCGGAAGAAAAGCCGGACATCATTCTCATCCACGGAACTGGTGGCAATGCCCGTCTTTGGAAAGACCAAGTACAACCCTTGGTGAAACTAGGCTTCCGTTGTTACTTGCCGGAATTACGCGGGCATGGATCTACGACAGAACCAGGCGAAGAGACGGATTTATCCGTTCACGTAAATGACATAGTGGAGACTTTGCAGAATGAAGACATTCGCTTTCCTGCTATCTTCATTGGTCATTCATTGGGTGCCATCATCAGTGTTCAAATAGCAGGAAGATTTCCGGAACTATTGGGGCAATGCCTTGCTGTCTCACTGCCAATAAAAGTGCCAAAACTTACTGCCGGCGCATTTAATTTGTTTCTCAAAGGACCCTATCAACGTTTGCAAAAAAGCAAATTGAAAGAGCGCCTACCAATTCGTGAACAAGCTTTGTTAGAGACTGAGTGGCACAGTTTGAATCAAATCCTCAAACACTTTGGTCCGCTGGATTTAACAAGAGAAGTGGCAAATATTCCTGTTCCAGTACATTTTGCCTATGGACGTTTTGATATTGTCGCACCGTGCATCTACGGACAACAAATTCACAAAGCAACACCCAATTCAACTCTGCAAATATTTGAATTTGCCGGACACAACGTGATGGACGATCGTCCTCACGAGTTCAAGAATTGGATGCTCGATAAAATAGCGCCGCGTCGTTAAAGACCAAAAACGCCTTTAACACCTTTCAAGAATCCACCAACTGGATCATCTTGCTGTGCAGCAGTTTGCTTTTTCGCATTGGACTTAGGCAGAATTTTGCCAAGCAATGAAATATTGTAAGTATTGTCTTCGGCCGGCATCACATCCGGTCGCCGCATAAGTGCTACATCTTCTGCGTCATGCCCATCACCGATGCGACGAGTTATGACTTGACCATCAGTCAAAAACAACGTAGCTTCGCCTGTTTCTTCGGAGAACATGAATGCTTCTCCTTCTTTCAAGCTTGAA
>Ga0187893_10013551_pt1 | contig 11313 bp, 13 predicted proteins | sample MA1701074metaG_FD_139574 | JGI IMG/M metagenome (GOLD analysis project Ga0187893, IMG submission 139574) | White microbial mat communities from a basaltic lava cave in the Kipuka Kanohina Cave System on the Island of Hawaii, USA - MA170107-4 metaG ...
ATCGACAAAGCATAGGAGGACGTCATGGCATCCATGCAATCGCTCGACGTCGTCCAACGCAGCGCGACGACGACCACACCGCCTTCGGTGCGCGCCAGCGGCATCGAGGTCGCCAAGCTGATCGACATTTCCAAGTGCATCGGCTGCAAGGCCTGCCAGGTCGCTTGCATGCAGTGGAACGATCTGCGTGACGACATCGGCAGCACCGTCGGCGTCTACGACAACCCGAGTGACCTGACCGATCAGTCGTGGACGGTGATGCGTTTTGCCGAAGTCACCGCCAAAGACGGTCCGATGGCGGGGCAACTCGAGTGGCTGATCCGCAAGGACGGCTGCATGCACTGCGAGGACCCGGGCTGCCTGAGAGCCTGTCCGGCGCCGGGCGCGATCGTCAAGTACAGCAACGGCATCGTCGACTTCATTTCGGAAAACTGCATCGGCTGCGGCTATTGCATCGCCGGCTGTCCGTTCAACGTGCCGCGCATTTCCAAGCGCGACAACAAGGCCTACAAGTGCACGTTGTGCTCGGACCGTGTGGCGGTGGGTCAGGCGCCTGCCTGTGTGAAGACCTGCCCGACCGGCGCCATCATGTTCGGCGCGAAGGAAGACATGGTCGCGCGCGGTGAGAAGCGCACCGCCGATCTGAAGGAGCGCGGCTTCAAGAACGCCGGCCTGTACAACCCGCAAGGCGTGGGCGGCACGCATGTGATGTATGTGCTGCAGCACGCCGATACGCCCGAGCTCTACAGCGGACTGCCGAAGGACCCGACCATCAACCCGATGGTCAGCGTCTGGAAAGGCATCGCCAAGCCGCTGCTGTCGATCGGGCTGGGCCTGGCGGCGCTGGGCGCGTTCTTCCACTACGTGACGCGCGGTCGGAAGGAAGCCTCCGACGAAGTTCAAAAGGGAGCCTAATGCGATGAGTCACGTAGCCATGAGAAGCGGCGAGATCCAGCGCTACAGCGCGCACGAGCGCACGCATCACTGGATCACCGCCATCCTATTCATCCTGCTGGCGGCCTCGGGGCTGGCGTTTTTCCATCCGGCCTTCTGGCCGCTGACCGCGCTGCTCGGCGGCGGATCGTGGGCACGCATCCTGCACCCGTTTCTGGGTGTGCTGATGTTCGTCTCGTTCTTCCTGCTGGCGCTGCGCGTGTGGGGCGACAACAAGATTGAAGCGCACGACCGTGAGTGGAACAAGCACCTCGGCGACGTTATCAACAACCGCGACGACAACCTGCCCGAAATCGGCAAGTACAACATGGGGCAGAAGCAGTTGTTCCGCGTGCTGGTGGGCTCGATCATCGTGCTGCTTATTTCGGGGGTCGTGCTCTGGCGGCCTTACTTTGCCGACGCGTTTCCGATCGACGCGGTGCGGCTGGCGGCATTGCTGCATTCGCTGGCCGGCTTCGTGCTGATCCTCGGAATCATCGTGCACATCTATGCGGCGATCTGGGTCAAGGGCTCCATCCGGGCAATGACCCGCGGAACCGTCAGCCACGGCTGGGCGCAGCATCACCATCCGTTGTGGTACCGAAAAATGACGGGAATGACCAAGTAGCCAGGGAGACAAGAGCCGCCGCGGTTGCTTGTGACCGCGGCGGCTTTTTTTTGCGCATAAACTGCTCTGACATGAGCACGAAGATCATCACCGACGGCACGACCGAGCGCGTGATCGACGCTCCGCGCGTCGTGCTGCCTGCAAACGAACGGCTATTCGAGGAACGCGCAGCGCGTTTTGAAGCGCTGGCCGCCCGGCACGCGATGGGCGACTTCCTGCACTTGATGGGCGCGATTGCGCGCGGCCAGCAGGCGGCGCTCGGCGCTCGTGCCGCGGGCGCGCTCGCAGAAAGCGCGCTCGCCGCCAGCCGCCAGTACGGCATGCCGCCGCTAGCGGCGCAAAGTCATGGGCGCAATGCGGCTTGGCGCGACGATTTGCACGACGTCCTCGCGGGCGCGGGCACCGCGAGTGAAGGCGCTGCTCGCACTGCTGGCCTGGAGGAGGTGACGCTCGAAGCGATTGCCGACCGCGTGCTCCTGGGCACCACGCTCGACGACGATGCGGCCTACGTCCCCTTTGTCGGCGCAGCCTTGCAGGTGTACTTCACGCGCATGGCGGCGCGATTGAACGCTGCCGATGTTTCCTCCTGCGATGTGGCGACGGTGTGCCCTGTGTGCGCATCGCGTCCGGTGGCAAGCGTGATCCGCATCGGCGGCGTGCAGGCGAACCTGCGCTATCTGATCTGCTCGCTGTGCAATACCGAATGGAACATGGTGCGGGTCAAGTGCTCGGCGTGCGAAAGCGACAAGGGCGTCGGTTACCTCGCGCTCGAGGCAGCAGAGAACGAAACGGATGCGGCGGCCAGGGGCGCAGCCAGAGGCGCGGCCACAAGCGCCGAGATCTGCGACGAATGCCGCTCGTATCTGAAGATTTTTGCGCAAGACAGGGATCCACATCTCGACGCGGTCGCCGATGACCTTGCTTCGCTTGCGCTCGACATGCTGGTCGACGAACAGGGCTATTCGCGATCCGGCCCCAACCTGCTGTTTCATCCCGGCAGCGGCTAGTGGCTCGCGATTTGACTCTGCCCGGTGCGGGTGAGGCAAAGACGAGAGAGCCCTCACCCAACCCGCTTGCCGGCCTGCCGTCGGTCGATCGATTGCTTGGCGAACCGGCGCTGATCGCGCTCGCCGAAGTACACGGGCGGCTGCCGGTCAAGCGTTGCGTGCAAGCGGTGCTCGCGCTGGCGCGCGAGCGGATCGGCAACGGCGGAGTCGCGCCGGGCGAAAGCGAGCTGGTTGCGCAGGTCGCGCTTGCCATCGCGCGCGATCAAAGCCCGCGCTTGCGGCCGGTCTTCAACCTCACCGGCACGGTGATCCACACCAATCTCGGCCGCGCGTTGCTCGCACCGGAAGCGATCGACGCGGTCGGCCAGGCAATGCGCGACTATGCGGCGCTCGAATATGACCTCGCGCGCGGCGGCCGTGGCGATCGGGACGTCATCGTCGAGGAGCTGCTGCGTGAGCTGACCGGGTGCGAGGCAGCGACCATCGTCAACAACAACGCCGCGGCGGTGCTGCTGACCTTGAAGGCGCTTGCCGCCAAGCGCGAGGTCGTGATCTCGCGTGGCGAGCTGATTGAAATCGGCGGCGCGTTCCGTCTGCCCGACATCATGAAGGCGGCCGGCTGCAAGCTGGTCGAAGTGGGAACGACCAATCGCACCCACTCGCGCGACTACGAGAACGCGATCACCGATCGCACCGCGCTGGTCGTGAAAGCGCATTCTTCAAATTACGCGGTGACCGGCTTCACGGCCAGCGTCGACGAAGCGGAAATCGCCGCGATCGCGCACGCGCGCGGCGTTCCGTTCGTGGTCGATCTCGGCTCCGGTGCGTTGATTGATCTCGTGCGTTTCGGCTTGCCCGCGGAGCCGATGCCGCGCGACACGCTCGCAGCCGGCGCCGACGTCGTGACGTTTTCTGGTGACAAGCTGTTGTTCGGTCCGCAGGCCGGCATCATCCTCGGCCGCAGGGAATTGATCGCGAAGATCACGAAAGATCCGCTCAAGCGTGCATTGCGCGTATCCAAACTCACGCTCGCCGCGCTCGAAGCAACGCTGCGTGTGATCGCATCCGATCACCGCCTGCCGGAACGGCTGCCCGTGCTCGGACTGTTGATGCGCTCACGCGACGACATTCGCGCGGCATGCGAACGCGTGCGGCCGGCGATGACGCGCTGGGCCGGCGAGGACTTTGAAGTCCGCATTGCAGATTGCGCGAGTCAGATCGGCTCCGGCAGTCAGCCGGTCGAGCGATTGGCATCCGCCGCGCTGGTGATCTCGCCGCGTGGCAAGGCCAAAGGCCGACTGGCTGAAAAACTCGAAGCGCCGCTGCGTACGTTGCCGATTCCGGTGATCGGCCGCATTCACGACGGCGCGTTGTGGCTTGACCTGCGGTGCCTGTCCGAAGCGGATGAAGCGCGCTTCCTCGCCAACCTGCACGCGGAACCAACCTCATGCTGATCGGTACCGCGGGTCATATCGACCACGGAAAAACCGCGCTGATCAAGCGCTTGACCGGCCGCAACACCGATCGGCTGCCGGAAGAAATAAAGCGCGGAATCTCGATCGAACTCGGCTATGCGTACGAAACGCTGGATGACGGGTCCATTATCGGCTTCATCGATGTGCCGGGACATGAAAGGTTCGTGCACACGATGGTCGCCGGCGCGACCGGCATGGACTTCGCGCTACTGGTTGTCGCGGCCGACGACGGCGTGATGCCGCAGACCGATGAGCATCTCGACATCCTCGCGATGCTCGGCATTGGACGCGGCGCGGTTGCGCTGACCAAGATCGATATGGTCGACGCCGCGCGAATCGATGAGGTCATTGCACAACTGGCGGCGCGAACCTCAGGACTGGCCGCGGGCGCGTGGCCGGTTTTTCCGGTGTCGTCGCTTTCCGGCGCGGGCATCGAGGCGCTACGCGATGAGCTGCATGCGCAGGCGCGCGCGCTGCACCGGCGCGAAGCGGCCGGACATTTCCGACTGGCGATCGATCGCGTGTTCACGCTCGCGGGTATCGGCACCGTCGTCACGGGCACTGCGCACGCCGGACGCGTGCAAGTCGGCGATACGGTGGCGATTGAGCCACGCGGTACGACGGCGCGGGTGCGGTCGCTGCATGTTCAGGACAAGGCGGCGCAAAGCGGCGCTTGCGGCGATCGTTGCGCGCTGAATCTCGCGGGTATCGAAAAGGCCGATGTCGATCGCGGACTGTGGATTCAATCGACTGCGCTCGACAACGCGACCGACCGGCTCGATGTTGCTTTATCGCTCGCGCCAAATCCGGGGCGCGCACTCCCTAGCGGATCGAGTCTGCATTTCCATCACGCGACCTCCGATGTGATCGCGCGCGTCGCCCGGCTCGACGGCGATGAGTTCGAAGCGGGCGCGACCGCGCTCGCTTCCGTCGTGCTCGACCGGCCGATCGGAGCCTGTCGCGGCGACCGTTTCATCGTGCGCGATGCGCAGGCGCGCCGCACGCTTGGCGGCGGCGTTGTGCTTGACATCGCGCCGCCCAGGCGCGGCCGGCGCACCGATGCGCGCCTTGCTGTCTTGCGCGCGCTGCGCGATCAAGCACCGGCGCAGGCGGTCGCCGCTTGGCTCGAGCATGAAATCGTTGCGCTGGCACGATTGCAGTCGGGCTGGAATCTGCTCGGCGGCGAGACGACCGCGCTGCTGCAAAGCTGCAACGCACGCGTCGCTGCCGGATTCGCCTTCAGCGCGGCGCGCTGGCGGTTGCTTCACGACAAGTTGCGCGCCGCGGTCGCCGCGACCCACGAACGCGAACCGGAGATGCCCGGCGTCGAGCAACACCGGCTGCGAAGAATGGTCGCGCCCGCGCTCAGCGCCGACGCATTTGCCGAACTGATCGAAGAACAACTGGGCGCGGGACGCCTCGTTCGACGCGGCGCCTTCGTCGGCGATCCATCGCACAAGGCCGAGCTTGGCAGTGCCGAACGGCTGCGCTGGGAGAAAATCAAGCCGCTGTTGATGGAGCAACGCTTCGAACCACCGCGTGTCCGCGACATCGCGCGTACCACGAAGATTCCCGAAGCCGAGGTGCGCACCGTGCTGCGGCGGGTAGCGCGCGTCGGCGAGATCACGCTCGTTGCGCACGATCATTTTTTTCTGACCGATGCGGTGCGCGCGATGGCTGACATCACCGCCGAACTCGCAGGCGCGGCGGGTGCTGCGCGCGCGGCGCAGTTTCGCGACCGCATCGGCGGCGGCCGCAAGGTGGCGATCCAGATTCTCGAGTTTTTCGACAGGGTCGGCTACACGCGTCGCGTGCGTGACGATCATCTGGTGCGGCGGCCGAATCCATGGACGACGTGAACAAGGAAGAGTCCCGTGACCCGGTGGTCCGGCCAGACTTCAAATCTGGTGGGGGTTGCCAGCAATCCCCGGTGGGTTCGACTCCCATACTCTTCCGCCATGGACACAGCGGAGCTGTGTCCATGGCGTTGCCGGCGCGCGCGCCGGACGTGCACGGTAAAGAACGAGGGGGCTCGGCGCCCCCTCGTGCTCCCCCACGGCTGGGGATTGAACGAGGGGTAAGCCCCGAACATGACTGACGCTGCGCTACTCGCGCAACTGACTCTGCTTCCGGCCGATCGCCTATACGCGCCGGAGCAGGACATGTGGGTGCGGCTTGAGGACGACGGCGCCGCGACGATCGGCACCACCCATCTTGTTGTGGCACACGGGCAGTTCATGTTCTTTGCGCCGCGGCCGGCTGAAACGCTGGTTGCGCGGGATCGTTCACTCGGCGTAATGGAAACCGCGAAGTCCGCGGTCGCGATTCACGCGCCGCTGTCGTGTCGCATCCTGCTCGCGAACGCCGCCGTCGAACGCGATGCCGAATTGATGGTGCGCGATCCGTACGGCGCAGGGTGGCTCTTTCGCATCGCGCCGACCGCGCTGGAAACAGAGCGCGCCGGGTTGCTTGACGCTGCGGCGTATCGCGCGTGGCTTGCACCGCGGCTGGCACGCTTCGAATCGACTCCAGTTGATTTCGATTCGCCCGGCTCGGGTTTCGGCGGCTACTGAACATGAACGCGCAACGACTCGTCATCGTGCTGTGGTCCTGCGGCCCCGAGCGCGACAACGGCGCGCAGCTTGCCGCTGCGCCGTTCGTTTACGCGCTCGCGGCGCGCGCACTCGACGTCGATGTCGAGATGCATTTCACCGGCACCGCCGTGCGGTGGCTTGTGCCCGGCGTAGCCGATAACGCGCACACCGACACCGCAGGCACGAAAACCGTCGGCGATTTTCTGGCCGAGGCGCACGCGGCCGGCGTGCGCATGTATGCCTGCGCGATGGCGCGCGCCGAACACGCGCGCGACGCCGCGCTGATCGATGCGTGCGACGGCATTGCCGGCGCCGCGACGGTTATTGGTGCAACGCTGGAGCGGGCCGCGCGAACAATGGTCTTTTGACCGCGCTCTGGCTCTTCCATTCGGCCTCCCGTTTTTGCGTCTGACCATCCCCCGCCTGGAGGGGTGCTTTCGATTCCGCAGCGCGCGATGATGATCGGCATGACGACCTCCTACCGTTTACTCGCTGCCTTCTGTGCCAGCGGCCTGATATCCGCCTGCGGCGGCGGCTCAGGGCAGAGCGCGCCGTCCGTCGACGGCTCGAATGCGACGCTGAGCTGGAGCGCAAACCAGGAGGCGGATCTGACGGGGTACAGAGTCTATTTTGGTACGACGAGCCGCGGCTACCAGCAGGCGCGCGGCACCGGAATCGATGCAGGCCGGACGACAAGCTTCGTCGCCTCCGGCCTGCAGCGCGGTACGGCGTACTTCTTTGCGATCACTGCGTACGACGCTGCCGGCAACGAAAGCGACTTTTCCGCGGAAGTCTCGTTGCGCGCGCAGTAGGGACCCGTGGCGCCGTTCGTTACTGCGCCCCGAACCAGATCGAGCGAGCGTTTGCACGCAGGCGCGCGCGTACCTCGATAAGGGTGCTGAGCACAGTCGCGAACAGGTTCGACGCTTGCTTTCCAAGCGCGCGATAAATTCTCGCGAATTCCTCGCGACGAAGAGCGCGGGCGCGGCGGCGCGCGGCGTCGTAGTCGATCACATGGCGATTCGTTGTCATTGCCCACTCCTTTCAATGCGGCAGTGGCAGTGAGTCAAATGTATTTGCGGACACGCCTGCCTACAATCCATCCGCTTGGAACTTGACTTGTGAATCAATGGAACAAGCGAAATGGATCGAACCGGTGAGTTGACGGCGTTTGCGCGCGCCGTCGAGTCCGGTGGTTTTTCGGCCGCCGCACGAGAGCTTGGTCTGTCGCCATCGGCGGTATCCAAGATCGTCACGCGTCTTGAGAACCGGCTTGGTGTGCGGTTGTTGTCGCGCACGACACGCAGCCTCGGTCTAACCCCCGAGGGCGAGCGGTTCTTCGCGCGTGCGCAGCGCATCCTGGCCGATATCGATGAAGCCGAACGAGACGCCGCGCAGGCGCAACGCACGCCGCGTGGGCTGCTGCGCATGCATTCCGGGGTGGCGTTTGGGCTGCACCAGCTTCCGCCCGTGCTGCCGGAGTTCACCGCGCGCTACCCGGAAATCGAAATCGAGCTCACCGTGACCGACCGCCTGGTCGATCTGGTCGAAGAAGGCGCCGACCTGGCGGTGCGCGGCAGCGTGCTCCGCGACTCGTCGCTGATCGCGCGCCGCATCTGCGATCTCGAGCGCGTGATCTGCGCCGCGCCGGCGTATCTCGCACAGCACGGAACACCGCGGACGCCGGAAGATCTTGCGCACCACAACTGTTTGCGCTTTTTCGATCACCCGCATCTGTCGCACTGGCCGTTCAAAGTCAAAGACGGCGTGCGGTCGATCGAAGTGCGTGGCTCGCACAGCGCGAACAACGCCGAGACGCTGTTGCAAATGGCGCTGCTCGGCATGGGCGTGCTGCGGCTGGCCGATATCGTCGTCGGTCCGCACCTGTTGCGCGGCGATCTCGTCGCTGTCCTGACCGACGTGCACCACGTCGAGCCTTTGCCCATGCACGCACTGATGCCGCCGGGCAAACATCGATTGCCCAGGGTGACGGCAATGGTCGAGTTCCTCGTCGAGAAATTCGCGCATGCGCCGTGGCGAATTGCACCGACAGCGCCAACGCCCGCGCGGCGGTCACAGCGAGTGGGAAAACCTTAGGTTCGCCTGCGCGGCGACTAGTCGTTGGCCGTGTGCCTTCGCGGCGACGAAATGGGGGTCCGACCCCTGAATTCGGAGGGGTCAGAGCCCAATTTCTCCTCGCGCACTGATCAATCGTTAGCTGGGTGCCGGCGAGTCGGCGAAATTGGGGTCCGACCCCTGGTTGACGTTTCATTCGAAATCTGCCGCGCTCAAACAGAAACCCTTCGGCAACTTGCCGGCACGACACTGCGTACAGCAGTCAGCAATGCCGGATTTCCCGAGATGAACAGGCTGGCGGCTGAAGTCCACACACGCACCCAGAAAGGGAAACACCATGAAACGCAATCTTTTCCTCGCCGCGCTGTTGATCACTTCTTCCGCGCTGGCCAATGACATCGATCCGTTCGGTTTCGACAAGCAAGCCTCTGCCAGCACGAAGAGCCGCGCCGAAGTGCGCGCCGAAGTGAAGGCCGCGCAGCTCGCCGGTGAATTGCCGGTCGGCGAAATCGGCAAGGCTGTCGCGGTCGCTTCGACGGCGACGCGCGCACAGGTTGCTGCCGAAACGCGCGAAGCAGCGCGACTGGGTTTGCTGAGCTATGGCGAGATCGGCCCGGTTCAGGCAACACAAGTTCGCGCCATCGGCGTCACGGCTGAGTAAGCGACGGCAGATTCGCTAACAACGGTTGTCTCCTCCCCCGCGCCTCCCGGCGCGTTGGCCCCGCTGGTCCGCAGGTCGGACTGAGCGGGGCTTTCTTTTTTTGAGGAGATCAACAACTGTTTCAGCAAGGTGAACTCAGGCAAAGACATACTCGGCTTTCAACCGCGGTCGGCGTGGCGCTGATTGCGCTTGGGGCGCAGGCCCAGCAATCGACAACGGTTTATGGCGTTGTCGATGGTTACGTGCAGGCCGCCAAAGGCGATGCATCGCTCAACCGCGTTCAATCCGGTGGGCTTTCGGGTTCCCGTTTCGGCCTGCGCGGCGTGGAAGATCTCGGCTCGGGACTGCGCGCCGTGTACACGCTGGAAGCGGGAATCAACGCGGACGACGGCACTTTGGGACAAGGCGGCGTGCTGTTCGGACGCCAGGCGTTTGTCGGTTTGCACGGAAGCTTCGGCCAATTTTCGCTGGGCCGGCAATACAGCAGCCTGTATGTCGCGTCGAGTGAATTCAGCGCGTTCTCCAACAACGCGACGGGCCCCAGCACCGCAGTGATCGGCGGCTTTGCCGGCGGCTACGAACCCATTCGCGGCGCATCGGCAACCGCCACTCCGCCCGCCGCAGGTGCAACGGGCAACGGCGGCCCGCCGCGCGTCAACAACTCGATTCGCTACGAATCGCCGCGCTTCGGCTCAATGCGCGCAGGTGCGTTGTACGGCGCGGGTGAAGGCGCCGGCACCGCGAGCGATCAACGGCTGTTCGACGTGTTCGTTCGCTACACCGCGGGGCTGGTCGACGCGATCGTCTCGCACGTCGACGATCAAACGGCGGGGGCCAACGCAACCGAGGTCGCGGTCACCACGGTGGCAACCGCGGTGAGCATCCAAACGATCTGAGACGTCTGTTTTCGAGCTGCGCATCGTGCGCCTCTCGTCTGAAACACCCTCAAACTCTGGGGGTTCTAAAGGGGGCAAGCCCCCTTTTTCAACAACCTTCTAAGCCTGCTTCGGTTACGCGTGACAAACCGGCAGGGGGCCGTGGCTACCTGCCGGTGCGACGCACTTGCTTGCGCTGCGCTTCGCCTACGCAGCCTGACGAAACACATCGCGAACCTGTCTGGCTGCGGGAGCGGCGTCCAGCACTACCAGGCTTGTCGCCTCGAGCGCATGGACAAGCGCCAGACCTTGCCGATCGAACGTAAAACTGTCGCCGCTTTCGAGCAGGATATCGCGCGGATCGTTCTCCTGGGTCAGCCACACGGCGCCGCGAAAGACGGCGAGGCAACGCCCGCGTGCGTCGCGGACATGAAGCAGCGCATCCTTTTCAAGTTTTGTCAGCGATGGGTCGAGGCTTGCTTCCATGTCGGCTCCTTTGCGAGAACATGGGCATCGTCGCGCCGACCGGTTGCGTGCTCGCTGCGGTGATGGACTGCCGCGATTGCAGTTGTAACTTTCCGGCGGCATGAGACCGAGCATCCACCCGTGTTTCAAATGTAATCTGCCGCTTTCGTAGCGACATGCGCCGGCAACTGCCGGCGGGCGAAATCATCGCCATCCCAGTGACACCTACGGAGGTTTTACGATGAACACGCGAATGGCGCTCATCCGCGATACGCGAAAATGGCCACAACGAATGACCGGCAAGCGGAATCGGCCGGCGTGAGTCCTGCGAGCGAAGTGCAGGGTGCAGCCGCGGCACCTCCGCGCGTCCTGGTTGTCGATGCCGACAGCGCGCTGTTCGGGCTGCTGCAAGAGTGGCTCGGCGAGTGCGGTTGCACCGCTGTGGAAGCGAGCGCGAGCGCCGCACACGAGGACGATCGATTCGACCTCGTCGTCGTCGACGTTCCCTTTCCGCGTCAGGGTGGCGCCGAACTGGTAGCGCGCATCGCGAACGCGCACCCGGATGCGCCCGTCCTTGCGCTGTCATCCTGTTTCTTCGC
>Ga0187893_10013552_pt1 | contig 11313 bp, 13 predicted proteins | sample MA1701074metaG_FD_139574 | JGI IMG/M metagenome (GOLD analysis project Ga0187893, IMG submission 139574) | White microbial mat communities from a basaltic lava cave in the Kipuka Kanohina Cave System on the Island of Hawaii, USA - MA170107-4 metaG ...
TATTTCGCCCGCCTGCGCGAAACGCTTGGCCGCGACCGCGAGGAAGTGGTCGTTCCGGTCGACGTGACGACGCTTGCGCAACTGCGCGCGTGGCTCGTTGCGCGCGGAGACCCGTGGGCGGCGGCGTTCACGGAAATTAAGCGCATCCGCGGCGCGATCGATCAGGCGATGGCCACCGACACGACGCCGTTGCGCGATGGCGCCGAAGTCGCGTTCTTTCCGCCGGTGACCGGGGGCTGACATGCCGGTGCGCGTGCAGCGCGAGGACTTCGACGCCGGCGTCGAAATGGCCCGCCTGCGCGCGGGCAACCCCGCGGTGGGTGCGGTCGCGTGTTTCATCGGCGTCGCGCGCGACCGCAACGATGGCGAACGAGTTGCGACGATGACGCTCGAACACTATCCGGGGATGACCGAGGCGGCGCTCGAAGGGATCTGCGCGCAGGCCAGGTCACGCTGGAACGTGATCGACGTGCTGATCGTGCATCGTATCGGCGAGCTGAAGCCAACGGATCAGATTGTGCTGGTCATCGTGGCGAGCAGTCACCGCGGCGACGCGTTCGCCGCGTGCGAGTTCGTCATGGACTACCTGAAGACCGAAGCGCCGTTCTGGAAGAAGGAATCAACGCTCGCCGGCGCGCGCTGGGTGGAGGCGCGCGAGTCGGACGATGCGGCGCGCGAACGTTGGGTGCACGACAACGATCGGCGCTGACACTGCCTAAAGTGCCGCCGGATCACTCGCCGTCGCTTTGACGTGCAAGGACAGCAAGATGGCCGCTATCGTCGAATCGCCCCCCCGGGCGCACCGCTTTACCTTGAACGCGCGCTTTCGCAGGCCCTGGGCGTCGCTTTCGATATTCGCGCGCAACTGCCGCTGGCACTCGAGTCGCATTCCGAACCCGAGCCAGACATCGCAGTCGTGCGCGGTCATCCGCGCGACTACCGCGACGCTCATCCTCAACATGCGGGACTCATCGTTGAGGTGGCCGACGCCTCGCTCGCCTACGACCGGGGGCGCAAGCTCGCCGCCTATGCGCGGGCAGGGATTCCTGAAGACTGGGTGCTGAATCTTTCGGACAGCTCGCTCGAAATCTGCGGCGCGCCCCGGGGGAGCAGTATCTGGATCGGCGGGTCTTGCGTGCTGGCGAACGCGTGTCGCCGTTGGTTGCGCCCGGCACGACGCTCGACCTGAGCGATTTGCTGCCGTAGCGGTGACGGCGGCGGACGTCAGGCCGCGCGCTTGAAGCTTGCGAGCAGCGCCCGCTGCGCCGATGAATCGGCGAGCGCGACGCCTCGCCTCACTCAACGTCAGCCACGCCGCGCGATCGACAACGAACGGCTCCAATGCAACCGCGTGGGTCAAGTCGTGCGGCGGCTCAAGAGCGCGTACAAGGAGCCCTCGGGATCGGTCGGCTACGTGATGCGCCGCTTTTGCTGTAGAGCAAGGCTAGGGCTGGCGTGCGCAGGCGATCGCACAGGAGCATGTGCGGGTGGCCAAGCTCAACCTGGATTACGCGCTCGAATGCCCGGAGACAGCGGCTCGTCTGATGCCAGCGATCAAACTCGTGTCTCTACAACCCGTCGAAAAACCAGCCGCATAGAGAGGAACATGGTTAGCCAAGAGCAGAACGAGATGATGACGCGCGTCGGCGCGGGTACCCCGGCGGGCAAGCTGCTGCGCAATTACTGGCAACCGGTTGCGCTGGTCGATGAGTTCGAGGGGCCACGACCGGTCAAGCCCGTGACCGTGCTTGGCGATTCCTATGTTCTATTTCGAAACCAGACAAATCAGTACGCGCTGCTCGATCGGCATTGCCCGCACCGCGGCGCCGACCTCGCGTACGGGCGCTGGGAGGATGGCAATCTGCGCTGCGTGTTTCACGGCTGGCTGTTCGACATCGAGGGCAGGTGCCTGGAAACCCCGGCCGAGCCGCAGGGCAGCCGCAGGTGCGAGCTCGTCCGGCAGCGCTCCTACCCGGTGGTCGAGCGCAGCGGCATCCTGTTTGCCTGGCTGGGCGCGGGCGAGCCCTCAGCGTTCCCGCACTTCGACTGCTTCACAGCACCCGACGCCTACACCTTCGCCTTCAAAGGCTACTGGGACTGCAACTGGCTGCAGGCGCTGGAAGTCGGCATCGACCCGGCGCATGCCTCCTTCCTGCACCGCTTTTTCGAAGACGAGGACGCGGCGGCAAGCTACGGCAAGCAGTTCCGCGGCAAGCCGCTCGATTCGGACCTGCCGATTTCGAAGCTGCTGCGCGAGCACGACCGGCCCGAAATCACCGTGGCGCGCACCGACTACGGCCTTCGCCTGGTCACGCTGCGCAGGATCGACGAGCTGCAAACACACGGGCGGTCCACGCACCTCGTGTTCCCGCAGGCATTTGTGATTCCGATGAATGCCGAGATGACCATCACCCAGTGGCACGTGCCGCTGGACGACACCGGCTGCTACTGGTACTCGATCTTCACCAGCTTCACGACGCCGGTGGACAAGAAGACCATGCGCGAGCAGCGCCTGAAGACCTATCCCGCTCCCGACTACAAGCCGATTTACAACCGCGCCAACGGCTGGGGCTTTAGCGCCGAGCAGCAGCGCAACGCCACGTACACGGGGATGGGCTTCGACATCAACATCCACGACCAGTTCGCCTGCGAGTCGCAGGGCCGGATCGCCGACCGCACGCGCGAGAACCTGGGCAGCAGCGACAAGGGCATCGCGCTCTACCGCCGCCTCTTGCTGGACGCGATCGAAAAGACCGCCAGAGGCGAGAAGACCATGATGATGCTCGACGCGGCGGCCGCGGCCCAGTTCACCGGGCCGCCCGCGATCGACGGCATCGGACCGACCGGCCGCTGGGATGACTACTGGAAGGAGTCGGATGTGACGCGGCGACGCGGCGCGCCATGGGCGGCAAAGGGCTGTGTGAAGACCGGCGCATGAGCTTTGTAGAGCGCCACGGGCTGTGGAGCGCCTCGCAGCGCGCTGCTGCGAAGAAACTGCGCAAGGAGGTCGCGGCCCGCAGCATCAAGGCGATCCGCTTCTCGTTCGCCGACCAACACGGCGTCCTGCGCGGCAAGACGGTCGCCGCGCCCGCGCTCGGCGCCGCGCTGGACGACGGCGTCACCATCACCAGCACGCTGCTGCTCAAGGACACTTCGCACAAGACGGTCTATCCCGCGTTCACCCCGGGCGCCGGCATCGGCATGCCGGAGATGGAAGGCGCGGCGGATTTCCTGATCGTGGCCGACCCGCCGACCTTCAGGGTCCTGCCTTGGGCGCCCGAAACCGCGTGGGTGCTTTGCGATCTGTATTTCGCCGACGGCAAGCCGGTGCCCTTCGACACGCGCCGGCTGTTGCGCCAGGCGCTGGCAAAGCTCGGCAAAGCCGGTTACGAGTTCGTCGCGGGGCTGGAGATTGAATTCCACGTCTTCAAGGTCACCGACCCGCACCTGCGTCCCGAGGATGCGGGCCAGCCCGGCGCGCCACCCGACGTCAGCCTGCTCACCACCGGCTATCAGTACCTGACCGAACAACGATACGACCAGATCGACCCCGTGGTTCAGATCCTGCGAACGCAGCTGGAACAGCTTCAGCTGCCCCTGCGCTCCTACGAGGTCGAGTTCGGTCCGAGCCAGTTCGAGTTCACGCTCGATGCGATGCGCGGCATGGCCTCGGCCGACGCGATGCTGCTGTTCCGCAGCGCTGTGAAGCAGATCGCGCGCCGCAACGGCTACCACGCCACCTTTATGTGCCGGCCGAAACTGCCGAACGTGATGTCCAGTGGCTGGCACTTGCACCAGTCTCTTGTTTCTATCTCCAGCAAGAAAAATACGTTTGTGCCGGGCAGGAAAGATCAACTGCTTTCCGAGACCGGAACGCACTATCTCGCCGGCCTGCTCGCGCACGCCAAGGGGAGCACCGCGCTCTCGACGCCGACCATCAACGGCTACAAGCGCTACCGTCCGTACTCGCTCGCGCCCGACCGGATCCATTGGGGCCGGGACAATCGCGGCGTGTTGCTGCGCGTGATCGGCGGCCCGGGCGATCCGGCGACGCGCATCGAAAACCGCGCCGGCGAACCTGCCGCCAATCCCTACCTCTACTTCGCCGCCCAGATTCACGCCGGGCTCGATGGCGTCGCCCGCAAGCTGGATCCCGGCCCGTCGGCGGATACGCCTTACGAGGCGAACGTCGAGTTTTTGCCTTCAACCCTTTCACAGGCTCTATCGTTCCTCAAGAAAGACGACGTCCTGCGCGAAGGCTTGGGCGCGGATTTCATCGACTATTTTTGCCACATCAAGGAAGCGGAAATCGCACGCTTCAACCTCGAGGTCAGCGATTGGGAGCAGCGCGAGTACTTCGATCTGTTTTAGAGAACACCCCCGATAGCCGGGCTAATCGCGTAACCACGCTACGGCGCCTGTTGAACCTCTTGCGGTCGCCGGCGGATATACCGCTGCGAGAACTCACCGCATATGGGAGCGCGCGATGGCCCGACCCGATCAACACGTTGAATGTTCGTTGCCGCCCCGCTCCACGCGCAGGCTGTTTTTCTGCGGCAGCATCGGCGCGCTCGCGTTGCTGATCAGCGCGTGCGGCGGAGGTGGTGGCGACTACAGCCCGCCGCCGCCTCCGCCCCCACCTCCACCCGCTCCTCCCCCGTCACCGCCGCCCGCGCTCTCGTGCGGCGCGACTGCGGTTTCCGCCAACCACGGCCACACGCTGACGATCCCGGCCGCCGATGTGGACTCAACCGTCGCGAAGACGTACAGCATTGCCGGCGCCGCGGGTCACGATCACACAATCACGCTGAGCCCGGCACAACTGGCGCAGATCAAGGCGAAGACAGCGGTGACCGTCACGTCGTCGGTCGACGTCGGTCATTTCCACGACGTGACGGTGAACTGCGCCTAGACAGATCTCCTCAGACCAGCCGTTTGAAGCTGGCAAGTAACGCGGCGGCGCCGAGGAAAAGCCCGCCGAACAAGCGGTTCATCCACCGGATCTGTTGCGGCGCCCGCAGCAGCGCCAGCACCTTTGCCGCAAACAACATGTAGCCGCTCGAAACGACGATATCGACCACGGCAAACGTGGCAGCGACGACCAGGTACTGCGGCAGCAGCGGTCGCGCGGGATCGATGAACTGCGGCAGCACGGCGACGAAGAACACGGTCGTTTTCGGATTCGTCGCGTTTACGAGAAAGCCCTGCATAAAAAGTCTGCCGCGCGTCGTAGCCGGCGCCGTTGCCCCCTCGACTTGCATAGGCACCGCCCGCGTGTTCCACGCCTGCCACCCGAGCCAGGCGAGATACGCAACGCCGAGCCATTTGATGACGTTGAACGCGAGCGTTGATGCTGCGAGTACCGCTCCGAGTCCGACGCCGACGACCGCGAGTTGCACCGCGATGCCGACCTGCATCCCGAGAATGTTCCAGATGCCGAGCCGGTAGCCGTGGCGCATGCCGTTCGTCATGCACGCGATCGCTCCCGGTCCGGGCGATACGCTGATCAGAACCTGCGCGATCAGGAAGGTGAGCCAGGTTTCAAGGGTCATTGAGCTTGCGTCGATCGTCGATCAAACCGGATTCGCAATGATCGCCGGAAATTTCGCAACCAAGAAGTCGTTCATGACCGACGACGACGGCTTTTGATCTCGCACTCATGGACGATGAGCAACCAAGTCCAATGCGGCGCTCAAACCTGGCATTTGATGGGGCGACCGGCAACGGCAGACATCGGATCTCTCGGGGGTCGATTGCCGATTGACCTTGATCGGACTGGCAACTATCCTCTGCGTATCACGGTTTGTATCACGGTCGGATATGACCACCATGCTTTCCCTTCGACTGTCCTCCGAGCAGGAGAAACGGCTGACTGCGCTCGCCTCGCGGCATGGAATGACCCGCAGCGAATGGCTGCGCAATGCCATCGAACAACAGATGGCCGCCGCCGATGCTGCGATCGACAGTCATGCGATCTACCTCGACGTGACCGCGGCATTGGCCGGCATGCCTGGCAGCGGCCGTAGCGACGGTGCGCGCCAGCACAGCAAGGTTCTGAGGCAAAAGCTGCATGCAGGCCGTCGTCGTTGACACCGGGCCGCTGGTGGCCTACTTCGACCGCGACGATCACGACCATGCCAGCGTCCATGCCTGGTTCGCCACCCGCGCCTTCAAGAATCGGCTGCTGACGACTGAAGCGGTGGTCACCGAGGTGACGCACATGCTCGACTTCAACGTGGCTGTGCAAGCCGCCTTTGTGGCGTGGGCGGCGCTTGCGATTGCCGTGATGCCGGTGCCGCAGGCCGCCTACGAAGAAATAGCGCTCTGGATGCGCGGCTATGCCAAAGTACCCATGGATTTCGCCGACGCCACTGTGCTGTGGCTGTATCGCGAGACCCGCGATTCGCGAATCCTGACGCTGGACCGGCACGGGTTCGGTGTCTTCCGATTGCCAGGACAGGCCAAGAAGCGGCCGGCAACGGTTCAGCTTTGACTGGACGGAACGCCTGGTTGAAGCGCTGAGCGCACTGCGGTGACAAAGATTGAATGTTCGTTTCGGCCCGCAGTTGAAGCGGATGCTTCGAAAGTGACCGCACTCGCTAACGCCGCGTACGGGCACTATGTAGAGCGCATCGGGATGCTGCCTCGCCCGATGACTGACGATTACGCAGAGGTCATCCGAAGTTCGCAAGTAGTCGTCGCTGAGAGCGACGGAACTCTTGTGGGAATCATCGTCCTTGCCATTACCGAGGAAGGGTTCGTGATTGACAACATCGCTGCTGATCCGCCTCATCGGGGGAAGGGTGTTGGAAAGGCCCTCCTTGAGTTTGCGGAAGCCGAAGCCCGGCGTGCAGGGTTCGATTCCATTTATCTCTACACGCACGAGAAGATGACGGAAAACCTCGCACTGTACGCAAGGATTGGATACGTCGAGTACGACCGGCGTTCGCAGGGGGAGTTTTCTCTGGTCTACATGAGAAAGCATGTTGGATGAGATCGCCGTTCGACCTTGATGCCTACTTCCGGCGGATCGGCTACACCGGCGCGCACGCAGCGACGCTCGATACCTTGCGTGCGCTGCATGCGCTGCATCCGCAGGCGATCCCATTCGAGAACCTGAATCCGCTGCTCGGCTGGCCGGTGCTGCTCGATCCGTCTTCACTGCAGCAGAAGCTTGTGCACGATCGTCGCGGCGGCTACTGCTTCGAGCAGAACCTGCTGTTCATGCATGTTCTGAAAGCGCTCGGCTTTCAGGTAACCGGACTCGCGGCTCGAGTGCTGTGGAATGCGCCTGCGGGTGCGATCACCGCGCGCAGCCACATGCTGCTGCGCGTTGAGCTCGATGGGGCAACCTGGATCGCCGATATCGGTTTTGGCGGGCTTACGTTGACGGCGCCCTTGCGGCTCGAGGCGGATATCGAGCAGGTGACACCGCACGAGCCGTTTCGAGTGTCTCGCGCGGGCGACGATTTCCTGATGCAGGCGCGGATTCGCGGTGAGTGGCAAACGTTCTACAGCTTCGACCTGCAGCAGCAATTCCAGCCGGACTACGAAGTGACGAACTGGTACCTGTCGCACCATCCGCAGTCGAGATTCGTCACCGGATTGATCGCCGCGCGGGCCGCGGTCGACCGCCGCTACGCGCTGCGCGACAACGAGCTCGCGGTGCATTTCCTGAATGGCACAACGACGCGGCGCGTGCTGGCGAGCGGCGCCGAACTGCGCGCGGCGCTTTCGAACGAATTCAATCTGACGCTGCCCGAGTCGTCCGAACTCGATCCCGCGCTGGAAAGACTTGCCCGGCGAGTGGATGGTGTCTCAGTTTGAAGGTCCGCCCACAACCCGAAGCGGTTACCCGGCATAGCGAAAAGCAGACGTAGGCGTAGCCGATGTCGATGAAGAGACTGCTCACGAAACGCCAAGATCTGGAAGTCCGCCGCCCGCGACAGAATTGCCTGCCTGCAAGCGCGGTCGCGCCGCGCGCACAGGGCCCACATCGAGACGCGTGACTGCGAGCGGGCCGTTCGGCAAGGGCTACTTCGTCGCTCGCTTGAGCTGCTCCCGCATCGCCACAAGGGCATGTGATTGTTCTTGAATGCGCCAGATCAGCGGCGTCACGACGTGCGAGTGTTGTCGTGGAAGCGAGTGACGCCGGACTTGCGCCAGACGTAGCGTGTCAAGGAACGATGCATGCGGCGGGCAGACCCTCCAGTTGTCCATATGGACTTGGCTTGGCGAAGGTCAGTCTATGAAGGGATTTTTGCACGCTGACTGACCGGCTGCTCCTGGCCGAGTCCAGCGGTCCGCGACCACCATCGATAGCCGACAGTCGCGGTACCTCTGCGCGCGGGGCGCGCTCGAAATGAATCCGTCAAACAACTTGCTGGCTTCCCATTGGCTTAGCGCTCCGGCTATTCATCCCCTGCAATTCATTACGGAGCAGCGGGGTCACGGTCTTGAGAAAAGTTCCTCGACGCTACTGGAGGTGTTCCTCACCCATAGGGAGTCGCTTTCCCTCGCCTGCGGAGCGGGTACACGAGCTGCCCCAGGTACGTCTCCGGCGGCTGAAAATTCACCGTACCGTACTTCTTCGGCCAGTGGTCCGGCTGGTGCGCGCTGCCGAACAACAGATCCCACATGGGCAGGAACTGCGCGAAGTTCTTGTCGATGCCTTCTTCGTCGGAGGTGTGGTGCCAGTGGTGGTACTCGGGGGTCGAGATCACCCAGCGCAGGCCGGGGAAGCGCCAGCGCACGTTGGCGTGGATGAACACGGCGTGGAACGACACGAATACCAGGTAGCCGTACAGCGCCGACGGAGCGAAGCCGAGCAGGACCACCGGCACGATGGCCACCGCACGCGTCACCACCACGTCGACGATGTGGATGCGCGAGCTGGCGAGCCAGTCCATTGTCTGGCTCGAGTGGTGGATAGCGTGGAAGCTCCACAGCCAGGGCACCTGATGGAAGGCGCGGTGGATCCAGTAGGTGGCGAAATCCACCGCGAACACGATCTCGACGAACTGCAGCCAGAGCGGCTGGGGGCGACGGCCTTTTGGAACTCCAGCTGCACTGCCCAGGCAAGCAGCACCTGCGCCGGTATCAACGCGGCGAAGGACAGCAACTGCACCCCGGCATGGCTGACGAAGAAATGCTTGAGGTCCGTCTGCCAGCCATCGCGAAAGACGCGCTGCACGCGCAGCGGGAACAACCCTTCGAGCGGAATGAAGATAAGCCCCAACACCAACAGCTCGAGCACGAAATAGTCCAGGCCGGCAGAGAATGCACGTGAACCGGCGATGTCGAGCGGTTCGGCCTCGGCACCGCCCATCAACAGCGCAGTCACGCCGAGCGAGATGCCGAGCAAGCCGCGACGGTTGGGGCGCGACAGCGCCACGCCGAGCGCGCCGAGCGCGAACGTGGCGAAGATGCTCGCCTGGAGGATGCCGCGGAACAGGCCAATGTGCGCCTTGTAGATCGGCAGTGCGTCCCTGGTTACGAGCAAGTCGGGAAGCAGGAAGCACAGTTCGGCGAGCACGCAAAGCATGCCGAGCAACCCCGACGTGAGCCCGGCACGCTTGCCGATGGCGATACGCAGTTCGGGAGTCAGCGCCATGCGCGCAGAAGAGCGTTGAGCGGTGCGTTGAGCCATCCACTCGACATGCAGAAGTGCGAGTCGAACGGCGGTGTGTGATGTAGCTGGTGGTGCCAGCGCGGTAGCACGAGGCGGCGGCGTTGTGCCCAGCGGACGGCGGCGGGCGTCGAGACTTCATCCATATGCGCCCACTTGTGGCACTGGTTGGTGGCGAGCGCGCCCAGGGCGACCGAGAGCAGGAATGCCTGCGTGAAAAACGAAGCAAGGGTTTCAAGGGGCACCAGGCGGGTCGCTGCCAGGAACGGCAGGGCGGCGAGGCAGCTCGCGCCGTGGGTCTCGACGAAGTCGTGGCGCGTCATCGCTTGCGGATCGACATGATGCTCGCGGAACGGGCGGATGAAGGCGTTACCGATGAGAGGCGTGCTCACGCTGCCCCAGGAGTCGAACGCCCAATGCAGCAGTCCACTTAGCAGGTCCGACGCCAGCCAGCCCATCGGCGCCGCAACCAGCAGCACCGGGAAGAAACTCCACTCGGCCGCGGCAGCGAGCCGCCACAGGCTCCAGGCGGTCGTCAGCGCGAACAGGCAGATCGCACCGCATTCGAGCAGCCGCTGACTCTTCGTATATGTCTTCGTATATGAAGCGTTCATGTGGCGCGAGCGATCCCGCGCAAGTGCGCCGCGATGGATTTGACCGCCGCCCACCACGACACGCCGTGATACTCGATCCGGTTGCGGGCGAAATGCTTGCGCACGATGACCTGTACGGAGGCGAGGCGACTCGCAGGCACTTGCGGAAAGAGGTGGTGCTCGATCTGGAAATTGAGCCCGCCGAACAGCCAGTCCCAGGTGGGCGGATTGATGATGGTGCGCGACGTGACGTACTGATGTTCGAAATACGAGAAGTTCTCCACCTTCGCGATCAGAGGCATGCCTACGTGGTTGACCCAGAAGATCGCCGCCAGGTGCGGGCCCAGGATCGTCAGCGGGATCACGTAGGCGAGCAACGCGATCGGGAAGGGCACGTTCAGCAGCAGGCAGGGGACGCCGAACCAGAGCGCGAAATGCAGGAGCAGCAGTGTGCTGTCGAGCGGGTAGCGGCGTGGATTGCCGAGCACCGCCGCCTGCGAGAGATGGCGCTGGCTGTGACCGAACAGCAGCGAGAGCAGCCAGATATGGATCGTCTGGTAGCGAGTCATCAAGCGTCCCAGCAGGCCTTTCCGCCGCTTCGATTTTTCCGTGAGCGAAACCACGAGATCGACCGCCATATCGGGATCCCGCTCCTCGTCCTGACAGAACCGGTGGTGTGCGCGGTGGCGCCCGATCCACTCGTCGAAGGCGAGCCCGGTGACGAGCGTCATGCTGATCTGGCCGAGCGCGCGGTTGGCGGCGCTCCGGCGGCTCGCGGCCCCGTGCCCGGCGTCGTGGCCGATAAACGCAAACTGCGCAAGCAGCAAGGCGATGCCGACGTAGGCCGCGCCCAGCACCCAGAACGAACTCTGCGACCAGCTCAGCGCGAGCGTCGCGCCCAGCAGGGGAAACAAAATTGCGAGCTTGACCAGCGTCGGTATCCACGACGGCGCCATGAGCCGCTGTCCGTTCACCTCAGCGAACATCGAGCGCCACAGGGCGCGACCTTGCTGCTCGGTGAATCTCGCCTGGATGTGGGCCTGCATACAAGAAAAATGGTATCCCGCGTGTCTTGGCGCGCACGCCGAGAAA
>Ga0187893_10013553_pt1 | contig 11313 bp, 8 predicted proteins | sample MA1701074metaG_FD_139574 | JGI IMG/M metagenome (GOLD analysis project Ga0187893, IMG submission 139574) | White microbial mat communities from a basaltic lava cave in the Kipuka Kanohina Cave System on the Island of Hawaii, USA - MA170107-4 metaG ...
AATGCAAATTCACAATCGCTTTCACCAATTGCTCAAAAAATAACCGAACAAAAATCATCAGGGAAAGAATTTTATCCGGTCAACCTGTTAGCGCTTACTTATTATTCCGATGCCAAAAGAAATGCATTGAATAAAACCGTTCCTGACATAACATGCATGGAATTTAATGAAAGCATCGCTCAGGAATTATTGAAAACTCGTTCTGAAAATATTGAATTTATTATTCCATTAGTCAATGGAAAAAAAATTGCTCTTGAATTATACAGGGTACAAATTTTCACTCCTGACTTTACAGTTGTTGCCGCATCTGGCGCTGCCGTTCAAAATGCAGTTTCAACCGGACTTCATTGCCGGGGAATCATAAGCGGTAACAATCATTCGCTTGCTGCAATAAGCATTTTTGGCGATGAAGTGATTGGAATTATTTCGGATTCAGTTGGAAATTTTATTCTCGGGAAATTGGAAAATGATAATGAAGGGCTTCACGTAATTTACAATGATAAATATATCCGCGATAAAAATCCGCTGCAATGTTTTACATCAGATGGAAATGACTTGCATGATACCCGGCAGTTTAAAACCCCATCAGCAACAAATATCCAAACCTGCATCCGGCTTTACTGGGAAGTGAATTATGATATTTACCAGAACAAAGGAAGTGTTGCTAATGCCATCAATTATGTAACCGGTTTGTTTAACCAAAGCGCAGCGATTTATACAAATGACAATATTCCTGTCATACTTTCGCAGGTTTACGTTTGGGATATTCCAAGCCCATACACTTCCACATCTACTTCCGGATTGCTCGGACAATTTCAATCTTACCGGAATTCATTTAACGGTGATTTAGGTCACCTGCTTGGCTTTGCGGGAGGGGGAGGTGTTGCAGCGGGCTTTAACGGATTATGTGCAGCCAATCTTGACAACAGCCAGTGCTACAGCGGTATTTCGGCATCATATCAGAATTTCCCGACATATTCCTGGAGCGTGGAAGTTGTAACACATGAGCAGGGACACCTGATGGGCTCACGGCACACTCATGCATGTGTGTGGAACGGAAACAATACTGCCATTGACGGATGCGGTCCGTCAGCGGGTTATGGATACGAAGGTAACTGCAGCGGTGCACCTATTCCGCCAACGGGGGGAACCATCATGAGCTATTGCCACCTGGTTGCTGCCGGAATCAATTTTAATAATGGATTCGGTCCTCAGCCAGCAGCAGCAATTCTGAATAAATACAACAACGCTTCCTGCCTTACAAATTGCAGCGGTGGTTTCTGTTTTGCACCCAATAATCTTTCCAGCGCAAACATCACCACCACTTCGGCAACTTTGAATTGGGATTCAGTTCCCGGGGCGCAGAGCTATAATATTCAATACCGGATTTCCGGAACCGGTACATGGACACCGGCTTCGTCCCCTTTAAATTCATTTGCTGCAAACGGACTAACTCCTGGCAGCACCTATGAATGGCAAGTTCAGACAGTATGCTCTGGCGGGAACAGCGCTTTTACTGTATCTTCCTATTTTATAACTGTGCCATTGTCCTGTAATGCTCCCTCCGGATTATATACAACTGCCATCAGCTCCTCATCTGCTACATTAAACTGGAATGTTGTTGGGGGAGCTGTTAGCTATGATGTTCAGTACCGGCAGGTGAGTACTGTTCCGTGGATAAATAATGTTTCATCAACCAATTCGATTGCAATCTTTCCTCTGACTCCGCTGACAAGCTATGAATGGCATGTAAAAAGTAATTGCCAGGGTGGTGCACAATCCGTCAACAGCGTGGATTCTGTATTCATTACGCAAGCCCCGCTGATGCCGGTCGCCTGCTATCCTTTTTCCGGAAATGCAAATGATGCGAGCGGTAACGGACATCACGGAACATTAGTGGGTCCTTTTTTGACATCAGACCGATTCGGAAATCCCAACAGCGCATACGAATTTGATGGTATGAATGATTACATTAGTCTAGGAACATATTCAAATATTATTCCTTCGGGAAATAATTTTACTTTAAGTGTATGGATTCGCGCTGACCAGGTTAAGATACAGACGATACTTATGATTAATCCTGATAATAATTCCGACCGGTTGAATGCAATGGCATATTATGATCACAGTGGAGTGAGTTCAACTTTCTGGGATTATGGAAACATATTAACCACCGGACGGCTTGCCATTATTGGTACAACATTTAATTTCAGTTGGGAGCATTATGCATTTGTAGTAAACGGCTCTCAGAATTATATGCAAGTTTATAAAAATGGAATGCTGCTTCAGACCAAACCATCAAGTTCCATAGTTGTAAACCGCAATAGGGAACTTCGAATCGGGGGTGCATTCGATACAAATTTTGCCCCGTTCTTTTTTGACGGAAGAATTGATGACATGGCAATTTACAATCAGGCACTTTCGCAGCAGGAAATACAGGTATTATTTGCACAAAATATTTTGTGCTTAAATTCTGTTGGAATAAATGAAGCGGAAGAATCAAATGAAATCAGTTTATTTCCCAGCATTTCCAACGATGGATTATTGCATCTTTACAATAGAAATTCCAATGAAAATATTTCTTTAAATGCTTTTAATTCCTTCGGAAAAAAGGTTAAAGGATTAGAATTTTCCAATGCTGGTGGTCAAATTGATCTTAACTTTTCAGACTTAGCAAAGGGAGTTTATTTCTTTAATATTATGACTCAGAAAAGCAACCGGACATTCAAAATTATTCTATTTTAATGATTGACTATCTGAACTTAATTTTTCTTGCAGCAAACAAACACATTTGCAAAAGAATTATTCCGTGCCTGAATCTTGAAATATTGGTAGCGCCATAAGTGCGGTCACGATATCGGATGGGAACTTCGATAATTTTCAGATTCAGTTTGTAAGCACCGAAAATCAGATCGAAATCACCAAAGGGGTCAAACTCTCCAAAGAATTTTCTATTGGAAACTATTTTCTCATAATCCGATTTGAAAAGCACCTTTGTTCCGCACAATGTGTCCTTGAACGGTTGTTCAAGCAGCCAGGTAAATGCCCAACTGAAAAATTTATTTCCAATCATGTTCAAAAAACGCATTGCCTGCTTTTCCATTGGATAAACCAGACGGGAGCCATTGATGAAATCTCCTTTGCCTGTAGCGATGGCATCATAGAATTTCGGTAAATCTTCGGGCGGCATAGTCAGATCTGCGTCAAGAATCATCAGCACATCCCCCTCTGCCATTGAAAATCCTTTCCGCACGGCATCCGCCTTTCCTTTTCCTTCCTGCTTTGCCGCCATAATTTTATGTGTAGAAGAATACTTCTGTTGAATCTCCATTATTTTCTGCCAAGTGTCATCGGTAGAATTTCCCTCTACAAAAATTATTTCCTGCGATTTTCCGAATGACGGAATTCTTTGTATTGCCTGTTCAATGTTTCCGCTTTCGTTGCGGGAAGGGATGATAATGGAAACAGAATATTTTTTATCTGATTCACTTTTATCAATAGAAATTCCGGTACGGGCAAAAGAGTATAGGTTAATGCAAAAAAACTTCAGCAACGGAAGTTTTGAAAGTACCTTGTTGCTCATCCATGAAATAACTGGAATATTTATGGGTAATAACATTCGTCTTGATTCACGGTAAACATCAAATCCGGCAAGAATTAATAAATTTTTTATGTCCTGCACGGTCAGCCAGTTCTGTTGGGGTGTTTTAGTTTTCAATCCAAGCCATTCGGTTAATTTTAGTGCAGGTTCCCACAAATGATTGTAGTATGTAACAATTATTTTTGTTCTCTCATGACATACTTTGTGCAATTGACCGAAAACTTGCTGGATGTCGCTGAGAAACCCAATCAGATTGGAAATAATAATCAAATCAAATTTTTCATTCAGCTCAATTTTTTCTGCACTCATCACTTCAAACTTAATTTCTGGAAATTGATAACGTGCGATGGAAATCATCGCTTCACTGAAATCAATGCCTGTCTTTTTTTTTCCTTTAATTTCATGAATCAATTCACCGGTACCACATCCGATTTCGAGTACGTTAAGATCATCATGCGAAAAATAATTGCAGTATTCAGTGATTTCGTCCCAGTAATATCTGTGGCGATTCCTTACTGCTTTGCGGTTTGCCGCAATGCGGTTGAAATATTCAAGAATATTTTTATCGTGCAGCTTCAAAATAATTTGTCATTGTTTGCGGATTACGATGGTTTCAAACATGCCGGTTTGACGATTCAAAAATGAAAAAATATTCTCAACAAAAGCAAAGAATCCGAATGTCCAGCCGGGGACCAAGGCTTTGTGCGAAACGCCTCCGCTCAGTATGTAAAGTAAGGGCGTATGATACTTTATTCTCGAAATCACGAAATGGGGAAATAATTTCATAAATTTTATTTTATCCCGTTCAAAAATAATCCAGGGCAATGCCTGATTGGAAGCTGATAGCGGTCCTCCCTCTTTGAGCTCCCACCCTGCTTGGGTATCAAAATCCTCATGATGAAATTTCTTATATATAAAACGGCTGAAAACTGTGTTAGCTGTTTCAATCATGATAATTTTTCCGCCATTTATTAATTTCTTATCTGCATTTATAAAAAATTGTTCAGGCCGTGGAATGTGATGAAGAACATTTAGCATTAGAATTCCAGCAAGTGATTTATCATCAAAGGGAAGATTTCCTGCTGGAAATGTCATATCACAGTTCGGCAGAGGAAGTATATCGGAAGTAATCACCTGTGGAAGCACTTCTTTCAGAAATCCTCCTCCGCTGCCGATTTCAATTATTTTTCCTTCCGGCAAATCTTTTATTTCTTCTGCAAAAACCGAATACCATTTCAGGTAAAGCTTTTTCAGAAATGGCTTTGATTTGATAATATGGGAATGTTCGACCGTTCTGCGGGGGTCATCCAATTCAAATTCGCTTTGGTACTTCAGTCGGTGCATTGAAAAATTCCGGATTGCATCAGTAATTTATCTTGTACAAATATGCAGGTTCGCTTGCACCAACTTGCTTTACGAGCGTCAATTTCTCGGGATACTTCTGGGAAACCGGAATCAACATTCTGTGCATGGTGTTGATTATATATCCATCATTTTTCTGAGGATTTCTGCGCAAGCTTGCAAGTATTACATGCGTCACATTTTCCTTCTTAAATAATGCAAGCACCGAATCAGGGTCTGTCACATCTGCTTGATAAACCGGAAAAAATTGCTTTCCCTTTCCGTAAATGAATGACATGGGAGCTTTCCGGCTGGCGACATAAGCATCAGGGGGAAGACTGTCGGCACACCAGCGGCTCAGCTTAAGAAAATTCTGCCAGTCATTGGTATAGCCATAAAAAATTTCTCCTTTTAGATTCTTTTTAATAACTGGAAGATTTGCTGCAGTTTCATTTATTGTTGAAATCAATACACTCACAATAATTATGAATGGGAATAAAATGAATAATATCTGACTGAAGCGGCTTTTATTTCGAACTAAATTATAAATCGGTGTTATCAGAATGATGAAAATCAACGGGACAAAAATTAAAATCATGCGCGGTTGGTCCCATCTTGTTTGCAAAACAATGAAAGTAATGCAGGTTAATGCTCCTGTATATAACAAAACAAACAAAAGATGCTTTTCTTTATGTCTGATGATAAAAAATGAAGCAATTGCCAGCAAAACAAAAAAAATAAAGCCAAGTCCCGGATGTATCGTGAAATCATTATCGGAAACAAAGCCAATAATCTGAAAAAACCGCTTGCAAATGTAAAGCCCATAATTTCCAGTAAACCGTTCAACAAACCCGTTGAAATCCTCCACGCCTTTGGATGGGTCATAGGGATCTTTCCATCGAATTAATTTAGTAACCTGATTGGAATACTGGTCCTGAGCGCCCCACATCGCCTTGCGAAATATTTCGAAGGGAGTTCTGAAAATCAAAAAGCCAACCAGGAAGGAAATTATTGATTTAAATTTTTTGTCAAATAGTAAAAATGCAAATACAGGAATGATAATTCCAATGGCAACATTTCTGGAAAGACTCATCACAAATAATGACAATCCCGGCAAAATCCAGTTCTTCAGTGAGGAAATAAAAGCTTGTCCTGCTTTAATCTGGTCATACGATTTGAAAAATAAGTAAAAAAACAATCCCTGCTGCATCATGAAAAACTGTTCTGTAAATGTCATGCTTGCGAAATAGAGCATGTAATTATTCAACGCTGTAAACAAAATCACAAAAAATAAAATCAAATAAGGAATCCGGTTTTCAAATGCTTTGTATAAAAACCAAAGGTGAAATATCATAAAAACAACCCCTGTCATTTTTAGCAGCATAAGTTCAAATCCAAACAATCGAATCAGGACACTCAGCAACATAGAATAGAACGGAGCATTAGCAGTGTAGTAACCAAAAAAATCCTTTGAAAACTTAAATGCATCTTCAAGATACATTGAATCATCATTGGCTTCACTTACTTTATAATTAAATTGTGTGAGTGCCAGTATAACAGCGAGAATGATAAATGAAAAAACATAGAAAAGTTTTCTGTGCTGAAAGTGCTTTTCAAGCGAGCTGAAAAGCGATATTGCCTGTGCTTGCCTCTTTTCTTTCCCCGGCAACGGCACCGGTTTTTTTTGCTTTGAAGATGATTTCATAAAAGCACCGGATACTATGCCTTATTATGGTCAGCAAGAAATTTTGCCAGCCCGATATCGGTGAGGGGGTGTTTAAGCAGATCAAGGATGGCGCTCAGGGGGCATGTGGCAACATCAGCGCCCAGCTTTGCGCAGTTGATGATGTGCATGGCATGACGGATGGAAGCAGCGAGAAGCTGTGTTTTGATTCCGAAGTTATCATAAATCAACCGGATTTCTTCGATAAGTTGCAAGCCATCAACGGACACATCATCGAGCCGGCCGATGAATGGTGAAACATAATTTGCACCCGCCTTGGCAGCCAGCAGCGCCTGCCCGGCAGAAAACACAAGCGTGCAATTGGTGCGAATGCCTTTATCTGAAAAATATTTAAGCGCTTTCACTCCATCTTTAATCATGGGAACTTTCACGACAATCTGTTTGTGAAGCGAAGCAAGCTTTTCCCCCTCCTGAACAATGCCCTTGAAATCGGTGGAAATCACCTCTGCGCTCACATCGCCCTTTACAATATTGCAGATGTCCGCATAATGTTTGTAAATATTTTCCTGCCCTTTGATTCCTTCCTTTGCCATAAGGGAAGGGTTGGTGGTTACGCCATCGAGTACCCCCAGCTCATTGGCTTCTTTAATTTGCGAAAGGGATGCGGTATCAATAAAAAATTTCATAATTCAGATTTGTGTAATTATTTCACAAGTTTTTTTTCGAAAGCAAATTTAACCTTAAACTTTAAACTTGCCTGCCTGCCATTCTGCTGGCTTAAGCTAAGGCAGGCAGGAAATTTTAAGCAAAAAAATGGGTAAGCTACTTATATCGCACCGCTGCGACCGCTTATCCTTGCTGCATTCCTGCCCTGGGGAAGTTCACGGGAGCTGGTCGTATAAGACTTACCCGCTGCAAATTTAAAAAGTTTGAAGTTAATATTTTTCACTCCATATCTTCCAGGAAAGCTCTGCCTGTGTTCGGAACATTTCCAAACCGTTTGAGATGGAACAACCCTGCGTTTCTGCATTTTTCAAAAATGTTGTCATTTGCGGATTATAAATCAAATCAATCACAGTTTGCATTTCTGTAAGTAATTTAAAGGGAAATGGGGGTGCGATATGAATTTCAGGAAACATTCCGACAGGAGTGGCATTTATAATTACGGAGTAATCCTCCAAAAGCTTTTTATCATATAATGTTTCATAAGAAATTTCATTTTCATTTTCAGGAGTACGTGATACCAGCCGTATGTTATGAAACGAAAACGAATGTTTTAGCGCATATTGAACTGCCAGGGCTGCACCTCCGGTACCAAGAATCAAGGCAGATCGTCTTTTCATTTCCGCTAATTCAGCAAAAGCAGCAGCAAAAGCAGGGGCATCGGTATTAAATCCTGTGAGTTTAATCTTTCTGTTTTCTCTTTCAACCAGTATAACATTAACTGCTCCTATTTCTGTTGCGACCGGATCGGTTTCATCAAGATATGATATTATGGATTCTTTGTGGGGCGTAGTTACATTCAATCCGCAAATAGATGAATTGCTCTCAATAAAATTCCGGATATTATCAAGCTTCTGCACCGGAAATAAGTCATATTTAAAATTGCCGGGTTGTACTTTGTTGAATTTTTCCGAAAAAAAATCCTTTGAATAAGAATGAGTGAGGGGAAATCCGATCAGGCCGTAAGTATTCAACTGAATCGTGCGGTCAGGAAATTAACTTAAAATATTATTCATCCATTTCAATGGAATGACCCATTTTATCGCGTTTGGTTTCCAGGTAAAGTTTGTTATGCTTATTGGAACGGATGTGTATCGGAACATTTTCAACTATTTCAAGACCGTATCCGATCAGGCCGGCCCGCTTGGTAGGATTGTTGGTCATCAGCCGCATTTTTGTAACACCGAGATTGCGTAGTATCTGCGCCCCGATTCCATAATCACGTTCATCCATTTTAAATCCAAGTTCGAGATTGGCTTCCACAGTATCTTTCCCGGTTTCCTGCAAACGGTAAGCTTTTAACTTATTCAAAAGACCTATTCCCCGCCCCTCCTGATTCATATACACAATAATTCCCTTTCCTTCCTTTTCAATCATTTCCATTGCTTTGTGTAACTGATGTCCGCAATCGCACCGGCAGGATCCGAATATATCTCCGGTAAGACAGGAGGAATGTACCCGAACTAAAACAGGTTCATCCTTTTTCCATTCGCCTTTGTAAAGTGCAAGATGCTCCTGCCCTGTGGTGATCTGCTTGTATGCTGCAAGGTTGAAATCTCCCCATTCGGTAGGCAGTTTAACTTCTACTTCTTTTTCTATCAGACTCTCATTTCTTATCCGGTATGAAATCAAATCTTCAATGGAAACGATTTTTAAGTCAAATTTATCTGCAATCTTCAACAAGTCCGGAACCCTTGCCATGGTTCCATCCTCATTCATGATTTCAACCAGCACGCCCGCACTCTCAAATCCGGCAAGTGCAGCCATGTCAGCAGCAGCTTCCGTATGACCTGCCCTGCGAAGCACTCCTCCATTCATTGCCCTGAGCGGAAATACATGTCCGGGTCTGCCAAGATCTTCCGGTTTGGTAGATGGGTTAATGAGCGCCATGATGGTTTTGGATCGGTCGCTTGCCGATATGCCTGTGGTGCAGCCGTTGCCTAATAAATCAACCGAAACCGTAAAGGGTGTTCTGTGGGAGGAAGTATTTTTCTGTACCATTAATTCGAGCTGAAGCGAATCACAACGCTGTTCATTTAAAGGGGCGCATATCAGCCCCCTTCCGTATTTCGCCATGAAGTTGATAACTTCGGGAGTAGCATTTCTTGCTGCGGTAATAAAATCGCCCTCATTTTCACGATCGGCATCATCCACAACGATGACCACCTTGCCCTTTTTAATATCACCGATTGCTTGTTCAATGGTGTGGAGCTTTATTTTTTCTTCTGTTTTAATCATAATTCACTATTTCTAAACAAAACTTACATGGAAGCCCGTTTTGTTTTTACAAATTTACATAATAAGAAGTTGCAAATCCCCTCGAATTCAGCAGTGAAATTTACATATTTCAATAAATTTCTTTCAAGGGTAATATTTTTTTGTTACGATTCACCGCTGGCGCTTTTTGAAATGTAAAATTGCAGTGTGTTCGAAGACGGAATTTAAACATTCATAAAATTAAGAATTTGGGTTAATTGGTTTTTGGTTAGCTTTTAGGTTGATTCAGGATACAGGCTGCCCCGTAAGGCAGCCTTCAATCCTGTATCGTTTAAAAATGCCCGAAAAGTCTCAATTGCGGCTGCACCTTGATGCAGCCGTTTTATTTTAATAATTCCTCATAAAACTTTTTAAGCTCTGAGCCCAATTGCTTATTATCATAATGCTTCCATACAAGTTTTTTTGCCTCAGCGCCCAGGCGAATTCGCAGCGACACATCATTTTTCAATTTTAATATTGCCTTTGCAAAATCTTCTGCCGTATCGGCAATGAGGATATTTTCTCCATGCGTGTATTTAATTCCTTCTGCTCCTATGGAAGTGCTTACAATAGCTTTACCTGCTGCCATACCTTCAATTATTTTTACCCTCATGCCGCTTCCTGAAAGCAATGGAACCATCATTACGGATTTATCTTTCATAAATTCCTTTGCATTATCAATCCGGTCCATTACAATAAGACAATCGCCTGCTAAATTTTTAATTCGCTCCGGCATATCTTTTCCCGCAAGCAGAATTTTAATTGAAGGATCACCTGCAATAATTTTATCAAATACTTCAGATAAAAACCAATCAACTGCTTCCAGGTTGGGCATCCAGTTCATTGAACCAAGATGAAAAGCGATGAATTCCCTGTTGCTGCTTTCATCAGGGGGGTATTCGCTTGCATTAATTCCCACCGGCAATACTTTCATTGCAGTGCGGCTACCAAGGTTGACAAAAATCTGCTTATCATCTTCGGTTATGGGAATGATTGCATCCATTTTGTTGAGAATTACCGTTTCGTAATTCTTTAATCTGGAGGCAAGTAATTTAAGGTACTTTTTTTTCAGGAATGATGAACATAAATCTGCCATCCGTTTCCAGATAATATATTCAGCATTATGAGCACGCAAAACAATTCGTGCTGATGAATTTGAACGTATGGTGTTGAGATAAACGGTCAGATGCAATCCTTCAATCTGAACAATGTCGAACGATTCACTTTGCAGTACCGCTTTAAGTTTTTTATCGAATTCACCTGAAAAAAACCGGATAATATTGTAGGATTTATCAGAGAAAATATTCAAAAAAGCATCAAACGGTTTTACAGACAATTCAATAAAAACGCTTTCCATACGGGTGGTTTCATAAAAGGGTCCCTTCATTTCACCGGGCGGAATAAAGTTTTTATTGGTATTGAGTGCAAGTATTTTTACCGGTGCGCCATTTTCAATAAGCGATTGTGCAATGCGGTACATCGCAATGGTTGCGCCATCGTTTGCCGGGAATGGAACCCTCATGCAAAGCTGAAGAATTTTCACGTAGATTTTGGCTTTCTTATTTTCCTGAAAAAATTAAGGTAAGCATCGGCATCAAAAAAAGCTGAATCGTGCGTAGCTTTATAAATGAGCAGAATTCCTACCGGCAGCAAAATGAGCGGGGCAATCCACATTCCTTCTTTAGGAAGAATAACATGTTCTTTTGCG